>JACZCZ010097399.1_pt1 | contig 13411 bp, 9 predicted proteins | sample 8641811 | NCBI WGS metagenome assembly JACZCZ01 (sample SAMN15324610, study PRJNA640507) | soil metagenome | isolation source: intercropping peanut in the first line | place: China: Luxin town, Laibin City, Guangxi Province | collected 2019-07-25 | depth 10cm m | reverse complement strand
TGTGGCTCGACGACATGAAGAACCGTCCCGAGCAAGCGCAGATCGTCTCGGCGGCCACGTACATCAACTGCCCGCCGGAGCTGATCCTCGGGCGTCTCCAAGGTCACTACGACTACGGTGACGGTCGCACCAAGGAAGAGTCGCACTACATGATCTTCAGCGATCGCAACTGCAACTACCCGCAAGCCAAGTACTGCACGTGGTGGCTGAGTCAGTTCCGTCGTTGGGGCATGTTGCCGACCGCACCGGACTACGCAGGCATTGCGCGACGCGTGATGCGCGCCGACATCTACGGAGAGGCGATGCGCGAGCTCGGCGTCACCGACCGTGGACCGAACAGCGATCCAGAAACCCTGTTCGACGGCATCACCTTCAACCCCAATGACCCTGAGGGCTACGCGAAGTCGTTCGCAGTCCACAGCATGGTCGGCTAGTCGGAGGCACCATGACCACACGTGTTCATCCTACTGTGCAGAAGGTCGTCGATGTCGCGGTGCTCCCGTTGCTCGGCATCGCCGCAGTGGTCTTGCTGTGGGCGATGACCAGCGCGACCTGGGCGGAGTCATTGCCGAGCCCATGGGAAACGTGGATCGGCAGCAAGCTCTACATCATGGAGCCGTTCGAGAAGCGTGGTGAGCTCGACCAGGGCATCTTGCGCTTCACTTGGTACTCGCTGATGCGTGTGGCCAAGGGCTACAGCCTCGCGCTCGTGCTCGCCATTCCGCTCGGGCTCTTGCTCGGCACCTCGCGCGCCTTCGCCAAGAGCTTCGATCCGACGATTCAGATCCTGCGGCCGGTCTCGCCGCTGGCCTGGTTGCCGCTCGGGTTGGTGTTGTTCGGCAAGCCGGAGCCAGCGGGCATCTTCACGATCGCGATGTGCTCGATGTGGCCGACCGTGCTCAACACCGCGTTGGGCGTGCGCTCGATTCCACAGGACTACATCAACGTGGCGAAGGTGCTGAAGCTCTCGCGCGTGAAGATGTTGTTCAAGATCATGCTGCCGGCTGCGCTGCCTTACATTTTCACGGGCATGCGTCTCAGCCTGGGCATCGCGTGGCTCGTGATCGTCGCTGCAGAGATGCTCACCGGTGCGCCCGGTGTCGGCGGCTTCTTGTGGCAGGAATACAACAGCCTGATCTACGAGCACCTGATCCTGTGCATCGTGACCATTGGCGTGGTCGGGTTCCTACTCGATCGCCTGATGAGCATGTTCGAGTCACGACTGCGCACCGCGTAAGCCCGCGCTAAGGCTGTGTAGGGCGAGCCAACGTGAAGAAGCGAGTTGCGAACCTTCCGCTGGCGACTGTCATCGACAACCTGAATCGCTCACCGCGGCCCGACGGCGTCATCGACGGGCACGCGGTGCAGCGAGCGCTCAAGCTGCGCAGCCTGTACCTCGCCAACCGCCTGCTCTATGTGCTGAGCGGACCGCATGGATTCCACACCGACGAGGAGTTCATCGACGCCGCGCAGCAGATGATGAGCGCATCGCCGAACGGCAAGCTCGAGTTTCTCTTTCGCCTACACGACGAGAACGGTGACGGCAGCATCACGCCCGCAGAGCTGGAGCGGATGCTCCATATCGCCGCGGCAGAGAATGAGCTGCGGTTGCTGGACACCGAGATCGAGCAGTTGGTCGATGCGGTGATGCGAGTGGGCGATCTGGACCGTGATGGCCGGATCGATCTGGTCGAGTTCATCCGGATGATGGTGGCGCTGCCCGAGATGGCCCAGCGTCTCACCGATTACGGCGTGTCCCTGCTGATGCCCGGCAAGCGCGCGCGTCAGCACTCGTTGCCGCCGGGATCGTCGTGGAGCGGTTGGGTCCGCAATGAGCTCGTGCTCGGCGCGTGGCTGGTCGTGTTCTTCGCGACCAACATGGCCTTGTTCGCTGAGGCCGTGCTGCGATATCGCGCGCTTGGCGCCAGCACCTACATCCAGATCGCGCGAGGTTGCGGAGCGTGTCTCAACTTCAATGGCGCGCTGATTGTGATCCCGATGCTGCGTCACACGCTGACCTGGATTCGCCGTTCCGCCATGGGTCGCTTCGTGCCGGTCGACGATGCGGTGTCTCTGCACGGTTTGGTGGGCGAGATGATGATGGTGTTCTCGCTAGGGCACACGGTGGCCCACGTCGCCAACGTGTGGACGTTGAAGCTGCCGCCGTGGACGCGCGCCAACCAGACCGGAGCCGCGTTGCTCGGAGTGATGTTCGTGATGTGGATCTTCTCGCGCTCGTTCGTGCGTCGCAGCGGGCGCTTCGAGCTCTTTCACATCACTCACCTTTGCTACTTCCTGATGGTGCCGCTCTTGTTCTGGCACGGGCCCAACTTCTGGATGTGGGGCACGCTGCCGTGGGCTTGGTACGCCGGCGAGCGCGTGCTGCGCTTGTGGCGAAGTGGCTCGCGCGTGCGCGTTCTTAGCGCGACGCCGCTCTCATCCGGCGTGACGCGCCTGAGTCTCGAGCGACCGAAGTGGTTCCCCTACGCCCCGTGCGACTACATGTTCGTGCGCGTGCCAGCCGTGGCGAAACATGAATGGCACCCCTTTACCCTGACCAGCGCGCCGCAAAATCACTCGCGCATCACCGTGCACATTCGCAAGGGCGGCAATTGGACCTCAGCGCTTTCGCAGCGCGTTCCCGCCTTACTGCGCGAAGGTCGCGAGGTGATGGCCTACGTCGATGGGCCGTACGGAACGTCGAGTCGGCACATCTTGGATGCGCCACACGCGGTGGCGATCGCAGGCGGCATCGGCGTGACGCCATTTGCTTCCGTGCTGCAGAGCCTGCTGCTGAGCGCACAGGATCCGAGCTTGCCTCGCCCTGCGATACGTAAGGTGCGCTTCGTGTGGCTCAACCGCGATCAACATTCGTTCGAGTGGTTTCGCGACTTGCTCGGTGAGCTCGAACGGCGCGACAGCCAAGGCTTGCTCGACGTGCACACGTTCATGACTGCGGGCCGCGCCGACATGGCTGGTGGCATTCTCGATTTCGCGCAGTACGTGCTCGGTCGCGAACAGCGCGGCGACTTGGTGACGGGCTTGCGTGCGCACACTCACATGGGGGCGCCCGACTTCGATCGGCTGTTGGAGAGCTTCTATCGCAGCCCCAATTTGCCGCGTCCGCAGGTGTTCTTTTGCGGACCCACCTCGCTGGAGCGCGTCGTGGCCAAGAGCTGTGCGCGGCTTGGCCTTCGTTTTCGGCACGAGCGGTTCTAGGCCGGCACTCCGTAGCGCTCGGTGGCAGGCCCTTCCCAGGTGCGTCGCTTTTCACTAACAAGCGTGGCGTTGCACTGCCGCGCATGAGTCGAGACGTCAAAGACGAGAAGGGCCAGGTCGAGTTCCAGCCGTTGGCCACGGTGCTGGATCGGCTCAATCAAGCGCCTCGACCCTACGGAAACGTGGACGGCAGCGCAGTCCAGGATGCGCTCGGGCTGCGTAGCCTGTACTTGGCGGAGCGCTTGCTCTACGCGCTTGGTGGTGCGCGCGGGTTCGAGGCGCCTGCCGAATTTGTCGCCGCGGCCAACGAGATGATGGCGGCGTCGATCAACGGCAAGTTGGAGTTCCTGTTCCGGTTGCACGACGCCGATCGCGACGCCCGCATTACCCCCGGCGAAATCGAGCGGATGCTTCACATCGCAGCGGCAGAGAACAACCTGCATCTGAGCGATGCCGAGATCGATGAGTTGATCGCCGCGATCATGAAGGCCGGTGACATCGACCGCGACGGACGGATCGATCTGGTCGAGTTCATTCGGATGATGGTGGCGTTGCCGGAGATGGCGCAGCGCTTCTCGGACTACGGCGTGGCGTTGCTGATGCCTGGCAAGCGTGCGCGCGAGCGAACGCGGTTGCCTTCGTCGTCGTGGAGCGGCTGGGTGCGCAACGAGATGGTGCTCGCGGTGTGGCTCGGCAGCTACGTCGCGATCAACGTGCTGCTCTTCGGTTGGGCGTTCCTGCGATATCGGGAGGCGGGCGCGAATCTCTACATTCAGATCGCGCGCGGCGCCGGGGCATGTCTCAACTTCAACGGCGCGCTGATCGTGGTTCCGATGTTGCGCCACACGCTGACGTGGATTCGCCGTTCGTCGCTCGGCGGCCTGGTTCCGGTCGATGACGCCGTGAGCTTGCACAGCCTGGTCGGCGAGGTGACCGTTGCGTTCGGCGTTCTGCATTCCGTCGCCCACGTCCTCAACATCAACGCGATGCGGTTGGACCCTGCCAGCACGGTCAACCTCACGGGCTTCAGCTTGATCGGCGTGATGTTGGTGATGTGGATCTTTTCGCGTGGCTTCGTGCGCCGGTCTGGTCGCTTCGAGCTGTTTCACCTGACGCATCTCGGTTACTTCGCGGTGGTCGTGTTGCTCTTCGCGCACGGTCCTTCGTTTTGGTTGTGGGGCACTGCGCCATGGCTTTGGTATCTCGGCGAGCGGGTGTTGCGCCTCAGTCGACGCGGTGCGCAAGTCCGCGTTCTGTCTGCCCAACCGTTGGCTTCGGGCGTGACGCGCCTCGATCTGCAGCGCCCGCCCAAGTTCGAGTACGCACCCTGTGACTACGTGTTCCTTCGCGTGCCTTCCGTCGCGCGTCACGAGTGGCATCCGTTCACGTTAACCAGCGCGCCCGAAGACAGCGCGCGCATCAGCGTGCATGTTCGTAGCGTTGGCAACTGGACCCAGGCGCTGCGCGCAGAGGTGCCGCGCATGTTGGAGGAGGCCTCGCAGGTCATGGCACACGTGGACGGACCGTACGGGACGTCGAGCCATCACATCTTGGATGCCCCGCACGCCGTTGCGATCGCCGGCGGCATCGGCGTGACACCGTTCGCCTCGGTGCTGCAAAGCTTGCTCTTGCGACAACAGGATCCCCACGCGCCACCGATCGCCTTGCGCAAGCTGCGCTTCGTATGGCTCAACCGCGATCAGCACTCGTTCGAGTGGTTTCGCGACTTGCTCGCGGAGCTAGAGCGCCGCGACAGCCGTGGCCTCTTGGACATTCACACCTTCATGACCGGCGGTCGCGCCGACATGGCCGGTGGTCTCTTGGACCTGGCGCAACACCTGATCGGCCGACAACAACGGGGCGACCTGGTGACTGGCTTGCGTGCACACACGCACATGGGCGCGCCCGATTTCGATCGGCTCTTGGAGAGCTTCTACCGAAGCCCCAATCTTCCGCACCCCGAAGTGTTCTTCTGCGGTCCCACATCGCTGGAGCGCGTCGTGGCGCGGAGCTGTCACCGCCTAGGTCTACGCTTTCGCCACGAGCGGTTCTAAGTCTTAGTGATTGACCCGGAGGTCTCGTCATGACGTCGCCTATCCTTCAACCGACAGTCTTCGTCGCGGGCGCGCAGGGCTCGTGGTCGATCGAGCGCGTGGTGCCGGTCGCTGGAGAGGCCCTCGCTGTCGCGCCGAGACTTGCAGTCCATGAAGGTGAATCACAGGTGGCTGCGGGCGCTTGGTCACTGCGCGGCATCGCGGGTCACGTGCGCTACGTCGAACGTCGCGAGAAGACCGCGCTCGATCCGGTCTCGCCACCACTGGGTCGCAGCGAAGCGACGTGCGCCGTGCTGATTCCGATTCGCAAGTCACCCCAGTGGTGGGCGCTCACCCAAGACGAGCGTCGCGAGATCTTCGAAGCCCGCTCCCACCACATCGCCGACAGCATGCCGTACCTGCCACGCATCGCCCGCCGCCTCTACCAAGCCCGGGAGCTCAGCCAACCCTTCGACTTCCTGACCTGGTTCGAATTCGCCCCCGAGCACACCCAAGCCTTCGACGATCTCCTAGGCATGCTCCGTTCCCGCGAGGAATGGACCTTTGTCGAGAGGGAAGTCGAGGTGTGGCTCAGTCGCTAGCGCGCCACGACGGCGTGGTCGGTGCGCGCCTCACCGCTTAGAACGAAGCGTCGAGCTGCAATCTTGCGAGGTGTTCTTTTTGGTTCTCCCACTCGCCCCAGCGCAGGCCTAGGTCAAACTGGAATTTGAAGTAGTGCTTGTTGAGGTAGTAGTTGGCGCCGAAGGCGAGCTCGTGGGCTTGGCGGTTGAGCAAGGTTTGGTGCGCGGCGTCGGTGGTGGCGCCGATGCGGCCTTGATGGCTCCAACGGCCGACCGTTTCGATCTTGTCGGTGAGCATCATGCCCGCCTGGAACAGGTAGCCCCAGCCTGAGCGGGAGAAGTCGCGCACCGGGTTGCCCATGGCGTCCATGCCCGCGTCGCGGGAGTCGACGGTCGCGTCCATCACCACGCCTTCAGCCATCACAGACAGTCCCGCGTACTTGAAGACCAAGTCAGCGGCGCCGTGGAAGGTGTTGAAGTTGTTGCCCGCTGCGAAGCGCAGACCGGTGGTGCTGCGTTGGCGATCGGTGTGGTGGTTATACGCGCCGGCGACGCCGATCATCAGACGCGGCTCTGACTTGCGATCTAAGTCGCCTTCCGAGTTGTCGTCGAAGGTTCCAAACGGCGTGACCGCGAGACGACCGACATAGAGCAAGCCCGGAGACGAGATGGCGGTGCGGTTGCGTCCATCGCCGCCGAACACACTGAGCGCGTAGAACAACTTGCCGCCGAGGCCGAACAGATCGCTCGAGGAGAACGAGATGCCGACGTCGCGGTCTAACGTGAGCTCGGGGATCCACACCGGGCGATCGACCATCTGCAACGAGAACTCACGCACCGTGCGCGCGCGATCGAAGGGCACGAAGAACTGACCGATCTTGATGTTGAGGTCGCGCAGATAGGTGTGCTCGATGAAGGCATCGAAGATCGGCGAGGCAGAGCCCTCCTCGAAATCCCCCGTGCCCTCGGCCAGCTGAATCACGTACTTGAGCTCAGGCCACAGCACGTGTCCTTGAAAGTACAGACGCAGGGTCTTGATCTGGGTCAGCTGCGACACCTCGCCGCGCAGCTCTTGGGCGGTCGTTCGCAGCTGGACGCGCCCGCGAATGTTCATGGAGAGGCGGTTGTCGGTGGTCGTGATGATCACGCCCTTGCCCGGTTCGCCCGTGACCGATAACGGACTTGGGCTCGGCGGCGGTTCCGCCGTGACAGGTGCTGGGTTGGTTTGAGCAGAAGCGGTGAGCGCGAGCAGGGAAAGGCCAAGAATCAAGACGAACGAACGCATGGAAGGCTCCGGTTGAGGTCGGCTGTGTCCGACGGAAGGCGCCGCAACGCAAGAGCGATGCCATGACCGCGTTGCGGCAGCGTCGGCTGGATACAGACCCTGCTACGCGTCCCGTGATCTCGCGCGAAGATAGTATCAAATGATATTATCACCTCGTGCTTCCCGCCTTCGCCATCACTCACGCCGTGCTCGTCCTCTGCTCCGACGTGGAGCGAGAGCTGGGGCGTGCCGCAGGTCTGGGCTTGCAGGCGCCGGAGCCACGGTTGCGGCGAAAGAATCGGGTGCGCACCGTGCAAGGCACAGCGGCGATCGAGGGCAATGTGCTGGATACGGCACAAGTCACCGCGTTGCTCGACCACAAACCCGTGCGTGGAACCGCGACGGAGATCCGAGAGATTCAGAACGCGATTGCGGCGTACGACATGGCGCCTCAGCTTCGGCCGTACGCAGTGCGGGACTTGCTGCGCGCGCACGCGACGTTGATGAGCGGCCTCGTCCACGACGCGGGCCGCTTTCGAGCCGGCAACGTGGGCATCTTGAAAGGAACCCGCGTGACGCACGTGGCGCCACCGGCTGTGCGCGTGCATGCGCTGGTGAAGGGGCTGTTCGCGTCGCTCCAAAGGCAGCACGAGATCCCGTTGCCCATCCGTGCGTGCCTCGCGCACTACGAGCTGGAATTCATTCACCCGTTCAGCGATGGCAACGGACGCGTCGGTCGGCTTTGGCAGCACGTGATGCTGCTCGGTCACAATCCGTTGTTCGCGTACGTCCCGGTGGAGTCGATCATTCGCGAGCGGCAACGCCACTACTACGCTGCGCTACGCAAGTCCGACAAGCGCGGCGACTGCACGGCCTTCGTCGAGCTGATGTTGGGTGCGATCCGCGATGGGCTGCGAGAGCTGACGCAAGAAGCGCGACCGACCAAGGCCGACGGCAGCGATCGGCTGGCGCAGGCGCGAGCGCATTTCGGCGCGGTGACGTTCACGCGCAAGGACTACATGGGACTCCACCGATCGTTGTCCACGGCGACCGCGAGCCGGGACCTGAAGCTCGGCGTGGATCGGCGTTGGCTGGTGAAGCGCGGTGATCGCGCGCTGGCTCAATATCGGTTCCGGGCGAAAGCGCTGTGACACGGACGTCTTCGCGTCCTTACGACTTGATCTCGAGCACGTGGCGATAGGCCTCGCGCTTGATCGCGCCGAGTGTGTGGCCTGGCTTGCCGCCGTATTTGTTGCCGAGCGCGATCGCGGTGGGCAGGACTTCGGCTTCGGCGCAGATGGTGTGGACGATGCTCGCGGCCTTCGACTCTTCGGCAGTGTAGCGACGGCCGGTGACCATGGCTTCGTGGGCGGTGAGCTTGGGTAAGCGCGCGACGATCAGCGCCGACATCATCGGCGTGAACGGGATCTGAATGTCGACCTCGGGCAAACAGAAGAAGCCGCGGTCGTTGCGCATCACGCGGTAGTCGTGGGTCAGGGCCAGCATCGCGCCGGCCGCAAAGCCGTGACCGTTGAGCGCGCAGATCGTGATCACCGGCAACGCCAGCATGCGCTTGTAGAGATCGTGAACGCGCACGATGTGCTTGGCAGTGTCCTCGGGGCTGACCGTGCCCATCCAGTCGAGGTCCAAGCCGTTCGAGTAGAACTTGCCCTCGCCGGTGGTGACGAGCGCCTTCGCCCCGACCTTCTCCACTTCATCCAGCGCGGCGTTGAACCCATCAATGAACGCCGGGTTGAACCGGTTCTCACCGTTGGTCATCCGCAACACGTGCACACCCTCGACAACTTGAAGATCAAACATGCCGCGCAGGGTAACCGGGACACGCACCGCCGGGCCACCGTCGGATTCGCCGTCACGTCGATCGGCAGAAATAGAAATCGATGTGTCCGGTTTCGCTTCTCGCCATGACCACGATTGCCTTGCGGCCGGCCACGCTGGATGACCTTGCGACGTTGCAAGCCTGGGACGAGGAGCCGTCCGTGGTGGAGTCCGATCCCAATGACGATTGGAACTGGGGCCTCGAGCTCGACCGCACGCCGGACTGGCGAGAGCAGCTGATCGCGGAGGTCGATGGTCGTCCGATCGGCTTCATGCAGATCATCGACCCCGCACGCGAAGAGACACATTACTGGGGCGACTGTCCGGCCAACCTGCGCGCGATCGACATCTGGATCGGCGACGCCACCGATCGCGGTCGCGGCCTGGGCACCCAGATGATGCGACTCGCGTTGGCACGTTGTTTCGCGGCACCAGACGTCGTGTCGGTGTGGATTGATCCGTTGGTGAGCAACACCCGCGCGCTGCGCTTCTACGAACGCCTGGGCTTCCGCTTCGTCGAGCACCGCCAATTCGGCCAGGACCACTGCGCGGTCTACCGCCTCGATCGCCTCGACTGGCACGGCTGACCCGGCGCTTGCGGGCTGATCGAGCTGAGCACGTGCGAGACGTCGGTTGCGCCATGCACGAGGTGCGTGTGTTGTGAGCGCTCGCCTGGCCCGGTACCGTCGGCTCAACACCGCTATCTTCCTGTCCAGTGGGGCAGTCGTGACGTGCGGTCTGGAGGATTCGATGCGTCGGCTGCTTGTGCTTGGCTTGCTCATTGTGGGGCTGTTCGCGTGCGGCGGCGATGACGACGCAGGATCGCCGGACGCTGGCGGCTCCGGCGGCGATGCTGGCCTGGGCGGAAGCGGTGGCGATGCTGGCCTGGGCGGAAGCGGTGGCGATGCTGGCGTGGGCGGAAGCGGTGGTGATGCGGGCACTGGCGGCGACGATGCGGGAGTGATCGAGGACGCTGGCGTGGATGCGTCCGATGCGATGGTTGGCAATGGCGACAGCGTCTCGATGTTGGTCGGGCCGAGTGGCGCCACATTGGAGCTGCCGCTTGCGACCTTGACGATCCCAGCCGGTGCGCTGACGCAGACGACCTTGATCACGATCACCGAGACCGACTTGCCGATACCTGTCGGCTACCGCCCGTTCTCGCCGCTGTACAGATTCGAACCGGAAGGTCTGACGTTCGACCAACCGGTCACGATCGCGCTCGCGTCCAACGCTGTCGGAGCGGACATTCCCCTTGGTACGTTGTTCTGGTCGCGCGCGCCTGTTGATGGCGGCGGCTTCGAGCGCGTCGGTGGCATCCCGGCCAACGGTGAGGTCCTCGGAGAGGTGAGTCACTTCAGCTACGGCTTCATCGCCGACGGCGTCGACTACACCGAGACGCCGGATCGCTCCTGCGTCCGCACGCGTGTGCTCGATACACGAACGCTCGCGCCATCCGGGGTCGGCTTGTTCTTCGCGCTCGAGGATTGTTGGGGGCGACCTATTACCGACCTGACCCCCAGTGAAGTTGCGGTGTTCGAAGACGGCGCGATGCTCAGCTCCGAGGCGAGCGCGGAGATCTTTGAGCAGCGCGGCCTGCAAGTGTTCGTGACCTTGGCGATCGATGTGTCGGCGTCCACGCAGCCGATCCAGAGCGAGGTGATCGCCGCTGCGCGTCAGTTCGTGGAGACGCTCAATGAGCCGGCGCGTGGCTTGCGCGACCGCGTGCAAGTGGCGATCGAAGCCTTCGCTGGCGAAGCGGAGCCGGGTTTCACGCAAGCCCACACGTTGGACTTGGACCTGGTGCTTGCGCGTCTCGATCAGCTTGCGAGCTATGTGCCGACCGACGCTGCATCCACCAACCTCAACGGCGGTCTGCAGCACGCGCTCGACACCAATGAAATCGCAGAGCAGGACTTCCGCGCACGCAACTACGGTGGTGCGTTCACCGCTGGCTACGTTGTCTTGTTCACGGATGGCACGGACACCGCAGGTCGCGTTCAGCTGAGCGATGTACGCGATCAGCTCGACGCCAGCGCTGATGACGTGCTCGCGGTGGGCCTGCGTGGCGCCGACTACGATCCCGCGGCGTTGCGCGCACTGGTGGGTGACCTGCAAGTGATCGACTCGCCGGACACCACGACGCTCGGCCGCGATTTCTCACGCTTGGCCGCGCGCGTGGCGGGCCAAGTCCGTCGCACGTATCTGCTGGGTTACTGCTCGCCCAAGCGCGCCGGGACGCATGCGGTGTCGGTCGCGATCAACGGTGCCGAGACCCGCACGTGGGGCGCCAGCGCAGAGTTCGATGCAACAGGCTTCACTGGTGGCTGCAGCGTCGGCATGTTCGATCCCGCCGTCGTGTGTGAAGGCGCCAGCTGCGGCGGCTACGGCTGCGGTGCCTGCGACGATCGCGTCGACATGTGCGAACCCGGGGTGAGCAGCGAGCCTGCGACGTGCGAGTTGATCGACAAGTGTTCATCCGAGAATGGCGGCTGCGATTCGTTGACGACGTGTACCAACGTGATTGGAGACGTTCCGATCTGCGGCGCTTGCCCGAGCGACTACTTCGGCGATGGCACGAGCGGCTGCGCGCCGACCCTCACGGGCTTGGTGCTGTCACACGGCAACGTGAGTCCCGCGCTTAGCAGCGGCGTCACCACATACGCGGTCAGCGTTGGCCTCGCGGCGCAAACCATCACCCTGACACCGAGCGCGCCTGTTGGAGCGACGATCACGATCAACGGCCAAGTTGTGCCTGCTGGTGATGCGTGGGAATCGCAGTTGCTGAGCCTCGGAATCACACCCATGACGATCGAGGTCTCTCAGGTCAACCGACCGAGCCTCAACTACACGATCAACGTGGAGCGGACTTGGAGCCAAGAGGCATACGTCAAAGCGAGCAATACCGGAGTGGGCGACTACTTCGGCAGCAGTGTGGCAATCGATGGCGACACCATGGTGATCGGCGCCGTTGGCGAGGCGAGCAGCGCGACCGGGGTAGATGGCGATCAAACAGATAACTCCGTTGGTGAATGTGGAGCCGTCTATGTGTTCGTGCGTAGCGGCAACGTGTGGTCGCAGCAGGCGTATCTCAAGGCTGGTCACGCAGCTGAGGTGCTTGCGTTCGGCGTGAGCGTCGCTGTTTCCGGTGACACGGTTGTCGTGGGATCCGGCAGCGATAGCGGCGCGGTCGGCGTCAATGGCAGCGAAACTGACAACGGCGCAGTTCGCAGCGGTGCCGCCTATGTCTTCGTGCGCAACGGCGCGAGTTGGTCGCGCCAGGCGTTTCTCAAGGCGAGCAACGCGCAGGCGGGCGACGATTTTGGCAACAACGTTTCGATCTTCGAAGACACGATTGTAGTAGGTGCGCCCGGCGAGGATAGCGGCGCGACTGGCGTGAACAGCAACCAAGACGACAACAGCGCCTCAGGCAGCGGCGCCGCGTACGTGTTCCAGCGTAGCGGCGGCGTGTGGTCGCAACAGGCATATCTAAAAGCCAGCAACACCGGCGCGGGTGACTCCTTCGGAGAGAGTCTTTCCGTTTTTGGGGAGACCCTGGTTGTCGGCGCCCTGAATGAGGACAGCGTGGCGCGTGGCGTGGATCAGGATCAGACCAACAACGCGGGCCTGAATAGCGGTGCCGCGTACGTGTTCGTCCGCAGCGGTACGTCGTGGTCTCAGCAGGCCTATCTCAAGGCGAGCAACACGGAGACCGGCGGCGGTTTCGGTGACAGCTTTGGCTGCAGCGTCGCGGTCTCCGGTGACACGGTGCTGGTCGGCGCCGCCCACGAGGACAGCAACGCGACCGGCGTCAACGGCGACCAATCAAACAACGCGTACTATGACAGTGGCGCTGCTTACGTGTTCGCGCGCAGCGGCACGTCCTGGTCTCAGCAGGCTTATCTCAAGGCGAGCAACCCAACCTTCTACGAAACGTTCGGTCGTGCATTGTCGCTCTCTGGCGACGTGATTGTGGTCGGTGCGTCGGTCGAAGACAGCAACGCGACCGGCGTCAACGGCGACCAGACGAACAACAGCGCTGAAGACAGCGGCGCGGCATACGTGTTTGCGCGCAGCGGTACGTCCTGGTCTCAGCACGCCTATCTGAAGGCCAGTAACAATCGGCGGTATAACGAGTTCGGTGACAGTGTTGCGGTATCCGGCGAGACGGTCATTGTTGGGGCATACCTTGAACCCAGCAGTGCCACCGGGATCAACGGCAACCAAATGAGCGTCGGCACTCCAAGCAGCGGTGCCGTCTACGTCTTCCGTTAGGGCGCTTCACCGCGTCACGAAGCTGAAACATTGCGCAAGGTTGCGGCCGGTTTCGACCATTTCTTCGGGTTGACGCTCTCGGGCTTTCGTGTGAAATGCCCGACGTTTCGTGCGCGAGGTGTGTGGCCTCGCAGCGCGAGATTCACATCCAGAGGAGACGTGTCGTGGCCCAGCCCTTGAATCGCTACAAGGCAGACCTT
>JACZCZ010039811.1_pt1 | contig 13412 bp, 5 predicted proteins | sample 8641811 | NCBI WGS metagenome assembly JACZCZ01 (sample SAMN15324610, study PRJNA640507) | soil metagenome | isolation source: intercropping peanut in the first line | place: China: Luxin town, Laibin City, Guangxi Province | collected 2019-07-25 | depth 10cm m | reverse complement strand
TACTTCGTGCTCGCGCACTTCCACTACACGTTCTTCCCGATCGCGATCATCGCGGTCTATGCCGGCATCACCTACTGGTACCCGAAGATGTTCGGCACGATGATGGACGAGACGCTCGGCAAGATTCACTTCTGGGGAACGATCCTGCCGTTCAACGCGATCTTCATTCCGTTGTTCGTGCTGGGGCTCGGCGGCGACCACCGCCGCATCTACAACTACGGCAACTTCCCGGAGCTCGCGCGTCCGGAGATGCAAGACCTACGCATGATCGCGACCGTCGCGCTGTTGGTGATGCTCGCGTTCCAACTCGTCTTCATCTTCAACTTCTTCAAGAGCCTCAAGGGCAAGGCAGCGGGCAACAACCCGTGGCGCGCCAATACGCTTGAGTGGGTTGCGCCGTCACCACCGCCGCATGGCAACTTCGCCAAGTTGCCGAACGTGTACCGGGGTCCTTACGAGTACAGCGTTCCGAATCGAGATGAGGACTACTGGCCGCAGGATGTTCCAGGCTGATCGTTTCCGCGCAGGAACACTCGTCGATCGAGGAATCCCATGATGAGACCCATTGCAACTACACGCAGCGTGACAGGAGTGCCCACCGGCCGATTGGCGGTGTGGTGGGTGATCGCGTCCGAAATCGTGATCTTCGGCGGCCTGCTCGGCTCGTACATCATGCACCGCATCGGTCACCCCGAGTGGGGTGACTATGCCTCGCACACGAACACTTGGTTCGGTGCGCTCAACACGCTCATTCTGCTGACGTCCAGCCTCACGGTCGTGCTTGCCCACCACGCGGCGGAGCACAAGGATGGAGCCAAAGCGTTCAAATACATTTGGTTTACGATTCTCGGCGGCGCCGGGTTCTTGGTCGTGAAGACGATCGAATGGACCACCGAGATCAGCCACGGTTACACCATCACCGCGAATGCGTTCTGGTCGTTCTACTACACCGCGGCAGGCCTTCACGGTCTGCACGTGATCGGCGGCATGGTGATCATGGGCATCATCTCGTTCGACGCGAAGCAGAACAAAGAGCTGCAGCGCGTCGAGCTGATCGGCCTGTACTGGCACTTCGTCGACCTCGTCTGGATCTTCCTGTTCCCACTCCTGTACATCGCCAAGTAAGGACGCCATGTCGGAATCACATCAAGAACACGCGGCCGGTCACTCGGATGACGCTCACAGTCCGTCGCACTATGTGAAGGTGTGGGGGATTCTCGTCGTGCTGCTCGTGATCAGCGTGGCGGGCCCTGAGCTCGGCATCAAATCGGTCACGTTGTTTACCGCCTTCGGTATCGCCGTGGTCAAGGCGTACATGGTTGCGAAGAACTTCATGCATCTCAACGTGGAGAAGCGCTTCGTCGTGTATCTCCTCGTGACGGCATTGGCCTTCATGTTCCTCTTCTACGCTGGCGTCTCGCCCGACGTGATGCAGCACCACGGCCATAACTGGAAGAACGTGGCGGCTGAAGACGAGGTGAAGCGCGCGTTGTCGGCGGCCGGCGAAGGCCACGACGCACATGGCCACGACGCACACGGTGCTTCGGACGCTCACGGACATCACTAGCGGTGGAGGCAGCGGTCGTGACCGGTAAAGTTCTACGGTTGCCGACCCGCAATGCTCCGGTCGCGCCCAACGGCGTGATTGCGATGGTGATCTTCGTGATCGCCGAGGTGATGTTCTTTGCCGGACTCATCAGCGCGTTCACCATCGTGCGCACCACCGCGCTCGCGGGTTGGCCACCACCCGGTCAGCCACGTCTCCCTGCTGAGGAGACCCTGGTCAACACGTGCGCGCTGATCGCAAGCGCAGGCGTCCTCTACTTTGCTCAACGGCGTTTCCGCACAGAGGCTGCCAGGGCGAAGGTGCCGTTGCTCGTCGCGATGTTGCTTGGCGCATTTTTCGTCGTCTTTCAGGGCGTCGAGTGGTTCGCGATGCTGCGGCAGGGGCTCACCATGCAATCCAGCACGCACGGGGCGTTCTTCTATTTGATCGTCGGCTCGCATGGCCTGCACGCGATCATCGCGTTGATCGCGCTTGGCTACGTGTATGCGCGCCTGTTGCGCGGGTCCCTGACCCAACACGCGTTTTGGACTGCCCAGGTCTTCTGGTACTTCGTCGTTGGGCTCTGGCCTCTGTTGTATTGGCGGGTCTACCTATGAACCGAGCACTTCATGCCTGCGCGGCGCGTGCGATCAGCGCCCTCTTTGTTGTCGTACCCAATGTCGCCCTCGCGTGCCCCGTCTGTTTTTCGGCCCAGAACGAGGAGAACCGCGCCGCATTTGTTGCGATGACAGCGTTCCTTACGTTGCTGCCGCTCGGCATGCTCGGCTTGGGTTTGGGTTGGGCATGGCGGCGGATGCAGCGTTTGGACCAGCGACCGACCGCGACCGCGGAAGACGCAGAGGCGCCGACGCCGGGCGCGCACACGGCGCAGTGAGCCCAGAGCGGTGCCATCCGCCGGGCAATTTGCGATGCGGCGTGGGCCTCAACCGTCTCGCCGACGCGCTTCAGCTTTGCGTGGAGCCGCCGATCCACTGAGCGGGCGCCTGCGCCTTGTGTTCGTGCTAAATTAATACAAACATGCGGCAATCTGGAATTTCGGTACTTGGGGTAAGAATGCAGATGGCGCATGTCGCTGAACGCAGCCGGATCGCAGCCGGGATCCTGTTGCTCGCTGCGGCCCTCTTTGCCTGTGAGTCCTCCGAAAAGGGACCTGCCAGTGCGCCACCGCAAGACGGCGGCGTATGCGTCGATCGTGATGGCGACGGCTTCGGCGACGGGTGCACACGTGGTCGCGATTGCGACGACGCGAAGGCTGAGATCACCAACCAATGTTTGAGCTGCCTCGAGCCCGACCAAGGCTGCGCATGTGAAACCGGAGCGGAGCCCGTGGCGTGCTTCCTGGATCCGAGCGATCTGCCTGACGGTCGCTTGATGTGTCACGAGGGCACGCGACATTGCCGTGACGGCGCGTGGAGCGCGTGTGAATCGATCCACAGCTACGTCATGGAGCGTCCCGCTGCGACGCACCTTGTTCCGGATGCCGGTCACCCGAACTGCACGCCGTGCGACGTCCTTTGCTACCGCGTCGATGACAACCTCGATCCTGTCGACGGTGGCCTGACGGACGCCAACTCCACGGGGGTCAGTTGGATCCCTGGCGGCGGTCTCTCGAACACGTCGTTCTTGATCGATGCTGGCGGCGGCTCGACATTCGATGCCGCGATCGACACCGACGCTGCGGTTCCGCCGTGTCAGCTCAACGTTCCGCCGGACACCGACTGCGATGGCCTCGATGACGATGTCGATCCGTATCCAGCGACGCCACCGTTCGCGACGGATTACGACACCATCTATCACGAGCTCGCGGCGGGACAGACTGGCACATCGTCGCTCGATCTGCGGTTCAACCTGAACAACGCCGACATCTACTTCTTGATCGATCAGTCCGGATCGATGGATGGCGAGCGCGATCGTTTGATCACGGATCTGCGCAGCGGCACGTTCCTCGATCCAACGGTCAACTGCGTCGACACCGACTACGACGGCATGCCGAACAACGAGCTCAAAGCGGGCGGCATCATTGGCAGCATCCGGTGCTTGATCCGCGACGCATGGTTCGGTGCTGGATACTTCGTCGAGTACGCGCTTGCACCGAACGGCGAAGCGTACGCAGACGGTCGCAGCGACGACGAAACCGTCTATCGCAACGTGCAGAACATGACCGCGAGCATCACCGACGTGAACAACGCGCTCGGTACGATGTTCACCAATGGCAACATCGATACGCCCGAGTCCGACATTCCGGCGCTCTACGCGATGGCGACCGGGCAGGGCATGTACCTCGGTCACAACCGCCAGGGCTTGCCGCCGCAGACGGCGTGCCCACCGGACACCTTCGGCTATCCGTGCTTCCGCAACACCGCGATCCCGATCGTGATCCTGATCACGGATGCGTCGTTCCACAACGGTCCTGCGCCAACCCCGAACGCGTACCAGGCCAGCTACAACATTCTCGGCGGTACCAGCAACACGATCACACCCGTGCCAAACGGGAACGAAGACTTCAGCACCGCGTACGACATCGGAGACATCACCGATCGCCTGCTCACGTTCGGCGGCGACACCATGAACGCGGTGGGCAACATCCCCGGCAACCTGATGGGTTGCGGTGCTGCGAGCGCCACGCGTGACGTCGTCTTCCGCTTCAACATCACAGCACCGCGCGTGATCACGATCAAGACCGACGGCACGGTGCAGGACACATTGATCTCGTTGTTCAGCGCGTTGCCGGAGACAGCGCCGAGCAGCTCCACACCGGTGACGGGCGAGTCCCACAACGTCGGCGACGTCTACGACCGCTGGATTGAGCTCACCGGTAGCACGTCGGGACTTGCGGCGAACTACCAAGGTGGCGTCTTGGGGTGCAACGCCGGCTCCGCCGGTCGCGACATGCTGTTCAGCTTCACGCCGTCGCAGAACATGTCGTTGACTGCGACGTCTGGCATGTCGGATCGCATCGGCTGGTGGCGCATGGGCGACGGCGATGTCTTTCCCGACATCGTCGACGTGACCGGCGAGCACGACGGATCGATGAAGAGCATGACCGCGGCGAATTTCGTCGCAGACGCGCCGAGTGGCGGCACGAGCGTCTCCAACACGATCTCGACCAGCTTCAGCGGCAGCAATCAGCGCGTGGAGGTGTCCAACGACTTCGAGCTCGACGTGAGCGACGCATTGACGGTGTCGGTGTGGCTCAAGGGTGCGGTCCAGGACAACACGATCGTTTCCAAGTTCGAGACGTCAGGCAACCGTCGCTCGTGGCGCATCGCGACGACCACCGCGGGCAAGGCGCGTATCAATGTCAGCGCCACCGGTGGCCCCTACGATTCCTCCAACGTGAAGGAATGGAACACGTCGTACACGGTACTCGATGGCAACTGGCACCACGTTGCATTCACGTATCTGGCGGGCTCGCCGGATGGCGTGCTCAAGGTCTACGTTGACGGTGTCGAGGACACCAATGTCACGCGCTCCTACAATCCGAACGTGCCGTCGCTGTATTCGACATCGGCACCGGTGACGATCGGCGGCTACTACAGCAACAGCGACCTGTTCGTCGGCAACATCGATGAGGTTGCGATTTGGCATGCGGCGCTGACAGCGCCCGAGATCGCGGTGATCTACAACAACGGGCAGGCGCAGGATCTCGCACGTGTCGGCGGTACGACCGTGGCGCTGTACTCCGCGCTTCCGCCGTCGAACCCAGTCGCCTCAGCGATCGCCAACAACAACGATGGCACCGGCACGGCATACAACGTCGCCAACGACCTGACGGGCGTCTATCAAGCGTTCTCCGGCGATACGTCGGCTCCGGGAATCACCGCGTCCATGACTGCGGCGACGGTCGGCTGCGGCTCGGTGGATGGGTCGAACGACGCGGTCTATCGCTTCCGCATGGCGTCGGATCGTCGAGTGCGTATCGACACCGAAGGCTCGTCCTTCGACACGGTGATCGCGCTGCACAGCAACACGCCCGCCGGATTGACGGCGCGCACCTCCACCAACAGCAATGACAACGCGGGCAGCGTCGAAGCGATCGGCGACATGACCAACGCCGGCTACGCATACACAGGAACGTCGGCCGGCCTGAGCCCGGACTACGACGGAGCCAGCATTGCATGTGGCGCTGCCAACGGATCCAATGACGCAGTCTACAGCTTCACGTTGCCGTCGACGCGCAACATTCACATCGACACCAGTGAGACGGTCGCGTTCGACAGCGTGGTGGCGCTTCACAGCGGGCTGCCGGCGCCGGTGACGACGGTCAGCGACAACACCAACGAGACGCTCGGGAGCGAGGGCACGCTCGGCACAATCAACGGCGCGCGCAAGCAGCTGACCGGCAACACGAGCGCGATGGCGGCCAACTACTCATCAGCGATCGTGGGCTGCGGCGCCAGCAGCGGCGCACGTGATGCGGTGGTGGATTTCACACTGACGAGCCCCGCGACGGTCGAGATCGATTCACAAGGCTCGTCGTTCGACACCGTGCTCGGTCTCTTCAACGAGACGTATCCGGTCAACAACTTGGTTGCGTGGTGGCGTCTCGGCGACGGTGACACGTACCCAAGCGTGACCGGTGTGATCAATGGCTTCGTTGGAACCATGAACAACATGGCGGCCAATGACTTTGAGCACGTGACGCCACCGCAGGATTGTCCCAATACGCTGTCCACCAACTTCGATGGCAGCAACGATCAGATCACGATTGCGGACAACAATACGTTGGACTTCACCACGAGCATGACGGCGTCTGTGTGGGTCAAAGGCGTGGGCCAAGACCGCACGATTTTCAGCAAGTACACGACGACCGGCAATCAACGCTCGTGGCGCATCTACGGCACCACGACTGGTGGCGTTGCGGTTGCGGTGTCGCGTGACGGAACCTATTCGGCGACGACCTCGAAGAGCTACGCCACGACGGGTGTGACACCGCTCAATAACGAGTGGCACCACGTCGCGTTTACGTTCGGCGAAGGTGCCTTGAAGGTCTACGTCGACGGCGTGGAGTCGGCGGTCAGCGCGACCTACGACGCGGCGATGACGACGATCTTCTCGGGGACTTCGCCGTTGTCGATCGGTTCGCACTTCGACTCCGCCGCGACCAGCTTCTTCGCCGGAAATATCGACGAGCCAGTGTTGTGGAACAGCGCGCTCACGGCGACGCAGATCGCGTCGATCTACAACGCAGGCAAGCCGATGGATCCGCGTTACCTCGACGTATTCCCGTCGACGCGGCCGGCCGCAGTCGATGTCGCCAGCACGTCAACGTCACTGGATTTCGATGGCAGCAACGACACGGTGCTCGTGGCAAACGACGCCACGATCAACATCGCTGACAATCTCACGGTCTCGCTCTGGGCGAACGTGTCGACGTCGGGCGCGCGCACGTTGGCGTCGCGCTACCGGACGTCCCCGACGAACCTGCGCGCGTGGCGCATGGTGAGCGACTCGGGGCGCTTGCGCGTGTACCTCTCTCCCAACGGCTCGCTGTCCAGTCCCAACTACAAGGACTACAGCACGGTGGCGACGGTGTTCGGCACCGGCACTTGGACGCACGTGGCCTTCACGTTCGCCAGCGGCACGCTCAAGCTTTACGTCAATGGCGTCGAGGCGACGGGTGCCGCGCTCACCAAGACCGTGGATGGCACGGTTGCCTCGCTCTACGCCCCCGTCACTGCTGCAGCGACGCGTGTGGGTGGCTACGAGAACAACGCGACCGGTGGTGTGACCGAGGTTCCGAGCGGACGCATCGACGAGCTCTCGATCTGGAACACCACGGTGCTGACGCCGGCGCAGATCACAGCGCTCTACAACAGCGGCGTGCCAACCGATCTCAAGGGATCGACCAATCTCGTGCTGTGGTGGCGCATGGGCGAGCTCGATTCTTACGCAACCATTTCCGATCGCGTGTCGACGCGACACGGCACCATGACCAACATGGCGTCGAATGACTTCGTGGCCGGCGTTCCGGGCGCGACGTTCTACGAAAACGAGACCAAGGCGAGCGCCTACGACGTCGGCACCATCAACGGTCGCTGGCGCACGTTCGCGGGAAGCACCGCGACGATGATCGCGGACACCGGCGGTTTCGGATGTGGTTCCGGAGCCGGCGAGCGTGACGCGTTCTTCAAATTCACGCTTAGCAGCCCGACGTCACTCGATATCGACACGATCGGGTCGGCGTTCGACACGTCTATCGGCGTCTTCCCGGCAACCGCGACGCTCTTCAACGCGGGCGAGATCATTGCGTGCGACAACGACTCAGGTGGGTCGACCACGTCGTCGTTGAATACCGGAACGCTGGCGGCCGGCACGTATTACGTCGTGATCAAGGGCAGCGGTGGAGCATCCGGCGCCTACCAGCTCTCGATCAAGGACACCACCGGCGCGGCGATCGCCAACGACATCCTCGGCAGCCGCATCACCTGCAGCAACGACGATGGCACGGAGACCACGTCGCGCATCACCCAAACGCTCCCAGCCGGCACGTACCACGTGGTCGTGAAGTCCACGGGCGGATCCGGCGCGTACAACCTGCGGATCAGCGAGCAGGGCGTCGCGAACACACAGATCGCTTGTGCTCGGGCGAGCTCAGCTGGATCCACGACGCCTCCCGACGCGGGTTGTACATTCCAGAGCTACGGAGGCCACGGCTATTGGTTCTGCACCGGCGCCCGATCATGGACGACGGCGCGAACGCTGTGTCAGGCCATCGGTTATGACCTGATCGCGATCGACGATGCCGCCGAGCAAGCGTTCGCCAACACGCATCGCTCTGGCGAGACGCACATCGGCATGAACGACATTGCCGTCGAAGGAATCTACGGGTGGATCAACGGCAGTACCTCGACGTACACCGCGTGGGGGTCCGGCCAACCCAACAACAACGGCGGCGTTCAGGATTGCTCCGAGTTGTACTACTCGGACGGCACATGGCAGGACAACGATTGCAGCGAAACGGGCCACTTCATCTGCGAATCGGGCGTGCTCTCGGACACGGCGATCGAAGAGACCTTGCCCGCCGGCACGTACTACGTCGTCGTGAAAGGCGCATCGGCGACCGCGGAGGGCGCGTACAAGATGACGATTCGCGACATCGACGCGAGCACGCCGCCGCTCTACTGCAACGACGATGGCGCGGTGGACGGATCGTCGGCGATCGAAGCCGATCTGCTGGCGAACACCGACTACTACGTCAGCGTGAAGGGCAAGTCAGCGTCGAGCAAAGGACCGTATCGCATCACGTTCCGCGACGTGACCGGCGTGCCGAGCAACCTGATGGCCTGCGGAAACCAAGAGCTCACGACCACCATGCTCACGGCGGGTCAGACTTACTACGCGGCAGTGAAGGGTGATGCGCTGGTCGGCGACGGACCGTTCTCGCTGATCTTGCAGGACAGCGACAACACTGGCGATCAGATGGTCGCGTGCGACGACAATTACGGCCCTGGGCTGCAGTCGAACATCAGCCAGATGTTGAATCCCGGCAGCTACTACCTGGCGATGAAGAAGGCGAATCACTCGCGAGGCCAGGGCAACTACCAGATCTCGTTCGGTGGCTCTGCCGGCGCCGCATCAACCTACGCGCCGCCCACCTGGAACGAGACGCTGGCCGTGCTCAACGCGCGTCGCATCCGGGTGATGACGGTGTACTCCACGGGCAACGACACGTTGGCGACAATTCAGCAACACGCCGAATCCCTGGCGAATGCAACCAACGCCGTGGGCAGTGGGGGCACACCGCTCGTGAGCAGCATTGCTCCGGATGGCACCGGCCTTTCCGCAGCGCTGGTGAATCAAGTGCAGGAGCTCGCGCAATACATCTCGATGAACATGCGGCTGCGCGTGAGCTACGACCCCGACATGCCGCCCGCGCCGGGTTTCCTTTTCAACTTCGTCGCGATCGACGAAAGCCCGGGCAACGGCTGCACCAACGTGGTCGGGAGTGAACACCGGCAGTGCCTGCCAGGAGCCACACCTCGGTTCCAAGTGAACATCACCAATCCGCTCGGCAGTCCCGTGCCACCGAATCCAACCGATACGTTCGGCGGTTACAACTTCCGCATCCAGCTCATCGCGAACAATCAGTACGTCGTCGAAGAGGTGCCGGTCTACATCGTGCCGCTGCAGACGACGTTCGTTCCGCCCAATACACGCTACGAGCCGGTCGGCGTGTACATGCAGGACGTCGATGGGCGATCGTGCATGGGCAATCAACGTCCGAGCTGGCGTGACCTGCTGTTCAACACGACCGTGCCAGACGGTGGAAGCGTCACCTTCGATGCCTGCACCGCCGAGGTTCCCGGCGATCTCACGACCTGCAGCTACGAGTCGGTGGCGACGATCAGCGGTAGCGGCACGTGCATGACAGGTGCGGACTGCGACATGGGAGAGGTCTGCGCTGCAAATGGCGTCTGCCTCGCGATTACGGGCGACGCGTGTACGAGCGACAATCAATGCGCGGACAGCGCCTCGTGCATCATGAACGTGTGCATGTACAGCGGGTCGCCGGTGTCCTTGCTCCAGGGTATTGGTGCCGAGAACGATTACCGCCAGTGGCTGCGTCTGCGCGTCACCATGCGCACGAATCCTGCGGCGACCGAAGCGCCTCGCCTCGATCAGTGGCAGATCCGCTACGAGTGCAACGACGTCCAGTGATCAAGCGTTGTCACGTGCAAGACGATACTTCTCTAGCTTGCGGTAAAGCGTGTTGCGCGGGATGCCGAGCTGACGGGATACCGCGCTGACATTCCAACGGTGCGAGGTCAGGGCAGCAAACAAGCGCGCCGCCTCGTCCTGCTCGAAGCCAGCGCGATCGCGGGCGGGTGCCCGCCGTCGCCGTGAGCCCAACGCCAGGTCAGAGCTGGTGATGGTGTCGCTCTCACTCATGATCAGCGCGCGCGACAACACGTTCTCGAGCTCGCGCACATTGCCGGGCCACGGATAGGCACTGAGGGCACTGATTGCGTCGGTCGACAAGCGCGGCGCGCTTCGTTGTGCGCTCTCGCTGAGACGCTGAAGTAAGCGCGCAGACAGCTCTGCGATGTCCTCGAGTCGATCACGCAGCGGCGGCAGCGTCACTTCCACCACCGCAAGACGGTAGTAGAGGTCTTCACGGAAGCGCCCTGCGCTGACCTCGGCCTGCAGCTCGCGGTTTGTGGCACCCAGCACGCGCACATCGATTGTTTCCGTCTTGCTCGAGCCGACGCGCCGCACCTCGCGCTCCTGCAACACACGCAGGAGCTTCACCTGCATCGCGCTCGACATCTCGCCGATCTCGTCCAAGAACAACGTTCCGCCGCGCGCCGTGACAAACAGGCCTGCGCGGTCGCGGTCGGCGCCGGTGAACGCGCCTTTTACGTGGCCGAACAGCTCGGACTCCAAGAGCGGCTCCGGCAGCGCCCCACAGTTGATGCTGACGAACGGCTGCTTTCGACGCGGTCCATTGAAGTGAAGCGCGCGCGCCACGACTTCTTTGCCGGTTCCGCTCTCACCTTGGATCAGCACGCTCAGGTTGGAGTCGGTGACGCGGTCGAGCGTGCCCAGCACCTCGCGCATGGAAGGGCTGCGCGCCACGATGCTGCTGTAGTCGTGGCGCAGCTCGAGCGCCTGCTGTTGCTGGTCTAAGGCGCTCTGTAGACGGTCGATCTCGAGCGCCTGTCCGCGCGCCAGCCGTTCGACGCGCTTGCGTTCTTCTTCGAGCTCGCGCGTACGTTGGGTCAGATCGGCGTGTAAGCGCGCGTTGGTGATCGCGATTGCCACCTGGTCGGCGAAGGCCATCAGCACGTCCACGTCTTCCTGGCGGAAGCGTGCGCGTTGGAAGCGGTTGTCGAGGTAGAGCGCGCCCAATACCCCGAGCGGTGAACGAATCGGCACGCAAACCACCGACTTGAGCTTCATCGCATGCACCGATTGCTGCGCGGCGAAGCGGGTGTCCGTACCAGCGTCGATGGTGAGAAGTGGTTCTGCGCTGCGCATGACTTCGTCGGCGATCGAGCGGCTGAACTTCATGTGCGCCTTGCCCAAGTGCTCGCGATCGACGTTGCGCGCGACACTGACCTCCACGTCCTTCGCAGCGTCGGCGAGCAGGAGGAAGCCCCGTTCGGCCCCGGTGAGCGCGATCGCGGCATCCATCGCATGCGACAGCACCTGATCGACCGACAGCGACGAATTGATGCGGCGATTGACCTCGAGAAAGCCCGAAAGATCGAAGCCAGCAGAAGCACGCGGCTCGACAATGGCGGTTGAGGGCGGAGCCGCCACGACGTCGATGCCGCGTCGCTGTGGGTGGGCGTAGAACGCGTCGCGCATGGCGGCCGGTAAGCTCGCAGCAACACGCGCGTAGATGTTGCGGGCTTCGGTGCGGTGGGTGCCTGCTTGATCGGAAGACAGCAGCGCCGCGTGCGCATCCGCCAGGCACTGCAAGATCGCCGCGGAGGTGACACGTTGCTCGGCCGCCTTTGCCGAAGACAAGGCACGGTCCAGCATCGGCAATGCCTCGGCTGCGCGCTGATTCGCGATCAGAACACGTGCGCGAAGCATGGATGCGCGTGTGCTGAGGTCGGTGGCGTCCATGTCGATCAGCGCGTGATCGATGGCGTCGAGCGCGCGATCGGCGGACACGACATCGCCTTGCTCTAGGAGCAGGCGAGCAAGATCGATGTCCGCTTCGATGACGTCACGTCGTGCACCAGCCTGCTCGAACGCGGTGCGTGCCAGGCCAAATGCCGTGCGCGCTTCGCTCGCTTTGCCTTGCAGAGCCAAGAGCTCGGCATCCAGGCGCAGGAGGTACGGTGTCAGATTCTTGAGCTGAAAGGTGGCCACCAGCGAGCGACATAGCGAGAGCTCGTTCCGGCTGCGATCGAAGAGGCCGATCTCGGCGTAGAGGTTCGCCAGGTTGAAGCGTAGCGAGGCCAGTGTGTTGTGCTTTGCAATGGCCTGGGCAAGCGTGATCGCGCGTTCGTACGACGTCAGCGTCGGCCCCCAATCGCCCAGCGGGTATGCGGCGGAACCGGCATTCAAGGCCGCGTTCACGTACATGTCCGCGAGGCCGTGGGTCTCGGCCAACCGCAGCGCTTGGCCGTATCCTGCCGCGGCTTCCGCGACGTGCCCGGAACGAAGCTCGAGCATGGCGCGATAGCTCAAACAGCGATAACGCGCGCGCGCATCGTCCGCCGGATGCAGCCGTTCGGCCTGACGCAACGCAGCCAGCGCGGGCTCTCGCTCGCCGAGGTAGGTCCATGCCACGCCGATGCTTTCCAACAGCCGTGCGCGCAATGGTTCATCGTTCGCGTGATCGAGCGCCGTTTGCGCAGTGGTGATCGCTTCGCGGTACGCCGCGCGCTGAATCAACAGTCGGGCTTCGCGCTCGGCGATCGGTGGCAGCGAAATCGGGTCGTCGATCAGGAGGCGCGCGCGTTGGAGCTGTTGGCGTGCCGGTCCGACCGCGCCAAGTTGCGTATACGCGTCGGCGGCCAAGCAGCGTGCTTCGCGCGTTCGCGCAGGATCGGGGCGCTTACGCAGCGCGCTCCCGACGTGTCGCAGTGCCAACGTCGGATCGCCGGCTTGCAACGCCACGCGTGCGGCCGCGATCGAGAACACCAGGTCGCGATTCGAAGCGGACAGGGCGCGCACCGGCGAAAGCCACGCCCGCGGTTGCGAAAGGACCCCGGTGCTGGCTGCCACAAGCGCGTCGCTGGCGCGTCGTCGATCACCGGCGTGGATCCAGTGCATCCCGTGCGCTGCCGTCACCTCGGTGACGCTCAACAACTCGGCGGCGTCGCGGTGCGCGGTGACGATGAGCGCGCGAGGAAGGCGTGCACGGAGCGCATCGGCGTCTGCT
>JACZCZ010187579.1_pt1 | contig 13426 bp, 12 predicted proteins | sample 8641811 | NCBI WGS metagenome assembly JACZCZ01 (sample SAMN15324610, study PRJNA640507) | soil metagenome | isolation source: intercropping peanut in the first line | place: China: Luxin town, Laibin City, Guangxi Province | collected 2019-07-25 | depth 10cm m | reverse complement strand
CGCTGCACGACCGCCTGCTGCTGTGGGACGCGAAGCGCGGTGACTGGCAAAGCGTCGCGTTGAAACGCGATCCCGCGTGCGTCGTCTGCGGCGACGGCAAAAAATAACTTGGAGAGGTGAGTGCCATGGCGAAACGAACCGAGCTCGTGCCGAGCGAAGTCTACGAGTACGTCCTGCGCGCGTCGTCGCGCGAGCACGAGGCGCTTGCAGGTTTGCGCAAGGCTACGGCATCGGTGCCGATGAGCGTGATGCAGATCGGGCCCGATCAGGGTCAGCTCATGGCATTGCTGGTGCGGCTCGTCGGCGCGCGCCGTTGCATCGAGGTCGGAACGTACACGGGCTACTCCGCACTTGCCGTCGCGCTCGCCCTGCCGAGCGACGGCAAGCTCGTCACCTGCGACGTCAGCGCCGAGTGGACGGACGTAGGCCGGCCGTTCTGGCGTGCGGCCGGCGTCGAGGCGCGCATCGATCTGCGCTTGAAGCCCGCGCTCGAGACGCTCGACGAGCTGCTGTCGAAAGGCGAGGCGGGACGCTACGATTTTGCGTTCATCGATGCCGACAAGACGAACTACGTTGCGTACTACGAGCGTCTGCTGCAGCTCGTCAGGCACGGCGGGCTCATCGCAGTCGACAATACGCTAGCGCTCGCCGGCGCGCCGATCTTCTCGCAGAGCTCGGAGAACGCAAAGGCCATGCGCCTCTTCAACGAGCTCGTCCTGCACGACGAGCGCGTGGATCTCGCAATGCTCACGGTTGGCGAAGGGTTGACTCTGCTGCGCGTGCGCTGACGGGTCGCAGCAAGAAAAACGACCAAGGCGCGGCTAACCCGAGCGCTACCCACGCGATCGCGAGATTCTGAAACGCTGCATCGTCGTCGACGAGCAGCTTGATGCCGCCTTGGATCACCGCATGCAGCAGGGCGCCCGGCCAAATCGAGCCGCCGGCGCGGTCGAACAGCCACGCGAGCGGAAACGACCACGCGATCGCCATGAGCAGCGCGAGCAGGGCGACCGGCGCATCGAGCGACCAGAAGAGCGGCACGTGCGCGACGGCGAACGGCACGGCAGACAACGTCGCCGCACGCCAGAAGGTGCGCGTACGCCGCAGGTGGCCGTACATGAAACCGCGGAACAAGACCTCTTCGGCCACGCCGCCCTGCATGAGCATTCCGAGCGCCAGCCACGCGGCGCCGTCGCGCAGCTCGAGCGTGACGCCCGCCGCGGTCGCGAGCAACGGTAAGGCCGCGAGCAGCGCGACGGAGAGCGCGCCGGCCGCGACCGACGCGCCGCGCGTCGGTGCGCCGAGGCCGAGTGCGAGGCTGCACGCGCGCAGCGGCGCGCCCGTGAGCAAACGTTCCGTGAGCAGCGCTGCCGCAATCACGGCGATGCCGACGACGACGCCTGCTTCGCCGCGCAGGCTGCCGAGCGCCGACGCAAGTCGGTCCATGCCGAGATAGAGCAGAACGAACGCGAGCGCGATGCGCATGGTGCACACGATTGCAGATCGCCGCGGCACTGCCAATGTGCACTGCAACCGGGCTCGGCAACACCGTGCCCGCCCAATCGGGGTGCGTACTCGACATAAATTCGTGCGCTGAGTCGCAAAAAACCGCGGTTTCCAGGCGTTTTAGCCTTGGCACGTTTGCTGCTTAGCGTCGAGTGAGATCGAGGTCCCGGACAAGGTGTTCGGGCATCCATCGAAGGATCGATCCACAAGGAGGTCATCTTGCGTAGCTCTGTCTTGGGGGTTCTCGTCTTGTTCGTGTCCGGCTGCAGCTTTCTCGATCAAATGAATTTCGGCGCCCCCAGCTTGAGCTCGAACAAGATCTACTTGCGTCAGGGAGAGTTCGCGGAAGTCAGTCCGCGCGACGACCACCGGTACGCCTGCGTGAGCCAGCCGCTGCTCTGCGTGCAGCGCGGCATCACGTTCGAGTGCCGCTGCCCGTAACCGCACCTCAGCTCAACGGTCACATTCCACCGGTAGGGTAAGCGCTCGTTGGATACGCGGCGTCGTGCGCGATGGTTGTAATCGAATAGGGCGACGCACGTATCTATGTACGGAAACGACGAACTCAACGTTCATTCGGTAATTCGGTTGCCAAGGAGGCACATCATGAAGACTTCATTTCGTTCCGCATTGACGGTTTCGGTCTCGGCTCTGCTGCTGGCTGCTTGGTCCGCGTCGGCTGTCGCCGCGCCGCACCGCTCGGACAAGCTCGCGACGAGAACCGTCCGCGTGAGCGATCTCGATCTATCGACGGCCGCGGGCGCGCAAACGCTGTACGAGCGAATCTCGTGGGCGGCACGCGCCGTTTGCATCGAGTCGGCGCCGCTCGGCGAGATGCGCGCGTGCCGCGCAAAGCTCATCGAAGACACGGTCAATAGCGTCGGCAGCCCGCTGCTGAGCTCCGTGCACCGCTCGACGGCCCACGGCGTCGAGGAGGTGGTGAGCCGCTGAGTACGACTGCGCGCGCGGCCGGCAATCCCCCCTGTCGGTCGCGCGCGCAGCTCGGTTCGCGCCGGGTCGCGGCTCGCGCGACGCCGGCGTGAGCGCGTAGCTCGCTTCCGCGCGAAATGGGAGCTCGAGACGCTCCGCCGCAAAATCGACGACGCGTTCAAGGATTTCGATCTCGTCGTGATGCCGACGCAGGCGACGCAGTGGCACTTGCGCAAGCCGCCGCTGACGCCGACGACGCCCGTGCCGCCCGTCATCTCGATGGAAGGCGCTTAGTCGGAGAATCCGACGATGACTGCTGCCAACCCCGTCAACGTCAACACCACGGTGTACGGGAATGCCATCACGACCATCCGCCAATAGGACAGCCGGATCAGCGGCGCGAGCGCCGAGGTAAGCAAAAACAAAAATGCCGCCTGCCCATTCGGTGTAGCAACGCTCGGGATGTTCGTGCCCGTGTTGATCGCGACCGCCAACGCCTCGAACTGCGTGCGATCGATCTGCCCGCTCTCGTGGGCTTGCGCGACCTCGTTGATATACACGGTCGCTACGAACACATTGTCGCTGATCGCCGAAAGGAGGCCGTTCGCCAAGTAGAACATCGCGGGCTGCGCCTCGCGAGGCATGGCAAGCACCGCCTCGATGATAGGGTCGAACAAGTGCTGCTCGTGAATGACCGCGACCACGGCGAAGAACACGACCAGTAGGGCGGTGAAGGGTAGCGCTTCTTTGAACGCGTGCCCGAGCCGATGCTCCTCGGTTACGCCGGTCAAGGCCGTTGCGAGCACGATCACGGCCAGCCCGATCAAGCCGACGGGCGCCCAATGAAAGGCGAGCGCCGTCACCAGAAGCGCGGCCACGACAGCCTGCGCTTGCAGAACTGCTCGTTCGCGCGGGGTTCTCGTAGCCGTTTCGGCGTTGTCGAAATCCTGGAGCACGTTGCGAACGGGTTCGGGCAAAGGTGCGCCATAGCCGAACCAACCGAAGCGCTCGAGCGCTGCGCATGCGACCAGTCCAACGACCAGCACGGGCAGCGACACCGGAGCGACGCGGACGAAGAACTCGACGAAATCCCAGCCGGCCTTCGTCGCGATCAGCAAATTTTGCGGCTCGCCGACGAGTGTCATGACTCCGCCGAGCGCGGTGCCGACCACGGCGTGCATCACGAGGCCGCGTAGACACGCGCGGAACTGTTCCAGATCCTCGCGATGGAGCTCGTGCACATGCTGGTCCTCGGCATGATCGTGGCCGACATGCTGGAAGTGTTTGCCTGACGCGACGCGGTGATAAACGGCATAGAAACCGCTCGAGACCGTGATCACTACGGCCGTCACGGTGAGCGCATCGAGAAACGCGGAGAGCACGGCGGCCAGCGCTGCGAACAACAAGGACAGCCAAATCTTCGACCGCACGTTCACCAACAGCTTCGTGAACGCAAACAGAAGGAGATCCTTCAAAAAGTAGATGCCGGCGACCATGAAGATCAGCAGCAGGACGACCTCGAAGGCGTTGCTCGCCTCCTCGAAGACGGTAGCAGGAGATGCCATTCCGATGGCCACGGCTTCGAGTGCGAGCAAGCCCCCAGGTGCGAGCGGGTAGCAACGTAACGCCAGTGCCAGAGTGAAGATGAACTGCAGCACGAGGGCCCAACCGGCGAGATATCCGTCGAACGCGAACAGGATCGGGTTTGCTACGAGAAATCCGACGATGGTCAGCTTGTACCACTGCGGCGAGTGGCCGAGAAAGTTTGCGGCCAACGGGCTTGCCGACGTGCTGCCGCCGTTGCTCATGGCCGCGGCCTCGTGCAAACGACGCGTTCGGTTACTAGTTGCGCATGCGGCAGCGCATGAGGAGACGGGTGTCGGCTCACGGTTCTTGGCTCGCTCGCGCGGCGGCCCGACCTGCGCTTTACCTGTCTCGCTGCGATGCGCAGCTCGACACCCAACGCGATGATAGTTTGCTCGCCGCTAGGAGGAAAGCACCTGAACCGCGAGCCGCCAGTATGCGGCCGTCGATTGGGGGGAAGCGGGCGCGTACCCCATTTTCTGGCGCTGCGCGTCGCGGAGACTAACTCTCGACCTGGCCTTTAGGTGGCTCGGCGTTTGCTGCCCCGCGTTGGCCTGCGAGCGATTCGCCGCGGCTCGAGCCGCAGCCCGAGAGCCTTCATCACCTTCAGGACGGTGCCAAAGCTTGGATTGCCGTCGGCGGAGAGCGCCTTGTATAGCCCTTCGCGCGTGAGGCCGGTGTCCTTTGCGAGTTGCGCCATGCCACGGGCGCGCGCCACAGTGCCGAGCGCTTGAGCGACGAACGCGGCGTCGTCACCGGCCTCGTCCATGACGGCTTCCAGATACGCGGCTACGTCCTCCTCGGTCTTGAGGTAGTCGGCCGTGTCGTAACGAGAGAACGCCTCTTGCGCCTTCGGTTTGCGTGCCACAGCTCAGTTCCTCCAGTTGTTCGCGATCGCCTTCACGTCGCCAGGGTTGCCGAGGGCCAATCGGTCTATTCGCACTTCGATTCTTGCTCGTGCGCGGTGTTCTGTCAGCCGCGACAGCCAAGTGGCGAACGTTGCGGATTGGGCGATCTCGATCATGAAACGTAAACCATAGATCACACAGTCGTCAACTATGGTTGACAGTTCGTCCATCGCTGCAACTGCGCATATTCGCTGTAATCAACACTAATGTTGATTGTGTGGAATGTGACAAGGCCCGCGCCCGGGCAGCGAGGGGCGGGCGCATCGAAGAGGGCAGCCGCATCGGTTTCGAGACGGGTTCGGCGCTACGATCGCATGCATCTGAACCGCGAGCCGCCGGCCGTCGATGGGGGAAACGTGAGCAACCGAGTTTCGTTCTCGTGCGTCGCAGTGGTGCTGTCGCTTGCGGCGCTCGCCGCGCGTCCGGCCGCGGCAACCGACAAGATCACCGTGCTCGACATTCGAGTCGTTCCGCCGACGGTCGTGTCCGGCGGCGTCGATTGGGCCATCTACGGCGACGATAACCGCAACGCTTCGGCGACGCTCGAATACCGCCGCGTCGGCGCGGAGCAGTGGCAGCGCGGGCTCGATCTGTTTCGGCTGCAGAACGAAGACATCAACGCGTTCACGGGCGGCAACGCGCTCGAAGCGTCGGGGCGCGGCGGCGTCGGCGTGATGATGCGGCGGCCGCTCTTGATCTACGACGTGCCGAACATGTTCTCGGGCAGCCTGTTCCGGCTGCAGCCCGCGACCGAGTACGAGGTTCGCGTGACGATGACGGATCCGGACGGCGTGCAAGGCCCGGCCGTGCAAACGGCGCGCTTCACGACGCGCGCGGAGCCGAAGGCGAGCGAGGCCGGCAACGTCTATCACGTTTACCCGTGGAACTACCAAGGCCCGCGCATCGAGCCGTCGTTCACGGGGCTCATGGCAGCGTACTTCCGCGAGGCGCGCCATGCGGACTGGTCGACGGTCGGCCCGATTCGGGTGAAGCCCGGCGACACGATCCTCGTGCACGCGGGCGTGTATCGCGACAACTGGCAACACTACGGCTCCGGCACCGAAGGGCGCACGGAGGCGCGACTCGGCACGCCGTTCGACGGCACCTATTACTTCATCGGCGACGGGACGCCGGAGGCGCCGATCACGATCAAGGGCGCGGGTGACGGCGAAGTCGTTTTCGATGGCGGCGGCAACGCGGTGCTGTTCAACCTCATGGGCGGCAACTACCACCATTTCGACGGCATCACGGTGCGGGGCACCGAGGTCGGCTTCCTGACCGGCATCAAAGGCATCGCCGGCTCCGACGGCTTCACGCTGACGAACTCGAAGGTCGAGGACGTGGGCCGCGGTGTGCAGGGCGACTGGGCCGGCTCCGACGACTTCTACATCGCCGACAACGTCTTCGTCGGTCGCCACAGCCAGACGGCACTCGTCGGCTGGAGCGAGGAGTGGCGCGACATCCCGAACTTTCCGGAAGAGATCTCTGGGCCGGGCGGCTCGGAGTACGCCGTGAAGGTGTACGGCCGCGGGCACGTCGTCGCGTACAACGACGTGCGGCATTTTCACGACGGCATCGACGTCGCGACCTACGGCGCGCCCGAGGACGACGAAAGTTTGCTGCCCGCGTCGATCGACATTTACGGCAACGTCATGAACGCGTTCGCCGACAACTGCATCGAAGGAGACGGCGGTGCGCGCAACATCCGCGTGTTCGACAACCTCTGCTTCAACAGCGTCGGCGGCGGTTTCAGCATGCAGACGATCTACGGCGGCCCGGCGTATTTCATCCGCAACGTCATGGTCGCGGGCGCCGATCAAGCCGTGAAGCTCTCGATCACGCCCGCCGGCGTGCTGCACCTCAACAACACGTACGTCGGCGACAATCAGGACATGAGCGCCGCGTCGAACGTTCACTTCATCAACAATCTGTGGGTCAGCCACGGCGGCCAGGGCGCGAAGCGCGGCTACGGGCTCGTCACGTACACGAACTACTCGACCTCGGACTACAACGGCTTCTATTTCGCGGACACGTTCGATAGCCCGTTCAACTGGTCGTCGCCGCCGCCGGACGTCGTGGCGGATTACGAGAACAACCCCGTGGCGCGGAGCTTCGCGAGTTTGCAGGACTTCGCGCGTGCGACGGGGCAGGACACGCACAGCGTGATGTTCGATCCCGCGAGCTTCGTGAAATTCACGATGCCGAACAAAAGCGACATGAGCTACATCTATCCGCTCGGCGACTACGACCTACGGTTGAAGCGCGGCTCCGCTGCGATCGACAAGGGCAAGGTGTTGCCGAACATCACGGACGGGTTCGGCGGGGCGGCGCCGGACATCGGCGCGTACGAGCTTGGGGTCGAGTTGCCGCACTACGGGCCGCGGAAATGACGCTTCGCTCTGCGGTGCGGAGTGTGCGCTGAGAGCCCAGGCGGTGTGCGAGAAAGAGTCCGAAACGATTGCGCGAGCTGGTGCGCGGCCTTTCGGGATCTTTCTTGAAGCAGTGTAAACGGGTTACTGCGGGCTGCACGCCGTCGCCTCGCCCACCGTCAGTTCCCGCAAATTTCCTGCGGTCTACTCGCCGCACCTGGCCTGTCAGTGTTCGTCGGTTCCCTGTGCAGAGACCGAGATATTGGAAAGCCTGCCTTTTCCTTCGGTGGCGACGTGTGCCACTTTGGCGCCGGCAACCGCCTCCTGGACTGCTTGGCAGCTTGGCTGCGCGTACTCGTGCTCCTGTATGTGGGTCCGCTAGCGTAGGATTGCCTGCGCATGAATCTGATCGAGCACATCAAAGCTGAGTGGCCTGTTATCAAGCAGGCGCCATGGACATTTGGGGTGGTAGCCGTGTTGGGGGTTTCCCTCGCGGTTACGGTCGGCATCGCCCTTTTTGGGGCCGCTGCAGACTACTACGAAGGCCAGGCCGAAATGTGGGAACAGAGAGCACTCGCGGCTGAGGCCAGCGGATCAGTCGCTGCCTCAATGGCACCACTCGTACCTGTTGGGGAATCGGCTGACACGTCTAATGCGCAGCAGACATACCCAACTGCTCAGATCGTCGCGATCCAGGCGCAGGTGGTCAACGGGCTGCCTGTCGTTGAGGATGGAAAAGAGATACTCCTTAACGTAGGGGTCAATAACCGCGGCCCCGGGTTAGCCAGAAAGGTGAGGTGGACTTCTAGCTCTTTCTTGATGAGCAAGGAGAGTTCGGCTCAAGAGGCGGCGTTGATTTCGAAGGCGTTCGACGGGATGAATGCAATGCAACCGCCAAACGATCTTCCGCTGGAAGGCGTGTCGTACTCGACCATGGCGGTGCGTATACCGCCCGAACTTATCGGCGATGTGTCGTCGGGCGAGTTGCGTATTTATGTGCTGCACAAGATGGCGTGGGAGGACAGCACGGGAGTGCATACCGGCCGAGCGTGTCATTGGTTGCAGGGCGCTGCTACAAGCGACCCGAAGCAGGTTGCTTGGCATTATTGCGCAAGCCACAACAGCACGGATTAGCTGAGTTCATACCAAGCTGTGTCTAGCGGCGGCGCACGCACCGCGCGTCGGTGTCGGCTACGTCATTCCCGAACCTCTACTGCATGACTTTATGCGTTTCGTGGCTTAGGTCCGCGCTGAATCGGTCAAGGTGGCGCGGCCTGATTCCGCGGCGTCACCATCGGCAGGAGCGCTAAACGTGGTCGCGTAACCACACGTAAGTAACCGAAAGTTATTGGGAAATTTAGTGTACTGTACGTATAATCAGTACCGCACTCCAATCCCTTTCGGAGACGCTCATGACCGCACCATTCACGCGCGGCGCCGTCCCTTTCACCGCGCCGGAAGACCTCTCCGTCGACGACCTCGATCGCGCGATCACGAAGCTCGCGCTGCAAATGAACGCCGAGACCTACCGCATGCTCGTGCTGGTGCGCGACTTCGATGCGCGCTTCGGCTGGGCGAAGTGGGGCTGCGCGAGCTGCGCCGAGTGGCTCGCGTGGCGCTGCGGTTTGTCGCCGTCCGCCGCGCGCGAGAAGGTGCGCACGGCGAACGCGCTGCGCGCGTTGCCCACCATCTCTGCTGCGTTCGCCGACGGCAAGCTCTCTTACTCGAAAGTCCGGGCGCTCACGCGCGTCGCCGCAAGCTGCGACGAGGACCTGCTGCTCGCGTACGCGCTCGACGCGACGGCGGCGCAAGTGGAGGATCGTTGCCGGCAGATCCGTAACGCCGACCCGGATTCCGTACAGGCTGCGCGGCATGTCTGGGAGCGCCGCTCGCTGACGCTGTTTCGCGATCGCGCGCGCAACTGCGTGCGCATCGTCGTCGAGTTACCCGCGGAAGAGGGTGAGCTCGTCGGCCACGCCGTCGACAGCGCGGTCGCGGCGGGAGAGGCGGTGCTCGGTGTCGAGTTCGCGACCGAGCGGTCGGGCGAGAGCTGGAAGGCGCAGCAGGCCGATGCGTTCGTCGCGATCATGAAGGCGTATCTCGGCGGCGCTGGCGGTGCGGGCGAAGGGTCCGCGCGAGAGCGCTCGACGCCCACAGCCGATCACTATCAAGTCGTCGTGCACGTCGATGAAAGTGCTTTGAAGGGAGAGCGCCTCCGCGGAAGCGCGGGGCGCTCCGATTTGCCGATCGAAACCGTGCGCCGGCTCGCGTGCGACTGCAGCCTCGTCACCGTCGTCGAGGACTCGCGCGGCACGCCGCTCGACGTCGGCCGCAAGCAGCGGACCGTGCCGGCCGCGCTGCGAAGAGCGCTGTGGTCGCGCGATCGCGGCTGCACGTTCCCGGGCTGTAGCCGCGCGCATTACGTCGATGCGCACCACATCCGCCACTGGGCCGACGGCGGCGACACGAGCCTCGAGAACACGACGCTACTCTGCACGCATCACCACACGCTGCTGCATGAGGGCGGGTTCACGATACATCGCGACGAGCGCGGCGCGCTGTACTTCCGCCGGCCGGACGGGCGTGTGATTCCGCGCGCCGGCTATCGCGCGGCCGACATGATCGACGACGGCATCGGCGCCGACGGCGCGGAGCTCGCGCGCGCTTCCGCGGAAGCGCGGATGAGTGCGATCGTGCGCGGCGTCAGTCGAGACGAGCTCGACGCTTCCGCGGAAGCGTGGCTGCACGAAAGTGGTGCGCAGCGTGCTTCCGCGGAGGTGCGGGAGGAGCTCGGCGTTTATCGAGTTCGTGCGTAGGCGTGAAGTAGGCGCATCGGCGCTTCGGTGTCGAACGAATCCTTGATAGTGAACGGCAACCTGCTTTCAGGGCTGGAAGAACTATCACCCGCCGCGCCGAGCGATGCGTCGGTCGTCGCGAAGATCAAAGCGGGGGGCGGCATCGTGCTCGCCAAGCGCTGACAGTGCGTCTAGACGAGTGGTTGAACCAACGTTGTGCCGAGTGAGACCGTCGCCTTCGCGCGAGAAACTTTCTCGTCAGTTATTCAGCGCTTGCAGCGGTGCGGGAATGCGTCCGCCGCGTGCGACGAACGCGTCGCTCGATTCCCGATGCAACGCGATCACGGGCGCGCGGCCGAGCAAGCCGCCGAACGACACCACGTCGCCGACGTTCTTGCCGGGCGCCGGGATCAAGCGGACGGCCGTCGTCTTGCGGTTGATCATGCCGATGGCGGCTTCGTCCGCGATGATCGCGGCAATCGTGGCGGGCGCCGTATCGCCGGGGACGGCGATCATGTCGAGGCCGACGGAGCAGACGCAGGTCATCGCTTCGAGCTTGTCGAAGGTCAGCGTCCCGGCCGCGGCGGCGTCGATCATGGCTGCGTCCTCCGATACCGGGATGAACGCGCCCGACAGCCCGCCGACGTAGCTCGACGCCATCGCACCGCCTTTCTTGACCGCGTCGTTGAGCAGAGCCAGAGCGGCCGTCGAGCCGTGCGTGCCGACGCGTTCGAGGCCCATCGCTTCGAGCACGCGCGCGACGCTGTCGCCGGGCGCCGGCGTCGGCGCGAGCGACAGGTCGACGATGCCGAACGGCACACCGAGCTTTTGCGAGGCCGCGCGCCCCACGAGCTCGCCCATACGCGTGATCTTGAAGGCCGTGCGCTTGATGATGCTCGCGAGGGCGCCGAAGTCCGCGTTCGGCTCCGCCTCGACGGCGTTCGCGACGACGCCGGGGCCGCTGACGCCGACGTTGAGCACGCAGTCCGGCTCGCCGATGCCGTGGAACGCACCGGCCATGAACGGGTTGTCCTCGACGGCGTTGCAGAACACGACGAGCTTCGCGCAGCCGATGCCGTCGCGGTCTGCCGTGCGCTCGGCCGTCGCGACGATGATCTCGCCCATGCGGGCCACGGCATCCATGTTGATGCCGGAGCGTGTCGTCGCGACGTTGATCGAGGCACAGACGCGTTCCGTTCGCGCCAGCGCCTCGGGCAGCGACGCGATCAACGCGTCGTCGCCGGGGGTCGCGCCTTTGTGTACCAGCGCGGAAAAGCCGCCAAGGAAATTCACCCCGACCTCTTTGGCGGCGCGGTCGAGGTACTCGGCGAACAGGACGTAATCGTCGCTCGCGGACGCTTCCGCGATGAGCGCAACCGGAGTCACCGACACGCGCTTGTTGATGATCGGGATGCCGTACTCGCGCTCGATTTCCTCGCCGACACGCACGAGCCGCGCTGCCGTGCGGCAGATCTTTTCGTAAGATTTCTTCGCGGCCGTCTCGAGATTCGGGTCAGCGCAGTTGCGCAGGCTGATGCCCATCGTGACCGTGCGGATGTCGAGATTCTCCATCTGCACCATGCGGATGGTTTCGAGAATCTCTTCGGGCGAGAACTGAATCGCCATGCTTCGCCAGCGCTCCGCGTCGGGCCCGATGGGGCGTAATAGGCGCGGATTCTGCCACGGCTCGCGCCCTCCGGGCGGCGGCGCGCCGATCTATGATACGTTTTGTTGCGCTACTCGATGGGAGGGGGTGCATTCCATGGAGCGGCAAGGCGCAGCGACGGAGCTCATCGAGTCCAAGATCGCTTTCCTCGAGCAAGCGACGGCGGAGCTCAGCGACGTGATCGTCCGCCAGCAACAGGAGCTCCGCGCCCTGGAAGCGAAGGTGGCGCAGCTCGCAGCGCGTTTGGAAGCCCTCGAAGAAGGGCCGCCGCCGAGCGAGAACGAGAAGCCCCCGCACTACTGAACGTTTGGCGGTAGTATCCGCAACACGAAGAGGGGGGAGCGGCAAGTGAAGACCTCGATCGGTATCTTGGCTGCGGCACTCATGTCCGTCGCAGCGGCGGCGCCCACGTTCTCGCAGCCGCAGCGACCGGCGCCGCCTGCGCTGCCGGACGGCCCCTGGGACCTGCGGACCGAGACCGGCCTGGTCCATGTGTCGGTCCTGACCAAAGAGCTGCAATCGCCATGGGGTCTCGCGTTCCTCCCCGACGGCAACATGCTCGTGACCGAACGGCCGGGCCGGCTGCGCGTGCTTCGCGGCGGCCAATTGGACCCGAACCCGATCGAGGGGCTGCCGGATCTCGTGGCCACCGGCATCAGCGGACTGTTCGGCATCGCCCTGCATCCCGATTTCGCGCGCAACCGCTTCGTCTATCTCGCGTATCCGAAGCCGCAGCCGGACGACCGCGACATGCTGACGTTGGCCGTCGCACGCGGGCGTTGGGGCGGCGGCGCGGCATTGACCGACGTCAAGGACATCTTCGTCGCGAACGGCTGGTACAGCACCGCGATGAGCCGCGAGAACAACCGTTGCTGCGGCCAAGGTCCGGCGTCGGCGAGCTTCGGCGCTCGCATCGAGTTCGACGATCGGAATCGGTTGTACATCACGTCGGGCGACCGCAACTGGGGCGAGAAGTCGCAAGACCCGCAGTCGCACATCGGCAAGATCGTGCGCATCAACGACGACGGCTCCGTGCCGCGCGACAACCCGTTCGTTCGCACGAGCGGCTATCTGCCCGAAATCTACACGATGGGGCATCGCAACCAGACGGGCTTGCGCTTCGATCGCGCGACGGGCGACCTGTGGTCGACGGAGTTCGGCCCGGCCGGCGGCGACGAGCTGAATCGGATCGAAGCCGGCAAGAACTACGGCTGGCTTCTGATCACACACGGCAACCACTACAACAACGAGCCGAAGAAGCTCGGCACGGGCGGCGTCGAAGGGTACGTCGACCCCGTGATCTGGTGGCCGCGCGGCGGCAACCCCGGCAATCTCACGGTGTACCGCGGCGGCCTGTTCCCGGCGTGGCAGGGCAATGTGCTCATTGCCACGATGTCGAGCCGCGCGCTCGGGCCCGGCCTCGTGCGCGCAGTCATCGGCGACAACGGCGCGCTCGTGCACGAGGAGCGCCTGCTGACCGAGATCGGCAATCGCATGCGCGACGTAGTCGAGGGGCCGGACGGCAAAGTCTACGTGCTGACCGAGTCGTCGGCGTTCGCGTCGCCGGGCGCGATCTTGGTGCTCGAGCCCGGAGTCGAGCCCGCACCGCCGGCGAGGCAGTAGCCGCAGTCGAAATTCCACCGCGTGCAGGCCGCGCGTCGTTTCAGT
>JACZCZ010004566.1_pt1 | contig 13441 bp, 10 predicted proteins | sample 8641811 | NCBI WGS metagenome assembly JACZCZ01 (sample SAMN15324610, study PRJNA640507) | soil metagenome | isolation source: intercropping peanut in the first line | place: China: Luxin town, Laibin City, Guangxi Province | collected 2019-07-25 | depth 10cm m | reverse complement strand
GGTGCATATGCGCGCATCCGCAAGCAGTTCGGCCTGTCGGTCGGCCGCTTTGAGGGCGTGGAAGAAGCGCTGGCCCGCATCGGCGGCAAGGCGTACGCGATCAGTGCGCTGTCGCAGGCCACCGCCGCCGCCGTGGACCGCGGCGACGTGCCGTCGGTGCCATCGGCCATCGCCAAGTACCACTGCACGAACATGGGTCGCGACGTGGCCAAGGACGTGATGGACATCGTCGGCGGCAAGGGCATCATCCTCGGCCCGCGCAACTTCGCCGGTCGCGCATGGCAGGCCTCGCCGATCGCCATCACGGTGGAAGGCGCGAACATCATGACGCGCAGCCTGCTGATCTTCGGCCAGGGCTCGATCCTGTGCCATCCGTACATCATCAAGGAGATGCGTGCGGCGCAGGACCCGGACACGAAGGCCGGCGTGGGCATGCTGGACGCGGTGCTCTACCCGCACATCGGCAATGCGATCTCCAACGCGGTGCGTTCGTTCTGGTTCGGCATCACCGGCTCGAAGATCGGCGCCGCGCCGGGCGATGCCTACACGAAGAAGTTCTTCCGCAAGCTGGACCGCTATGCGGCCAACCTGGCCCTGCTGACCGACATTTCGCTCGGCGCGCTGGGCGGCAAGCTGAAGTTCAAGGAATCGCTGTCCGGCCGCCTCGGCGACGTGCTCAGCCACCTGTACATGATGAGCGCCGTGCTGAAGCGCCACCACGACGAAGGCACGCCGGAAGCCGACAAGCCGCTGCTGGCCTGGGCCTTCCACAACAGCGCATACGAGATCGAACTGGCGCTCTCGCAGGCGCTGCGCAATTTCCCGATCAAGCCGCTGGGCTGGCTGCTGTGGCCGGTGGTGTTCCCGTTCGGCCGCCGTGCCGTGGCCCCGGGCGACCGCCTGAGCCATCGCGTCGCCATGCTGCTGATGGCGCCGAACGAAGCGCGCGACCGCCTGGGCCAAGGTGTGTTCCTGACCCCGTGCGAGAACAACCCCGGTGGCCGCATCGACAGCTACCTGGCCGCGGCCGTCGCCGCCGAACCGGTGGAGCGCAAGTTCCTGAAGGCGCTGAAGACCAAGGACATCGAAGCCCTGGACTACAGCGCGCAGCTGGACGAAGGCGTGCGCGAGGGCTGGATCACCGTGGAAGAGCGCAAGCAGCTGGAAGAACTGCGCGCGATCACGCTGGACACGATCACCGTGGACGACTTCGACGTGCACGAGCTGCGCGCCGCCAGCTACTACGACCTGCCGCAGGCCCAGCGGCAACCGCGCGAAGCGGCCTGACGCCACCACGAAAGACACGACGACGGCGGGCATGTCCCGCCGTCGTCGCGACAGGAGCCCACGATGAGCGCCGACGTCCTGAAGATCTACCGCAGCCTGAGCCGCAAGCCGCTGGGCCACTGGCTGTTCTCGCGCCTGATCTGTTTCAAGGCGCCCTACTTCGGCAGCATCGGCCCACGCATGGTGCGACTGGAGCCCGGCCGCGGCGAGGCGACGATCAAGCATCGCCGTTCGGTCACCAACCACCTGGGTACCGTGCATGCGATCGCGCTGTGCAACCTGGCTGAATTCGTCGGCGGCCTCACCACCGACGTCAGCATTCCGCGCTCGATGCGCTGGATTCCCAAGGGCATGACCGTCGAATACCTGAAGAAGGCCGTCGGGACGATGACCGCGGTCGCGACCCCGGCCTTCGAGCCCCGCGAATCCGTCGATGGCTATGAGCTGCCGATGGACGTGGTGGTCAGCAATCCGCAGGACGAGCCGGTGTTCCGCGCGCGCATCTCCATGTGGGTGTCGCCGAAGCCACCGCGCACCGACTGATGCGTAGCCGTCGTGGGAGCGACGTAAGTCGCGACGCATAACATCCGTCCGCGAAGATGACCTGCCGGAGGGAGCGGTCGCGACTCACATCGCTCCCACATCGGTTTAGATGCCGGATCAGAGAAGCCAGATAGCGGCCAACGCCGCGATCGCCGGCACGCCCTGCACGTAGAAGATCCGCCGACTGACGCTCCACGCGCCGTACAGCGCCGCCACAACCACGCACAGCAGGAAGAACACCACCACGTTCCATTGCGCGGTGACCAGTCCCCACAGCAGGCCGGCGGCGAGAAAGCCGTTGTAGAGCCCCTGATTGGCAGCCAGCACGCGGGTGGTCTCGGCCTTCTCGGGCGTATTGCGGAAAGTCTTCAGGCCGGCGGGCTTGGTCCAGAGGAACATTTCCAGCACCAGGAACCAGGCGTGCAACACCGCCACCAGCACCACCAGCACCGCAGCGATCACGTCCATCCAGGCCTCCCGTCATGTGCCGGGCAGCATAACGGCATCGCGCAGCAACGTCAGGAGGTCTTTGCGGCCTGCGATGTGTCGCTCGTCGCACGTTCCGAGGGCAACCTGGACTCTTCGCGCAACAACCGCCACGCACTGAACGTCATCGCGCTGGCGACCAGCAGGCCGGCGCCGAACACGACGTTCGAACCGAACGCGGACAGGAACTTGTGCAGCCAGACAAAGCTCAGGTCGCCGCCGCGATAGATGACGGTGTCGATCGCCGCCCCCGCCTTGTAGCGCCACTCGCGGCCGACCCGCGTGTAGATGGTCTCGCGCGCGGGCTTGGCCAGCGAGAACTCGCTGGCGCGGGTGACCACCTGCACGATGGCGATCATCATGGGCAGCGGCGACGCCGCCAGGATCGAGAACCCGATGATGATCGCGCAGCCGGGGATCAGCAGCGCCGGCGCGATGCCGAAGCGCGACAGCAGGAAGCGCGTCAACAGCAACTGCACCACGAGGGTGAGCGAATTCACCGCGAGATCGAGCGTGGCGAAGTAGTCCGCGCGCTGCTCGGCCGAACTGAACATGGTGCGGGCGATGGCGTTCTGCTCGTTGTAGAGCAGCGTGCCCACGCCGACGCCCATGACCACCATCGCTGCCAGCCAGCGCAGCAGCGGCTCGCGCGCGATGAGCTTCAAGCCCGCCAGCACGTCGCCGCCCATGGGGATCTCGCCGCTGACCTGCTTGCGCATCGCTTCGCGGGCAACCGCCCATGTCCGCAGCTTGAAGATGCAGAACACGCAGACCGAGAACAGGAAGGCCGACACCAGCATCATGTTGGGAATGCCCACCCGCACTACCAGGGTCTTGGTCAGCACGGGGCCCAGGAACGCCCCCATCGTGCCGGCCGCACCGATGTAACCGTAGAACTTGCGCGCCTCGGCGTTGGTGAACACGTCGGCCATGAAACTCCAGAAGATGGCGACGGCGAACAGGTTGAACACCGTGATCCACAGGATGAAGGCCAATCCGCGACCCGCGATGCCGCTGTCGAACATCGCGTAGAACACCAGCAGCGTGGCGATGAAGAAGCCGTAGATGACCGGCAGGAAGACCCGCCGCGGGAAGCGGCTGACCAACCATCCGTACACCGGCTGGAGCACCAGCATGATCAGGAACACGGCGCTGAAAATGAATTGCAGGGTGAACTCGCCGAGCGCGACGCCACGGTCCGCGAAGAAGGCGATCAGGGCGGGCGGGAAGACGGCTTCGATGTCGCTCGACGCCGCCATCGCCTCGCGCACCGGCCGCAGTACGTAATAGCCGGACAGCAGGCAGAAGAAGTAGACGAAGGCCCACAGCAGCGGCGGCGATTCGGACATCGCCGTGCGGAACCGGCCGAACCGGGTGGTCGCGTGGGAGGACGGGTCCATGGTCGGCGGCCTGCGATCGCGTCAACGGCGCGGGCCACGCCCGCCTGTGGCGCGCAAGGTATCCGATGCACTGCAACATCGCCAGCGTTTTTGCCGGCGACGTGCCGTCCAGACGCCTTGCCGGCCGAATGCCCTGCGCAAAGGCAGCGCGACAGAGCATTTGCTCTATCCCCCGCCGCTAGGTTCGGTCGGTCTTCGCCATTGGGTTGCATGTGTACGACTACATCATCGTGGGCGCCGGTTCCGCCGGCTGCGTGCTGGCCCACCGTCTGAGCGAAGATCCCGCCTGTCGCGTGCTGTTGCTGGAAGCCGGCCCGCGCGACTGGCACCCCTTCATCCACATGCCCGCCGGCCTGGCCAAGCTGGTCGGCCAGAAGGGCGTGAACTGGAACTACGACACCGCGCCCGAACCTCACCTGGACAATCGCCGTCTCTGGTGGCCGCGCGGCAAGGTGCTGGGCGGTTCCAGTTCGATCAATGCCATGTGCTACATCCGCGGCGTGCCGCAGGACTACGACGACTGGGCCGGCGCCGGCGCCGAGGGCTGGGACTGGGCCAGCGTGCTGCCGTACTTCCGCCGCTCGGAAAGGAACGGACGCGGCGGCGACGCATTGCATGGCGCCGACGGCCCACTGTACGTCTCCGACCTGCGCTACACCAACCCGCTGTCGGCCGCCTTCATCGAGGCCGGCACTCAGGCCGGCTACGAGCGCAACGCCGACTTCAACGGTCCGGCCCAGGAAGGGTTCGGCCTCTACCAGGTCACCCAGAAGAACGGCGCACGATGTTCCTCCGCCGTGGCCTACCTGGACCCGGCGCGCGACCGACAGAACCTCGACATCGTTACCGGCGCGCTCGTCCGCCGCGTGCTGCTGGAGAAGGGACGCGCGATCGGCGTGGCGTATGCACGCGGCGGGCACGAGGTCGTCGTGCGCTGCGAAGGCGAAGTACTGCTGAGCGGCGGCGCGATCAACTCGCCGCAATTGTTGATGCTGTCCGGCATCGGCCCCGCCGACCACCTGGCGTCGCATGGCATCACCGCGCGGCATTCCCTGCCCGGCGTGGGCCGGAACCTGCAGGACCACCTGGACATCTGCACGCTGCAACACAGTACGCAACGGGTGACCTACGACCGCACCAGCGAGCTGAAGACCGCGTTCGATTACTTCCTGCGCGGGCATCGCGGGCCGGGCAGCAGCAACATCGCCGAGGCTGGCGCATTCGTGCGCTCGCCGCTGGCGCCGGACGCCCGGCCCGACATCCAGATGCATTTCGTGCCGGCGATGCTGGACGACCATGGCCGCCACCGGCTCGAGGGCGATGGCTACACCGCGCATGCCTGCTTCCTGCGCCCCCGCAGCCGCGGCCGCATCCTGCTGGCCAGCGCGGACCCGCGTGCGGATGCGCGCATCGAAGCGAACTACCTGGGCGATCCGGAAGGCTTCGACCTGAAGATGATGGTCGAGTGCGCGAAGCTCTCCCGCGACCTGTTCGCCCAACCTGCGTTCGATGCCTACCGCGGCGCGCCGATCCATCCCTCCCGCAGCGACCTGTCCGACGCCGAACTAGTCGCCTTCATCCGCGCCAAGGCGGAGACGGTCTACCACCCGGTCGGCAGTTGCCGGATGGGCACCGACGACGACGCCGTGGTGGACCCGGCGCTACGCGTCCATGGCCTGGAAGGCCTGCGCGTCATCGACGCCTCGGTGATGCCCACGCTGATCGGCGGCAACACCAACGCGCCGACGATCATGATCGCGGAGAAAGCGGCGGACATGATCCGCCAGCGCTGACCCGCCGGGCACGATCACTCCATCCACGGATTGCGCATCGGGGGGATCTTGGTCGGGTCCTCGCCGGCTTCGATGCGGGCGACCTGATCCCTCAGCTGGCGCTCGACCTTGCGATCCAGCTTCACCCGCGTCTGTTCCAGCAGGCGGCGGTAGGCGCGCAACGCATCGTCGCCCCGGCCCAACCGCAGGTAGGCGTTGCCGAGTTCGACGCCCACGCCGACGTTCTGCGGACGTATGACGGCGACTTCCTCGAGGCGTCGCGCCACCAGGGCGTAGTCCTGCCCGTTCTCTTCGTACAGGTACTCCATCACCTTCACGCCGATACCTGACGCGCGCGTCTCGGGCCGCGTCAGCCGACCCCGCCAGACGCCGGCGTAGCCCAGCTGCGCGACCTTGTCCATGTCCTTGAACACCTTCTCCGGGTCCCACTCGAACTGCGGCCACGGCAGCTCGTCGGCGACGGTGTACACGAACCAGCCCTCCCACACGCCCGCGGCATTGGTGTCGTCGAGGTCCTCGACGAAACGGTGGTACTCCAGGTGCGCGGCACGCCATTGGCGCTCCATCACCCAATAATCGGGATACACCGGTTCGCCGGTCGCTGCGATGACGCGACGGTGGAAGTCGCGGATCTCGCCGAAACGCTGGCCCAGGTCCACGCCCTCGTTGCGGAAGGCGCGGTAGCCACCCGTCGTCCCTCCGACGAGTTCGTTGTGGTACTCCCACAGGCGCGGTTCGCGGATCGTCATGGCTAAGGCCGCCACGAAGAGCGCGGCGACTACCCCCATCAACAGGCGCGAGCGGCGCCGCCAGGCTTCCGCCACCGCACCGCCACCGAGCGTGGCCGCGGCCGCCAGCAGCGGTGTCGCGTGACGCACGCCGCCCCAGGCCTGAGGCGAAACGGCGAGCGCGGCGAAATGCAGCAGGCTGCCCACCGCGAGCGCGGCCAGCATCCATCGTGCGGCCGGCGCGAGGGGCGCGCGTAGCGCCAGCACAAGACCCAGTAGCGCCAGCGCGGTCAATGCGAGGGGGATCTTTGCAGCAAGGATGGCGGGCCAGGTGAACCACGGCGTGCGTCCTTCGAACACCTTGCTCCACACCAGGTGCAGGGCGCCGCCGCGACCTTCGATGCCGGTGCGCACCGTGTCCGCGAGCCCCCAGAGATAGGCGCGCGGCAACAGATGGAGTTCGTCCGAGAACGCGATCACGCCGCGCAAGGCGGGCTTGGTGACTTCCGCGACCTTGGCCTCCATCGACAGGTTGAAGGCATCGCCGCCACTACTATCCGCGTGGAAACGAAAGCCGTACTGCGCCCATAACACGGCCACACCCAGCAGGATGGCCGCCAAGAGCTTCGCGCACCGCCGCAGGCCCTCGCGCCAGCCACTGGTTCGGATGCCCGCACCCGCCGCCACGACGAGCACACCGCCGACACCCATCAGCCCCGCCAGCGCCGAATGCTTCGCGCCCAGCGCCAATCCGACGGCCATGCCGAAGACGGCCACCCATCGCCATTGCCAGGTCGACGCCAGCACGCCCGCGGCCACGGTGACGAGCGAGAACGTCAAGGCGAGGAGCCCATCGGTCATCACGACGGGCAGATGGGCGCCGAGAGTGGGCTCCAGCGCCAGAAAGGCGAGCGTACCGACGGCCCATGCGACACCGGCGGCACGCCACAGCAGCAGGCCGAGCGCGACGAGGAGCATGGCGTTCAAGCTCCACATCGCCATCCGGGCGCGTTGCTGCGTGCGTTCGGGATCGTTCTCTTCGAACATCGTCTGTTCGACCCACTCGCGCTCCTGCGCCTTTTCGCGCAGGCCCGGCTCGGGACCGACACGGAAGTCCGCCGGCATCCACTGGCCGACCCAGAGCTTGGCCAGCGGTGGATGTTCGGGATTGAGGTGCCGGTCGCCACCGCGCACGTAGACCGTGCCGGCGACGATGTGCCAAGGCTCGTCGACAGTGAAGCTGTCCAGACGTGTGCCGTACCACGAACGCACGACGGCCAGCGCCGCGAGCAGGACGATGAGGCTAACGATCAGCAGCCGCTGGAAGATCGGGGAAGGGACCGTGCGACGCATGGTGGGGCTCCTGGCATCCGGACGGACAACGAAGGAACAGCACACGACGGTGAGGCGCCCCGGCCTCGCCTGCTGCCGGCCTCACTTGCAGCCAGCCTCACTTGCGGCACGTTCCCGGGGCTCCGAATCCAACGGGAGCCCGCCGGACAATCGGCCAGTCAGCCCGTTTCGAGCATCGGCGGCAGCGGGCAATGCAGCACGCCGCAGATCGTGCGCAGCAGTTCCGCTTCGGCCACGCGCACCTGGTTGTCGTGGCTGACGGCCGCGGTCACGGCCTCCACCAATAGTTGCTTGGCCAGCGGATCCAGCGCGTCGAGCGGCTCCCAGACGTCATCCAGCGCCAACACGCCCTGCGTCGGCGGCGCATAGGGGAGGTGATCGCGCGGCAGCACGCGCTGCAACCCGGCCAGATACGCGTGTTGCGCCTTCGTCGGCGTGTCGTGGCCCGCCTGCGCGACGACGGCGAGCAGGGTGGCGAACGGCCCGCGCACATCGTGCGGCTTGCGCCGCCCAAACGGACGGCCCTGCGCAGGCCACAGCGCTTCGCGCACCTGCACCTGCAGCAAACGCGCCAGGCAGTATTCGAACAGCGAGACTTTCCCGTCGGCGTGCACCACGGCATCGACGGTGTCGATGAACGCCTCCAGTTCCGGCCGCGGGAAACGCCGCAGCAGCGGAAACGCCAGCGCCGCCAACGGCAGGCAGTGCGCGGGATGCAGGTCGCGCAGGTGCGCCTCGCGCAGCTGTATGACGCGCGATGCCATGGCTTCGCCCAGACGCGCGGCGATCTCGAAGCGCTGCCGCGCCGCCACGCTGGCCGCATCATCGATCAGCAGTGCCAACAGCAGCGGCATGACATGGTCACGCTGCTTCGCCAGCAGTTGCACCGGCTCGGGCAGCGTCGCAGCGATCACACGCGCGCGACCATAGTCGTCCGGCGTCGGCGTGGCGACCTGCGCGACCACCATCGGCGGCGTCAGCGGGAGCACGGCCGTCGCCGCCGGCAACGGCGGCGGTCCGCCCGGCGCCACGCGCAGGGTCTGGTCTTCCAGCAGTCCATCGGGCGGCGCAACGGCCCAGCGACGCGCGAGTTCGTCGAGCTGGTGCTGGCCGAACAGCGGATCCAGCACGCGGATGCGCTGGAGCAGCGGGGGATGGGTGGCGAACAGGCGCGAATAGGCGCGGCCCTCGCCGAACAGCATGTGGCTCACTTCCTCCGCCTTGCCCTTGTCCTCGAGCGCGGAGCCGTTGCTCAACCCGGCGATCTTCTTCAGCGCGCCGGCGAGTCCTGCGGACTGACGGGTGAACTGCACCGCGGACGCATCGGCGAGGAGCTCGCGCTGGCGGCTGACCCCCGCCTTGATCATTCGGCCGAAGAACAGTCCCACGAACCCGGCGAGGGCCGCCGCTCCCGCGATCGCGAACACCGGCAGGGCATCCTTCCCACGGCTGCCGCGTCCGTAGACGAGGATCCGCTGGCCGACGATGCCCAGCATCATGATGCCGAACAGCACGCCCATCAGCCGGATGTTCAGGCGCATGTCGCCATTGAGGATGTGGCCGAACTCATGCGCGATGACGCCCTGCAACTCGTCGCGATTGAGGCGGTCCAGCGCGCCGCGGGTGACGGCCACCACCGCATCGGCAGGCGCGTAGCCGGCGGCGAACGCATTGATGCCGGCCTCATTCTCCAGCACGAAGATCCTTGGCACGGGCACGCCGGATGCGATGGCGATTTCCTCGACGACGTTGCGCAACCGGCGCAGCGACGGCTCCCGGGTGTCATCGGACACTTCGCTGCCGCCCATCTGCTGCGCGACCGCTTCGCCACCGGCGCGCAGGCTGGCCAGGCGATACAGCGAGCCCAGGCCGATCACCGCCAGCGTGGCCAGCGTCGACACGACCATCAAGCCGACCAGCGAACCGCTGCCCGCGTCGTCCCGCTGCAGGCCCACGAGCAGCAGCACGATCAGATCGATGACCAGCACGATGCCGGCGACAGCCAGCGCGAACAGCACCACCATGCGGAACGAACCGCGCCGCGCCGCGGCCTGGTGTTCGAAGAAGTTCATGCACGCCCCTTCATGCCACGATCATCGCGGCACAAGCCCCCACCCGTGCCGTCCCCTCGAACCGCATGCGCGAGCATGCGGCACCCTGTTCAGAACTGCACTTTCGGTGCTTCGCGCACCTGTGCGGCTTTCTCCGCCGGCACATCCAGCAGGGCCGCCGGTGCAAAGTTGAACGCGCCAGCCAACAGACTGGAGGGAAACACCTCGCGCCTGTTGTTGTACGCCATCACCGCGTCGTTGTAGGCCTGCCGCGCGAACGCCACCTTGTTCTCGGTGGAGGTCAGCTCCTCGGTCAGCTGCATCATGTTCTGATTGGCCTTCAGGTCCGGGTAGGCCTCCGCCACGGCAAGCAGGCGCCCCAATCCCGCATTCAGCTGACCCTGCGCGGCAGCCAGCTTCGCCATGGCATCGGGATCGCCCGGGTTGGCCTTCGCCGCCGACAGGCCCGCCTGCGCGGCTGAACGCGCCGCCACGACAGCCTCCAGCGTCTCCCGTTCATGGCTCATGTAGCCCTTGGCGGTCTCCACGAGGTTGGGGACCAGGTCGAAACGGCGCAGGAGTTGCACGTCGATCTGGGCGAATGCATTCCTGAACGCATTCCGGGCGGTCACCAGCCCGTTGTAGATGCCCACGCCCCACAGAACTGCGACGACCGCCACACCCACAATCAGAAGCAGGATGAACAACATGGACATGGAACTTCTCCCTGTTTGTGCAATCGAAAAAAGCGGCGTTATGATCCCCTCGACAGAGCTTACGCAGGCGTCACGCACGATGAAAGACAAGGCAAGCCGTCGGCGGCTGCGCTCCACCTTCCGGATCGGCCTGGTCGGTCTGCTGCTGCCGCTGACGCTCTCGTCAACGGCGCAGACCCCGTTGCGCTGGACCTCGCCCGCGCGCGCCGACGCACCGGCGTCCACCACGGTGCCGACGGCCGCGCATTACGGCTCGCCCACGCAGCCGCGTCCTTACCTTGCTTCGCTGTCGGAGCAGAAGGTCCAGCCACTGGCTGCGGGCTTCGATGTCGCCGCGTTCGAGACCCTGGCCGAGCACCTGACAGTGGGCCAGCGCGTACCCGGCCTGGCAATGGCGATCGTGCACAACGGCCGGGTGCTGAGCGCGCGTGGCTACGGCGTCACCGACGTGGCGGCACCGCAGCCGGTCGATGCGCACACCGTGTTCCGCCTGGCATCGCTGTCGAAGGCGTTCGCCAGCACGCTGACGGGCCTGATGGTGCAGGACGGCTCGCTGCGTTGGGACAGCAAGGTCAGCCAGTACGTGCCCGGCTTCCAGCTCAGCGACGCGAATGCCACCTCGCACGTGACCGTGGCGGACGTGCTGAGCCACAGCGTCGGCCTGCAGGCGCACAACGCGTTCGATCGCGACATCGAAGCCAATGGCGAGTATTACGACGTCGCCCGCAAGCTCGCCTACGCGCCCTTGAAGTGCGCGCCCGGCGACTGCTATGCCTACCAGAACGTCGCCTTCAGCCTGATCGGCGACGTGGTGTTCGCCGCCTCGGGCACCTTCTACGACCAGGCCGTGGATCGGCGCATCTTCAAGCCGCTGGGCATGAACGACGCCAGCATGGGTTTGGCCGGCATCCAGGCGAGCACGCGTTGGGCACGTCCTCACGTGCGCAGTCGCAATGGCTGGGTATCGTCCACGCCGAAGCCGACCTACTACCGTTTGCCGCCCGCGGCCGGCGTCAATGCCAGCGCCAGCGATCTGGCGCAGTGGTTGATCGCACAGACCGGCCATCGTCCCGACGTGCTGCCGGCGCCGCTGCTGGCCACGCTGCACGCGCCCGTGGTGACCACGCCGGGCGAGATGCGCGGCGGTTGGCGTCGCGAGCGCGTCCATTCGGCCAGTTACGCGCTGGGCTGGCGCGTGTTTGATTACGCGGGCCATGAAGTCGTGTTCCATGCCGGCGCCGTGCAAGGCTATCGCGGCCTGGTCGCACTGGTGCCGGGCCAGGATCTCGGCATCGCGCTGGTCTGGAACAGCGACAGCTCGCTGCCCTCGGGACTGCTGCCAACGATCCTCGATCGCGCGATGGGCCTGCCCGGCCAACCCTGGGTCGAAACGCCCGCCGACTACGACCTCATGCTGGCGGAATCGCCGGGCGCATCGCCGGCCGACGCGCCGAAGGACAGCGGCACCTCATCGCAGCGCGGCACGGCCTCGCCGCGCTGATCGTCCCGGGTGGCCGCCACGGCCACCCGCTGCCTCTCAGCGCTTGGCGCCCTCTTCCATCGCCTTGAGATTGGCGAGGCCCTTCTCGTAGTCCGCACCGATCATCTTGTCGAACAGCAGGCCAAGCCACCGCTTGAAGGGGTTCATGCCGTGCTCGCTGTCGAACGCCCACGTGACCCGCGTGCCCTGCCCCTCCGGCGCCAGCAAATAGCTCGCGTTCGCCTGGCTGCCATCGAAATCCAGCGCCACCACGATGCGATGATGCGGCTCGCTGGCCGTGATTTCCTGGCTGCCGGTGCCGACTGAGCGGTTGCCCACCCAGCGCATCCTCGCCCCCACGCCGCGGGCGGGGCCTTCGAACGTGTACTTCGCCTGCGGGTCGTACTCGGCCCAGGGCGACCAGGCATTGAAGCGTTCGAACGAATCCAGCGTGGCGAACACCTGCTCGGGGCTGCGTGCGATGACGGTGCTGCGCTCGACATGCGTCGCCGACGGCAGCAGCAGGCCGCCCACGGTCAGTACCAACCCGATGCCGACGATGACGGCCAGCACCCACTTGATGAACTTCATGCCTCTCTCCTGGGGAATCGCGAGGACGACAGCCTAGCCGGCCGCCCATAAAAAAACTCTCCCCCCGCTGGGCACAGGGAGAGAGTCCATGGTGTTACGGCTAATCGGGGTTGGCTTAGATCAGCGGAGCCGGGGTTGCCGGCAGCGCGACCGGGGCCGCTTTCTTCTTGGACTTCTTGGCAGCCTTCTTGGCGGGCTTCTTGGCAGCCTTCTTCGCAGCCTTCTTGGCCGGCTTCTTGGCTACTTTCTTGGCGGCCTTCTTCGTGGCCTTCTTCGCGGTCTTCTTGGCAGCCTTCTTCGCAGGCTTCTTGGCGACCTTCTTGGCAGCCTTCTTCACAGACTTCTTGGCAGCCTTCTTCGCCGGCTTCTTGGCGACCTTCTTGGCTACCTTCTTGGCGGCCTTCTTGGCGACCTTCTTCACCGCCTTCTTGGCCTTGGCGACCTTCTTGGCGACCTTCTTGGCGACCTTCTTGGCTGCCTTCTTCACGGTCTTCTTGGCAGCAGACTTCTTGGTGGCCTTCTTGGCGGCCTTCTTGGCGGCCGGTTTTTTCTTCGCAGCTTTCTTCGTTGCCATGTGATGGCTCCTCGTCAGTGAACTATGGATTTTTACGTCTGGTTACAGCACATCTGCCCGAAGGCAGGCCCAGCTGCAAGAAACGCCGCGGGAGTCGGACCCGTCGGCAGCCGCCGCCGCGACACGCGCGGCGAAGCGGATTCCCCAGGGGACCGGGCGTGCGAAACCCGGCTCCCTACAAATACGAAAACACCCGCGTCGCTCGGCGACGCGGGTGTCTTGGATTGGGTGCGTTGCGTTTTTACGGGGGAAGCGAAGCCGGCGTCCACCCCGATCCGGGTGACGATGGTCTGTGTTGTCTCTCGCGCTGTCGTGTTGATTCGACTCACTCGCTTCCGCAGCATGCTCTGCTTGGGGCGAAACCTAATCACGGTTTTTCAAGGTGTCAACACCTGGCCGCAACTTTTTTTCATCCCGCCCGCTGCATGCGTCGGCGGCG
>JACZCZ010220086.1_pt1 | contig 13447 bp, 12 predicted proteins | sample 8641811 | NCBI WGS metagenome assembly JACZCZ01 (sample SAMN15324610, study PRJNA640507) | soil metagenome | isolation source: intercropping peanut in the first line | place: China: Luxin town, Laibin City, Guangxi Province | collected 2019-07-25 | depth 10cm m | reverse complement strand
GTGCGTTCGAACTGGCCGGTGTTGGCTGCGTTGATGCGGAAGTAGGTCGACAGCTCCATCGGGCAACGCACGCCTTTCGGCACGTAGACGAAGGAACCGTCGGAAAACACCGCCGAATTCAGGGTCGCAAAGAAGTTGTCCGTATACGGAACGACGCTGCCGAGATAACGCTCGACCAGTTCCGGATGATTGCGGACCGCCTCCGAGAAGGAGCAGAAGATGACGCCTGCCTTGGCGAGCCGCTCCTTGAACGTCGTTGCGACCGACACGCTGTCGAAGACGGCGTCGACTGCGACGCCGGCGAGGCGGGCACGCTCATGCAGCGGAATACCGAGCTTGTCGTAGGTCTCGAGCAGCTTCGGATCGACTTCCTCGATGCTCTTCGGTGCGTTCGCTTTCGACTTCGGCGCGGAATAATACGAGATCCCCTGGTAGTCGATCGGCGACACGCGCAGATGCGCCCAATGCGGTTCGCGCATCGTCAGCCAGTGGCGGAACGACTTGAGGCGCCATTCGAGCATGAACTCGGGCTCGTCCTTCTTGCGGGAGATGAGACGAATGACGTCCTCATCCAGCCCCGGAGGGACGGTGTCGGATTCGATGTCGGTGACGAAACCGTGGCGGTACTTCTGGCCCACCAGGGCTTCGAGCGCGGGATCGGTCTGCGGATTACTGGACATAGTCGTTGGCTTCACTCGTGTGTGGCGCGAGTGAGGCGAGTCAATGGAATGGTGGTGGTGCCAGTGCGTTCAACACCGGCCAGTTGTGCCAGCGTCACATCGTTCAGGGCCCGTCGGATCGCCGAATTCACCCGCTGCCAGACGTGCCCGACGCGGCAATTCGATTCGATACCGCAACTGCTGTGCTGCCCGCTGCACTCGGTGATAGCGAAAGGCCCTTCGAGTGCGTCGAGGATCCTGGCCGCGGTGATCTCCGCGGCGGGCAGGGCGAGCTGATAGCCGCCATGGCTGCCGCGGGTCGATGTGACGAGACCGCTGCGCTGCAGTGTTTTCAAGAGCTTACTGACGGTCGGCAGCGCAATGTGCGTACGCTCGGCCACCTCGGCCGCGGCCAGGAGCCGGTCCGGCTGCGACGCCAGATACGCGAGGATGACCGTTCCATAGTCAGTGAGTTTGCTGATGCGGAGCATGGGGCCGGACAGGGGCTGACGAATATGGGACTATTTTAGTCCCAATGAGCCGGATCGAGCCACTGCAAAATGCGAAGGCAACTTTTCCCGCCGGCGATGTCTGATGCTGACAACAACGCCGTCGCTCAGCGTCGACAGGGGAGGGAGGGGATGATTTTGCTATCCTACGCGCCCCCGAACGCAGGCCCGGCCCCGCGGCGCCCATCCGAGGCGCTGATCCGGCAGCTGGCCCTGCAATTACAAGAGGTGCAGGACGTATGAATCGCAGTGAACTCGAGACCACCGCGAAAGCGATGGTCGCGAAAGGCAAGGGCATCCTCGCGGCCGACGAGTCGAGCGGCACGATCAAGAAGCGTTTCGACACGATCAAACTGGAATCGACGGAAGAAGCCCGTCGCACGTATCGCGAACTGCTGTTCACTACGCCGAAGGCGGCCGACTACATCAGCGGCGTGATCTGCTACGACGAAACGCTCCGGCAGAAGACGAAGGACGGCGTGCCGTTCCCGCAGTACCTGAGCAAGCTCGGCATCATCCCGGGCATCAAGGTCGACATGGGCGCGAAGCCCTTGACGAATTTCCCCAACGAGACGATCACCGAAGGCCTCGACGGCCTGCGTGAGCGTCTCGCCGAGTACTACAAGCTCGGTGCGCGTTTCGCCAAATGGCGTGCGGTGATCGACATCGCGCAGGACATCCCCACCGCGTTCGCGATCGAAGCGAACGCACATGCACTCGCCCGTTATGCGGCGCTGTGCCAGGAAGCGAACATCGTCCCGATCGTCGAGCCGGAAGTGCTGATGGACGGCGCTCACAGCATCGAACGTTGTGAAGACGTGACTTCGAACACGCTTTCGGCGGTGTTCTCGCAGCTGCATTCACATCGCATTCACCTGGAAGGCATGATCCTGAAGCCCAATATGGTCATCTCGGGCAAGAAGGCAGCATCGCGTGCGAACGCTCAGCAGGTCGCCGAAGCAACTGTGCGCACTCTCAAGCGCTACGTGCCGGGCGCCGTGCCGGGCATCGCATTCCTTTCGGGTGGACAGAGCGCTGCGGAAGCGACCGAACATCTGAGCCTCATGAATCAGATGGGTCCGCTGCCGTGGGCACTGACTTTCTCGTATGGCCGCGCTCTGCAGGATGAGGCTCTGAAGGCCTGGGGCGGCAAGCCCGAGAACTTCGCGGCCGGCCAGGGTGCATTCGCTCGTCGTGCGCGTCTCACCGGTCTTGCGCAGACCGGCAGCTACTCGTCCAAGCAGGAGCAGGAAGCGGCTTGAGCCGCTTCCTTGCTGCTCATAAAGAAGGCTGAATGTTGCAATCGGTGACGGCGCAACCCGAAGTAGCACGGTCCACTGCCACCGACTACATCGTCGAGATCCGCGACGTTCATTACGCGGTCGGCAACCGGCCGATTTTCTCCGGACTCACGATGTCGATCCCGCGCGGCCGTATCACGGCCGTGATGGGACCGAGCGGCACGGGCAAGACGACGCTTCTGCGGCTCGTCACGGGCCAGATCAAGCCCGACCGCGGGCAGATCCTGTTCGACGGCGTCGACGTTTCCCGCCTGTCGCGCCAGGAGCTGTATGACATGCGCATGCGCATGGGCATGCTGTTCCAGAACGGCGCGCTGCTGACGGACATCGATGTGTTCGAGAACGTGGCATTCCCGCTGCGGGAGCACACCGATCTGCCCGATTCGCTGATCCGGAACATCGTACTCACGAAGCTGCAGGCTGTTGGTCTGCGCGGGGCGGCGCAATTGATGCCGTCCGAGCTGTCGGGTGGCATGGCGCGCCGGGTTGCGCTGGCGCGCGCGATGGCAACCGATCCGGAAATGCTGATCTACGACGAGCCGTTCACGGGACTCGATCCGATCTCGATGGGCATGATCGTGCGGCTGGTGCGCCAGATGAACTATGCGCTCGGCATCACGAGCCTCGTCGTATCGCACGATGTCGAGGAGCTTTCGATCCTGGCGGACACGAGCTACATCATCGCTGGCGGCAAAGTCGCCGCGGCGGGGACGTTCGTGGAGCTGAAGGATCACGCGTCGGAGATCGTGAATCAGTTCATGAACGGCCTTGCCGACGGGCCTGTGCCGTTCCATTACCCGGCGCCCGACTATTACGAGCAGCTCCTCGCGGGTAAGTCATGAACCTGCTGCGCGAGCTGCTGGAAAATCTGCGCCAGTTCATCGCCACCATCGGCGCGACGACCTTGTTCCTCGGTCGCGTACTTGCGCAGGTGCCGCGGGCCCTGCTGCGCCCGGGACTGATCATCGAGCAGATCCACAACGCCGGTGCCCTGTCGCTCGTCATCATCATGACGTGCGGACTCTTCGTCGGCGCCGTACTGGGCTTGCAGGGTTATGACTTGCTGCAGCGCTTTGGTTCGGAAGATGCGCTGGGGACGGCCGCGGCGCTGGCGCTCGTAAAGGAACTGGGGCCCGTCGTGACCGCTCTGCTTTTCGCAGGACGTGCCGGCACTGCGCTGGCGTCCGAGATCGGACTGATGCGCGCGACGGATCAGCTCACGGCGATGGAAATGATGGCCGTCGATCCGATCCGCCGTGTCGTGGCGCCGCGTTTTCTCGGCGGTGTCCTGGCGATGCCGCTGCTGACGGTGATCTTCATCGCGATCGGCATCTTCGGCGTGCAGGTCGTCGGCGTGCAGTTGTTCGGCGTCGACTCGGCATCGTTCTGGTCGCAGATGCGGTCCAGCGTCGGCGTCGACGATGTCTATGAAGGCATCGTCAAGGGCTGCGTGTTCGGATTCGCCTGCAGCCTGATTGCGGTCTACGAAGGCTACACCGCGACACCCACGGCCGAAGGCGTCGGCCGTGCAACGACCCGTACCGTCGTGACGTCCGCCGTGCTGACGTTGATCCTGGACTACATGCTCACAGCCCTGATGCTGTGATCTGACCCGAGGTTTGCCATGCGTTCGACACGCGCTGTAGAAATTTCCACCGGGCTGTTCGTGCTGCTCGGATTCGCGTCGCTGTTCTTCCTGGTGACGCAGATCACCAACCGGGAACTGGCGATCTCCGGCGGCAGTTACCAGGTGAACGCGCAGTTCGAGAACGTCGGCAGCCTGAAGCCGGGCGCCGCCGTTTCGATGGCGGGCGTCACGATCGGCCGCGTGGACTCGATCAGCTACGACCAGCAGATCTACAAGGCGGTCGTGAGGCTGCGCATCAGCTCGGCCTACAACCGCATTCCCACGGACAGCGATGCCGCGATCATGACATCGGGCCTGTTGGGCGGTCAGTACATCGGCATCACGGCCGGTGGCGCAGAGGAATTCCTGAAGGAAGGCGACCGCATCGAACTGGTACAGGATGCGTTCGTGCTGGAGAACCTGATCAATCAGCTGTTCGCGACTTTCGCGCGCAACAGCGGTGACGCAAGCAGGGCGAACGAGCCTGCAGCAGAGGAGACGAAGCAATGATGAATCGCAGAACATGGGTTGCAGCCGGATTCGCGACTGCATTCCTTCTGGCGACGGGCGGGCGGGCCATCGCCCAGGACGCGGCGCAGCTCGGCCCCGCGGAACTCGTGACCAAGGTCGCGCAGGACACGCTGAAGGATCTAGACGCGCACCGCGCTGAGTACAAGCAGAATCCGTCGCGGGTGCGCGAGCTAGTCGACAAGAACATGCTGCCGTACTTCGATACTGCTTACGCAGCACAGCTCGTACTCGCCAAGAACTGGCGCATTGCGACGCCGGAGCAGCGCAAGCGTTTTGTCGATGCGTTCTATCAGTCGCTGCTGCAGAACTACGGCTCGGCGCTGCTCGAGTTCACGCCGGATCGTCTGAAGATTCTGCCGTTCCAGGGCAACCCCCAGGACTCGAACGTGACGGTACGCAGCGAGGTGCGCCGCGACAATGGCTCGCGCATCCCGGTCAACTACTCGCTGCGCAAGACGCCGACGGGCTGGAAAGCGTACGACGTGCAGATCGAAGGTGTTTCGTACGTGAAGTCGTTCCGAACGGACTTCGGCGCCGAGATCCAGCAGAAGGGCCTCGAAGCCGTGATCAAGCGTCTCGAAGACCAGATCGCGAGCGGCACCGTCCAGAAGCCCACGGCCAAAGCTTCCTGAAGTCTTCCTTGTGAGTCGCGCTCAGACACCCAAGGCGAAGCTCGAATCTCTCGGGGATGGCCGCTTTCGTGTAAGCGGCATCCTCGATGCGAGCACCGTGACTGGGATTCTCGAAGAGAGCAGCCGCAAGTTCGCAGGGCATTCCAGCGTCACCATCGATCTCTCCCTGGTGAAGGAGAGCGATAGTGCGGGTCTCGCGCTGGTGCTCGAATGGCTGCGACTGACGCGAATCGCAGGCGGGAAGATCTATTTCCAGGACGTCCCGCAGCAGATCATGGCGCTTGCCCGGATCAGCGAGGTCGACGATCTGCTGCTGGAGAATGGTTCGGGCGTGGTGCCAATCACGCCGATGGTGGATGCTCCCGCCGAAAAGGCGTAGTCACCGCCGTCGTTTCCCGCGAACGCGGGAATCCACGGTTCGAGAAGATGGATCCCCGCCTGCGCGGGGACGACTACGTCAGGGCGTCGGCGGCTCCGCTGCCGACTCTTCAGCAGCCGCGGGTTCTTGCGCCGCCGGTGCTTCCACAGCGGGTTCTTCCGGCGCCAGCTCTTCCTCATCCGAAAAATCTTCCAGCGTTTCCGGCGGCGGGTTGCCATCGTAGATCGCGAACTCGCGCTGCTGTACCCACGCATCCCGAACGAAGGCGTACGGATCGAACGCGCTCTGCAAGGTCGCATCGAGCGGCAACAACTCCGATCGTGTGTGCACGATGTCGATCCCGCGCAATCCCCATTCGGCTTCCCAGGGGATGTGCATGTATTCGAGCGGACCGAGGAAATAGTCGAAGACCCTCGACGGCGCATCGCGCAGCGAAGAGGGGCCGAACAGCGGCATCGTGATGTAGGGGCCGGATCCCACGCCCCAGACCGCGAGCGTCTGGCCGAAGTCTTCATCGTTCGCCACTAACCCGAGGGGCGTTGCAACATCGAGCAGGCCGCCGACACCGATCGTTGAATTCAACAGGAAGCGGCCGGCGTCACGCACGCCCGTACCCGGCTTGCCCTGCAGGAACTGATTCACGACCGTCGCTGGATAAGAGAGATTCGAGAAGAAGTTGCCCACGCCGGTGCGGAGCCAGCGCGGCGTGATGGCGCGATAACCCTTGGCCACGGGCTTCAGGGCGGCGCGATCCAGCGTGTCGTTGAATTTGTAGATGCCGCGATTCGCGCCCTCCCAGGGATCGTCGCTGCGAGTGCGACCGGGCGTCGCTGCGCAGCCGGCGGCAGTGAGGAGGATCGCGATGATTGCGATCGCGCGCGTCGGCGCGATTGCGCCGCGGATCAGGGACGACATGCGGTGAAGAAATCCTTGGCTTCGATGAAAGAGGAACCGCTCTGGAAGGGCGGCGCCGCGGGGCATTGTATCAATTCATGTCCTGCAGTCTTGATTGCCCGGTAGACGCGCGGCGTGCTCCGCGCTTGGGCATCGCCTGCTGCACTTCTTCGAGCCGCGCCTGGAAGCGGGCGCGCTGCACCGATGTGATCTTCGGGACGGCGAGCGCAAGCTGCAGCTGATTGATCGACAGCGGCAGGTCGCCGCTCATGATGTGGTACTCGGACATGTAGAAATACGAGTCCGCGACGTCTCCGGCAGCGTTGGCGGCCAGCGCCGTCAGGCGTGCCTGTTCCGGCGTCGGCGCGACGACGTTGAACAGATCGAGCAGGATTTCGTGAGCCCGCTTGGAATCGCCGGTCTGCATCAGCGATTCGGCGTAGCGCACTGTAACGGCGACATTGCGGGGAAAGAGTTCGCGCGCCTTTTCCAGCGTCGCCAGGGATTCCTTGCCTTTCCCGGCCTTCAGCTGCGCCTGGCCGAGAGCCGTGTGGTACTGCATGACTGTCGGATCCGCATCGCGCAGACGCTGGAAAATGCCGATCGCTTTGTCGGCGCGGCCCGACACCATCATCGCGAGTCCTTGCCCGTAGATCTCGGCAGAGCTTGCGTCGGGCTCACTGTGAATGACCGCGGTGTAGTACTCCAGCGGATCCTTGCCCGCCGGTGTCGAAAGCACGCGCAGACGTTCGCGGCTCAATGCATAGCTGACGCTGTCCGGATTCGGGGTCATCTCGATCTGCTCTGCGCGCTGCTTGGTCTCGGCGATACGAGTGCTCGTCACAGGGTGCGTGCGCAGCATTTCCGGAATGTTGAGCTCGCCGCTGCCGGCGTGGCGGCTCATGGTCTCGAAGAAGGCGGGCATGCCCTCGGGATCGAAGCCAGAGCGAGCGAGAATGCCGAGGCCGACGCGATCGGCTTCAGTTTCGTTCGCACGGGTGAAGCTGATCTGCTGCTGGATGGCGAGGGACTGCGCCGCGGCAACGCCTGCCATTGCGCCATCGCCGCCGCCCGCAGCGGCACCGAGGAGAATCGCAGCGAGCATCGCTGCGGTCGATACGAGACTCGTGCGGCTCTGTGCAGCGATGCTGCGCGCGATGTGACGCTGCGTAACGTGCGCGATTTCGTGCGCCATCACACCGGCCAGTTCGCTCTCGTTCTTGGTTTCGAGGACCAGCCCGGCATTCATGCCGATGAAGCCGCCCGGCAGGGCGAAAGCGTTGATCGCCCGATCCTTCACTGCGAAGAAGGTGAATCGCTGGACCCCATCGTGGGCTTCGCTCGCCAGGCGTGAACCGAGGGACTGGAGATATTCGGCGACTTCCGGATCGTCGAGGACCTGGTCCTGATCGCGTAACCCACGCACCACCATGCGGCCGATCTGGTACTCGTCTTCGAGCGTCATCATCGTCTGCGCCGGGCTGCCGATATCGGGCAGATCGTCGCCGACATTGGTCTGTGCGCCCGCGGCAAAGGCCAGCAGCGCAGTCCCGAGGAATGTGAGGATTTTTCGCATCAGTGCGTTCGACCGGGTCGGAAGGGGAGTGTGGTGCCGTGCCGCCAGGAATGTAAAGCGCGCCGGATTTGGACCGGCAGGGAGGCGATCGGTTCGGCTGGAATGCGGCCAACTTGCCGGTTAACCCCGCGCCGGAAGGGCCACAAACGAAAAAGCCCTCCATGCGAAGGGCTTTTTCCGTGTAAGTGGCGGAAGGGGAGGGATTCGAACCCTCGTAGGGCGGTTATGCCCTCAACCGATTTCGAATCGGTGCCGTTGTGACCGCTTCGGTACCCTTCCGCGCGAGGGCGCGCATTCTATACCAGGCCGGGCGCAAGACTGTAGGCTGTGCGCCATCTTTAGCGGCCGAGGTCGCCGGATCTTGTTCACATTCTGGACTCAGGTCCCCCGAAACGGGGGGCGGCATTGAAGATTGCCCTCGCAATCGTCGCGCTCCTGCTCCTCGGGACCTGCTCTCAGCCGCCTTCAGTGCTGGACGAGATCATGGAGGCGGGTGAGCTGCGCGTCGTTACCCGCAACCTGCCCAGCACCTATTACCTCGGAGCCTCCGGGCCGCAAGGCCCCGAATACGAACTCGCCAGCCAGATGGCGGCCGAGCTGGGCGTCCGGCTGTACATTTATTCCGTCCCCAACGTTGGCGACGTCCTTCGCGAGCTCGCGCTGAAGCGCGCGCACATCGGGGCGGCGGGATTGACCCGTGGCATGAAGCTGCCACCGGAGCTGGCGTTCGGACCTCCCTATCAGCAAGTCAGGGAACACCTGATCTATCGGCAGGGCTCGACGCGGGCGCGGAATCTCCAGCAGACCGTCGACTCGCATATCGAGGTGGTCGCAGGCAGCGCGCATGCGGCATCGCTCGAGGCTTCACGATTGCTCGTTCCCAAACTCTCGTGGGTGGAGAACGCGGCGACAGAGACGGAGGAACTGCTCTATCGGCTGTCCCGGCGCGAGATCGACTACACGGTTGCTGATTCGAACGAGTTCGCGATCGGGCGTGCCTTCCATCCCGATATCCGCATCGCTTTCGATCTGACGGGTGGCAAGGCGCTCGCATGGGCGGTCGACGCACGGGATCCCAGTCTCCTGCAGCGAGTCATCGCGTTCTATGCATCGGCGAAGGCCGAAGGCCGGCTCGCTTCGATTCTCGACACGTACTACGGCGACGTCGATCGTTTCGATTACATCCAGGCCCGCGTCTTCATCGACGATATCGCCGAGCGCCTGCCGCAATACCGCCACTGGTTCAAGGAAGCGGCAGCCCAGGTCGGTATCGACTGGCGCCTGCTGGCGGCGATCGGCTACCAGGAATCGCATTGGGTGCCGACGGCGACGTCGCCCACGGGTGTTCGTGGCCTGATGATGCTGACTGAAGAAACGGCACGGGGCCTCGGTGTGCAGGATCGGCTCGATCCGCGCGAGAGCATTTTCGGCGGCGCGCAGTATTTCCTGCTCGTCCGCAACCAGATCCCGAGCCGTATCCTCGAGCCCGATCGCACGTGGATGACGCTTGCGGCCTACAACGTCGGGCTCGGACATCTCGAGGACGCGCGAATCCTCACGCAGATCCATGGCAAGAACCCGGACTCATGGAACGACGTGCGCGAGCATCTGCCTCTGCTCACGCAGTCGAAGTGGTACACGCAAGTGAAGCGGGGCTACGCGCGCGGATGGGAACCCGTGCGGTTCGTCGACAACATCCGCGGCTACATCGACATTCTGGATTGGGTGGCGGCGGATTCGGGCCCGCCGGCACAGAGAGGCACGGGCGATCCGGTGATCGAGTGAGCCGGAGCATTCCGGGATCACTCGATCACCAGATCACCAGATCACCTGATCACTTCCTTTTCTGCGCTTTCTCCGCGTAAGTCCGCGCGAGTTCTTCGGCGAACACAATCGGCAGGCCCTGTTCATTGCGCTGATTCAGTGCCTGGTAGAACTCTCCGTAGAGATCCCAGTACTTCATCTTGTTGGCCGCGCCGAGCAGCGAGCCGCGCTTGAGGCCGCGATCGAAGCGTTCCTGCAGTTCGCCAGGCTCGATGCGGTTCATGAATTCGTCCATGCCGGCCTGCATCGCCGCCATCAGCGAGTTGTGATGGGCGCGCAGATCCGCGAAGGAATCGCGGATCGCTTCAACCGGTCCGAGATAGCGGCTGCCGTGCGGGGCGAGCAGCTTGAGCAGCGCTTCGTCGACGCTCGGCGAGAACTTCAATGGATTGTTCTCGGCCGGCTGAATCATCGTCTGCGACAGGCGCATCTTGTCTTTGACGTCGGACCGGACCTTGAGCGTCTCGGTCAGGCCCATCACCGTCTCGCGCAGCAACTGACCTGCCAGCGTCAGCAGTGCGACCTGAGCGTCGGAGGGCAGGGCCGAGGGATCGATACCCGCGCCGCGGCAGAACGCATCGACGCCGCCGTCGACATGATCGCTGGCTCGTCGCGATCTTTCGGGGTCGCGCGATACTGGCGCCGGGGTCGGTGCTGCCGCCGGCTTGGCAGGTGCGGGCGGAGGCGTCGGCGCCGCTGCTGGTTTCGGCGCCAGTGCTGCCGGCTTCAGCGCCTCCAGCGTCCGGCGATCGTACGGACGAGTCTGCATCTGCCAGTCGTCCGGCTTCTTGCCGTGAGCGACCGTCCGCTCGCCTTCATCCTGGGTCAGGCTTTCGAGCAGGGAATTGAATCCGCCCTGGGTCGCGGCAGGGGTCGGTTTCGCCACGGCGCGAGGGTCCGCGGGCGGGGGCAGTTCCAGGTCGTCGGTGAGCACGAACGGATCGGGTTTGAGCCCCGACTTCGTCGGTGCCGGTGCTGGCGTCGGGTCGTTCATCAGGAACGAGTCGCCCAGCAGGTCGGTGATGTCGAGCTCTTCGCCCAGATCATCGGGAGGCTCAGGGGCCTTGCCGCCGTTGCGCACCCGCTTTGGGGTCGGCAACTGGCCGGTGGCATCCGAAGGGAAATCGTTGCGGTCGTCGATGCTGACCAACAGCTCATAGTCGCCCAGGCGCAGGCGGTCGCCGTCCTGCAGCGAATAGGGACCTTCGAGCGAGGCCGGGGTGTCCGACCCGTTGATGAACGTGCCGTTGGTACTGGTGTCCTCGAGAACCCATTTGCCGCCCCGGAAGCCGACCTTCACATGGTGGCTGGACACGTATCGATCGGGGTCCGGCAGCACCCAATCGTTATCCTGCGCACGCCCGATACGGCCGCCGGTGACACCGAACAGCTGCGAGCTGCGCTTGCCGAGCGCCTTGTAATGGTCGCTGATGACTCTCAGTTTCAGGGCCATTGGATGAGGGATTCCTGCAGCCGCCGTCGCACGAACAGCCCGATCCGGGTCGACCTTCGAGGCCCACGGACCGCGCTATGTAATATGCTCCCAGCGTACCAACCCCCACAGCCCCCAGATATGGCAGCGAGTCACATTTTTAAGGTCGTTTTCGTCAACCAGGGCAAGGTCTACGAGATCTATGCCCGCAAGGTCAGTCACGGCTCGATTTTCGGTTTCATCGAGGTCGAGGAGCTGGTGTTCGGCGAGCGTTCGACGGTGGTCCTGGATCCTTCGGAAGAAAGGATCAAGTCCGAGTTCGAGGGGGTGAAACGCACGTATCTGCCGATGCATTCGGTGCTCCGGATCGACGAAGTGCGCAAGCAGGGCGTCAGCAAGATCAGCGTGCTGGAAGGCGGTTCGAACGTCGCGCCGTTCCCGATGCCGATGTATACGCCGGAGAAGAAATAGGCCAGCTGGCCTGCTGGCCAGAGAAGAGACGGCCTCACGCGTTCCTGCGTTCTGGCCAGCCAGTTGGCCAGCAGGCCGGTCCGCCCTGTATCATCGCCTCCCGTATTTCTCTCCGGCTCGCGCGTTCCGCGGGCCGACTGGCTCCTCAAGAATGCTGACCCTGACTGGCGCGCCCGCGCTCTCTGACTTTCGTATCAGCAAACTCCTGGCCGCAGTCCGCGCGCGGCATCCGCAGATCGAGTCCCTGGGTTCGCGATTCGTGCACTTCGTGCAGACGCGGCGCGATCTCACGTCAGAAGAGCGGCGCGTCGTCGAGGCGTTGCTGACATACGGACCTCGCTCGGAGGCTGAATCTTCGGGCACGACCGCTTCACTCGTCATCATTCCCCGGCCTGGGACCATTTCACCGTGGTCGAGCAAGGCAACTGACATCGCGCACGTCTGCGGACTCGATGCGATCGAGCGTCTCGAGCGCGGAATCGCTTTCTGGGTGCGGTCTTCCCAGCCGCTCGATGCGCAGGCGCTGCGATCGATTGCGCCATTGCTGCACGATCGAATGACTGAGGCCGCAGTTCTTTCCTTCGACGAAGCGGCCCAGTTGTTCTCGCACGAGCAGCCGCGCCCCCTTGCGACCGTTGCGTTGCTCGCCCGCGGGCGAGCGGCTCTCGAAGACGCGAATCGGGACCTGGGTCTCGCGCTTTCTGCAGACGAGATCGATTACCTCGTCGAGAGCTTCAACAAGCTCGGCCGCGATCCGACGGATGTCGAGCTGATGATGTTCGCGCAGGCGAACTCCGAGCACTGTCGGCACAAGATCTTCAATGCGGACTGGCTGATCGACGGCGAGCGCCAGAAGAAGTCGCTGTTCTCGATGATCCGCAACACGCATGAGCTGAACCCGCAAGGCGTGCTCTCGGCGTATCGCGACAACGCGGCCGTCATCGAAGGCCCCGTCGGCAAGCGGTGGTTCCCGGACGTCGGGACGCATCGTTACGAGTCGAACGAGGAGACCATCGACATCCTGATGAAGGTGGAGACGCATAATCATCCGACCGCCATTTCTCCGTTCCCGGGCGCTTCCACGGGGTCGGGCGGCGAAATTCGCGATGAGGGTGCGACGGGCCGCGGCGGCAAGCCGAAAGCCGGCCTCGCGGGTTTCTCCGTCTCGAATCTGCGCATTCCCGGCTTCGAACAGCCCTGGGAAAAAGATCACGGCCGGCCGGCGCGCATCGCGTCCGCGCTCGACATCATGATCGAGGGCCCGCTCGGCGCTGCAGCATTCAACAACGAGTTCGGTCGTCCGAACATTCTCGGCTACTTCCGGACCTTCGAGTTGCAGGCGGACAGCGGGCAACGCGCAGGCCTTCGCGGCTATCACAAGCCGATCATGATCGCGGGCGGCGTCGGCAACGTGCGGCGCATGCATGTCGAGAAGTCCGATGTCGTCCCGGGCGCGAAGCTGATCGTGCTCGGCGGACCGGCGATGCTGATCGGACTGGGCGGCGGCGCTGCTTCGTCCGTCGGCAGCGGCACCAGCGCCGAGGATCTCGACTTCGCATCCGTGCAGCGCGGCAATCCCGAGATCCAGCGCCGCGCGCAGGAAGTGATCGAC
>JACZCZ010129739.1_pt1 | contig 13463 bp, 7 predicted proteins | sample 8641811 | NCBI WGS metagenome assembly JACZCZ01 (sample SAMN15324610, study PRJNA640507) | soil metagenome | isolation source: intercropping peanut in the first line | place: China: Luxin town, Laibin City, Guangxi Province | collected 2019-07-25 | depth 10cm m | reverse complement strand
CCCAGGCAACCTCGCAGACTTCAGCCCGGGCGGCCAGCGAAGCCTGCGCGAGGTGCCGCTGATCGCGGCGGAGGCCACGCGCCACAGCCGTAACCTACTCGATCATTTCGGGATCCCAACCCCGCACACCAGCTTCTTCGAGCACAACCAGCGCGCTAAGCTCGATGCTGTTCTCACCGCAATGAATGACGGCGACATCGCCCTCATCTCTGACGCGGGCATGCCCGCCATCAACGATCCGGGGTTCCTGCTTGTGCGCGCCGCGCTCGACGCTGGCCACGAGGTCAGCCCGATCCCTGGGCCAAGCGCGCCGATCTCAGCATTGGCCGCATCCGGCCTGCCCACCGAGCAGTTTCTATACCTGGGCTACCCGGCTCGCAAGAGCGGCGAGCGCAAGAAGGATTTCGAGGCGCTGACCGCCCTGCCCTACACGCTAATCTTTCTCGAGTCGCCGCACCGTCTGCTTGAGACCCTGCAAGACCTACACGCGGTGCTTGGTGACCGGCAGGTGGCCGTAGCCGCCGAGCTGACCAAGATGTACGAGCGCTTCTTCCGTGCCTCACTGAAAGCCGCGGTCGACTTCTACGCCAATGAGCCAGCCCGGGGCGAGTTCACCATCGTGGTCGCGGGCGCCAGCCAGCAAGCGGAGACCTGGGACGAAAAGCGAGTGCTTACGGCTCTACGAGCCGCTGCCGAAGACGGGCTGCCACCATCGCAGCTGGCGCGCAACGTCGCTGCCGAATCAGGCTGGCCGCGCAGCAAGGTCTACGACCTGCTGCAAAATCTGGCGGACGAATAGCTTGGCATTATCATTAAGGCCATGAACCTAAACGACCTCGAGCAGTTTCGTAAAAACGACCCCGAAGACATGATCGGCCATATCAATGGCCTGCCGGACCAGCTTGCTGCGGCCTGGAAGCTTGGCAATAAGCTCACCTTACCCAAGTGGCGCGGCATCAAGCAGGTGGTGGTTGCCGGCATGGGCGGCTCGGCCATCGGCTCCGATCTGTTAGCTGCGTATGGCGAGCCATTCCTCAAAGCCTCGTGGGTGACGCACCGCGACTACGGCCTGCCGGCCTGGGCAGCGGGCAGCGAAACGCTCGTGATTTGTTCCTCGCATTCCGGGAACACTGAAGAGACCTTGGCAGCGTTCGCCGCGGCTAAGGCTGCCGGCTGCCGCATTCTCGCCATCTCCACAGGCGGCACCTTGGCGAAAGAAGCCAAGAAAACCAAAGTGCCAGTTTGGCTATTCAAGCACACTGGCCAGCCGCGCACGGCGGTTGGCTTTTCGTTCGGCTTGTTGCTGGCCGCTGCCTCGCGACTCAAACTCATTCCTGATCCGGCCGAGGAGCTCAAAGGCGCGGTGGCGGCGATGAAGGAGCAGCAGCGTAGTCTGCTGCCCGAGGTGCCTGACACAGCGAATTCATCCAAGCGCATGGGCGGCCAGTTCATGGGCCGCTGGATCACGATCTACGGCGCGGGCATCATGGCCCCCGTGGCGCGGCGCTGGAAGACGCAGCTCAACGAGAACTCCAAAGTCGCAGCCAGCTTCGAAATCATTCCAGAGTCGAACCACAACGCGCTGCAAGGCGTGATGCAGCCGGAGCCACAGTTCGGGGCGACCATGTCGATCTTCCTGCGCGCTGCGCACAATGACGCCCGCAATGAGCGCCGCGCCGAACTGACCCGCATGGCGATCATGCTCGAGGGCCAGAATACCGACACCATCACTGCTCTCGGCGAGAGCCGGCTGGCGAACATGTGGACCGCGCTGCACTACGGCGACTACGCCAGCTATTATTTGGCGATGGCCTACGGCCTCGACCCGACACCGGTGCCGATGCTTGCGGAGCTAAAAGACCGCATGAAAGCTGGCTCGGCTTGAGCCGGCGCTCGATCGTTTGCATATCCCTCACTCTAGTATTGTGTGCGTGTTCGCCCGCGGCGGCTGCGCTCCCAACGGCGACCAGCGAACCTCCTGCGCTAATCACTTCACCAACATCAGAACCTACAGACCCAATTTATCGGCTAAGCAAGTGGGATCTGTGGTCGGGCGACGAGACTATGCTGCGCGGAGCGAACATCTCGCAGGCACTTGTCATCCTTGAATTGGATGGACCCACATTCAAAGGCCCGGGTCCGGTGGGACCACCCTACTCGCAAGAAGATTTCTACAAACTCGCCGAGCTTGGGGCCAACTATGTGAGCATCTCCGGCCCGGGCATTTACAGCATCAACCCACCGTACGAACTGATGCCCGAGATCGTGGCGTATTATGACGAGATCCTTGAGATGATCGCCAATGCAGATCTCTTTACCACCATCGGCTTTCGCAGCGGCCCAGGCCGTGCCGACTGGAGCGTGTGTTGTGCCGACGAAGATTGGGCGCAGCCGTACCTGGTCGACGACGTCTGGCTGGATCGCGAGATCCAGGCGGCGTGGCCGCGCATGTGGCGCGACGCGGCCGAGCACTTCCTGGGTCATCCGAACGTCGTCGCGTACAAGCTCATGGTCGAGCCAAATGCTTCGGCGCTCCACCTTGGCATCTACGATGCAGACACATTCTTCGCAGAATACGGCGGCAGCACCTACGACTGGAACAGCTTCTATCCTGACATTATCGAGGCAATCCGAGAAGTAGATGAAACTACGCCGATCCTGGTGAGCGCGGATAATTTCAGCAGCGTCGAATGGCTGCCGTATGTCGCGCTGGTAGACGACGAGCGCACCGCCTACTTCGTGGACCAATACGCGCCGCACCCGTACACGCATCAGGACGCGGACGCCGGCCTGACTTATCCCGGCCATTTCGATACGCGCTACAGCGGAACAACCGAGGACTTTGACCTCGAATGGCTGCGGGAGCATATGCAGACCGTCACCGATTTCGAAGCCACGACGGGTCGCCAAGTGACAGTCGAGGAGTACGGCGTACAGCGCTGGGCTCCAAACGCCGCCGACTATCTCTCCGATCTAATCAGCATTTTTGAAGACCAGGGCTTGAACCACTCGATCTGGGAGTGGGCAAGCTTCTGGGAAGAGTACAGCGACAGCGTGAACGCGTTCAACTGGCGGTTTGGTCCCGATCCCGCTAATAGTTCTGCCGTCCCAAACGACTTGCAAGCTGTGCTGGAGCGTTTTTGGGCGCTTAACCGGCTACGTCCATCGAATGTGGAGTGGTTGGACTAGCCTGCCGAACCTCAACGTGCGGATTTGCAGCCCAAATCGCCTTAGCTTGACTATTCCCATAGCCGCCATTACAATCCCCGCCGATTGACCCAGCGCCGGCGGCAATGCCCCGGCGCTTTTTAAGGGAAAGAACCATTCCATCAGAAGGAGCTTTTTAGATGCAACAGTTAGGATTGAATCTTTTTGAGGTGATCGCCATTTGGAGCGTGCTCGGCGTGGCGATCTTGGGCTTGCTGTACGCCATCCTCCTCCGCCGCCAGATCCTGGCCGAGGACATGGGTACGCCCAAGATGCAAGAGGTATGGAGCGCCATCCGTGATGGTGCAGATGCATACCTAAACCGCCAGCTGCGGTCGATCATCCCGCTTATCGTGGTGCTCACTGCGGCCATGTACCTGTCCGTGGTGATCGTTCCCCCCAGCCACGAGGCGACCGAGCTCTTTGGCGCGGACGCCACGACCTGGATCGGTATTGGCCGTGCGGTCGGCTTCGTTTTGGGCGCCGGCTTCTCGCTGCTGGTCGGCCAGATCGGTATGCGTATGGCCGTCCAAGCCAACGTACGTGTGGCTGCAGAAGCTCGCAATAGCTTCGGCGGCGCTCTGCGCATCGCCTACCGTGCCGGCACCATCACCGGCATGTTGACCGACGGTCTCGGCCTTCTGGGCGGCACCGTTATCTTCATTATCTTCGGCCTGGCTGCCCCCGATGCCCTGTTGGGCTTCGGCTTCGGCGGCACCCTGCTGGCGCTGTTCATGCGCGTGGGCGGCGGTATCTTCACCAAGGCCGCAGACGTGGGCGCTGACCTGGTCGGCAAAGTCGAAAACGACATCCCCGAAGATGACCCGCGCAACCCTGCAGTAGTGGCCGACCTCGTTGGTGACAACGTGGGCGACTGCGCTGGCATGGCTGCAGACATCTTCGAGTCTTACGAAGTCACCATCGTGTCCGGCTTAATCCTCGGCGTGGCCCTGTTCAACTTCACCGGCCACATCGAATGGATCATCTACCCGCTGATCGTGCGTGGCATTGGTGTGCTGTCTTCGATCATCGGCACCTACGCTGTGCGTGCCGGTCGCGAAGGCACTTCCGCCAAGGCCATGAGCGCGATCTTCCGTGGCTTCCTGTCCTCGGCTTTGATCTCGGCGGTGTTGTTCTTCATCGCCGGCTTCGCTTACCTGAACGACCCCACCCTCCCCGGTGGTTGGTGGCGCACTCCGCTGGCAGTTGGCATCGGTGTGCTGCTGGCGATCCTGATCGACCGTATGACCGAATACTTCACTGGCACCGATAAGGCTCCGGTCGAAGACATCAAGAAGGCTGCCGATACTGGCCCGGCCACCTTAATCCTGCAGGGCATCGCAGTTGGTTATGAATCCTCCGTGTGGGCTGTGGTCGTGATCGCTGCCACGATCTTTTCTTCGATCGTGATCTTCGGCAACATCGGCGCGAACGCGATCGAGAACATTACTTACATCCTCTACGGTGTGGCCATGACCGGCATCGGCATGCTCACCCTGACCGGCAACAACGTGGCCATGGACTCCTTTGGCCCCATCGCCGACAATGCCAACGGCATCGGCGAAATGTCTTGGAGCGGAACCCGCGACAAGAAGCTGCTGAAGGCTCAGCGCATCATGGCTGACCTCGACGCCGTCGGTAACACCACCAAGGCCATCACCAAGGGTGTGGCCATCGGTTCGGCGGTCATCGCTGCGGTCGCTCTGTTCGGTTCCTTTATCGTGGACGTGACCCGGGCGCAAACTGCGCTGGGTATCTCCCCCACGATCCAGGAGATCGGTATCCGCATCGACGTACCCCAGGTGTTCGTGGGTATGCTCATCGGTGGCGCGCTGCCGTGGCTGTTCTCCTCCTTCGCTATCCAGGCTGTGAGCCGCGCGGCTGCCCTCATCGTTGAGGAATGCCGTCGCCAGTTCAAGCTCGGTGTGCTCAAGGGCAAAGTGAAGCCGGACTACCGTCAGGCAGTGAACATCTCCACGACTGCGGCCCAGAAGGAATTGATCCCTCTGGCCCTGCTGGGCGTGCTGACCCCGATCCTCGTCGGTCTGCTGCTGGGCGTCAATGCCCTGGGCGGTTTCCTGGCTGGCATCATCCTCTCCGGCCAACTGCTGGCGGTGTTCATGAACAACGCGGGTGGCGCCTGGGACAACGCCAAGAAGCTGATCGAAGACGAACCCAAGGATGCCAAGAAGAACCTTGGCAAGGGTTCCGAGCGCCACAAAGCTGGCGTGGTGGGCGACACCGTTGGTGACCCGATGAAGGACACTGCCGGCCCCGCCCTGAACCCGATGATCAAGGTGGTCAACCTGGTCTCTGTGATCATCGCTCCGGTGGTCGTTGGTGTAACCAACCTCGGCGCGGCCGAGCTAACCGCAGCTGCGGTTTTGGTGCTCTTGCTGACTTGGGCGATCCGCACAAGCAAGCGCAGCGCCGAACCCCTGCGCACCAGCAAGGCTCGTCGCTAAGCTGTAACGCTAGATAATCAAAACGCTCCCGAGAAATCTCGGGAGCGTTTTTTGTTTCTAGGTGAAAGTCGAACGAAACCTTGATGTCCCGAACGATGAGGCTTGGTCGGGATTGCCACGTCGTTGCGATGGCTTCGCCTCGCCCCTTGCGATTGCAAGCAATCGCTCGCAATGCCAAAGAGGACACGTGAGCGTTTTTTTATTCAACCCTCACCCCAACCCCTCTCCCTTTGAGGGAGAGGGGCGCGAGCGTAGCGAGCGGGGAGAGGGAACTACGCCGCGGCGGTTTCGCCTTCCATTTCCTCTTGCTTCTTGAACTGGCTCATGTAAAGGTCGTAGTAGAAGCCTTTCTTGGCGAGCAGCTCGGTGTGCTTGCCGCGCTCGATGATCTCGCCGGCTTTGAGCACCAAGATCACGTCCGCGTTGCGGATGGTGCTAAGGCGATGGGCGATCACGAAGCTAGTACGGCCAGCTAGCAGTTTCTCGAGCGCCTTCTGGATCAAGCGCTCGGTGCGCGTATCTACGCTCGAAGTGGCCTCGTCGAGAATGAGGATGCGCGGATCAGCTAGCGCAGCGCGGGCGATTGCCAGCAGCTGGCGCAGACCCTGGCTGAGCCCGGTGCCGCGTTCACCGAGGGCCGTGGCGTACTTCTCCGGCAAGCGCTCGATGAACGCACCCGCGTGGGCGAGCTTAGCAGCCGCGAGTACTTCGTCGTCGCTGGCTTCCGGGCGGCCGAAGCGGATGTTCTCCATGACGCTGGTGCTGAACAAGAAAGTGTCTTGCAGCACGATGCCGATCTGCTTGCGCAGCGACTCGGCGCTGATGTCGCGCACGTCGGTGCCGTCGATGCGCACCGCCCCACCCGTCACGTCGTAGAAGCGCGGGATGAGATTGATGATGGTGGTCTTGCCTGCCCCGGTTGGACCGACGATGGCGATGGTCTGGCCCGGCTCAGCGGCAAAGCTGATGCCGCGCAGTACCGGCTCGCCGACCTTGTACTCGGCAGCGACATTGTCGAATTCGACATTGCCGCGGATACCAGCGATGGCCTTTGCATCGGCCTTGTCCTGGATGGCAGGCTCAACGTCGAGCAAGCTAAAGATGCGCTCGGCGCCGGCAACGGCGCTCTGGATGTTGCCCCACAGCACAGAGATCTGCTGGATGGGTTGATTGAAGCGTTGCACGTAACCAAGGAAGGTGATGACCAAGCCGATGGAGACGACCGTGCCCATCAGGGTAGCGCCGTTGAGCAGCGCCAAGCCGCCGACCGTGGTGACCACGGCGAGGCCAAGGTAGCTCAGCGCTTCAAGCACAGGGGCAAGCGCCGAAGTGTAGGCTACGGCTTGCACGTTGGCGTCGCGATTGGCGGCGTTGGCGGCTTTGAAATTCTCGATGTTCTCTTCGGCCCGGTTGAAGGCCTGGGCTTCACGAACCGCGGCAATGCTCTCCTGCAGGTTGGCGTTGACCGAGCCCATTTCGACACGGGTCTTGCGGAACGCCTTGCGGGCCTGGTTCGAGAACCACAGCGTAGCGAAGAGCATAAGCGGCGTGACCAGCATACTGAGCAGCGCGAACGGCAGGTTCTTGGTGAGCATGTTGTAAGCGATCCACACCAGCAGCAGCAGGCCACCCACCACGTTCACAAGCGCGAAGCTGAGCGCTTGTTGGATCGTGTCGCTATCGTTGGTGATGCGGCTCATCAGGTCACCGGCCTCGTGCTCGGCGTAGTAGCCGACCGGGAGGCGGTGCAGATGGCGGAACACCGCCACGCGGATCGACCTGAGCACATGCTGCCCTGCCCAGCTCATCGAGAAGAAAGTGAGGCCGGTAAGGATGGAGGTGGTGATGAACAGAGTGACGATGATAGCCAGCACCCCACCCAAGCCGGCGATGCGATCGGCATCCGTGAGCACGGCATCTGCCGACGGTACCGGCGTGCCCAGCCAGGCAATCGCGCTCTTGGTCAGCGATTGGGTGATGCCGTTCGCCTCGACGTCCGCAGACAGCCAGCAACTGGATTGCGAGGCGTCGGCAAGCTCGGCACCGATCGGTGAGGCAGCCGCTATCGCGCCGCTAGCGGGCGTGAGATAGCAGTCGACGACCTGGCCGGTCAGCTCAGGCGTGGTGACCTGCGCCCAGGTGGAGAGGACCATAAAGGTGAGCGAAAAGAGGAGCGCGGGCCAATATGGTGCGAACAGCTTGCCCAAGCGGCCGAGCGTCTCTCCAACTGACTTCGGTTTTGAAGTCTCTTGATCTAGTAAGAAGCGTGCGTTTCCAAACATTCAGTCTCCAAACTAAGCTTCGGCGGCTTCGCCGACGAGTTGCGAGTTATAGATCTCGGCATAGATCGCGTTGTCTTCCAGCAGATCGCGGTGCTTGCCGCTGGCAACGATGCGGCCTTTGTCCATCACCAGGATCTGGTCAGCATTGATCACGGTGCTGATGCGCTGGGCAATGACGAAGGAAGTGCGTCCCTTCATCAGTTGATCGAGCGCGGTCTGGATCTGCGCCTCGGTTTGCAGGTCGACGCTGGACGTCGAGTCGTCGAGGATGAGGATGCGCGGATTGAGCAACAGAGCGCGAGCAATGGCGATGCGCTGCTTCTGGCCGCCGCTCAGCGTGGCGCCGCGCTCACCCACTGGCGTGTCGTAGCCCTCGGGGAAGGAGAGGATGAAGTCGTGAGCGGCGGCTGCCTTGGCGGCCGCGGTTACTTCGTCCATCGTGGCGTTCGGTTTGCCGAAGGCGATGTTGTCGCGGATGCTGCCGGTGAACAGCGTGGTCTCCTGCAGCACGATACCGATCTGGCTGCGCAGCGACTCGAGGGTGACGTCGCGGATGTCGTGGCCGTCGATGGTGATGCGGCCTTCGGTGGGGTCATAGAAGCGCGGCAGCAAATTGATGATGGTGGTCTTGCCGGAGCCAGTAGCTCCGAGCAGCGCCACGGTCTGGCCGGGCGCGGCAGTGAAGTCGACCTGGTCGAGCACGGGCTCGCCGCTGCCGAAGTAGCGGAAGGTCACGTTCTCGAACTTGATCTCACCGCTCACGTCGGGCAGTTCTTTGGCACCAGGCTTGTCGGTGACGTCGGACTTTGCGTCGAGGATCTCGAAGATACGCGCCGCGGAGGCCATAGCCTGGCTGAACTGCGTGATGATGAAGCCGAACTGCGCCAGCGGCAGGAACAGATAGATCAAGTACAGCGAGAATTCCTGCCACTCACCGAGGGTGAGCGTGCCGTTGATGATCTGCACGCCGCCGGCGTAGAGTGTGGTGGCTTGGCCCATGCTGGCGACAAGGAAGATGACCGGGAACATGAAGGTAAAGATGCGCGAGATGGCGATCTGTTGCTTCATTACCTCGTCTGCGGCAGTGTCGAACTTAGCTTGCTCGCTCTTCTCGCGAGTGAAGGCTTTGACGACTTTGATGCCCGCCAGGTTCTCTTGCAGCACGGTGTTGAGCGCGGAGAGCTTGACCTGCACGCGGCCGAAGAGCGGCTGCGTGAGAGCGCCGAAAGCCATAAACAAGATCAGCGAGACAGGCAAGATCCAGATCGTGGCGATGGCCAGTTCAGTGTTGGTGGCGAACAGAATGATGAGCGTGACGATGACCAGGAGGAATGCGCCGACGAGTTGCACAAGGCCTTGGCCCAGGAACAAGCGCACCTTCTCGACATCGTCAGTGGCGCGGATCATTAGCTGGCCAGTCTGGTTGCGGTCGTGGTACGAGAAGGATAGGCGCTGGATCTTGGCATACAGATCATTGCGCATATCGAAGGAAACGGCCTGCGAATTGCGCTCTGACCAGAAGGCCTGCAAGAATGCGAAGAGACCGCGCAGGACAGCGAATACAACAATGAAGATGCCGGCCGAGATGAGCAGACCGGGCGCATCCGCTTGTTGGGTCGTAAGGTGCGTGGTCAATTGCTCTTGAGAGTAGCTGGCCGGCAGGTTGAGGAATTCAAGAATGCGCGGCAGAGCCTGGGAAGCGAAAGCCTCCGGGATCTGCGAGAGTCCGTCCAGCACTTGCTGGGCGATGACGCCTTGGGTGACCGCGTCGATGATGTTGCGCACCAGGCGCGGCACGGCAAGTTGCGCCAGGCTGGCGATGATGAGGAACAGATATGGCAGGAAGGCTGGCCATCCCAGCTTGGTCAGATACTTCAGAGAGCGTCCCATCACGCCTTTCGGCATGGCCGGTCTCTGAGCGCCCGCGCGGGCGCGATTCATGGTTCGAGTTGCTTGCACAGTGTTTCCTTTCAATAAGGGCTTAAACGTTCTTTACGGTTTGCGGCTTTGATTCAATAGCGGCTTGATCGACCGCGTTATTACCGAACAGCTCCAGTAAGAGCACCAGGCTTTGTTCTATATGAAGCACCTCATTAGGCTTTAGGCTGTCTAAGCGAGCAGCCATCCAGCCAACCAAGCGTTTCTGCTCTTTGGAGAGCACCTGCTGACCCTTGCGAGTGATGCGCACATGGTTGACCCGGCGATCTTCAGGCGAGGTTTCGCGCTCCAGCCAGCCCCGCTCCACCAGGGTCTGCACGGTCTCTGAGATCGATGGCAGGCTGACGTCTTGGTGTTGGGCTAGCTCGCTTACGGTGCAATCACGGTTGGAGAGCGCTCGCAGGATACGGTAGTGGGCCGGAGTGAGGTTATGGGTACCTCGGCGCGCCTCCGCAATGGTGGCGCGCATGACGGCAGGGAAGACTTCCCAGAACTTGTGGGCGGCGGTGAGGGCATGTTCGTTCATTGGCAAGGTCTCCTAATAGTTAGGAAGCCTAAGTATATCGCCGAGAATCCGAGCGTCAAGAGTGATTGACGGGAATTAAGTCCTATTTGAGCGGCGCAACGCGCCCCTGCTTGCGTGTTCGCTAGACAAATGGCATACTCTCTTTTCTGTGGCAACCATCGCCTTAAGAGACTACTTAAGCGGCATCGAGGAGCTGATCGACCAGGGTCAGACCGATGAAGCTTTGGCGCATAGCCGCCACGTGTTGGAAAGCTACCCCAAGCACATCGACACCTACCGCCTGATGGCGAAGGCATATTTGGAAGCTCGCCGTCACTCAGAGGCCAGCGATATCTTTCAGCGCGTGCTTAGCTCTGTGCCGGACGACTTCGTGGCCCACATTGGCATGAGCATCATCCGCGAAGAAAGTGGCGACCAGGATGCAGCCATCTGGCATATGGAGCGCGCCTTCGAGGCCCAGCCTTCCAACCGCGCCGTGCAAGACGAACTGCGTCGCCTATACGGCAAGCGCGAAGGCTACGCGCCCCCCAAGGTGCGCCTGACCCGCGGCGCGCTGGCGCGCATGTATGCCCATGGCGACTTGTACAACCAGGCAATCAGCGAGCTGCGCAGCGCGCTAGGCGAAGACGCCGAGCGCCCGGACCTACAGGTGCTGATCGCGGAGATGTACTTCCGCACCAACCGCCAAACCGACGCAATCGATGCGTGCTCCAAGCTGATCGAAAAATATCCCTACTGCCTGATGGCCAACCGCATCATGGCAGAGATCCTTGTCAACAGCAATCGCCAGATCGAAGCTCACCCCTACGCGGAGCGCGTAGGCGAGCTCGACCCTTACGCCATGCACACAAGCGGCCTGGCCGCATCCAGCGACGCACCCGCTGACAGTGTAACGATCGAGCAGCTCATCATCGCCGGCGCGGCGAGCGCGGGTAATCAGCCGCTGCCGCGCGCCTGGACCGACGCGCTCGAGATGCCGGACAGCAGCCGCGAGCATGTGAAGGAAGACCTGCCCGATTGGCTCTCGATCGACAATTTTGAAGACAGCGCCGACGCGCCTGACGAGACCCAGCCCAGCGAGACCGAGCCATCCGTGCTCGGCGCGTTGGAGAGCCTTGGTCCCAAGACAGGTTCGCTGGCCGCAATGGAAGCTGCCGCGCCGAAAGACGAAGAGCGCAAAACATCCGACACGCAGCCAGCATTTATTAGCCGCAGCCCGAGCACCGCTCTGGTCGACGACCAGATCCCCGAGTGGCTACGCGAGCTGCGCCCGGCAACTAGCTCGCTTAGCTTGCCGAAAGAATTCCAAGACCCCGCAGATGCGGCCGCCGCCTCAGAACCTGAACCCGAGCGCCCTACCGCGCCGCGCTGGACCGAAGAGTTCAAGACAGCCGGGCTGGATCGCAGCCAACTGCCGCCAGAGTTGGACGATGAACCGTCGGCTAATGAACCGGCAGTTGACGAAGCAACCGAGCAACCCAAAGCCGAAGAAGACGGCCTGAGCTGGCTGGAAAGCTTGGCCGCCGAGAGCGCTGCCAAAGATGCGGCACCGCCAAAGACCGAGCGCGAAACCCCTACGACTCCGAGCTGGCTCACTGAGTCCGAAACAAAGCCCGCCCCATCCCAAAGCAAGACCGATGTGCTTGCGTGGCTGGACGAGCTTAAGACCGATGCGGATGCGCGACCTGCAGCTTCCGAGTCCGAGACAAAACCGCACATCAGCGAGATCGAGGCTTCAGCCTGGGAACCGGAGCTGACCCAGTCCGAAATCAAAACCGAAGACAGCGCGCCCTCCTGGGCCGAAGAAATCCCGGGCTTGGAAGAACCCGTATTGAGCCAGAGCTCAACATCCGGTGAACGCACAGTACCAGCATGGCTGAAGGATCTAAGTTCCGAAGTCGAGCAAGTTGGCGGTGGCAAAACTGGCGAGATCTCTCCCCGGCAATTGGATGAAGCACCCGACTGGCTCAACGATCTGCGCCAAAGCGAGCCGGAGCCCGCTGCAACTGAAGCCAGCATCGAAGAAGATGAGGCTGAAGAGGAAACCGCAGTTGAACCCGAAGAGACCTGGCAGCCGAGCGACGACCTGAGCAAGCTGGATTGGCTTGAAGAGCTGGCTCCGAAGTCGCCTGAAACCAGCGGCGACCTAGATGCCGAAAACGAAGTAGAAAGCGCGGCTGTCGAAGAACTCTCCGCGTTCGAGACATACAAGCCAGTTAGCGATGGGTTGTCGGGTTTCGAACTCGAGCTTGAAGAAACTGCGCAGGCCGAACCGGAACCCTCCGTCTATCAACCGGCTGCTTATCAGCCCGTGGACGATTTTGAGCCAGTGGCCGCTGAGCCCGTCGAAGCCGGGGCGCGCTTGCGACCGAAGGCAGCTACGAAGCGCGCCGCGTCTCAGGCAGACGCCGAGCAGCGGTTGGAGCAGGCGCGCCAGGCTCTGCATTACAACAAGCCGGAAGATGCGGCCATTCACTACGGGTACTTGCTGCAGCGCCGCCAGTTGCTTGAGGAAGTCGTAGCAGACCTGAGCGCGGCGGTGCGCCGCAGCCCGTCGGACGCCACGCTGTGGCAGACCCTGGGCGACGCATACATGCGCAACAATCAGCTGCGCGAAGCGCTGGATAGCTACCGTCGCGCCGAAGATCTGCTCTAGTCGGCCGAGAGGACCACGGCTGGTAAAATGCTCGAATAAATTTCGAGCATTTTTTGTTTGGAGGAATCTTTGGAACGCAGTTTAGTCTTAGTGAAACCCGACGGTGTGCAGCGCGGCCTGGTCGGTGAGATCATTGCCCGCCTGGAACGTCGCGGTCTCCGATTGGTCGGCGCAAAGTTCATGCAGGTGAGCCGCGAGTTGGCGCAGAGCCACTATGCGGAGCATGAAGGCAAGCCGTTCTACAACGGCTTGATCGAGTACATCACCATCAGCCCAGTAATGGCCATGGCCTGGGAAGGCCCGAACGCCGTGGCGGCCATCCGCCAGACGATGGGCAGCACCAAGCCCACCGAAGCAGCCCCCGGCACCATCCGCCATGACTTCGGCCT
>JACZCZ010089420.1_pt1 | contig 13474 bp, 8 predicted proteins | sample 8641811 | NCBI WGS metagenome assembly JACZCZ01 (sample SAMN15324610, study PRJNA640507) | soil metagenome | isolation source: intercropping peanut in the first line | place: China: Luxin town, Laibin City, Guangxi Province | collected 2019-07-25 | depth 10cm m | reverse complement strand
GGCCGGCCACCGTGCTGCAGCCCGCGCTGCCGGTCCCGTCGGTGCCGCCCGCGGTCACCGCGACCCAGCCGACGGACCCCCGCCTGCCGGCCGTGCCGCAGGTCATCGACTACTCCGCCAACCTGCACAGCGACGTCTTCGGGGCCAACCTGTTCTCCGGCGCATTCGCCCGCGAAGGCGCGACGCGCTTCAATCCCGACTACGCCATCGCCGTCGGCGACCGGATCCAGGTGCGGCTGTGGGGCGCCTACGAGTTCGACCAGGCCCTGGTCGTCGATCCGCGCGGCAACATCTTCATCCCCCATGCCGGCCCCGTCCCCGTGGTCGGCGTGCGCAACCAGGACCTGCAGCGGCTGGTGGAGGCTGCCGTGGGGCGCACCTTCCGCAACAACGTCTTCAGCTACGCCAGCCTCGCAGCCGCCCAGCCGGTGCGGGTGTTCGTCGGCGGCTTCGTCAACCGTCCGGGGCTGTATGCCGGCACCAGCATGGACAGCCTGCTCAATTACCTCGACCAGGCGGGCGGCATCGACCCTGAACGGGGCTCCTTCCTGGACGTGCAGGTCAAGCGGGGCACCCAGGTGCGCGCGCAGGTGAACCTCTACGACTTCCTGCTGAGCGGCACCATGCCGCTGATCCAGTTCTCCGATGGGGACGTCATCTTCGTGGCGCCGAAGCAGAACACGGTGCGGGTGAGCGGCCTGGCGGCCAACGCCAAGCGCTTCGAGTTCGCCGGCCCCGGACGGACCGTCGCCGACCTCATGGTGCTGGCCAAGCCCCAGCCTGCCGCCACGCACGTGCGGGTGCTGCGCAACACCGGGGCGGTGCGCAACGTCGAGTACTACGCGCTGTCCGAGGCGGCGCGCGTGCCGCTGCAGAACGGCGACGAGCTGGAATTCACGGCCGACAAGAAGCTCGGGACCATCACCGTGCGCGTGGAAGGCGAGCACCTCAGCGCCCAGGAATACGTGCTGCCGTACGGCGCCCGCCTCGGGGAGCTGATGCGGAACATCCAGTATTCGGAGCGTTCCGACCTCGAGAGTCTGCAACTTTTCCGCGTCAGCGTGAAAGAACGGCAACGGCAGATGCTCGCCACGTCGCTGAAATCGCTGGAAACCGCCGCCCTGACCGCGCGCTCCGGCACCAGCGACGAAGCCCGCCTGCGCAAGGAGGAGGCCGAACTCATCCTCCAGTGGGTCGACCGCGCCCGCGCCGTCGAGCCGTCCGGGCAGGTGGTGATTGCCCAGGCCGAGACCCAGGGCGACCTCCTCCTCGAGAACGGGGACATCCTGCGGGTGCCCACCCGGGACGGGCTGGTCCTCGTGTCCGGGGAGGTCCTTTTCCCCAATGCGGTCGCCTTCGATCGCCGGCTGAACCTGGAGGATTACGTCCGGCGTGCCGGCGGCTACACTCAGAACGCCGATTCCGCCCGCATCGTCATCGCCCGGCGGGATGGCAGCTTCGCGCAGGCCAGCGAGCGCGGCTTCCTGCAGGCGTCGGATGGCGGCGAGCTGAACGTGCGCCCCGGCGACGAGATCCTGGTCCTGCCGAAGATCGACGTGAAGTCACGGCAGATCTGGAAGGACCTGACCCAGATCCTGTACCAGATCGCCGTGAGCGCGAAGGTGGTGCTGGGACTTTGAGGAAGATGAGAACAGATTGACAACCATGCGACCGGGGGTCGGCGCATGGGCCAAAAGCCGGATTGACGCCCAGGGCCTGTGTTGCCCAAGATTGCAGCCCTGGGCCCTCGCCCGCCACGAATACGAATGCAAAGGCAGTTCCCATGAAAGCCAGTGAGAAACTCGAGATCCAGAAGTTCTTTTCGAACAAGACCGTCGTCGTGACCGGCGGCGTCGGCAGCGTCGGCAGCGAGATCGTGCGCCAGCTCCTGGAACTCGGGGTGCGCGAGGTCCGCGCGCTCGACAACAACGAATCCGCCCTCTTCGAGGCGGAGCAGCACTACGCGCACGACATCCGCTTCAAGACCTACCAGGCCGACATCGTCAACGAGTGGGAAACCCTGCGGGTCTTCTCGGGGGCCGACTACGTGTTCCACACGGCGGCCCTGAAGCACGTGCCCTCCTGCGAGCGCAGCCCCTTCAGCGCCGTCGACACCAACATCATCGGCATCAAGTCGATCATCCGCGCCGCGCAGCGCAACGGCGTCAAGAAGGTGCTGTTCACGTCCTCCGACAAGGCGGTGAGCCCGACCAACGTCATGGGTGCGTCCAAGCTGATGGGCGAGCGCCTGTTCATCGCGGCCAACTACATGTCGGTCGGCCCCAACAACGGCACGGTCTTCTCCAACACCCGCTTCGGCAACGTCGCCGGCTCGCGCGGTTCCGTCATCCCGCTGTTCTGCAAGCAGATCCAGCAGGGCGGCCCGGTGACGCTGACCGACGACCGGATGACGCGCTTCATCATGAGCCTGGAGGACGCGACCGAGCTGGTGATCGAGAGCATGGTGCACGCGCGCGGCGGAGACACCTTCATCACCAAGATGCCCACGATGCGCATCGCGGACATGACGCGCGTGCTGATCGACATGGTGGCGCCGCTGTACGGCCGCGACCCCAAGCAGGTCATGATCAAGGTGACCGGCGCGCGCCCCGGCGAGAAGATGTGGGAGGAGCTCTCCACCGACGAGGAGAGCCGCCGCATCCTGGAGGGCGAGCGCTACCTGTGCGTGCTGCCTTCCGCCAACGACATCCCTGCCGACATCGAGGCGCAGTACGAGGCGCTCAAGCTGAAGCGCTCCAACTGCGTCTACAACAGCCACACCGAGGCCAAGATGTCCGACCAGGCGATCCGCGAGTTCCTGATGATCGAGGGCGTGCTGCCCGCCGAAGTCCGCGCACTCCTCCTGAAAACCCAAGCCACGCAGCAGTACGCCGCAGCCAAGTAAACACATGAAGATTCTCGTCCTGGGAGGCGACGGCTACCTCGGTTGGCCGACCGCGATGCACCTTTCCGCGCACGGCCACGAAGTCGTCGCGGTCGACAACTACCTGCGGCGCAACCTGAGCCGCGAGGAAAACTCCGAGCCGCTGTTCGAGGTGCCCAACCTGCACCGCCGGGCGGAACTGTGGAAGGCCAAGAGCGGCAAGACCATCGACGTCGCCATCGGCGACCTGTGCGACTGGGACTTCGTCGCCTCGCTGTTCACGAAGTACAAGCCCGACGCGCTGATCCACTACGCGGAGCAGCCGTCGGCGCCGTATTCGATGAAGGACCGCCACACGGCGACGCTGACCTTCCACAACAACCTGATGGTGACGTTCAACGTCATCCAGGCGGTGCACGAGTTCGCGCCCGACTGCCACATCGTCAAGCTGGGCACGATGGGCGAGTACGGCACCCCCAACATCGACATCGAGGAAGGCTGGCTGGACGTCGAGCACAAGGGCCGCAAGCAGAAATTCCTCTTCCCGCGCGCCGCGGGCAGCCTGTACCACACCACCAAGGTGCTGGACACGGACCTGCTCTGGTTCTACGTGCGCACCTGGGGCCTGCGGGTCACGGACCTGATGCAGGGCCCCGTGTACGGCATCGAGACCTACGAGGCGGACGGCCAGGAGAACCTGTATCCGTTCCTCAACTACGACGAACTGTGGGGCACGGTCATCAACCGCTTCATGGTGCAGGCCGTGGCGGGCTATCCGCTGACCGTGTACGGCAAGGGCGGCCAGACGCGCGGCTACCTGAACATCAAGGACACGCTGCAGTGCCTGCGGCTGTCGCTGGAGAACCCGGCCAAGCAGGGCGAGCTGCGCATCTTCAACCAGTTCGTCGAGACCTTCTCGGTCAACCAGATCGCGGAAATGGTGCGCGACTCCGGCAGCCGGCTGGGCCTGGAAGTGCAGGTCAAGGCGTTGCCCAATCCCCGCAAGGAGATGGAGGAGCACTACTACAACCCGGCGCACACCGGGCTGCTGGAGCTGGGCCTCAAGCCGCACCACCTCACGCCGGAGCGGATGGACGAGATGATGAAGCTCGTGATCCGCTACAAGGACCGCATCCAGAAGGACTGCATCTTCCGCGACGTGAAGTGGAACAAGTGAGCGGGTGCTGCGTGCAACCATGTTTCCGCTGAACATCCTGCGGGCGCGGCACCTCTCCCGGCAAGGGCGGCATACAGCCGCCCTTGCCCTTTGCGGGATGGCGGACCGGTACGTGCTCTCCCGCGCCGGCATGCACCTGTCGGTGCTCGAGCGGGCCGCGGGCCCGTCGATCGAACACGCCCTGGCGCTCGTGCGACTGGGCGATGCGGGCGCCGCGCTGGAAATGGCGCGCCGCTACGCCGGCAAGGTCACGGCCCGCACGCTCCTGGGCCAGCTCGCCGTCGAGGCACCGGATGCGGTGCTGCAGGTCGTCTCGGGCCAGAAGGGGCTGGACGACATCAAGGCCTACTGCGCCTGGGCCACGGGCGCGGCCGACCAGGGCGCGTTCGACCGGACCTGCGTCAGCCCGCTCCATCTCATGCTGCTTGCCCTGAAGGGCGGCCGCCTGGAGGGAGCGCGCGACCAGTTCGACCGGATGTTCGGCGAGTCCGGGCTGGACGTTCCGAACGTGACGTGGCGTCCGAGCGGCATCGATTACGCCTCCCTGTCGTGCGTGCGGTTCTCGCGGCCGGTGGAGTCGGAGACGCGGGTCTCGGTGATCCTCACCGCGCACAACGAGGAATCGCTGCTGCACGTGGCCGTGGACTCGCTGCTGGCGCAGAGCTGGCGCAACCTCGAGATCGTGCTGGTGGACGATGCGAGCACGGACCGCACCTGGGACGTGGCGCAGGCCCTCGCGCGCAAGGACGGCCGCATCAAGCCGGTGAAGCTGGACAGGCAGCTTGGGCTGTGGGGCGCGAAGAACGCCGGCCTGGAGCACTGCACCGGCGGCATCGTGACCATGCACGACGCCGACGACTGGTCGCACTGCCGCAAGATCGAGCTGCAGGTGCAGCCGCTCCTGCGCAGCCGCGGCCTGGTGGCCACGTCCTCCTACATGGTCCGGGTGGACCAGCACACGGGCGCGCCGTACACCCGCAATGCGAGGAACTTCGTGCGGTGGAATCCCTCGTCGTTCATGTTCCGGACCGATCTGGTGCGGCAGCAGGGTGGATTCCTCGACAAGCTGCTGGGAAGCGATTGCGAGTTCGTCGCCCGCGCCGAAACCGTCTACGGCGTGGACAGCCACCTGCACGTTCGGCTCCCGCTGTCCATCGGCCTGCAACGCGGCGGATCCCTGTCCAACCGCTTCCGCTCCGGTGCGGAGGCGCTGGTGCGCTTCCAGCATTGGGAGCAGTGGCGGCAAAGGCATGTCCGTGGCGAGCTGCAGGGCCCGGCCGTGCGGCCCGCATGAATTCGCAGCTATGGCGCAGGCCGGGCCGTAGCGATTGGAACCACCGCGCTGCGCAGGCGCTGTCCATGAGGAGGTAATGATGAGATTCCTGAACTGGCGCTGGTATGCGTCGATGGTCCTCGCCCTGGCGGGCCTCCTCTCGGGCGCCAGCACGGCCTGGGCGGCGGACATCGCGGGCAAGCCCGTGTTCGCGTTCACCACCCGCGACCGCGACGCGATGGCGGTGGTGGACAAGTACTTCCGCAAGGGCGACTACGTCAACATCCACGCCGCCCAGCAGTTCCCCGAACTGCGCAAGCGCATCGGCAAGGACAACCTGTTCCGGCTGTCTCCCAGCATCGCCGAGATGCAGCGGTGGACGTCGATGGCGTGCGGGGATCCGGATTCACCCGGCCTCATCATCTACGACATCGAGAAGTGGGAGGCCACTTCGGCGCAGGAGCGGGCCGACGTGCCGGGAAGCCTGGCCCGTGCAGCGAACCTCGTGAAGGCCACGGGGTGCCGCTCGTATGGCATCGCGCCCGCGCGTGCCTACCTGTCGGGCAGCGAGGACCAATGCTCCGCGGTTCCTAGTGCCTTGCCCCGCCGCGGAATCGAGTGGCGCGACGTCCGAGTGCTGGTGATCCAGGCACAGGGCCTGCTGCGCGACAAGTGCCTGGGGGTGGGCGGCATCGAGAACTATCGCAGCTACGTGGCGGAGCTGGCGCGGATCGCGCGCGCCCGCAATCCGGACGTGGTCGTGCTCGCCGAGGTTTCCTTCAACAGGTCGCGGCCGGAGGTGATGGTGGAAGCGATCAACCGCACCAAGGACGTGGCGGACGGCTTCTACCTGGCCTACCCGACGTCAATGAAGTGCGAGTACTGCAATCCCGCCGCGCTCGAATGGGTGCTCTCCCGCTTCCGCACGCCCGTGACCCGCTGACCTCCCGCGAGCCGCGAAGGCGGCCGCGGGGGTGCTCCCCTCCAGCAAGATGAAGAACGAACCCACCACGCCATCGCGGGGCACGGAACCCGTGCGGGAAGCGGCTCCGCCCGTCGCGCTGCGCTCCAAGACCCGCGCCGTCCTCGAAAAGGCGTTCTACTGGAAGCCGCCGGTCGGCGACTGGAAGCCGCTGAAGACCAGCCGCAATTCGACCCTGCGCATCGCCTGCATCGCGGAGAACCGGGTCGCGCAGGGGCTCGAGTTCGAAGGCGAGCTGCTCCTGCTCACCCCCGGCAACTGGCGCCAGGTGCTGCAGCACGGCAAGCCGGACCTGCTGCTGGTGGAATCCGTCCTGCTGTCCTGCACGGGGCACTGGCACATGGGGCAGATCGCGGCGTCGCCCGAGCACGGCCAGCTGGTGGAGATCGTGCGCATGGCGCGCGAGCTGTCCATCCCTTCGGTGTTCTGGATGACGAAGGGCCACGAATACCACGAGCACTATCGCGACTATGCGCGCCACTTCGACCTCGTGGCATGCGCCGATCCGGCCGAGATCGGCCGGCTGGCGGCCGAGGGCGTGCGTGCCGTTTCCCTGCCGCCCTGCGTGCAGCCGGCGCTGTACAACCCGTTCCGGCGCTTCGGCGAAGACCAGGACCTCGGGCTCGACATCCTGTTCGACGGTTGGGCGGACATCGACCGGCTGGGGGAACAGCTGGACGTGCTCCACGCCCTCAAGCCCCTGGGCCTGTGCATCGTCGAGTCGCGCTACGAGATGTTCCGCAACCGGCTGAACATCCTGCCCGAGTACCACGGCCACATCCTGGGCTGCCTGCGCGACGCGGATCGACGCATCGCACTGAAGCACGCGAAGGCGTACGCCACGAGCGCGGCGTCCCTGTCCACCGCGACGACCCAGCAGTGGATGAGCCTGGAGGCGGCCGCCAGCCGCGTCCCCGTCGTCCACCTGGGCTGGCTGGACAAGGACGACCCGCGCCGGGACTTTGCCGTGGAATGCGGCTCCGCCACCGATTTCGTCGTCGAGTTCATCCGCTACGGCGAGGACGACCTCTACCGCGAACGCATGGCTCACCTGGCCTGGCGCGCGGTGAACACGAAGCACACCTTCGCGCACCGCTTGCAGGCGATCTGCCGCCACCTGGGCCTGCGGCACGACTGGAAGGAGTATCCGAAGGCGTCGCTGATCACGCCCAGCTATCGCAAGGACATGCTCGCTCGCTGCCTGCAGACCTATGAGCAGATCCAGTACCCGAACAAGGAACTGGTCCTCGTCTTCAACGGCGGCGAGCTGCCGACGCCGGCCGACCTGGGCCTGGCCGAGCCGCGGGCCGACGTGACCATCGCCCACGTGCCCGGCGAACTGTTCGCCGGCGCCACGCTGAACATGGGTCACCTGCATGCCTCGGGGGCCTACTGCTTCCGCATCGACGACGACGACTTCTACGCGCCGAACTACATCCTCGACATGGTGCTGTTCGCCCGCAGCATCGACGCGGACCTGTTCGGCAAGCCCGCCGCGCCCTACAAGTTCGAGGGCGAGGACGCGGTGTACGTCAAGCAGGAGTCGCGCACCCCGGTCGTGGTCACGCTGGAGCAACTGCAGGGCGGGGAGGTCTGGCTGGGCGGCAACTCGATCGCGGCGACCAGCGCCTTCTTCCATCGCCATGCCTACTCCAGCGACAGCTTCGGCGCGGCGGACACCGACCTCGTGCTCAACCTGCCGCCGGGGTCCCCGGTGGTGATCGCCATCCTGGACTGGTTCAACATGGCCGCGGAACGCCGGCAGGACCTGTCTTCCCACACCTGGAAGAACAGCGCCGAGAAACTGAAGAGGAACCGGCGGCAGCTCGCGAACCTCGACGAACTCTACGTCTGATCCCGCAATGGGCAAGGAACAAACCCCGGCAGCCGCCTCCATGCAGAACCAGCAGCAAGAAGCGCGTCCGCGCATCGCTTTCATCACCCCGCGCGTCTTCGGCACCATGGGCACGCAGGGCTCGTATGCGCTGGCCAAGGCTTTCGCTGCCCGCGTGTCCACGCTGGTCATCTCCCGCCAGGCGGGCGAGGCGGACACCCTCCCGATCGTGGCCGGCGACGAGGGGCTCGCCGAGCACCACCGGGTCAAGTTCAAGCGCGCCGATGCCGCGGAGCGGATCGTGCGGCTGGTGCGCGACTTCGACCCGGACCTCGTGCACTTCGTGAACGACCCGCGCTGGGTGGAACTCATCCCTCTGCTCAAGCAGCGCTGCCCCCGCGCACGCTTCGTGCTCGACCTCAAGACGCCGCTGTTCTCGCCGCCGGAAAAGCGTGTTCCGCTGCAGCGTGCCGGCCAGGCCGCATCGGCCCACCTCGACCTGGTGGTCGGTCTCGGCCGCGAGATCGTCGATTCCTGGATCCCGGACCATGACGGCCCGGTGCTGGTCTATCCCCTGGGGATCGACATGCAAGGGATCCGGCGCCGGGCGGACCCGTTGCAGGCCCTGCCGGAGAAGGTCCGGTTCGTCTACGTGGGCCAGCTCCACCCGGTGCGGCAGATCCCGCGCCTGCTGCAGCTGGTCGCCAGCCTGCCGGAGGACCTGCGCCAGGGCTTCCAGCTCGACCTGTACGGGGCCGGCGGCGGCGAGGAGGAGATCGACGAGGAGATCGGCCGGCTCGGCATCGCGGACCAGGTCGCCCGCCGCGGCGCACTGCCGCAGGATGCCCTCTTCGAACTCCTGGCCGACTACGACTGCGGGATCGCGTGGGTGCCGCACGCGATCTTCAACGAAGCGCCGTCGCTGAAGTTCCTGGAATACGCGGCCGCCGGCATCGGCATCATCGCCACCGACACGCTGGGGCACCGCCGCAACGTCGAAGACGGCTTCGCGGCCAACCTGTTCACGGACGATGCCGCGTCTTTCGCGCAGGCCGTGCGCCACGCCATGACCGGCGGCATCAGCGCGCAGGACCTCGCCGCGAATGCGGCCACGGTGGAGCGATTCGGCTTCGACTGGATCGCCGAGCAGATCCTGCTGCCCGAATACCGCAAGCTGTGCGGCCTGCCGCCGGTCGCTGCCTCCGCACGGGCCCCCGCCGCGGCACCTGCACGGCGGCGTCCGCGCCTGCTGTTCGTCAGCCCGCGCCCGCTGGGTTTGATGGCCACGCCAGGCACCTACCTGAGCGTGGAGGCCTATGCCGACGCGTGCGACGTCGAGGTGGTCTGCAAGCCGGTCACGGAGGAGGACGAAGTCATCGTGCACCAGCCGTCGCGGCCGCTCCCGACGACGCTGCTCGATCCCCAGGATCCGGGCTATGTCGGGCAGGTACGGGACGTGGTGCGCCGGTTCGCGCCGGACATCGTCTGCCTGGGGTCCTGCCCGGGCCTGCAGGACCTCGTGCGCACGCTGCGGCAGGAGTTTCCGCGCCTGACGCTGGTCCTGGAGGTCAAGTCGCCGCTGGTCAACCGCAACGCGGGGCGGCGGGCCCGCGAGCAGCAGGAATGGAACGGGGTCCAGCACCTGATCGACGCGGTCGTCGCGCCCTCGCGCGGCATGGCGGAAAGCTACTTCGGCGACCTGCGCTGCGCGTTCCTGGAGCACCGATCGATCATCAACTACGAGGCCATCGCCCGGAAGTCCATCGACGGCGAGCGCCTGCCCTGCCGCCGGTTCGTGTTCGCCGGGTCGCTGGCGAAGCTGCGGCGGATCGACAAGCTGCTGGAGGCGCTGGCCGGACTGCCGGCGGACCTCCGGGGTGCGATGCAGGTGGACGTGTTCGGGGAAGGACCCGTGCGACCGGAACTCGAGGCCATGGCGGTGCAGCTCGGGCTGCAGGACACGGTGCGCTTTCTGGGCGCCGTGCCCCAGGAGGAGCTGTTCCGGCGGTACGCCGAGTACGACGCGGGGCTCGCGTGGGTGCCTCGCGACCAGTTCGACAGCGCTCCGTCGCTCAAGCTGATCGAGTACTGCGCGGCCGGCCTGCATCCCGTGGCGACCGCCTCGGGGGGGCACCAGCTGCTGCGCAAGCATGGCTTCCGGATCGACTATTTCGAGGAGGACGACGGGGCGGCTTTCGAACAGGTGATCCGGCAGGCGGTGGAGCAGGGCGTCGAGGCCGCGCCGCTGCAGGAAAACAGCCGGCTGGCGCAGGCGTTCGACTACCGGTCGGTGATCGGCAAGGAACTGCTGCCCTTCTACCAGCAGCTGCGGGCGAAGCAAGACCAGCCCGCCTCCCCGGCCCCGGCGACGATGGCCCTGCGGCCGCAGGATAATCCGCGGTCGGCATGGCTCAAGCAGGTGGTGCGCGACGCCCAGCGGCAACCCGACCAGATGCAGGGAGCGATCCTGTACGAACGCGTGCTCCACGCCCACAGGATGGAAACCCGCAAGAAGGCAGCGAAATGAACAACCAGACAGGCGGATCCACCGTCCTCATCACCGGAGGCTGCGGCTTCATCGGAACGTCCCTCATCGCCTCGCTGCTCGAAAGCGACCCGGAGCGGCCCATCCGCGTCCTGGACAGCCTCGTCACCGGCACCGAGGAAGACCTCGCAGAGGTCACGCAGTTTCGCCGCGTGGCCGCGGCGGATGCCGCGCGTGCGGGCGGTGGCGTCGCCCTGGTCCAGGCCGACATCCGCGATGCGGCTGCCGTGCACGCCGCGATGGAGGGGGTCGGCAGCGTCGTGCACCTGGCGGCCAACACGGGCGTGGGTCCGTCGGTGGAGGATCCCCGGCTGGACATGGAATGCAACGTCGTGGGCACCTTCAACGTGCTGGAGGCGGCGCGCCTGCGGGGCGTGCGCAAGTTCGTCTTCGCGTCGTCCGGCGCCCCGGTGGGCGAGGTGCAGCCACCGATCCACGAGGAGATCGCGCCGCATCCCGTGTCGCCGTACGGCGCCAGCAAGCTGGCCGGCGAGGGCTACTGCTCCGCGTACCACCGCACCTTCGGCATCGGCACGGTGTGCCTGCGCTTCGGCAACGTCTACGGCCCCCGCTCCAAGAACAAGTCCAGCGTCGTCGCCAAGTTCATCAAGCAGGCCCTGGCGGGCGAGGCGTGCGTGATCTTCGGCGACGGTGCGCAGACGCGGGATTTCATCTACATCGGCGACCTCGTCCGCGCCATCCGCCTGGGCATGGAGCGCGACGTCGGGGGCGAGACCTTCCAGATCGCCACCGGCGGCGAGCGCACGGTGGGTGAGGTCGCGCAGGCCATCGCGACCCAGCTGGAGAAGCGCGGCGTCCAGATGCGCATCGAACACGACAAGCCGCGCCTGGGCGACGTGATGCGCAATTACTCCGATACGCGCAAGGCCGAACGCATGCTGGGCTGGCGGTGCGAGATGCCGCTCGAGCAGGGCATCGAGCGCACCATTGCCTACTTCCTGGCGCGCCAGGGGCACTGACAGGAAATGCAAGACATGCGCATGCCTCCGTCCTCCGTCGACAGCGTGACGACCTCGCGTTGCGTGGTCGTCCTGGGCTCCGGCCGCAGCGGCACCTCCGTGACCACGCAGGCGCTGGTCGAACTGGGAGTGCGCTTCAACTACGACCCGAGCCACCGCAGCGACCAGAACCCCGAGGGCATGTTCGAGGACGAATTCATCGTCGCGGCGCACAAGCGGCTGTTCTCCGAAGCGCAACTGCCCCGCGACCTGCCGTTGCCGGAGGGTTGGACCGCCAGTCCGGTGGCGCGCAGCCTCAGCACCGAACTCGAGGACTACGTCGCCGGCGAGTTCGGCACTACCGCACTCTGGGGCTTCAAGGATCCACGCACTTCGTCCCTGCTGCCGCTGTGGAAGAGGATCTTCAACCGCCGGCGCGTGCTGCCTCGCTACGTGCTCTGCGTGCGCGACCCGTCCGCGGTCGTTGCCTCGCAGATGATGAACTACCAGACGCCGCAGACGGACGCGGAGCTCACCTGGCTGTCGCGCAACCTGGCGGCCTTGCAGGACACGGGCCTGGACTGCTTCATCCTGCACTACGAGCGGCTGATCGCCGAGCCCGAGCGGGTGCTGGGGGCGCTCGCGGAGCACGTCTTCGGGCAACCAGCCGAGCCCGAGCGGATCCGGGCGGTGGTGCAGAAATGCATCAAGGCCAGCCTGAATCGCTCGACGATCAACAGCGTGCAGCTCAAGAACCCGCTGCTGTCCACGCTCTACGCAGCGCTGATGGAATGCGAAGGGACGGCCTTCGACCGCGCCGGGCTGGCGGCGTCGGTGCAGCAATGCGCGGGCGTGCTCAACGCGGTGGCTCCAAGCATGCTGAAAGTGCGGCGCAACGCCCAGGGCGAGGCCCCCAAGGCCGACACGGGAAAGGCGGAAGCCATGAAGGCGGAACTCGCCGCCGCCAAGGAAGAGAAGAACAGGATGCAGACCGAGAATGCGGCCCTGCGGGAGGAGAGCACCCGCCTGAGCGCGAAGGTGAAGGCCCTCCGCGTCGAGCTGGAGTCCAGGACACAGCAGTCGGCCGAGCACGCCCAGGCACGCGAACGCCTGGAGACCCAGGTCGCCGCCCTGCAGTCGGCCCAGGCGGAGTCGAAGCGGCGGCACGAAGCCCAGCAGGCGGCACATGCCGAGGCGATGGCGCAGGTGGAGGCGAAACTGGCCGCCGCCCGGGCCGAACTGGCCGCGCGCAACGCGGAGGTCGCCACCTTGCGTGCGGACCTGCAGGACCTGGTGGCGCAACACAACGCGGGACTCAAGCAGATCCGCACCTTGCACGAGCAGGTGGACACGCTGTCGGTTCGCGCCTTCGCCTCGTCCGAAGCGCCTGCGGCGCCTGCCGGCAAGAAGGAGAAGGCCGAGAAGGCAGCGCAGGCGCCGGCGGAGGAGCCGGCGCGCAAGGAGCGCCGGGCGGAGGGCGGTGCGGCGGAACAGGGCGCCCAGAGGCGCAAGCGGGAGCAGCCGCCGCGCAGCCGGGGAGCCCGCCTTTGGCGCAAGTTCCGCCAGGATCCCTATACGTTCTTCTCCGATTCCCGCTACGCGCCCCTGCGGAGCTTGCGCCACCTCGTCGGCCGCAGCGCCTGACGGCAGCCGTCACGCTGCGCGGTAACCCGATGCGCACGATCGGTCTCGCGGCGAAGGGGATGGCGCGCATCCCGCTCCTGGCACACCTGCGCGACGCGCAGGTGCGGCTGCTGCGCCCGGGTGGCCTGCAGGGGCTGGACGCCGTGGCGGGCTGGGGCTGCAAGCGCTCCGGCGAG
>JACZCZ010221463.1_pt1 | contig 13484 bp, 10 predicted proteins | sample 8641811 | NCBI WGS metagenome assembly JACZCZ01 (sample SAMN15324610, study PRJNA640507) | soil metagenome | isolation source: intercropping peanut in the first line | place: China: Luxin town, Laibin City, Guangxi Province | collected 2019-07-25 | depth 10cm m | reverse complement strand
TCGCGGATCGTAGCTTTTGACCGCAGATACTCAAGCAGTTTCCCCTGAAGGATGTCCTGCTCCAGCTCCTGCCGTTTCTCTCCCTGGTGCTCCGCGCGCACCTTGGCAATGTGTTTGCCACTGCTTTCCGCGATCGCCTTGAAGCGAACGTCCAAGTCTTCGTTGGTGACTTCGAGCTTCTCGATCTTTGCGATCTCGCCCAAGAGCAACGCTGCGCGCACCTTGCGTTCTGCGCGCTTCTCCAAGCTCGCCTTCATGTCGTCGTCGAACGGAATCTGTTGACCAAGGATTCGCTGGTACTGGAGCAGCTCCTGCAGCATGTGCTGCTGCTCGCGCACCGTCATCGAAGGCGGCACCGGGATCGGGTTCTTGTCGATCAGCGCCTCGACCAGCGCTTCGTGAAGGTTGGCCTCGCTGCGTGCCTTGGCGGTTTCCAGCAGGCGTTCGCGCACAGCAGCCTTCATCGCGTCGAGTGATTCGTGCTCCATGTCCTTCGCGAAATCATCATCGAGAGCGGGCACGACTCGCTCCTGCACCTCGCGCACCGTGACGTGGAACGTTGCTTTCTTGCCGCGCAGATCCTCGCTTCCGATGTCGTCCGGGAACGTCACTTCGACATTCGCGACATCGCCCGGGACTTTGCCAGTCAGGCCCGCTTCGAGCTCGGGCAGCAAACCTTTGCCGCCCAGCGAGATCTTACGTCCGTCTGCCGTCATGCCTTCGCGCTCGGCCCCATCGACCGAGACCTTGTAGTCGATGGTCAAGACATCCTCAGCCTTCGACGGCCGCATCGGATCGGGCGTGACCACCTCGGCAGCGTTCTGGCGCATCCGTTCGATCTCGGCCGAGAGCTCGTCGTCGCTGACCTGCGGGATCGCGCGCTCCACGTCGATGCCAACGTCCAGGTTCGCGATCTTCGGCCGGACTTCGAGCTTGGCCTTGAATGCGAGGGGCTCACCGTCGGTGATCGTGGCTGGATCGACGTGCGTCATGGCGACCGCTTCCAGCGAGTGTTCTTTGATCGCGGCGCTCACGCCCTCTTGCACGAGGTTGGAGACGACCTCGTCACGTACATCCTTGCCCATCAACTGCTTCACGACGTGGCGCGGCACTTTGCCTGGCCGAAAGCCGCGCACCTTCGCGCGCCGCTGCACCTGCTTGAAGGCTGCTTCCAAGCCCTCGTTGACGCGGGTCCATGGGACCTGAACGGAGAGCTCGACGAGGACTGGGCTGAGTTCGCTGACCTGGGATTGCATGACGAGAAAGCCTCCACGCCGGTGGGCGTGCGTGCGCGTGACGGGCCCGGGGTCTAGTGCCCTGCCAAGAACGGGTCAAGCTTGATGGGCGTGATTCCCCCGGCAAAAGCGGCCCGTGGCGGCCTCGCGCTAGGCGGCCGGTGCTCGGGTCAGCTGAACCAGCTCGATGCCCACCCGTTGTGCGACGTCGAAGATGCGCTGGTCGCGATAGAACTCACCGTAGACCACACGCGACAGTCCCGCGTTGGCGATGCACTTGAAGCAACTCCAGCAGGGCGAAGCCGTCACGTAGATGCTGCTTTGGTCGATCCGCGTGCCGTTCTTCGCCGCTTGAATGATCGCGTTGACCTCGGCGTGGATTGTCCGCACGCAGTGGCCGTCCTCCATCATGTGGTCGTCGTCATCGCAGTGGGGCAGCCCGCGCACGGACCCGTTGTAGCCCGTGGAAAGGATCGTCTTGTCGCGCACGATGACCGAGCCCACGTGCTTGCGCGCACAGGTAGAACGCGTGGCGACCTCGGTCGCGATGTTCATGAAGTACTCGTCCCAGGTGGCCCGCGTCGGTGCGTTCATGGTCGCTGGGTATCACAAAAACCGCGCGGCTTGCCGCGGGCTACAGGTGCCTTGAGCGCGCCGTGTCAGTGGCCCGGCTGCGCGATCGGCGGCGTCTTTGGCAACCGACCCGCCCATGCGTTGAACTGCGCGACCAGCGGGGTGTGCAGGGCTTCCGGCACATGCTGCAGGATCAGGACGCTTCGCCCGACGCGCGCCACCCGGTGTTGAGTGCGCGGTTGCGCGGTGACGTGTCGGATCGCGAGCTGTGCAGCGGTTTCAGCCTCTGCCGCTTCTTTCCGGTCGTCCCATGTCGTGAACCAGACCACCGGTGTCTCCGTTGCCGGGCCTCGGTAGACGCGCACTTGATCGCCGCCCCAACCGGCTGCCGCGCGTTGTGCGCTCGCTTGCGACTGACCTTGCTCGAAGTAGATCGCCATCTCGAGCTCGCCAAGGCTGGTCGTCTCCACCGCGACGAACCCGGCGCCGTCGAGCGCTGGCAATGCGCCCATATCCACGATGTCTGGCAGCTGACCCGCCGTCCAAGTCGCCGGGTGAAGCACGTGCTCAGTCGATGCGGGCGGGTTGTCGTGGGCGAGATCGACTGCGGTCCAGCCACCGCGGCTGTGAGCGTAGGCACAGAAGCTCAGGCCGTCGCGGTACGCCGACAGCAACGGTACGCGCAGGATCGCTGGCGCATTTGCCAGCTCGCGGCCGCCTCCCATCGCGTCTTGTGCTTCGGAGCTTGCAATACCGCGCACACGGTTCGGATCGCTGGTGAGCTGACGCAGCGGAACTCCGCTCGTCTCGAGCATGTAGCCGATCATCGCCAGGGTTGCGTCGCCTTCGATCAGCGATCGGAACGCGTTCTCGGCGTCGCTGCTGCGCTCGACCTCGATGTTCGCTGAAAGCTTCAGGTGTTGATCTTGCAGCGCGTGCACCAGCTCGTGCACCAACACCAGCTTGGCTTCTTCCAGCTGCATCGATTCGCCGACGTGCGTGCCGAGCGCGTGCATCACGTCGTCGCGCACGACCAGGTGCTTCTGTTCCGCGTCGTAGTAACCAAGGATCTGCTCGCCGAGCAGTTGCAGCAGCTGGCTACGCACGTCCATGTCGCTCGGCAGCAGGCCCAAAGCGACGTACAGCGATCGTCCGCGGCTGATCGCATCCTCCTCGATCTGTGATTCCACGTAGGAGGTGATGGCATCGCGGTTCTGCACAAGCACCGGCACCGGCGATGTGAAGCGTAAGCCACGCACCTGCTCGGCCGAGTGGGCGAGCTCCTCGATCGCGCGCGCTTCGTTCGCAGTGGGTTGCCGGCTGACGTCGCTGGGACGGCTCGGTGCAGTCGTCGTCGGCGCTGTCGTTGGCGCCTGCACGACAGGCGCGGGCGACCCACCACAGGCTGCCAGCACTCCCACGGCGACGAGCGTATCTCGAGTGCGTGTCGTGATCCCGCGCGTCATGCGCTCGTCCGTGTCAGCAGCGCGTACACCAAGGGTCGATATCCCAAGTGCGCGCTGAGCTTTTTGCGCAGCGCCACGCATGCCGCTTGGTGCAGGGTCTCGTCATTGGCGCCCACCGGTGCGCGCTCCACAGCGATCTCGACTTCCGCGATCGCTTCGTCGCGGATCGCTTGGCTCACGTCCTCGGTGAACAGCCCGCGCGTCATCAAAGCGGGTGTCTCCACAAGCGTTCCGCGCGCGTCGACGTGCAACGACACTACCGCGATGCCGACTTCGGACATCAGCGATCGATCGCGCAGCGCCTGATCGCTCACCGGTCTGCCGCCTTGGATGTGCACGCGTCCGACCGGCCACTGGCCGTCGATCGCCAACGTATCTGGCGAGAGCGCGATGCAGTCGCCATTGAGGGCCACCAGCGTGTCGTTGACGCCCATCTCGCGTGCGAGCGCCGCGTGCTTCTGCAAGTGACGGAACGTGCCGTGCACGGGCACGAATGATCGCGGTCGAATCAAGGACAGCATGCGTCGCTGCTCTTCGCGACAGGCGTGACCGCTGACGTGCAGATCCGGGTCATCGTGACGCTGCCATACACGTACGCCGCTGCGCTCGAACGCGTCGACCAAGGCGTGGACCTCGAGCTCGCGTCCTGGAATCACGCGCGAAGAGAAGATGACCTCGTCACCCGGGTCGAGCCACAGATGCGGATACGCACGTGACGCGAGCTTGGACAGCGCGGCACGCGGCTCGCCCTGACTACCGGTCGCGATCATCACCAGGTCGGTGCGCGGCAGCTCCATCGCCACCTCCGGATTCACGAACACCGGCAAATCACGCTCGAGCATGTCGAGCTCTTCTGCGATGCGGCGGTGCGTCAACACCGATCGACCCAGCAGCAACACGCGCTTGCGCAGCGCGCGGCAGGTGGAAAGGACAGAACGTAGGCGATGCACGTTGGACGCAAACGTCCCGATGACCAGGCGTCCGGTCTGGTTTGCGATCCGGCTCTGCAGCGCGTCGGCGACGGTCGCCTCGCTGCCCGTCCAACCTTCGTTGTCGACATTGGTCGAGTCGCTCAACAAGAGACGCACACCCGCATCACCCAGCGCGCGCAGACGATCGGCATCGAAATGCTCCCCATCGGTCGGCGTGAGGTCCACCTTGAAATCACCGGAGTGCACCACCAAGCCAGCGCGCGTCCACAACGCCAACGCGGTCGAGTCCGGGATCGAGTGGGTCACGCGGATCGGCTCGACCCGCATGCCGGCCACTTCCAGCACATCGCCGGGACGCACGGTGCTCAAGGTCGGCGTGGTGGAAAGCTCATGCTCGCGCAGTCGTTCACGCGCCAGCTCCAGCGCGTACTCCGGTCCGTACACCGGCACGTTCCGGTGCTGCAGCAAGTAGGGCAGGGCACCGATGTGATCTTCGTGCCCGTGAGTGATCACCACAGCCTCGAGCTTCGGGAGCTGCTCGGCGATCGCGTGGAAGGCCGGATGGATCACGTCGATGCCCGGTGTCCGATTGGGGAACGTGACGCCGCAGTCGACCATGACCATGCGATCGTTCTGCTCGATGCAGAGGCAGTTCATGCCGATTTCCCCGAGGCCACCCAGGGGAACGAGACGGATCGAGCCGGACACGGGGCCTGCTTGCCGGGATGGCCGTCGCGAGTCAAGCGGCGCGGGCGACTCGGATTGACCCTTTCAATCGGCGCGTGCTACCCAGCCTCGCGTTTTAGGCCTGTTTTTCCTTGTTTCGGGAGAGATCGATGATCGGTTCAAGGCTGCTGGTTGCTGATGTGTTGCGTGCCGTGCGAAGCGCGCAGCGCCCTGCCTTGTGGTTGTCGCTGCTGAGCGCGACCGCGATCGCCTCCGCGCAAGCACCCACCACGACGCCACCGGCACCCGCAGCACCTGCCGCGGAACCCGCGCCGGCCGAAGACGTGGCTCTACCGGAGCCGGAAGCGACTGAGGCGCCTGCGGAAGCCGCGCCGGCTGAACCTTCACCGGAGTCAGAAGCTGCGCCGGAGCTTGAGCCGGCTCCCGAGACGCCACCGCCCGGTGACCCAGGCGTAGCACCGACGGAGCTGACGCTCGATGGCGTGGCGGAAGAAGCCAACGACTCGGCGCCGGAAGACTGGACGCAACCGGTCCCGGTGTTGACCCTGCACGGCTACATGCGCGTTCGCGGCGAGATCCAAGACACGTTCTGGCTCGGCCGCGGCATCGATGCGAGCGCCACGTATCCGGATCCGTTCACGCCGTACCGCTCGTCGGAGCGCGCTGCGTGCGCCATGTCAGGCACCGCGAGCGCCACGGGCTGCGACATCGACACGCTGTCGTACGCGACGATGCGTCTGCGTCTGTCGCCAGAGCTCAACCTCAGTGACGACGTGCGCGTGAAGATGACGTTCGATGCGTTCGACAACGTGATCGCGGGCAGCGGGCCGTCGACGTTCTACGACCCCGCCTTCGGCCGCACGTACGCCTCGACTTTGCAGGCCGGAACCGTCGTCGTGCGCCGCGCGTGGGCCGAAGTTCGCAACCGCAGCTTGGGCGAGCTTCGCTTCGGTCGCATGCCGGCCCATTGGGGCCTCGGCATGGTGCAAAACTCAGGCAACCGGCTCGACGACGACCTATCGACCGAGGTCGATCGCTTGATGGCGATCACCAAGCTTGCCGGTCTGTACCTGACCGCGGCCTATGACTTCACTGGCGAAGGTCCGACGCGGCCGGGTCCCGGCGGCGTGCCGCTCGACGCGAGCCAGCGCGACGACGTCGATCAGTTCTCGTTCTCCGTGTCGCAACGTATGTCGAAGGAAGAAGAAGAGGATGCATTGGCGCGCGGCGACATGGCGCTGCAAGCCGGCGGCATGTTCACCTACCGCCTTCAGGATTTGGCGCTGCGCGGTGAGACGCTCAGCCCGCCGCCTGCACCAGCAGACTCCAGCGACCCCGATCCGCGTGATGAGTTGGTCGGGCTCGACGCATCCTCGTACACGTTCGATGGCTGGGCGCAGCTCAAGTGGCGCGGCCTGCGTGTGGAGGTCGAAAGCGCGTTGGTGGTTGGCAGCGTGCAAAACACCATGGCGGACGGCACGGGCAGCGATCTCAACTTGCTTCAGTTCGGCACGGCGCTCGAAACCGAGCTGCGTCTCCTGGATGACAAGCTGGGGTTGTATTTCAACGCTGGCGTCGCGACTGGTGATCCCGAAGGCAATGGACTCTCGTCGGACAGCCAGTTCGTCGTGCCGGGCGACAGCACGATGTCGACGTTCCGCTTTCACCCGACCTACCGCGTCGACTTGATTCTCTGGCGCAACCTGATGCAGCAGGTGACCGGCGCGTACTACTTCAAGCCCGGCATCAGCTACGACTTCGCGCGCGATCCGTTTGGCCAGCTGCTCGGCGCCCGCGTCGACTTGATTTGGAGCCGCGCTGTGTTCACCGGTCAGACCTGGGGCGGCGATCCGGACCTCGGTGTCGAGATCAACGGCAGCTTGTACTGGCGCGGCGAAGATGGCCCAGAGCTCGACGATGGCTTTCACGCGATCGTGCAGTACGGAATCCTGTTCCCGATGCAGGGCCTTTGGTACCGCTCCGCCGACGCTGCCACGAGCACGATCCAAGGCCGAAGCGGAGAGCTGCAGACCGCGCAGACCGTTCGTTTGATCCTCGGCGTGGTGTACTGACCTCGTTGTCGCACGCGCGGTGAGCAACTCCGTGCGTGTCGCGTCGATAACCGCGCATGGCCAAGAAAATACAGTCCAAGAGCGCGTTCGTTTGTCAGCAGTGCGGATCGGCCTCGCCCAAGTGGCTCGGTCGTTGCCCTGATTGCCAGGCCTGGGGCTCACTGATCGAGGAGCGCGTCAGTCCGAGTCGACGCCACGAAGGCGCGCCGGTCGCGAGCGGCAAGGTCGTCGCGCTCGCAGACGTGCAAGAGGACGACGCTCGGCGCCTCCCCACGGGGATCGGCGAGCTCGATCGTGCGCTCGGCGGTGGTCCGGTTGCTGGTGGCGTCGTGCTGCTTGGCGGAGACCCCGGCATCGGCAAGTCCACGTTGCTGATGCAGGCGCTAGCACGTCTGTCCCAAAGCGGTGCCTCGGCGCTCTACGTCACGGGTGAGGAGTCGGCGGCCCAGGTGGCGCTGCGCGCGCGTCGGCTCGGCATCGGCGATTCGTTGATGCTGCTGGCCACGACGGAGCTCGAGGCCGTGCTTGATGCGCTCAGCCAGCACCGTTTTCACGTCGTCGTGATCGACTCGATCCAAACCATGCGCAGCGCGGCGTTGGAGTCCGCGCCGGGTGCAGTGGCCCAGCTCCGTGAGGTGACCGCGCGCCTAACCGAGATCGCCAAGCGCGACGCGATCGCGATGTTTCTGATTGGGCACGTCACCAAAGACGGATCGATCGCTGGCCCCAAGGTGCTGGAGCACTTGGTCGATACAGTGCTGTCGTTCGAAGGCGACACCACTCACGCATTTCGCCTCGTTCGCGCAATCAAGAATCGGTTCGGTCCGGCGCACGAAGTCGGCGTATTCGAGATGGCGCACGAAGGCCTGCAGGAGGTGCCGGATCCGAGCGCGTTGTTTCTCGCCGAACGCCCTGCGCAAGCCGCCGGTTCGGTCGTCGTTCCGATCGCGGAGGGAACGCGTCCTGTGTTGGTTGAAGTGCAAGCATTGGTGTCACCCGCTCTCTATGGAACTCCGCGTCGCGTTGCGACTGGCCTCGACGGCAACCGTCTCTCGGTGCTGCTGGCCGTGCTCACGCGCAAGGCGCACGTGCACGTGATGGATCAGGATGTCTTTGCAAGCGTTGCTGGCGGCGCGCGGATTGACGAGCGTGCGGCAGACCTGGGGCTCGCGGCGGCGATCGTGTCGAGCTTGCGCGAGCGTCCGGTGCGCGAAGGCACGGTGGTCTTCGGTGAGGTTGGGCTCGCGGGTGAGGTGCGCGCCGTTCCGCGCGCGAACGTACGTGTGCTCGAAGCGGTGAAGATGGGTTTCCGTCACATCGTGATGCCAGCGGTCAACAGCGAGCGTTTGACCGCCGCCGAACGTAAGGGCATCCAGATCTCGAGCGTGCGCACGTTGGATGAAGCGCTGCGCGCCCTGGACTGAGCGTCAACGGGCGCGTGGCGCGATCGGCACCGCAACAGGCTGCGCGGCCCGCAGAAGAGGCGGCAATGCACCCGCGCTTTGCGCTCGTGCGCGGTGACACTCGTCCCAAGTGAGCCGCTTCGGGCCGGTGACCGTGCCCGCATTGCTGTCCGAGTCCATCAACATCCACGGCGCATCGGGGCCCATGTTGTCCGGGTGATAGGGCTGGTTGAGCAGCACGTGGCCGATCTCATGGGGCAATGTGAACGCCGTGTGCTGCTGCCGCAGGCCGACGCGATCCAACACGACCACGTTCGCAATCGGCCCGCCGCCATTCTCGATGAACGCTTCGCCTTGGCGCGTGCCGAAGGAGAAGCGATTGACAACGAAGATGTCGATCGTCGCGGGATCGTCGTCGGCCAGCGACTTGATCAACGTGCGTTCCTCGAGTGAGCCGGCTGACGCGGTCATGTTGTTGAACTCCGCAAGTCCGTCGCCCAGATCGACGCTTCCGATCGCGATCGTCTGGCGACGGTCGGTCGAGATTGGCCGACCTTCCAAGGCACTGAGCGTCACCAGTCGATCTTGGGCGTCCCGCACGAGCACGTCCGCGCTGCGGCCGGCCCCCATCTCGGTCAACGGATTCTCTGTGGCGCGTGCTCGAAAGCCCGCCTTGCGAAGCGCGCTGGCGATCTGGAGCGCGGTCTCGATGGGCGCTGCGCCGGCACGGGTCGTCCCCGCGTCGATCGTGACGCCGTTGGCGCGCAGGCGTAACTCACCGCCGCCGCGTGCGGGCAAACCGTCTTCATCGGCGATCGCGAGCAATGCCGGAGGCGGTGGATCGACAATGGACACGTCGCTCTGTGCCGGTGCGCCAAACGACACAAAGCACTGGAGCCAGATCTGGTTCGCGCTGTTGATTTGATTTCGTACGATGGCGATCGCGTCGGCATCGTCCTTGCCAATGACAGGGACGCCGCGCGGTGCTGCCCTAACAATCAACGCACGAATCGTCGCTTCTCGCAGGCTCGTCGGCCCGTCCTGTGAACCGACATGCCCGACCGACGCTTCCAGTGCGTGCCCAACCCCATTGATCATCGCCGCGACCCGCACACGATCCCCAAGCGCGACCCGTAACGTATGGGCTTCGACACCGGGCGCCGATCGATCGATGTCGTCACCCACCAGGCGTAGGAACGACGATCGCGCCGTTCCGTCTGCGCCTCGCGCCCATGCCAGCGACTGCCGGTCACGCACTTGGCCTGTGGCGTCGACGCTTTCAACCGTCAAGGAGTCAATGACCGCGTTGGATGCGACACCTGTCAGCTCGACACGTAAGTCTTCAAGGTCGCTGGTGTCCGCGAAACGCGTCTCGCGATTGAGCGTCGAGTCGTTGGTCACGCGGTGTGACAGCGGAGCGCTCTCGGACGGGTCAAGAACACGGTTGTCGCCGCGCAACCATCGCGCTCGAGGCCCGGTCTGTGCGTTGGCATCGAGCGCGCTCGACAACACCAGGCCACCGAGGACGAGCCGCGCGAAGAATGGCAGATGCATCATTCCCCGTTGGCGAGCAGCGCCCGCGCGCGGGCACCCATCCACGCAGCGCGTGAACGCTCCGCATGAACGATGGCGCGCAGACGCGTCTTCGCTTGTTCGAGCTCGTCGTTGACGATGATGTAGTCGAAGAGAGCGTAGTGCTCGATCTCTTGGCGTGCGTTGCGGTAGCGCCGCTCGATCGTCTCTTCGTCGTCGGAGGCGCGATTGCGCAGACGCTCTTTCAGCTCGCGCATCGAGGGGGGAAGCACGAAGACGCCAATCGCGTTCGGCTGAGCCGCCTTGATTTGGCGCGCACCCTGGTAGTCGATGTCGAACAAGATTCCGGCTCTGCGCTCGCTGCGTGCGCGGTCGATCTCGTTCAGGCTCGTCCCATAGTAGTTGCCGTGCACGTGAGCCCACTCGGCGAAGCGTCCGGCGTCGACCAATCGCTGGAACTCGTCGCGTGACACGAAGTGATAATCGTGACCGTCGCGTTCGTTCGCTCGCGGCTTGCGTGTGGTGTGCGAGACCGAGAACGTGAGATCCGGAAACTGCGCCAACAAATCGCGCGTCAGCGTGGTCTTTCCTGCGCCCGACGGCGACGAGATGATCAGCAACAGGAGGTCGTCAGACATCGAGAGGTGACCTTATCACAGCACATTCTGGACTTGCTCTCGCACGCGTTCGAGCTCGGTCTTGATCTCGACGACCATGTGCGTGATCGCCGCGTCGCCGATCTTTGAACCGATCGTGTTGGCTTCTCGCCCCATTTCCTGGAGCAAGAAGTCAAGCTTGCGGCCCACCGCATCGTCGACGCCCGCAACACTGGCGAAGTGGTCGCAGTGCGTGCACAGGCGCGTGATTTCCTCGGTGACATCGGCTCGATCCGCAAAGATCGCGATCTCCGTTTCCAGGCGAGCTGGGTCGTGGGTGAGCGCACCGTCCGCGAGCAGCTTGGCAATGCGCGCGTTGAGCTTGGTGCGGTAGTCGGAGGTCAGATTTGGCGTGCGCTGTGCGACGTCAGTGGCAAGCACGCGAACGCGTTCGATGCGCCCGAGGATGTCGCGCGTGAGCGATCGCCCTTCGTCGGTGCGCATCTGTTTGAGCTCCCGCATGGTGTCCGCGAGCGCTGCATCGATCGCTCTGCGCAAGTCATCGTTTGTGAAGGTCGAGGTCTCCGAGAAAAGACCGGGAACGCTACCCAAAAGCAAGAGCGGAACCGGCTCGTCGGGGGCGACATGATCACGCAACGCGCGCAGCTCTGCGAGCGCTCGGCTTGCGCGCTTCAGATCGAGCGTCACGGTGGACGCAGCTGCTCCTTCGAGCCGTGCGTTGATCTCCACGCGTCCCCGTCCGGCCTGCTGTCGCACGGCGCTTTCGATCATGTCGCTGAGGTCGGCGAGCTCCGGTGTGGTCTTGACCCGAACGTCGAGATACCGGTGATTGATCGCGCGCGCCGAGACGATCACGTGACCACCGCCGATCGGTGCCGTCCCGAGCCCGTAACCGGTCATGCTCAGCATCGGCGCGTCAGCTCAAGCCGCGCTTCTGCTTGATCTGCTCCATGACGCGCGCGTACTCCACGTCGAAGGTCGACGTGCCTTCTTCGAGGTTCTTGATCTTCGAGCGCACTTCTCGGTCCAGATCGGTGTCGACGTCCATGTGCTTGCGCAGGATCGGCGTGACGGTCTTTCGCAGATCAGCATCCTCGCCGAAGATCTCGCCGACGTTGTTGCTGTGAAACAAGATGTTGAGGATCTGGTCCAGCAAGTACGGCAGCGTTTCGTCGCCCTCCGCGGCACCGCGTTCCTTGGCGACCTGTCCCTTGACCCGACCGAGGTTGCTGTAGCCGAGCCCGCGCGCCTCCATTCGGTTCTTGGCTTCCTCCACGATCTCGCGATCAAGCCGGAGGTACTCTTTGAGCACGGATTCGATGTCGAGCTTGGCTTCGGCCTCACTTTCGACCTCGATCAGCTCTTCGCTCAGCAGCGCGCGAATCACGTCCTCGGCGATGGCTTCTACTTTTCCGCGATACAGGCGCATGGTGCTCGTCTTTCGGCCATCAGGTTCGGGCCGGTTTGTGCTGAAAACTAACGAAAATCGCGGCGGAAGCTACTGCCGCAGTCCCAGAGCGTCAATCGCAACGGCAGGCCTGGAACGCATCGATCTACTGGTGGGGAAATGTATTGACCTCCCTGGTCGCGCGGCGCAGATTAGTTGGGCTCGCGACAGGGGGGATGAGCATGGACCAACCAAGCTATTCTGGGCTTGGGAGACACAACCTCACCAACGCGGTGGGGGGCGGGGACGATCGCATTGCGGCCGTCCTGCGCCGAAGTCTCTTATTTGAAGGCCTTCCGCACGCTGTTTCGGTCGTCACACCGGCAAGCACGGTGGTGAGGGTGGCGCGCAAGCGTCCTCTTTATGTGCAGGACACCACGGCGTCAGCGGTGTTCGTGGTCTCGTCAGGTCGCGTGCGCGTCTCCCGTGCAAGCGCTGAACGGTCGTTGACCGTCGCATATCGGTCCGCCGGCGATGTGGTCGGCGAGACGGCTGTGCTGGGGGATGGCGTCTATCATGACGCGGCGACGGCGACGGAGAGTGTCGAAGCGGTGGCTGTGCCGATCGAGGCGTTGCGCCAACTGATGGCGGTCGAAGCGACCATTGCCGAGCGCATGTTGCAGATCATGGTGCAGCGTCGCATCGAAGCCGAGCGCCGGATGGAAGGCTTGCTGGTGCGCTCGGTGGAGTCTCGCGTGGCCGGGTTTCTGCTGGATGCCGCACAGCGTCACGGCGTCCCGGATTCACGCGGCACGTTGATCGGCGTGAAGTATACGCACCAAGAGATTGGCGATTACGTAGGATCGACGCGGGAGACCGTCACCCTCACGCTCGGTGAGCTCAAGCGCCGAGGCCTCGTCAGCTTCGATCACCGGAGGATCGTGATCGAAAATCTCGACGGGCTCGGCCGCGCCGCCGGCTAGAAGTCGGCCCCGTCTTGCAGGCGGGCGCGCATTTTCGCGATCAGCGCAGGCCATCCGTCCTTGCGAATGATGCGATTGAACTGGCTTCGGTAGTTCCCAACCATGCTGACGCCGTCGGTAACGACGTCGAACACACGCCACTCCGAGCCGCTCTTTGCGAGCGCGTAGTCGATCGCCACCTCAGGTGCGCGGCGGTTCTTCTTCGAGCGTGCAAGCGTGTGCACCGTGACGTCTGCTCCGTTCACGGTTTCGCTGACGTACGTCACATGGAAGTCGAGACTCGACTGCATGTTGCGCCGGTAGCTGCGCTGCACGAGCTGACGCAACAGCTCCACGAACTCCGAGCGCTGGCCTTCGTTCAACCCGGACCAATGGTCGCGCAGCGAGCGCTTGGAGAGCTCTTGATAGTCCAGTAGCTGGCCAAGTAGGCCGTCCAACTGTGCATCGCGCTGCGGCTGCGCGGCCGGTGTCGCCTGTACGCGCAGCGTTCGCATCACTTCACCGTGCCGCTGCTCGAGAAACAACTTGGCGCTCTGTTCGGCCGTTGCTGCTGCGGGACCTGCAAAACACAGCGCGGCCGCCAGTAGCAGCGCCGC
>JACZCZ010046215.1_pt1 | contig 13485 bp, 9 predicted proteins | sample 8641811 | NCBI WGS metagenome assembly JACZCZ01 (sample SAMN15324610, study PRJNA640507) | soil metagenome | isolation source: intercropping peanut in the first line | place: China: Luxin town, Laibin City, Guangxi Province | collected 2019-07-25 | depth 10cm m | reverse complement strand
GCCGTTGTAGAAGCGGCGAGCGTACTGGAGGTGTTCCTCGACCTCGACGAGATCCCGCTGCAACCGGGCAAAGTTCTCGCTCGCTTTGAGATCGGGATACGCCTCACGCAACGCAAAAACTCTGCTCAGCGCCTGCTCGAGCGCGGACTCTACCTGAGCGAGTCGGGCCGGACTGTGGAGCCCGATCGCCTGCGACCGCAGTGTCGTCACCGCTTCGAGAACCGCGCGCTCATGGTCGGCGTAGCCTTTGACCGCGGACACAAGCTGGGGAACGAGATCGTGACGGCGCGTGAGCTGAACATCGATGTCGGCCCATGCCGTACGCACCTGGTTGCGAAGTCGAACCAGACGGTTGTAGGCGAAAACGACCCAGACCAGCAGCAGGGCGACGACACCAACCCCAATCGCTGTCATTTAGTCTCCCCCTTGTTGTGGCGCATTATGCTAGCGCAGACTCCGGACTCGGGCCCGAAGGAATGCAGCCAGGGCCAGGTGGATGGCGGCGGATCGTGTCGCGCTCTTCTTGCCTGGGCTACGGAGATCCTCGTGAGCAATCGTTTCGCTGTCGTGGCTTTCGGCGCGGTCGCTATCGTGGCGATCACTGCCACGCTGATGATTCCGCCTTCGAATCCGCCGCCGCCCGACAAGGCTGCGCCGTCGGTCGCTCCTGCGCCGACGCCGGGATCCCCCAATCCTGCAGTTGCGCCTCAGGTCGAAGGTTCGCCAGAAGCGCCTGCCCCGGCGGCTTCATCCCCGATCGGCGAGCCGGACCCGATCCGGGACGACCGCGACAAGCGTTCCCCCTCGATGCCGGCGGATAGGTAAACGTCGACGGGTGGAACGAAAAGAAAACGCGCGAACCCGTTGCCAGGCCCGCGCGTTTCGGGATCGACGCGAGACTTACTCGCCTTCCAGTTCCTTCTCGACTTCGGCGGCGGTCTTCTTGCGCACCGCCTGGCCCTTCTCGGCTGCAACGCGCTCTTCCTCGCGCGCTCCCGCCAGGATGCCCGGCAACGCGTAGTTGCCTTCGTGGCACGCGTATTCATAGAGCTTCTCATTGGTCGCGCTCATGATCTCCTCGCCCATCCAGACGTCGGCCCAGACGGTCGGGTCCTCGACCTTGAACTGATACAGGATCTGATCAGGAGCGACGCGGGTGAAGCGTTCGGTGACCTTCACATTCTCGTTCGCACCGCGAATCGACTGTTGCGGATGGAGGTTCGTCGTCTCGACGACCAGCGTGTCGCCTTCCCAGCGACCCACCGAATCGCCCATCCACTTCTTGATGCCGGACGGAACGTGATCCGCATTGAGCCTGACGATGCGGGTGTCGTGAACCATCTCGACCAGGATCATGACCGTGTCCTTGTTCTGCACGATCGTGTACGTGTTGTTGTACATCTGCGGCGTCATCGGCGGGCCTGCGCTCGAGCCGAAGGACATCAGGCAACGTTCGCCGAGAGAACGAATCTCGGGACCGTCGACCGGACCTGCGCCCTTGCGGAACGCTGCAGACTTCGCCGCGAGACGCTGACGGGCTTCCGGCAGCACCGCAGGCAGACGACCGTTCTTCGGGTGGACGAGGAACGAGCTGCGGGCTTCGCCGTTGACGCGCGTCACCTGGCTGCCGCGATCGACCCAGAAATTGTTGTAGCCGCAGTTGGTGCCGGAGAAGCCGTAGCCGCAATCCTTCGGCAGGTCCTGAATGCCGAGCTTCGGATCGGTCGGCAGAGCATTCTTCTCCACGTGATCGGCGGCAGTGCCTTCGATCTGTGCTGCTTCCTCAGGCGTGAGCACCAGGCGATCGCCGAACTGAGCCGGTCTCTCGAGCGATGTCAGCGAAGCGTTGGTCCAGTTGCCCTGGAAATCAGGATGACCGTCCGCCGTGCGCGGCACCTTGTAACCCTTCGCCAGAACCGGCTTCGACCACTCTGCCGCTGTAGCGACCGTGGCCGATGCTGCGATCGCCACAGCAACGCTGCTGACCTGCAGAATCCTCTTTGCGCGAGACAGATACTTCATGCGCTCCCCCGAGATGAGTCAGCGGGTCATCCGCCGAATTTCGACCGGCCGCAGTCTATTCGCGCGCCATGTGAAGGTTCGTCAAATATGAACAAGTATCGATGGTTAGCGATGCGCCACCGTCGAGCGCACTGACCTTTCTTGTCGTAGCGCGGGCCGGGACTTCTTGTACAAACGCGAACATGAAAGCCAAAACGATCGCGCTCGCAACGCTCCTCTCCGCTGCCTCGATCGCGCCCGCTCCAGCTCAGGAATTGCGGGCCGATCACCCCGGCAAGAAGGTCTACGACACATACTGCGCCGCATGCCACGCGCAGCCGGCAACTCGTGCACCTGCCCTCTCGGCGTTGCAGCAGATGAACGCACAGCATCTGCGACAAGTGCTGACAGAAGGCGTGATGCAGCAGCAAGGCGCGATCGTTCCCAAGGAGCAGTTCACCGATCTCATTGGCTATCTCGCAGCACCCGATGCGGCGCCCACAGATTGGGTCGCCGGCATGATGTGCAAACCGGACGCACGCGCCGTCGATCTGACTCAGCCGGTATCTATGTCGATGTTCGGCACGGATCATCGCAACAGCAGGCGGCTCACTGCGACTCAGGCCGGTCTCAAGAGTACGGATCTCCCCAACCTCGAACTGGCGTGGGCAATTGCATTCCCGAAGACCACATCGCTGCGCGCGTCGCCGGTGATCGTCGGCTCGACGATGTTCTTCTCCGCGGGCCAGGCTGGCAAACTGCTTGCGCTCGATACGCGCACAGCCTGTGTGAAGTGGGCTTACGATGCAGGCGTGCCGTTGCGCTCCTCCGTCTCGTACGGAGAGCTCGGCACGGGCGGCAAGAAGGCAATCATCTTCGGCGACGCCCGGGCGAACATCCATGCGCTCGATGCCAGGACGGGTGCGCTGCTCTGGAAAGCTGAAGGTCGTCACGACAAGCAAGGTCAGATCACCGGGGCCGCCGTGCTCTACAAGGACCGCGTCATCGTCCCGGTCTCATCCTCAGGCGTAGGTAGCGGCGCGAACCCGGCATTCGAGTGCTGCACTGGACACGGCGCTGTCGTCGCACTCGATGCCGCCACCGGCAACAAGCTCTGGACTGCGCACACGATGGAAGACGCGCAGTACACGGGCAAGACGAGCCCGACCGGCGTCAAGTTGCGCGGCCCTTCCGGTGCGCCGATCTGGTCGACGCCTTCCGTCGATGAGAAGCGCTCCGTCACGTACGCGGCGACGGGTCAGAACACATCGCTGCCGGCGACGACGACGAGCGATGCGATCCTCGCGATCGATCTCGCGACAGGCGATCTCAAATGGAGCTTCCAGGCGCTTGCCAACGACGTATGGCATCTCGGCTGCCAGGCCGATCCGGCGAAATCCGGGCCGAACTGCCCGAAGCCTGAGGACAGCGTGCTGAAGGACTACGACTTCGGCGCCGGGGTCGTCATCTCACGGCGTCCGAACGGCAGGGACGTTCTCCTCGCCGGTCAGAAATCAGGCGATCTCTGGGCCCTCGATCCGGATGACAAAGGCCGCGTGCTGTGGCGCCAGACGTTCGGCCACGGCACCCCGCTCGGCGGGATCCATTGGGGGATCGCCGTCGATGACGAGCGTGTGTTTGCTCCGATCAACGATCCGTTTGCAGCCGCGGGCAGCTATGTGCCCGAGCCCGGCATGAATGCCGTGAGCATCGACACGGGCAAGATCGCTTGGCGCAAGCCAGTGACGCCGGACTGCTCCAACGGCCGCGACAAGCGCTACGACTTGTGCCACGAGAAGTACGGTCTCTCAGCCGCTCCGCTGGTAGTAGACAAGTCCGTTGTCGCCGGCGCGCTCGACGGTCGCATCTACATCTATGACGCGGCGACCGGAGAAATCGTGTGGCAATACGACACGCTGCGCGACTTCGAAACCGTCAATGGAATTCCCGGCAAGGGCGGCGGCATCGACAGCCACTCGGTATTCGCCGGCGACGGCATGTTGTTCGTGGGGTCCGGCTATGGCGGATTCAGGCAGCCGCCGGGGAATGTGTTGCTTGCATTCAGACCAAAGAAGGAGTGATGAGTGATCGCACGATCTTGCGATACTCAGCGTCCCTCAGGCTGCTCGCCTGGCGTCGCTGGTTGCGGCGCCCCGTTGAGTTGCGCCTCGTGCGCCGCAGCCGCTTCCATCTGTTCGTAAAACTCCTTCATTCGCCTCCTGAACTCGCGCAGCTCATCCGTCTCCTGGGGCTTGCGCTTTGCGTCGACGGAGAAGGTGATCGCGAAGTTCGCCCACATCCTGGTCGGCACACCGTTCACGGTGCCGGGCCGCAGTTTCCAGATCTTCGTGATTTCCAGGGCTGACGCATCCAGCTCGGGATACCCGGTGGACACGACCACGCGTTGGTCCAGCACCGAGCCATCTACTGCCACCAGGACCAACAGGCCGACGATGCCATCGCGGCGGGCGATCCTGCTCCCATCCGGATACACCGGCTGCATGAGAGGAGTTGCGGGATCGCTCCTGGGTGCGATCACCCTTTTGGGAGCCGGGTCCGCTTCTTCGGCGAACACGTACGCCAACGGCACGGCGAGAACTGCCGCAACAAGCAAGATCGACCAGTGCTTCTTGTGTGTCACTTGGGTCTCACAGCAGCAAGGCGACGACGACATTGTGACGCCATCGCTCCATCACAACACGCTTGTCAGGCCGCAATCCCCTGCGACCGCAGGTACTCATCGTAGCTGCCCTTGAAGTCCACCAGCGTTCCGTCGGCCCGGACTTCGATGATGCGGTTCGCCAGCGAGCCGACGAACTCGCGGTCGTGCGAGACGAAGATGAGCGTGCCGGGATACTTCTCGAGCCCCATCTGCAGCGACTCGATCGTTTCCATGTCCATGTGGTTCGTCGGCTCGTCGAGCAGCAGGACGTTCGGCCGCAGGAGCATCAGCTTGCCGTAGATCATGCGGCCCTTCTCGCCGCCCGAGAGCACGCTCACGGACTTGCGGATCTCATCGCCCGAGAACAGCAGGCGTCCGAGCGTTCCACGCACGACCTGATCGTCGTCGCTCTTCGCACGCCAGTCCGTCATCCACGTGAACAGGTCGACTTTCTTGGCGAAGTCAGCCTGCGGATCCTGCGGCATGTAGCCGACGTTCGCGTTCTCGACCCACGTGATGCGGCCTTTCGTCGGCGTTAGGTTGCCAGCCAGCAGACGCAGCAGCGTCGTCTTGCCGACGCCGTTCGCGCCGACGATGGCGATGCGTTCTTCCGCTTCGACGTTGAGATTGACGTTGTTGAAGATCGGAGTGCCCGCACCGGGATAGGTGAACCCCATGTGTTCGATCGTCACCGCGTTGCGATACAGCTTCTTGGTCTGCTCGAAACGGATGTACGGGTTCTGTCGTGACGAGGGCTTGACCTCCTCCACTTTGATCTTCTCGATCTGCCGCGCGCGCGATGTCGCCTGTCGCGCCTTCGACGCATTCGCCGAGAAGCGACGGACGAATTCCTGCAGTTCGGAGATGCGGTCTTTCGCCTTCGCATTCGCTGCTTCGACTCGCGCGCGTGCCTGCACGGATGCGAGCATGAAGTCGTCGTAGTTACCCGGCCAGATCTTGATCTGACCGAAATCCAGATCGGCCATGTGCGTGCACACCTGGTTCAGGAAATGCCTGTCGTGGCTGATGATGATCATGGTCGTGTCGTACTTGTTCAGCACGTTCTCGAGCCAGCGGATCGAATTGATGTCCAGGTTGTTCGTGGGCTCGTCGAGCAGCAGCACGTCGGGATTCGAGAACAGGGCCTGCGCGAGCAGCACGCGCACCTTCAGACCGGGAGCGACTTCGCGCATGGGGCCGTTGTGATACGACTCCCCGATACCGGCGTCGACGAGAATCGCCGCCGCGCGAGACTCGGCATCGTAGCCGCCGTACTCGGCGAACTTCGCTTCGAGCTCCGCCGCCTTCATGTAGTCCTCGTCGCTTGCATGCGCGTCGGCGTAGATGAGGTCGCGTTCCTTCATCGCGTGCCACATTTCCTGATGGCCCTGCAGGACGACGTCGAGGACGCGCTCGTCTTCGTACGCAAACTGGTTCTGATTCAGCTTGCCGAGACGCAGCCCGGCCTGCAGCATGACTTCGCCGCTCGACTGCTCGAGTTCGCCGCTCAGAATCTTCATGAATGTCGACTTGCCGCTGCCGTTCGCGCCGATCAGCCCGTAGCGATTGCCGTCGCCGAACTTGACCGTGACGCCTTCGAAAAGCGGTTTCGCGCCGAACTGGATGGAGACGTTGGAAGTAGAGAGCATAAGGAAAGGCGGTTAACGGTTCGCGGTTTGGCGGTTAGTGAGAAAAAGAGGGAACTGACCGCTTCTGCGGCTGGTATCTCAGCGTAGGGAGCGCGGTCCGAGGGACGCGCGGGGTGCGTATGCTACATGGAGCGCTGGCTGGGGTCAGCCGAGGAATGGGTGCGCCCGCCTGTATCGGGCATCCGTCCGTTCCCTATCCGTTCTTGCGAACCGCCAACCGCCTCACTCCGCGCTCGACTTCGCCCAGATATTGAGGCTGCCATCGAGGGCGTAACGGTCGATTTCGGCGAGCTCCGAGGCGTCGAAATGCGGGTTTTCCAGGGCGCCGAGGCATTCCTCGATCTGGGCCCAGCGGCTGGCGCCGATGAGTGCGCTGGTCACCGTCGGTCGGCGCAATACCCACGAAATCGCGAGTTGCGCAAGGGTCTGGCCGCGGCGGCGAGCGATTTCGCTCAGCGCGCGAACGTTCGACAGGTTGCGCTCGTTCAGCAATTCCCTGCTGAAGGAGCCGCCCTGCGAGGCGCGTGAGGTGTCGGGAACGCCGTTGAGATAGCGATCGCTCAGCAGGCCCTGCGCCAGCGGCGAGAACACGATGCAGCCGATGCCCTCTTCGTCGAGCACATCGAGCAGGCCGTCTTCGACCCAGCGATTCAACAGCGAATACGACGGCTGGTGAATGATGAACGGTGTCCTGAGATCGCGAAGAATCGCTGCGGCCTCGCGCGTCTTCTCGGGGCCATACGATGAAATGCCGACGTACAGCGCCCTGCCGCTGCGCACTGCCGTATCGAGCGCGCCCATGGTTTCTTCGAGCGGCGTATCGGGATCGACACGGTGCGAATAGAAGATGTCGACGTAGTCGAGCCCCATGCGCTTCAGGCTCTGGTCGAGGCTCGAAAGCAGGTACTTGCGCGAGCCCCACTCGCCATAGGGGCCGTCCCACATCAGATAGCCGGCTTTCGTTGAGACGATCAGCTCATCGCGATGGGAGGCGAGGTCCGTTGCGAGGATGCGGCCGAAGTTCTCTTCCGCCGAACCGGGCGGCGGACCGTAGTTGTTCGCCAGATCGAAATGCGTGATGCCGCGATCGAACGCCTTCAGCACCATTTCGCGGGCGGTGTCGCGCACGACGCTGCCGCCGAAGTTCTGCCACAACCCCAGCGAGATCTTCGGCAGTTTCAGACCGCTGCGACCGCAGCGGGCATAGGGCATGCGTTCTTGATAGCGCTTCGGATCGGGGTGATGCATGGGAAAGTCCCGGCGATGAGTCCCTCGGAACTCTGGCCGCAACGCCGGGACGGGTCAAGCACGCTCAGCGCTCGTCGACACCCCCGCTGACGCCGATGCGCGTCATTCCATTGCGCTGGGCCAGGGCCAGCACTCGCGCCACGGTGTCGTACTGAGCGCGGCGATGGGGACGGACCTGTAGATCCGGTGGCGTGGTCCTGGCGCCTTCGTGCCGGAAGTAACCTTCGAGCTCGTCGAAGTCCCTGACGAGCGTGCCGTTCCACACGATTGCGCCGTCGAAGTCGATGTCGACGTAGACGGTCTCCGGAACAGCTCCTGCGCTGGTTCCCTGGAGCTGGAGCGATGTCGAATGCGTCAGGATCGGCAGCGTGATGATGAACATGATCAGAAGGACGAGCAGCACATCGATGAGCGGCGTCGTATTCATCTCGATGATGGGATCGCCTTCGACAGCGGCACTTGCAGTCATTGCCATGATCGGTACCTCCGCATCTTGTTGCTGGAATCGGGCAGGTCACACACATGTCACAAGGGCTGTGACATCGGCGTGTCGCCAGTCGTTCATTTCGTTGCGGAATTCACTGACTACCGTGGAAATATAGTAGGCTTCCGCTATCCATCCATCGGCGTACGGCTCGTACCTCCAAGACCAAAATGAAGGCACTGCTGGCCACGCCGCTGCACACCGGTAGTGCAGAGCGAGAGTTCATCAATGGACTGCTCGAGGCCCACGGCCTCTATGCCGGATGGACCTGCCTCGAAGGTCAGGCCAACATTTCACGCGCCCGCGACCTGCTGGCCGCCCAGTTCCTGGCCTCGGACTGCACGACGCTCGTCTTCATCGACGGCGACATCGGGTTCACCCGTGCGGACCTGGAACGGCTGCTGGCCTCACCATTTGCCATAACGGGCGGTCTCTACCCTCGCAAATCGGCATCGCTGAAATGGGTCTGCGCGCCGCAGCCCGAAGACCTGCCGCCCGTACCCGGCCACCCCGACTACAAACGGGTACGCCGGATGGGCACCGGCTTCCTGCGGATCGAAAGAAGCGCCTTCGAAAAGATGGTGGCGCACGGCGAGATTCCGGATTACCCGATGAACGAAGGCCGCATTCGTCATTTTTTCCCTACGGGAATGCTCAACGGCGAGTTCCTTTCGGAGGACTACTACTTCTGCGAACTCGCCGCCCGCGCGGGGCTGGGTGTCTATTTGGACACTCGTATCCGCCTGAGACATGTCGGACGATCCGTTTATCGGCGTGCTGATGACGCTGAACGCTGATTGCGTTCGAAAAGAATCAACTCGAATCGATACGGGAGAATAGGAACAGTGGATAAGCCCAAGAAAGGTGCGGAGCTGACCGCGGCCATCCGCCGGACGCTGGTGGCTTCAGCGGCCGTCGCCCCGATGTATTTCATGTCCCCGACGGCTTCCGCTCAGGTCGCAGACGCCGGCCCGGACCAGACCGTACGCGACACCGACGGTCTGCCTGGAGAAGGTGTAACGCTCGATGGCCGTGCGTCGCAGTCCTCGGTGCCGGGCCAGACCGTCATCAGCTCATATGTATGGACGAACGCTCAGGGCGTGCAGATCGCTACGGGCGCCAACCCGAACGTGCGCTTGCCGGACGGCGTCAACCAGATCCTCCTGACCATCACCGAAGACGACGGCAGCTCCTCGTCGTCATCGAGCACGCTCACGGCGACGGATCTCGTGACCATCACGATCCAGGCCAGCCAGGCACCGACTGCCAATGCGGGTGTCGATCGTACGATCGCGGACACGGACAGCCAGCCGGGCGAACTCGTGACACTCGACGGCTCCGCGTCGACCGATCCCGACGGCACGATCACGACCTACCAGTGGTTCCGCGACGGCAACACACCGCTCGGTGCCAGCGAGAGCCCCACGCTTCCCAATGTCGCTTTGCCGGACGGCGTCAGCCAGATCACGCTGGTCGTCACGGACAATTCGGGCAACACGGCCAGCGATACCATGACGATCACCGTCGGTGCCGCCGAGCCTCCGCCCACCGATCCCGGTCTCGCGGAGCTGAACCTCAAGCCCAACGAGCGCGAAGTAGCGAAGAATCTGGATGACCTGTGCGTCCGGCTCGAGGATCTCAGCATCGGCCAGGGCGAAGGCGGGTCGGAACTCACCGCGGAACAGCAGGACCTGCTGAACCGTTGCCGCGGCATCATCAACGATGAAAGCACTGCGAATCAGCAGCAGGCTCTCGAAGAGCTCGGCGCGCAGGATATCAACGCCATGCGCACCCAGGCGCTGATCTTCTCGCAGACGCAGTACCAGGGCGTGATGGACCGATTGCTGTCGCTGCGCGCGGGCGAGAGAGGAACATCCGTTGCCGGCCTGAGCCTGCGCATCGGCGACAAGTTCGTCTCCGCCGAGCAGGTCACGGAAAGCCTCAAGAGGGTCTTCGGCGGCGGCGCCAGCGCGGACGAGCCCGGCGGCCTCCTCGACAATCGTCTCGGCTTCTGGCTGCGCGGCAATATGGGTACCGGCGAGAAGGATGAGACAGCCTCGGACGATGGCTTCGAATCCGATCAGTGGGGATTCACTGGCGGCATGGACTATCGCTTCGGCGAATCGGCCGTCGCAGGTCTCTCCATCGGTTACGGTCAGTCCGATCTGGACTTCGCTTCGGGCGGCCAGGGCAACCTCGAAACCAAGGCATTGAGCGGCTCGGTCTACGGTTCGGCTTATCTCGGCAACTTCTACTTCGACGGCGTCTTCAACTACACGGACGCCGACTACGATTCGAACCGTCGCATCGTCTACGAGGAAAGCGGCACACAGATCGATCGCAACGCACTGGGTTCGACCAGCGGCCAATCGCTCAGCGGCGGTGTCTCCGTCGGCTACGACATCATCGCCGGCGGATTCACGATCTCACCGACGCTCGGCTACTTCTACGTCGACACGGACATCGATGAATTCACCGAGACCGGTGCCGACGGTCTCAACCTGGCGTACAACGAACAGAACTACGAGTCGGCAACCGGCAACGCGGGATTGCGGCTTTCGTACGTCTTCAAGACGAGCTGGGGTGTTCTGATTCCGCATCTGCGCGGCACGTTCGTCCGCGAGTTCGAGGATGCGACCGAAGTGTTCAGCGTGCGCTTCGCGGCGGATCCGTTCGCCTCCTCCGCCGATCCGACGCCGCCGATCATCGTGGTCACGGACGAACCGGACGATTCGTACTTCAGGATTGCCGCGGGTATGTCGGCGCAGTTCCCGTACGACATCTCTGGCTACTTCGAGTATCAGCGCCTGGAGGCGTACGACGCGGTCGACTTCCAGGATTTCACGATCGGCTTGCGTATCCAGCATACGTTCCGCTGAGAACTTCCAGAACAACGAAGGCGGATTCGAGGGAATCCGCCACATCAGGGATACCGACATGAAATACACATCGATCCACACATCGATCCAATGGCTCGCGGTGGCGGCATTGTCCGTGCTGCTGAGCGGCTGCGGCGACGAAGGCGAAACGACTGAAAGCACCGGCGTCGACACGAGCACCGGAACCGGCAACGGCGGTGGCTCGACGCCGCGCAATCCGGGGCGCCTGCAGTTCAGCGCTCCTTCGGTTTCTGTCAACGAAAGTGCCGGCAACGCAACCATCACCGTGACCAGGACAGACGGCACGGACGGCGCCGTCAGCGTAACGGTGAGCAGCACGAACGGGACCGCGACCAGTCCGGCGGATTACGCCGCTGTCAACAGCACAGTCAACTTTGCCGCCGGCGACAGCGCCGCGAAGACCGTCACCGTCGCGATCGTCAACGATACGACGGACGAGCCGGATGAGACCCTGCAGCTCACGTTGTCGAACCCGACCAACAGCGCCGTCCTCGGCTCGACGAGCCAGGTGCTCGTGACGATCGTCGACGATGACATCTCTCCGCCTGACGCTCCTCGTGCTGTGCTCAGCAGCGAATACAAGACGCTTCGCGCGGACTGGACATCGGTCACAGGTGCAACGAGCTATCGCATCATGAAGGATGCGACGGGAAGCGGCAGCTTCACTCAAGTGGGCGCTGACCTGCCCGCGAGCGCGAAGAGCGGCACGGTCACCGTGGTCCCGCATCTCGAGGACTGGGTCAACGGGCGCTATGCCATCGCTGCGTGCAACGCTGCAGGATGCACACAGTCCGATGCACTGAGCCCCGCTGGCCTCAGCGTTCCTCTGATCGGATACCTGAAGGGGCCACAAGCCACGAACTACGCCGGGTTCGGCACTGCGACGGCGTTGAGCGCTGACGGCAACACGCTCGTCGTGGGCGCGCCGTTCACCGGCGATACCGTTGCTCCGTACACCGGCACCGTTTACGTCTACACGCGCACCGGTACAACCTGGTCAGCGCCTGTAGCAGTCAGGGCGTCGAATGCCGAGAACTATGATCGCTTTGGCGAGACGGTCGCTCTGAGTGCCGACGGCAATACGCTCGTCGTCGGCGCAATCTACGAAGCAAGTGCGACAGGCGCGGAATCCGACAACTCTCTGGCAGGCGCTGGCGCGGCTTATATCTTCACGCGCACCGGCGGCAGTTGGACGCAAGCTGCCTACCTGAAGAGTGCTGCGCCCGGGAACGCATACGACATGTTCGGCAGCACGGTCGCCATCAGCCCCGACGGCGGCACCGTCGCTGTCGGCGTTCCGGCGTATGAGCCCACTGCGAGCCCGAGCTTCTCCATCGGTCAGGTCTATCTCTTCACCCGAGGATCCGGAGGCTGGACGCGTGTCGGGCCACTCAATGCCCCGTCGCCGCTGTCGGCCACCTATTTCGGCGAAGCGCTGGCGCTGAGCGACCAGGGCACCACTCTCGCAGTCGGCGCGACGGGCCAGGATGTCTCTGGCATATCGGATGCGGGGGTGGTGTACAGATATACCGCGAGCGCAGGAACCTGGACGCTCACCGAAACCGTGAGCGCCCCTACCCCCCAGGACTACTCGTATTTTGGAACTGCTGTTTCACTGTCCAGTGACGGCGCAATCCTTGCCGTGGGCGCGCCCCAGCAAACCGTGCCAGGCCCCTTGCCGAGTGATCCGCCAGTACAGACGGGCGCTGCCTACCTCTTCAATCTCGCCGGTGGATCAGCGGCCGTTCTGGCAACAGTAACCGCCGACTCCGATGAGTTCTCATGGTTCGGGTCGCTGGTGGAACTGAGCGACGATGGCTCGACGTTGCTGGTTGCATCGCCCTACGACGACAGCGGAACGCTCGGCGCAGGGACGACGCGCGATGAGTCGCAACCTGATTCGGGGGCCGCCTATGTGTTCACCGGCATCGGCGGTAACTGGACCCAGCGCAGCTATCTGAAGGCATCGAATACGCAGTCCTTCGAAGAGTTCGGATGGGCCATTGCGATCAGCGGCGACGGCACGACGGTGGCCATCGGGGCATCGGAGGAAGGAAGCGCCGCCACGGGACTCAACGGCAACCAGCTCGACGACTGCAACGGTGCCGCCACGAACTGCGCCTTGGGTTCTGGTGCCGTCTATCTCTATTGATCCAAAGCGGTGCCCGGAGCGTTCGTCTCCGGGCACCTCGACCTGATCTCGAATTGCAATGCGTTCGGCGCGCAATCCTCGGCCAGCGCATACTCGCGGGTGAATTCCGCTATCCCGATCGAGTCCTCGTACAGGCTACGCAGCACGCTTCCGCTCGGTGGCAGGATGGCCTTGTCGAAACCGATCCTGCGCAGCATCTCGTTCCACAGATGAATGCACGCCGCGGAGCGCATGCGCCTGAGCACATCGCCCGAGCGACGTGGGTCCAGAACAGCCCAATAGTGCTGCCAATCGACGGGATAGAAGACTTCCGGCGGGAAAGCGGCTGCTTCGAGTCCGTGCTGGCTCATGAGCCGCGTCAACAGGTCTGGCCCGAGTTCACCCCAGTC
>JACZCZ010010928.1_pt1 | contig 13519 bp, 20 predicted proteins | sample 8641811 | NCBI WGS metagenome assembly JACZCZ01 (sample SAMN15324610, study PRJNA640507) | soil metagenome | isolation source: intercropping peanut in the first line | place: China: Luxin town, Laibin City, Guangxi Province | collected 2019-07-25 | depth 10cm m | reverse complement strand
GGAAGATGGCGCTCCCAGAGGGATTCGAACCCTCGTACCAGCCTTGAGAGGGCGGATACCACAGATCAGCCTCGTCTGGCCTCGTCTACAATTACCCTGAAATCCCTATTTTTACCGTAGTTTGTGACTTATACTGTCCAGCACCGTCCGGGCCGGGCTTTTTCCCATGGTTTTCCCATGGGGCTCGACGGGTGAGGAAGCAAGAACAGTGGCGCGGGTCAAACGAAGCAATGAACTCGCTTCGATCGAGTCTCGGCGAAGGCTGAGAATCAGGCCCGAGCCCTATTTCTTTGTGATCGAGAAGGGGCTGGCGCTCGGATATCGCCGATCGTCTCAGGGCGGCGCATGGATCGTGCGTCGTTACGATCCGGTGACCCGGCGGAACGCTGAAACGCGGCTGGCTAACGCCGATGACAATCGGGAAGCGGATGGCGTCGAAGTTTTGACGTTCGCTCAGGCACAGCGGCTGGTGCTGGCCGACGCCAAGCACCAGGCCGAGGCGGTAAGCGGCAAGCACTACACCGTCGCGGATGCGGCCGCCGACTACGTTTCCTATCTGCGGGACCACGGCAAGGCGCCCGGCGACACTGCCCAGAAGCTCAAATCGTTCGTCCTCGAGTCGCCCTTGGCCTCGAAGCGGCTGTCCGAGCTGACGCCTAGCGACTTCGACGCGTGGACCGCCTGGGCCATGAAGCGCGCCCCGAAGCGGAAGCCCAAGAAGGACAAGCCAAAGCCGAAGCCCAGGGCCTTCAAGAAGCCTCGACCGGCGAAGCAGAAGGCATCCAAGCCCGCACCCCCACCCCTGACACCCAACGAAGCGAGGCGGCGCCGTAGATCGACGGTCAATCGCTACATCACGTCCCTGAAGGCTGCCCTGAACCATGCGCAGAGCCGGGGGAAGGTTTCGAGCGGGGAGGCGTGGTCCAAGCTCCAGAAGTTCAAGCGGGTCGATGGCGCGAACCTGCGCTGGCTCCAGGAGGACGAGGCCAAGCGCTTGGTCAATGCCGCGGACGTCAGTCTGCGCAAGTTCGTCCAGGGTGCGCTGATGTCTGGCGCCGCCCCGGGCGAGCTGGCCCGCGCACAGGCCCGAGACTTCGACGAGCACTCCGAGACCTTACTGGTCTCCGACAGCAAGACCCGACCACCCCGCCGAATCCCGCTGACGAAGGAGGGCGTCGCCCTGTTCCAGTCGCTGGTCGCGGGGCTCAAGAGTCACGACCCGATCTTCACGCGCGCTGACGGAACGCCTTGGTACAAGACCGCATGGGTCCGGGCGATCCAGGAGGCGAGCGATGCCGGCAGCGTTTCGCCGCGCGCTACCTTCTATTCGTTGCGCCATACCTATGCGTCGCACTTGGCGCAGCAGGGTGTCCCCCTGATGTTCATCGCGTCAGCGTTGGGTCACAAAGACACACGCATGGTCGAGAAGCACTACGCGCATCTCGCGCCTTCGCATGTCGCGGACACGATCCGCGCGAACCTGCCGTCGTTCGGGATTGCGGCAGACACGAAGGTGAAAGCGCTGAAGCCGAAATGAGCATTTCAGATTTGGGGGCAAGGGTTCCCCAATAAAAGCGAGGCACCGGACCGCGGCAACGGCCCGGGCCTCTAACCACAACCGCACTGTTAAGGGAGTGCAATCATGGCCACGAAGAAGTCTAAGGCGAAACGAACCGCACCGTCGGAGCTCGATGCGCGCTCGCCCGAGTACGCGGCGAGCGTCCACCTCGGCGATCTGCGGCGGCAGATCATGATCGCCAAAAGCATCGTATCGACAACGATCGATGCGCTGTCCGATGCTGATCAAGAGCATCCAATGTATGCGTTGGAAGCAGCGTACGGGATTCTGGACACGGTCTTCGAGCGGACGGACCCGGCAATTTTTTGGCGTGAGGCCAAACAACAGATGGTAGCCGCGAAAGCGCTCGTCGGCGAGCAGGAGGCGAGCCATGGCTGACCAAATCTCTAGGCTCGGGAAAATCTGTGGAGGCATCAGCTTCGAACTGTCTTACCGTCGTGGCATCCGCTGGGATGAAGATCTCGGATGGCTCGATTGGTCCGGGGACGGCAACGTACGCTCCCACAATCCTCCCGAGATCCGGATTGCCTTCACCGGCAATACCAAGGTGCTCAGAGAAGCCGGCTGCATCGACGATCGAATGTGGACGACGATGCAGCGCTCATCACCCCGGACCAATCGCGGGCATTGCGGAATGGACGCCCAACGTCAGCAGTGGTCACGGTCGCGCCAACCAACGCCTGACGATCCAGATGTGATCACTGTGAACCGCCGCGCAAAGGCACCGGACAGTTCGTGGCCCACTCACTTGCCGGCTGTTACCGAAATCCTGCGAGCGGATATCCTCAAGCAAGTTCGGCGGCAGCTGGCCGAGGAGGAGCGGGCGAAGGCGCCGAGCCATCGCGTGGAAGCCATGGTGGCCACCATCTACAGAGACATCGATCCCCGTCTGGCTGAGCTGATCGGCCTGTGGAAAGAGATTGGCGACGCTGCGCTGAAAGACAAGGTGGTTCGAGCGGTGGAAGTGACAATCGCAGGTGATCGAGTCCTCACCGATCACAGTGATTTGCGGGGAGCCGTCGTGCCATTCATGCCGAAGCGACGGGAGTCACCTCCCAACAGCCATTCGGAACCTCCTCGTATTGCATAAGGTTCGAACGGCACAAGTGCTATTCGCCCCGGTGCGCTCTCGGCCCGGGGCTTTTGGCTGCAAGGGGTTTGCCTGATGAGGGTCGGGCGATTGAGTCGAGTAAACAGAAATGGCAATGGGAAACAGATTGTTCGCTCTCGCCGAGCGTGAGTTCAAGGCAAACCGAACGACAGTCGCTCGCGAAAAGTTTCGCGGCATGAATCTGAATGTTGGCAAGTACGATGAAGGTTGGGACCGCAAGCGCGGCGCCGCTGTTCGTATGATGGCAGTAATACTTCGCGACAATGACGAAGCGCTTCTAGCGCGAGTCAGTGAGAGCGAGCAGGCGGCAAAAACATACGGCAGCGCCGCTGCGTGGCTGATGCGTGAAGGTGAGTATCTGCGCAAGACGGCGGGGCTGCTGGATACGGCAGCCGGTCGCCTCAAGGTCGTACTCGATCGCCTCGAAGCTTCGAAGGAACCAGTTACAAGCTGATCCGAAAACCATCGCGCCTAGACTGATCATCGAAAGTCCGGAAACCCTTGCCGGATTGGCGCGGTGTCTCTTCAGGGGTGCGCAGAGGGGCGCATGCCGGTACTCGAACTCCGCGAAAACGGCCTCGACTCGGCCCGGATTCTTGCGGTTATGAACTTCCCGCATGATGAAACCATGCGGCGATCGTTCTACGCATTGCAGTTCGCGAAAGGGCAACTTGAGAGCAAGGAGCGGGGCGCCTCGATCGAAATCCAAGCTGCGCTACTGGACGATTTGATAGATGCCCCGTCTTACGCGGAGATGCGAGTGAAGACCTCATCCGCCACCAGACGCGGTATTGTGGCTGGTGACTTCCTTGCGACCATCTTCGGCATGTACTCGTTTCCGGATCATTTTGCCGAACCGAGTGTGCGCAAGGCGATCGTCGTCGCTCAAGCGTTCGCAAGAAAGACCAAGTTTGGCGACGGGTCGAAACTGCCGACCAGCACAACTGCGATTCGAGGTTGTTTCGACGAGTACCGGCCAGTTGCCCATCTGTGGGCGGCCTTCCGCCTCCATCAGGCGTTTCCGATTCGTGAGCATCGTGAGCTACTCGGAAGTCCTGAGGCTGTGCGTGACTTTCTCGGGATCGCCGGGAAGCTCCAAGATTTTGGCTGCTCATTTATCCCCAAGCGTGCAAAACCTGCGACGCCACTACTGGATTTGAAATCTGTGTGGGACGTTCCGTCCGTCATCACGCGCCTCAATCCCCCGTGGTCCAAGCCTCCCGCCTGGCTAGTTTCCACAGTTGGAAGTTACAAGGCATCGCGCCACAGCTGACACCAGCAGACTGCTCCACGCACCTGTGGAGCATTTGTCGCCCTCAGGTTCTGTATGTAGATAGACGTCCGTGTTCAACAACATCCGTCGTTGCACGGAGGACGTCGAAGTATGTCACTGGAATATCCCGAGACCGGGTTTGCACGAGAGCGGCAGATCCTCGGAGACAAAAACTCTGATCCACCCGTACCCGCCATCATCCCGGTGTGCCGGGCAAGTTGGTGGAACGGAATTCGCGACGGAAAGTATCCGAAGCCCGTCAAATTGGGACCGAAGACCACAGCTTGGCGATGGGAGGACATTCGCGCGCTGGTCGAACGCATTTCGCAAGGAGGCGACAATGCCTAACAATAATTGGGCCGCTCCGACAGCCATCGGAAGCGGCCCCCAAGATCATCACAGCACACAGAATTCTACTGAGCCGCGAGCTGCACTCAAGTACCAGCGCGTACTGAAGCGGCTGCTTGATGGGCCCTTGCATCGTTTCGAAGCGGAAAAATTTCCGGTTAGTGATCACTGCCTGCCATCGACTATCAGTGAGCTGCGCAAGCGCGGGGTCAGCTTCGATGTCGTGATGATCCGGCTACCCGGATACGGTGGGCTGGGGGCAAACGTCGCGCAATACACTCTCGCGCAGGATTCTCGAGCGCGCGCACTGCAACTTATCGGTGAAGGCGAATGAGCGGCCTCACTGGAAGCCGCTGTGAGTGCGGCGCCTGTCACCAGCGCTTCAACTCTGTCTCGGCGTTCGACCTGCATCGCACCGGCAGCTTTGGTGCCGATCGCCATTGCCGCGAGCCAGGCGAAATGCTCGCGCTCGGCATGAGCCAAACAGCTCTTGGATTCTGGGTCGAGAGACGGCGTGGCGAAGGCCATCAGAAGCGCCGACCGCCCGCGCAGGAGACGCGATCTCACCTGACCCTTACCCATGGAGCGGCCCATGGATGAGCGCCCCAGAAATTGTGTTTGCATCCATCGAGGGGGAGCGGCCGTCGCTCCTTCCTCCTGGACCGTACGATGTCAGTTTCCTCGGCTTCAGCACGTTCGTCTTGTTCGGTCGTGCCTCGAAACTAGCGCTGCACTTCAAGGTCGTGTCGTACGGCGAGCACTTCGAGAAACGCATCAGCCGCTACTACAATGTCACGCGACTGATCGGGCGCCCGGGACCGAACGGTCGCTTCAAGGTCGGATTCAGCAGCGACTTCATCCGCGAGTACGGAAGACTATTTCCTGTGCCTGCGCGACTCGACCGCATTCCAATGAGCAGCTTCGACAAGCACGTCTTCACGGCGAAGGTCCGCACTGTCGAGAAGGGCTCGCAGCAGGAAGCGATTCCCGAAGGACTGCGCTACTCCGTGATCTCAGAGCTGACCGGGATCAGGCAGTAAGAAGTCTTAGTTGTACCTGGACCTATAGTCGTACCCACACCTACCAAAAACTCTCCGCCGATCGTCTGCAAGTGCCTTTGGCTGAAGGTCTTTCAGGAAAGCGGCGCGTTCGAGTTTTGGCAAACAGTTTCGCCCCTGGTTCACGGTTGGGCGAAGTCGATGCAGTCTGGCTATCGACCATCTACCGGCGCGGGGCCGGTGCTAGCACGAGGCAAGGCTCATGCTGGCACCGACCCGCGTTCCAAAACCCAGACGAAACCCAGGGGAAACCCGCGCGAATCCCCCTTGCCGCGTGGCCTTCGGTTCGGCGGCGGTCTCCGGCGGTTAGCGGCGGTCGCCTGCTCGCGGAAACACTCGGAAGGTGTTGCACGTGAGCAGCGACGACCACGTAGACAGTGTGTCAATAGCTGCGGCTGCCGCTCACTTCGGAAAATCCTCCGAAACCGTGCGTCGATGGATTCGAATGGGTGCACCGTGCGTCATCCGCGGTGAAGTCGGTCGCGGGCATGGCGCCCGAGTGAACATCAGTGACCTGAGCTTGTGGCGCGCCGCGCGGCTTGGTTTCGTCCCACATGCCGACCCCATGGCGAAAATCGAAGTCGCGCTGCTCGATGTCTTGAAACGTGACGGCGGACAGGGAAAGCCGATCACCGAGGAACTCGGCCTCTCGCCTCAGAAGACATCCAAGCTGTTGACGCATATCTACTCGCGAATAGAGCGGGCTTTTAAAGGCCGTGCGTAATGCCACACCAATGTGCAATTACCGCACACTGTTCGTCATGAATAGCGTGGAAAGCACATCGCTCGAATCACTCCGTGAGGCAGAGCGCCAAGCCGACGACAGCCTGAAGAACGCAATTCGACAAGCATCACGCTTTCTGCAGCTGGCCCAGGACCTGGCCGCGAAGGTTCGAGAGATCGAGAGTCGGCGCTCCGAAACTTCACGGCATCACTGAACCATTTGAAGCGTGGACATGAGCAACACAGGACGGATCAGGCGCTGAATGATTCCCGAAACTGCAGTCGCAAAACATGACGATTCTCAACGATCTAACGTCATCCCCTACCCCGGCCGCAGACCGGACCTTGCAACACTTCCGGACGTTCGCCGCGAGATGGGGCGGGTCTATCGCGAGATGCGATCAAAGAAACTCGAGACCCAGGACGGCACGCGTCTGTGCTTTGTCCTGGGTCAGATCGGGAAGCTGATTCAAACAACCGAGCTGGAGGCGCGCATTGAAGCAATGGAGCGCGCCCTCGGCCAGAGGCGAAGACCATGAAACTGAGCAGTCTGTATGAACGCCTTTCGCCCAACGAGAGATTCAAGGCGTCGATCTCCGCGGCTTCACGCAAGGACCTACAGGAATGGGACTTGCTCATCGATACAAGCCCGATGCGCACGCTTAGGTCGCAGGAGCCCAGTTACTTCGCGCGAGTGAGGCATCTGCATCTGCTTGCTCTGCTTCATTCGTCCACCCGGCGCGAGAGGCTGCTGTGCGGGACGGCTTGCCTCTTGTGCGTCACGAATCTGGACTCCGTCCTGGAGGATGGGGCGACCGATGAGCAACTCGATAAGACCGATGAGGCTCTCGGCTCGGCGGCCGCAGTCGCGTTCGCTCGCGCGAGAGGAATGGATCTGGCCTTCGATGCGTTCACCACCGAACTGGGGCTAGACCCGAGAGAAGTCCGCGCCGCATTCGGGCTCGATAGCAACGAACTCTTGAGCGATCTAGAGACGCTCTGGAATCTCGATGTTGATCAGCCCAACGCGCGAGAGGCAGAAGAGGCAGAAGAGGCAGAACGACGCGAGTGGCGTCAGTGTCTCGACCAGTTCTGGCACAGGTCGATCGCAGAACAGTACTCCACACTCGAGCGCTCGTTTGAGCAGAACGATTCGACGCGCAAAAACTGATGCCACAACCCTCAGCGTGAAGACATTGCTCAACGTCTAGATATATGGCAACTCCAATCTCATTCTTCCCTCGGGCATACGACGACCCAGAGCTGCTCGCTAGGTTGCTCGAGCAATCGCAGCAGCCGCCGCAACCGCACAACAGGGTGCTCCCCGATCCGCACATTCCCGCGCGTGTTGCAGAACTCGAGCGCCAGAATGGCAGGCCCGTTCCTGGGCTTAGTTCCTCAGCGTCACCCCAGCAGCCCGGATTGATGGATCGAATGATGAACGGGCTCTTCGGTCAGCAGGAGAACTATGGCGGCACGCTGAGCGACGGTGACCTGAAGTCGGCTCGGCAACGTGCGGTCATGTCGATCGCAGCGGGCCTCTTGGCTGGCTCTGGACCATCGTCTACTCCGCGCGGTACTGGCGAGCTGGTCGGCAGCGCCATCCTCTCCGGGCAGTCCACGCACGACCAAGCGATCCAGTCCGCTCTCCAGATGGCTCTGCTTAAGGGGAAGATGGCGCAAAAGGATCGAGGCAAGTTGGTTCCGGTCCTCGGAGACGGCGGGACGGTGACCTACCGCTATGAATCGGACGCCGAGGGAATGACGCCATACCTCAAGCCGCCGTCCATGGGTGCGCCCGTTGCAATCATCGACGACGACGGGAAGATCAGATACGTGGCCCGAGAGGATGCGATTGGGAAGACGCCGTATTCGCAGCCGCAGACCCAAGTCAACGTCAGCACGGACAAGAATCTGTACGGCACGTTGGCGGAGAAACAAGCCGCTCAGTATTCCGATCTGTACTCCCAGGCGCAGATCGCGCCGGAGCGGATCATTCGCGCGCAGCGCGTGAAGGAAGTGCTCAATCGGGGAGCGTTCACGGGTACAGCTGCGAACTTCAAGCTCGCATTCGGAAAGGCCGCTCGAGAGCTTGGATACGATGTGGGAAGCGAAGTCGAGAACACGGAAGCCCTCGCCGCGGATCTTGCTGCATCGACACTGGAAGCAATCAAGACGTCCGGCCTCGGTGGAGGCTCCGGCTTCTCGAATGCCGATCGCGACTTCCTGGAACGCGTGACCGGCGGAAAGATCACGCTCGAGGCCCAGACGTTGCGAAAGCTCGCAGATCTCAATGAGCGCTCGGGACGCCTCACAGTTCAGCGCTGGAACTCGACGGCCAAGCGTCTGAAGCCTGAGTTGCTCGATCAGCTCGGCATGGGCTTGGTTGAAGAAGTTGGCAACAACATGGGCAACGGTTGGAGCATCGAGCCAGTCCGATGAGCGAATACATCGTCACGTCGCCCACCGGCCAGAAATTCAAGGTCAACGCACCTGAGGGCGCCACGCAGGCGCAGGTGCTGGAGTACGCGCAGTCGCAGTTCAAGCGAAAGTCTGTACCCCGGGAAGTCGTAAAGCCCGATCCTATTCCGTTTGCCGCTCGCGCGGGTCGCGGCGCAATGGATTTCATCGATCGACTGACGCAGCTAACGATCGCCGGGATGGAGAAGACTGGATTCGTAAGCGAAGGGACTGGCGACCGCGCGACGCAGGCGATGCATGAGGATCAACTGCGTTACGAGGCCGATCGTCAAGCCGCCGCTGACGGCAACGCGGGATTCGACGGCGCGCGTCTGCTCGGAAACATTGGAATGCAGTCACCGCTTGCGCTGCTACCTGGCGGCAAGGGCTTCTTGGGAAGGATGAAGGCCGGCGCGATCCAAGGCGGCATGTCGGGTGCCTTACAGTTCGATCCGAGCAACTCGCTCATGGGCTCGCTTCGGAACACGGCACTGGGTGCCGGAACAGGTGCCGTTGTCTCTCCGGTGGCTGGGTATCTCGGCGACAAACTCGCGCAGGGCATTCGCTACAGCCTTGGGCGCCTCCGCGGACTTCGTACCTCGCAGGATCTTCAAACTGTCGCTCAGCAGGTGATCGATGAAGTTCCCACGGATCAGCTGTCCCTGGAGAGCAAGGCGACGCTGCTGAGCGAGGCGCAGGAGCAAATCAGCCGCACCGGATCGCTCGACGCGGACGCATTGGCACGCAAGGCGAATCTGCTCGCGAATGACGTGACGCCGACTAAGTCCATGGTGACCCGCAATCCTGCGGACTGGTCGCGGGAGCGCAACCTTCAGAAGCTTGGCCAAAGCCAGGACGACAACTTGGCCGCGCTCGGTCGCAGGCTGACGGACATTTACAGCGCCAACGATCGCGCACTCGCCAATCGCTTGGACTTCATTGGTAGGGATCTACCAAGGGGGCGCACACAGGAGGCGTACGGTGCTGCCGTGATGGAATCCATCGGCGACCTGGCTGACACCTCACAGAAGGAAGTCGGGCGCCTCTACAACGAAGTCGAGCAGAAGTTTGGATCTCAGCTCGCATCGGATGCGAAGCAGCTCAAGTCAGTGCTGGAGGAGCTTCGCGACAATGCTTACTCAGAGAAGCTCGTGACGTCCGTGTCGAACAGACTCAAGCGCTTTGGCATGCTCGACAACGAAGGCAATCTCACCGCCAACACGCTGACCGTAAAGCAAGCTGAAGAGCTTCGGAAGTTCGTGAACACGCTGCCGAATGACTTCGGCAAGCGGCAGATCGTCAACGCGATCGATCAGGACGTGCTGGGCGGATTCGGTGACGACGCGTTCAAAGCGGCGCGCTCCGCTGCCGCCGGACGCAAAGGCATGCTGGAGAATCCCGCTACCCAAAAGGCACTGTCCGCACTTGGCGAACTCTCCGAAGGTAAGACCGCGCAGAACTTCATTCGCACTCAGGTGGTGAACGCTGCCGACCGAGACGTCAACACCTTGATGGCCACAATCGAGAAGATGGAGGCGGGCCCGAGGAATGAAGCGCTGGGCGCCCTGCGCGCTGGCGTAATGAGCTATTTACGCGACAAGGCGATCAACGAGAGTTCTGGGAAGTTCTCAGGCTCGGCGTTCAACAAGGCGCTGGGCGAAGTAGGGGCGCCAAAGCTTCAGCAGATCTTCGGCACGCAGATGGCCAGAGAGCTGCGGTCGCTCGGCAAGGCTGCATTGGATTCGACGTATGAGCCAGCCTATTCGGCCGTGAACACGTCGAACACTGCTCCTGCCTTACTCACGCTCATGCGTGGCGGCCGCGGCTTGGTCGGGCTCGATGTGCCTTTCATCAATGAGGTAACCGAGCAGGCATTGGCGCGGTCGGCCTACGGCAAACAGCTGTCGCAGGTATTGGCAGCGCCGCCCACGTCTCCGCTGCCCCCACTGAATCCGCGAGCCTCAGAGATGCTCGGGCTGCTTGGCCCGTCGCTCACGCCAGCGGCGAATGCCGCTCTCGATCAGAAGCGCAAGAAGACGAATGCCAACCGTTAGGGCAGCGACGCCAGCAGCAACGAAGATCGTTTGCTCCATGAACCGAGTCTAGCCAAGCGCCATGGGAAAAGGTTGCCGCTTCAATGATCGACTCACCTACTTCCTAGTGAAGTTCTCAGCCTTGCAGGGTGCCATGTTCAGCGCAATGGCCCTGGTGCCCTGTCTGGTCGTGAACGAGCCGCCGTGGTGGACGGTCGGCGCGCTGTTCGTCATTGGCGCGGTAATCGGCGCCATCCGAGGGCTGCGCTTGTTTCATCGTGAGTTGCGGATGGTCTACGTGGAGCTGGCTACGCAGATGGGCTCAGTGTTCGTTCGGCGAAGCCTGGAGCAAGGTGTGCATCTCGGGGACGTCAGCCAGATTACGGCTGAGATCTTGGATGAGACGCGTCGCGCTCTGGGGTCGCGCCTGCTTCTGACCATAGACCTCGATGCGGAGCTCAGCGAGTAGGCATCGAACCCTTCCCAACAAAGCCGCGGATCTAAGTGAAGTGCCAAGCGGCTATGCCTGGGGAGCGCGCAAGTAGGATTCGGAAGGGACCGGGGGACTTGCGCTAGGAGATAGGATGTTGCTCGTGTATGGCCCCCTGCAAGCACGATGCGGCTACCCCTACGGACCGCTCGGAGAAATGATGTCGTCCAGCGCGGTGAATGGAAACTGCCTGTATTTCGCCACGGTCGCCTCTGCCGTTGGCCAGCGGTAGGCGCCATCCTTCAATGTGATCACCGTCCAGGGGTCGATGATCGTCTCGACTAGGTAAATGGCGTCTGGTGGCTCGATGCTGCTAGCAGCGAGTTCCGCGTGTACCGCTTGGGCGATGACGCCGTGATTCGATAGCGCAATGTCATTGTCTTCGAGGACCAAGACTGTGAAGGCTCCTACGCGCTTGTAACCCGCGAGTTTGGGTAGTTTGTCCGCCAGGGCTTTGCGGACGCGCTGGCGTCTCAGGGTCTCTGGATCTCCCGGCGCGTAGCGTGTGTACCCGATCGGCCGGCTGAGCCGCAAGCCAACGCGCTGGAGCGTGACATCGAACGGAACGCCGTCGGGACGACCTGTGATCGATGAGACCTGCTTTGGTGGTTGTGGGGTGGGTAGGCGCGCAGCTGCCGCGACGGCCCATTTTTCTATGCCCTCACGAACAGGTGAGTACTCACGCCTCTTCACCGTCGGCAGAGACAGAGCGTGGACCCCAAGGCTCAGGGACGTCCCCTCCACTGGAGCAATCTGCGATCCAAGAGACTCGATCAACGGCTCCATGAAGTCATGAGTCGTGATGTCGTCGTGTACCTGGTCCGGGTACGCCTCCAGCCTCGTGTGCTCGAGCGCAATCCGTTTCTCGCCGATATCGCAAACGACTTCGACGTCACCGGCCGAAGTTGCATCGGTTCTTACGTTGCGTCGTCGATGTCCCGCACCGGCTTCAAGGACTCGAAGCACCGCGTCGCAACATCGACCTTGATTGTCAGGGATGAGGCTCAAGCGTCACCAAGACTCCGGCGCGAGACTCAGTCCAAAGTGAATGGCACGACAAGCAACGCCCCGATCGCCGCCGCTGTGTGGGCCCACAGCCAATACAACTGAAAGCAGAAAAGCTGAACAAAGCGCTTGTCCGTGGCGAGCGGATCGGTTGCCCCACGATCAAACGCCTTCTTCATCTGACTCGACAGTGGCCACCAGTAGGGCGCGACGATCTGATCACGGAGCTCAGCCCCAGATAGTGTGATCGCATCCATCGTCGCCTGTCCTACCGGCGATTGAAGCGCCCCTTCGGAGTTCCGTAGGTTGTTTAGGCCCGCCATCAGCGCGGCTCCGAGTTGCTTACTGATTGCGCCGGCCAGCAACGACAACGCCAACAGAAGCAGGCACAACTTTATTCCCAGATCACTGACGACGCCCTGGAGCCCGGAGACATTCGCGACGAGAAGGGCCGCTGTCGCCCCGACGCCAGCCAATGACCAAGTAGCGAACCGTTCCATTGACTCGCATATCTCAAGGGTGCCGCGCCAAACAAATCTCTTGAATGCGTCCGCAGCGACTTCTGCTGGGCCGTGACTCATCGCTCTTCTCTCCGTGCGGTATCTTCGGGCAACGGCTAGTTCAGGATCTTTGCCTTCTCTCTATCGAACTCCGCCTGTGTGATCACTCCCTGATCCAACAGCTTCTTCAGTCGTTCCAGATCGCTGTACTTGTCCGATGTCGGGCGCTGCTTGCTCGACTGCAGCGTTGCCACACCTGACGGTGTGCTTTGCTGCTGGTTCGCGACAATAATGCCGCCGGGTGCGTAAGGCCGGCCGCCTACCTGTGCGCAGTCGAAAGCCGATGTGTCGGGGACGATCTTGACCGCCGTGCCGTCACCCGTAGGACTTGTAACACGCCACGGCAATGGTCCCTTGAATCTCTGCTCAGCTTGGAGATTGATCAGCGCGTCAGCACCAAGCTTCTGCGCTTCCCGCACCATCGGGTCATAAAGTTCTTCTGGTGAACCGTACGTGCGCTTCGTGGCCACCACGCGACCTAGGACCTCGTACTGAGTGCCCGTCGGCGGCGCGCCTGCTAGCAGACAGACCGCACCGTTGTTAGGTGCGTACACCTTCGCTTTCGCGTTGGGTTCAGTCTTTGCCCGGACTCCACAGCCGGCTACCACCGCTGAGGCAAGAACGATAGTGACAAGCTGACGCATGACAACAGTCTCCGCTGAAGTTCGATTGGTTGTTCTTATGAATGGTCGGCGGCTGCAGCGTACACCGGGCGTGTGGGAAAACGGAGAGAGAATTTGGTGTCGGATGACTTTACAACCATCATCGACAAACGGAATGGAGGCTTCGTAAGCTCCCCCGTCAAGGACACAACTCTAAAGTAGACTTTCCAGTGGTTGCTCGCCTCGGCATGAAGGTGAGGGGCGGCACCCGGCCGAG
>JACZCZ010014588.1_pt1 | contig 13520 bp, 14 predicted proteins | sample 8641811 | NCBI WGS metagenome assembly JACZCZ01 (sample SAMN15324610, study PRJNA640507) | soil metagenome | isolation source: intercropping peanut in the first line | place: China: Luxin town, Laibin City, Guangxi Province | collected 2019-07-25 | depth 10cm m | reverse complement strand
CTCCATCTTCGGCCTGTTCCCGGCCACCGAAGGCAGCCGCGCCGAATTCGACCAATGGGTGGCCGCCGGCCGCCCGCCCCTGGAGACCCTGCCATGAACGCACCCGACCTGAAGACGCTGGAAGTGATGATCCGCACCCAGGAGCTGGATCCGGCCCAGTGGATCGACTACCCCGACCACGGGTTCCGCCAGTACTTCCTGTGGAAGAACAAGGACACCGGCGCCAGCATCGCGCTGCTGGACTTCCACAAGGGCGGCAAGGTGCCGGTGAAGCACACGCACGCCTCCAACCAGTTCATGTATTGCCTCGAAGGCGACTACGAGTACACGGACTCGGGACTGCGCCTGAAGCCCGGCTCCTTCTACATGAACCCCAAGGACCATCCGCACGGGCCCACGCTGGCGCACGAGCGCAGCCTGCTGATCGAGATCTACGACGGCCCGCACTACCACGAGAAGCCGGTGTTCCACACCGACGAGACCATCGGTGACTTCCTCGCCAAGCGCTGAGCCGTCAGCCGCGACGCGCCTGCGCCGCGACGTCCTCCAGGGCGTCGAGCAGCGCGCGCAGGGCGGGCGACATCGGCTTGTTCCGCAACCAGAGCGCACCCACGGGGCCGCTCAGGTCGTTCAGCTCCACCGGAAGGATGTGCAGGAGGCCCTGGGCGGCCAGGTGCTGCGCGTTGTCGCGGGAGAAGAAGGCCACGCACGTGGATTCCTGCAGCAGCGTGAGGTTGGCGGCGACGCAGACCGACTCAATGCGGTCCACCGGCAACGCCAGCCCCTGCTGCTCCAGCCAGTCCTGCAGTGGCAGGTGCACGGCGGTCGTGGCGGGCGGGAAGATCCAGGGGTAGGCGGCCAGCATTGGCCATTCCACGCGCTCGCGGCCCGCCAGCGGATGCTGTGGCCCGCAAACGCAGACAATGGGGTCCCCCTCCTGCACGACCAACGAATCGAGGCCGGGTTCCCGGATCTCACGGGGCAATGCGCCGATGAGCACGTCCACCCGCTCACCGCGCAGTTCCGCCAGCATGTCCAACACGGTTCCCTCCCGCAGGATCACGATGCTGCCCGGCGCCCTCTCCTTCAGGCGCAGCACCGCGCGGGGCACCAGCCGCGTCACCGCCGTGGGCAGCACGGCGATGGTCACCGTGCCGGCGCCTCCGCTGCGCAGCGCCTGCAGCTCCTCGCGCGCGCGGCGGAAGCCCAGCAGCAGGCCGCGGGCATGCCGCACCACGCACTCGCCGTAGATCGTCGGCACCAGCCCGCGCGGGCCGCGTTCAAACAGCGACACCTCGAGCATTCGTTCGATCTCGGCCAGCGACTTGGACACCGCGGGCTGCGTGATGTGGATGGCGTCGGCTACCCGGGCCAAGCTGCGGTACTCATCCAGGGCCACCAGCAGCTGCAGGTGGCGAGGCTTCAGGTCGAGGCGCAAGCGTCGCTGGAGGCTTTCGACGGATTCGGTTGCTCTTGTCAAAGTGGTTATGGCGGTGGCCCCCATTATTCATTGGACGGCTATAGGGGCGCTGCCGATCATCCACGCCAAGCCACGAACGATCAAGTGGCACGGAAATCCAGGAGACAAGAGCGATGACGTCGGTACCTTCGGCAGCCCGGGCGAAGAACGTGCTGTTCATCATGTGCGACCAGCTGCGGTGGGACTACCTTTCCTGCTACGGCAACAAGGTCCTGCACACCCCCAACATCGACGCCCTGGCGGCGCGCGGTGTGCGCTTCGACCGCGCCTACGTGCAATCGGCCGTCTGCGTGCCCTCCCGCATGTCCTTCTATACGGGCCGCTATGTCGCGAGCCACGGAACCACCTGGAACTACGTGCCGCTCGCCGTGTCCCAGGTCACGCTGGGCGAACACCTGCGGCGGGCCGGGCGCGAAGCCACGCTGGCGGGCAAGACGCACGTCATCCCCGATCGTGCCGGTCTCGCCCGCCTGGGCATCGACCCGGACTCGAACCCCGGTCGCCTGCTCCTCGGCGGCGGGTTTCGCCAGATGGACCGCTACGACGGCCATGCGCCGCCCGGGCCCGAAAGCGGCTACGCGGACTACCTGCGAGCCCATGGCTATGCAGGTGACGATCCGTGGAACGAACACGTCGTCGCCGCGATCGACGAGAACGGCGAGCGCGTCAGCGGCTGGCATTGCCGCAATGCGCACCTGCCGGCGCGCGTCAAGGAGGAACACTCCGAGACAGCGTACATGACGGACCGCGCGATTGACTTCGTCCGCGCGCAGGTCGACAAGCCCTGGACGCTCCACCTCTCGTACATCAAGCCGCACTGGCCCCTGATGGCGCCGGATCCTTACCACGCGATGTACCGGGAAAGCGACACCGGCGCAATCCTGAAGGGCGATCCGCGCACCGAGAATGCTCACCCGGTCGTGCAGGCCTACCGCACCGCACACGAGGACTGCGTTTCCCATCAGAGCGAGGCCTTCGTGCGGCACGTGCGCCCCACCTACATGGGGCTCATCAAGCAGGTGGACGACCACCTCGGGCGCCTGTGGACCGAGCTAGAGCGGCTCGGCCGCTTCGACGACACGCTCATCGTCTTCACCTCCGACCATGGCGACCACCTGGGGGACCACGGCCTTGGCGAGAAGGAACTGTTCTACGAGCAGGCTGTCCGGGTTCCCCTGATCGTGGTCGACCCCAGCGCCGCAGCCGACGCGACGCGCGGCAGCGTGGAGCGCCGCCTGGTCGAGGCGGTCGACATCGTACCGACCATCCTGGAGGCGACGGGGCTCGATCCGGCTGCGCACCTGGTCGAGGGCCGTTCGCTACTGCCGCTGCTGCGGAGCGAATCGCCCGCGCAGCCATGGCGTGACTGCGCCTTCAGCGAACTGGACTACGCCTTCCGCGGCGCCCGCAACCACTTGCAGCGGCGCCCCGACGAGTGCTACGCCTGGATGGCGCGCACTGACCGCTGGAAGTACGTGCACCACCAGGGACTGCGCCCGCAGCTGTTCGACCTGTCGGACGACCCGATGGAACTGGTCGACCGGGGCGACGACCCTGCCCTGGCTACCGTGCGGCGCGAGATGAAGGACCGGCTGACCGAGTGGTTGCTGGGCCTGAAGCGCCGCACCAATGTCACCAACGACTTCATCGAGCAACGCACCGAGTACCACCGCCAGGTGAACGTCCTCATCGGCGTCTGGTGAACGCCAATCCCTGCCTCCTGCCACTCTCGCCCGACCGACCTGAAGGAAACCCCATGAAGACCCTCTTCGCCTCGCTTTCCATCGCTGCCGGCTTCGCCATGGCGTCCACCGCGGCCCTCGCCGCGTATCCCGAAAAGCCGATCGAGGCCGTCGTTCCCTGGCCCGCGGGCCAGGAGCTGGACATCCTGGCACGCACCATCGTGCCGGTGATGTCCAAGCAGCTGGGCGTGCCTATCGCCGTGATCAACCGTCCGGGGGGCGGCGGGGTGGTGGGCACCACCGAGGCGATGCGTGCCAAGCCTGACGGCTACAGCATCCTGTTCAACAGCGTGGGGCCGATGCTCACGCAACCGCTGGCCGGAAACGCGCCCTACAAGGTCGGCGATGCCGAACCGGTGGGCATGTTCAATGCCTCCACCTTCGTCGTGATCGCACGCGCCGACGCGCCCTACAAGAACATCGCGGAGTTCGAGGAGTACGCCAAGAAAGCATCCAAGCCGGTAGTGCTGGGCCATTTCGGTCCGGCTGCCGTTCCGACGCAGGCCGTGTACCGCATGGCCAAGCAGAAGGACTGGGCCTTTCGCGGCGTCACGTTCAACCCGGCCGGTCCGGCGCAACTGAAGGCCGGCGACGCCGACATCGTGACCGCCCCCTACAACACGGCCAAGAGCGCGCTGGCCGCGGGGGAAGTCCGCGCCCTGGTGACCTTCAACCCGACTCGACTCGCCGAACTTCCGGACGTGCCGACCCTGCGCGAAGCCGGCTACAACTTCGACGTGCTGGTGTGGCAGGCGCTGTTCGTGCCCAAGGGCACGTCGCCAGAGGTCAAGACGCGTCTGGCCGCTGCGATGCAGGCTGCGCTGAAGGATCCGTCGGTGGTGGAACTTGCCAAGCGCATCAACACGCCGCTGTTCTGGAAGGGCGCCGAGGAAACGGCCTCCATCATCCGCAACGATGAACAGGCCCTGCGTCCGATCATGGACTCGCTCGGCCTGATCAAGCACTGAACCTCGCGCGAGCGGCCACCATGCAGACCACCGCTTCCCGGGAACTCGGCGAGCGCGCGCAACGCCATATCGCGCTCGCCTTCTCCGCCGCGCTGGCATTGGCGGGCACCCTCCTGCTCATCTTCACGCCCGCCCTCATTCCGGCGCTGCGAGATGAGGTGCCCTACTACCGCTCGCCCGCGTTCTTCCCGATGGGAGCCCTCGCGCTGCTGTCGGTTGCCGCGGCTCTGCACACGTTGCGGCTGCTGCGGGGGGCAGCGCTGGAAGGCGATGACATCGACGAGCCGGCCGCAAACTGGCGCATGGTGGTGGTCGCCGCCACGGCATACGCCGCTTACATCGGCCTGGTGCCGATGGTGGGCTACGTGGCGGGCACGGTGTGCTTCCTCTTCGCCCTGGGCTTTCTGGCGCGCCTTGGCTGGAAGGTGCCCATCGCCGTGGCGGTCATCCTGACCGGGCTGCTCTTCTCCATCTTCGTGCTAGGCCTGAACGTGTGGTTCCCGGCCGCTTCGATCACCTTGGGCCGCTGAACCCCGGAGAACGTCCATGAACGAAATCTTGCTGGGATTCGGGGTGGTGATGCACTGGAGCGTGCTGGCCGCCGTGGTGGCCGGCTCCGCCCTGGGCATCCTCATCGGCGTGCTGCCGGGCATCGGCCCCGGCGTCGCCATTGCGGTGCTGCTCCCGGTGACCTACGGAATGCCGCCGATGCCGGGCCTCGTTCTCCTGCTGGGGGTCTATTGCGGCGCCTTCTACGGTGGTGCGGTCACCTCGATCCTGATCCGCACGCCAGGAGAAGCTTCGTCGATCATGACGCTGTTCGATGGTTATCCGATGGCGGCCCGTGGCGAGGCACAGCGCGCGCTCACGCTCGCCTTCACTTCCGCCTTCGTCGGGGGCATCGTGAGCGTGATCTTCCTGCTGTTCGCAGCCCGCCCGCTGGCGGCCTTCGCAGGCCGGTTTGGCGCGGCGGAGTACACCATGGCCGCCCTGCTGGCGCTGGTTTGCGTGGTCAAGGCTTACCGTGGCAAGACGATCCAGGCCGCCGTGATGCTCGGCGTGGGTCTGTTCATCGGTTCGGTCGGCATCGATCCGACCTCGCAGGAGCTGCGCTTCACCTTCGGCAGCTCCCAACTGATGACGGGATTGCCGCTGCCCGCGGTCGTGATCGGGGTATTCGGCATGGCGCAGGCCTTCGTGATGATGGGGATGCGGCCGCGCAGCGGCCAGTCCGCCGGCGAACTGGCGAGCGCGGGAATCGCGTGGAAAAGCATGTTCGAGCTGTTTCGCTACCCGTCGACCCTGTCGAAGTCCGTCGGCATCGGCACCCTGATTGGAGTGCTGCCGGCAGTGGGGGCGGCACTCTCCACCTCCTTGTCGTACTTCGAGGCGCGACGCCACGACCCGGAGAAGTTCGGCAAGGGCGACCCGCGCGGCATCATCGCGGCCGAGGCGGCCAACAACTCCGTCAGCGGCGGCGCCCTGGTCCCCCTGCTCGCGCTAGGCATCCCCGGCGACGCGGTCACCGCCATCATCATGGGCGTGTTCATCGTCCACGGCATCTTCCCCGGCCCCAACCTGTTCACCGAACGCCCCGACCTGGTGGGCGGCGTCATGGTGTCGATGCTCCTGATCAACGTGGCCATCATGCTGATGCTGGTGCTGCTGGTGCGCTATGTGGCGATGTGCGTGCGGGTCGATCCGCGCCTGCTGGGGATCGTGATCCTGGCGCTGTGCTTCATCGGCTCGTACTCCCTGTCCAACTCCTTCTACTACGCCTGGATCGCCTTCGCCTTCGGCATCTTCGGCTGGCTGTGCGCCATCTCCGGCCTGCCAGCGGTGCCGCTGGTGCTGGGCATGGTGCTGGGCGACCTGCTCGAGACGTCCCTGCGGCAGGCCCTGGGCGTCAGCGAGGGATCGCTGCTGATCTTCCTGGAGCGGCCCGTGAGCGGCGCGCTTGCCGGCGTGCTGCTGGTGATGCTTGCCTGGCCCCTGCTGCGCCGCTTTCGTCCCTGGAAGCGGTCCGCCGCCACGCCGGCCCCGCGCGCCGAGGAGAACCTGACATGAGCCGCAGCGGCTGTTCGCCACGTGACGGCTTGCGCGGCACGGTCGCCCTGGTGACCGGCGCCAACCGCGGCTTGGGGCGGGAGATGGTCCATGCACTGCTGCGCCGGGGCGCCTCGAAAGTCTATGCGGCGAGCCGCGAGCCCGTGGCCTGGGCGGAAGCAAGAGTGGTGCCCCTGCGGCTTGACATCACGGATCCGACGCAGGTGGCGGCAGCGACCGAAGCCGCCGCGGATACGGTGCTTCTGGTCAACAATGCAGGGGTCAACCGCAACCGCTCGCTGCTGGCGGCGCCCGACCTCGAGGCCGCCCGTGCCGAGATGGAGACCAACTACTTCGGCACGCTCTCCATGTGCCGCGCATTCGCTCCCGTGCTGGCGCAGCAGGGCGGCGGATCCATCGTGAACGTGCTGTCGGCCGCCGCGCACGCGGGCATGCCCGCGATGGGATCCCTGTGCGCCTCCAAGGCCGCGGCCCTGCGCTTGACCGAATGCGTCCGCGCCGAGCTGGCTCGCCAGCACACCTTCGTGGCCGCCTTCCTGCCGAGTGCCCTCGACACGGACATGACCCGCGGCCTCGACCTTCCGAAGGAACGGCCTCAGGACGCTGCCATTGCCTTGCTGGACGGCTTGGCCGAGGGGATGGAGGAAATCTGGTTCGGCGAAGGCGCCATGCGCATCCGGTCCCGACTGTTCCCGACCGCTGCGCGTTCTACTCCCCGCGCACTGGTGGGCGTGCAAGGGTGAGCGCCCGGGCTGGCGGTCCGAACGGGGGACGCGAACCCGACTACCGCTTCTCGCTTGCGAACGAACGGACCTTCCTCGCATGGATGCGCACGGCGCTGGCCCTCCTGGCGGCAGCCGTGCTGTTCCATCAGTTCGCCGTGGGGCTGCAACCAACCTGGCTGCGCTCCCTCCTCGGCGCTGCCGTCTGCCTGCTGGCTGCGCTCATCGCCGGCGCCGCGTTCCTGCACTGGCGGCGGAACCAGGCCGCCATTCGCCACGATCGCCCGCTGCCTCCTTCGAACCTGCTGTCGGCGCTGGCCATCGCGATGCTGGCACTGTCGGCATGCTTGGCAGCCCTCCTCCTGTGGCAATGAACTGGCCACGCGACCCCGGCCTGCAGCCGGAGCGGACCATCATGGCGTGGAACCGGACCGCCGCCGCGATGGCCGCCAACGCCGTTGTCCTGCTGCGCCTGGGGTTCGAACCAGGTGCACGCTTCCTGTTGCTGCCGGGAGGCCTGCTCTCGGCTTTTGCCGTCATGCTGTTCGCCGCAGGACGCAGCCGCAGGAATCAGCTCTTGACGGTCACTGCGGCCGCGCCGTCCGTGCGGCTGCTGGCAGCCATCTGCGCGTGTGTCCTGGTGGCCGCCTGCGCGGGCCTGTGGGCCACGATTCGCTAGAGGCCGAACGCGGTTCGCGGCGACCCGACCTTCAGTGGCGCGCCAGCGCCATGGCGAAAATCAGGATCGCACCGATTGCCATCGTCTGGGCATAAGCACCTACCTGCATCAGGTTGAGCCCGTTGCCCACCAGCATGATCAGAAGCGTGCCCAATAGCACCTTCAGCGCCCGGCCCTGGCCCCCGGCCAGGCTGACGCCAGCGATCACGCAGGCGGCGATGGATTCGAGCGGGAGCGTGGCGCCGATGTTCGCCTCTCCCGTGTCGAGGCGGGCGGTCAGCAGGAGCCCGGTGAGAACCGCCGTCAGGCTGGAGAACACGAAGGACAACACGATCACCCGCCCGGTGCGCACGCCGGAGAGTTCCGCCGCCCGGGGATTGCCCCCCGTGGCGTACAGGTGGCGGCCGAAACGCGACCACTCCAGCAGTACGTAGGTGACGCCGACGACGGCCAGCGCGACCAAGGCGGGAACCGGAATGCCGAACAGCTCCCCGAACCCGAACACCTCCCCCAGCACCTTCGGCAGGCCGTAGACAGGGGAGCCGCCTGAAATCAGGAGAGTCACGCCGAAAAGCACGGAGGACATTCCCAGTGTCATCATGAAAGGCGGGATCTTCAGCAGCGTGGTCCCCAAACCGTTGACGAGGCCGACCGCGCAACCGATCGCGATGCCCGTCGCTGCGCCGGCCGCGACGGCCAGCCAGGGTGCATCCGGGGCCGCCGCATACACCGCGGCCATGACGGTGGCGCCCGCTACCGACGTCAGGGCCACCACCGTTCCGACCGAGAGGTCGAGACCGCCACCCACCAGCACGATCAACTGGCCCAGTGCCACGATCAGAAGGTACACCGACTGCCGCGCCATGTTGGTCAGGTTGTCGGCGGTCAGGAAGCCCGGCGCCATCAGGCCGAACAGGAACACGGCCGCGGCGAACATCACCGGCAGCGCCAGGTCCTGGCGGGTGCGCGCGAGCCAGCGCAATGCGCCGGTGAGCGGCGGCGTCGCACCGGCCGCGTGCGGAGCTTCGGTGGAAAGGACGGTGGTCGTGTTCATGGAGGCTTCTAGAAAAACTTTTCGAGGATGCGGTGCTCGTCGTAGTCCGCGCGGTCGAACTGCGCGGTGATGCGGCCTTCGTTCATCACCACCATCCGGTGGGTCATGCCCATCAGCTCCGGTAGGTCCGACGACACCAGCAGGATCGCGGCGCCGGCAGCGCTCAGGTCCGCCAGGCAGCGATAGATCGCCTCGCGCGCGCCCACGTCGACGCCGACGGTCGGCTCGTCGAAGACGTAGACGTGGATATCCTGCGCCAGGCCCTTGGCCAGCATCACCTTCTGCTGGTTGCCGCCGGAGAAGTTGCCGGCGTTCTCGCGCAGCCGCGGCGTCGCGAAGTCGACTCGGCCCGCCAGCCGCTGCAAGTGGCCCCGCTCCCGACCGGGCCGCAGCCAGGCGCCTCGCATGGGCCCGTGGCGCAAGCCAGGAAGCGCCATGTTGTCTCCGGCGGGCAAGCCGAGTGCCAGCCCGTCCTGCTTGCGGTCCGCGGGGCTGTACCACAGGCCCGCGGCGATGGCGTCGGCCGGGTGCGCGAAGCGCACTGGCGCACCGTCCAGCCGCACGGCTCCGGCAGCCAACCGCTGAAGGCCGAAGCACGCCTGGGCCAGTTCGCTCTTGCCGCAGCCCACGAGGCCTGCCACGCCAACGATCTCGCCCGCGCGCACCTGCAGGGTGGCATTGCGCACCCGGGCATGTCCGGGTTGCGGCACCAGGGTCAGGTCCTCGATGGACAGCCGCACTTGCTGGCGCACGGGCGCCAGTGCGGGATAGATGTTGGCAAGCCGACGCCCGGTCATCAACTCGATCAGGCGCGCTTCCGGAGTGTCGGCGGGGACGGTGGCCACCTGCTGGCCGTCGCGGAGTACGGTCACACGGTCGCCCAGTGCCGGAATCTCATGCATGCGATGGGTGATGTAAACGACGGCAGTCCCGTCGGCCTTGAGCCGCCGCACCAGCGCGAAGAGGGCTTGCGCGTCGTGCTCCGACAGTGAAGCGGTCGGTTCGTCCAGGATCAGCACGCGCGGCGTACGGCGCAGCGCCTTGCAGATCTCCACCATCTGCTGCTTGCCCCGCGGCAAGCGGCCAACGCGAGCGTCGGGGTCGAGTGCGAAGCCCAGGCGCTCGATCAGCGCCCGCGCTTCCGCGCGCGCCTGCGCCTTGGCAAGCAGCCCGCCCCGTACCGGTTCCTCGCCCAGGGTGATGTTCTCGGCGACGGTGAGGGACGGCACCAGCGAGAACTCCTGGAACACGGCCCGCACGCCGTGCCTCCGGGCCTGCGCCACGCTGGCGAATGCGCCGCGGTGACTCCCAATCTCCAGTTCGCCCGCGCTGGGCTCGCGGGCGCCGGCCAGCATGGTGATCAGCGTGGACTTGCCGGCGCCGTTCTCGCCGAACAGCACGTGCACCTCGCCGGCGTGCAGGTCCAGTGAAACCCCGTCCAGCGCGAGATGTTTCCCATAGCGCTTGGACAGGCCGCGCACCCGCAGGACAGGGCCCTGCGCAGCTGGTGAACCGACAACGGTGCTCACGGCGGGACGCGGGGCAGAGCCCTACTTGCCGAAGTTGAAGACCGGCCGGAAGGAGGGCGGCGCCATCACGGCGCCCACATCCATCTTGCGGATGTCCTCGGTCGTCCAGACGCGGCCCAGCAGGTTGACGTCGGCGTGCTCCACCTTCTTTTCCAGCACGCGGACGGCGGTGTCGAGCATCACGTGGCCCAGCAGCGGAATCGGGGTGGCGCCGGCAGCCTCGATGTTCTTGGCCTTGACGTTCTCGTAAACACCCGGAGTCATGTAAATGGAAACGAGCTTGACCTTGTCCTGCAGCTTGCGCGCTTTGAGCAAAGGCACCGCGGCTTCGGCCATGACGGCCGTGCCAACGATGTAGTCCAGGTCCTTGTGGGTCTGCAGCATGTCCTCGACCAGGCGGGCCTGCACTTCCTTGCCGACGTCGCCGTTCTTCGTTTCCGCGATCGTCACGGCGCTGCCCTTGATGCCCTCGTGGAAGCCGGAGTTGAACGCCTCCACGAAGCCCGCGCCCGCCGGCCCCGGCAGCCAGCCGACTTTGACCGGCTTGCTGCCCGCCGGGTGCTTCTTTGCCAGGTACTGGCCCGCGCGCAGGCCCTCGTCGCGCGGGCTCGTCAGCACGCGCGCGGCCGTATCCTTGGAGCTCACGCCGTTGACGGCGTCGATCACCGGAATGTTCTTCGCCTTGAGCTGGGTCAGCAGGTTGTTCATGCCGTCCTGGGCGATCGCCACCATCACCACCGCGTCGGCACCGCCGGCGACGCAGTTCTCGATCTGCGAAATCTGTGTGTTGAGCCCCGTGTATCCGCCGGCATCCAACGTCTGCACGCGCACGCCCAGCCGCTTGGCCTCTTCCACCATTCCGTAGTTGGCCGCGAGGAAGAACGGATCCTTCATGTGCGGGAATGACACGCAGATGGACCAGGGCCTGCTGGCCTTCGCGAGCGGGCTGTAGTCGACCAGGCTGGTCTTGCCGACGGGCCCGGCCTGGACCTTCAGCGGGTACCAGTCGGCGGCATGGGCGGCAGCGCCGGCCAGGGCGAAGGCGGCGACCGTGGCGGCACGCGCCACGCAGGTGAATCGGGACATCTTCAATCTTTCCGTTGTGGGGGTTGGCCTCGCGAGCCGGGACCCGCGGCGTGCATCTGTGAGTGCAGCGCGACCGCATCCTAGGTGGCTGCGGGGTATGAGGTCTATTGAAAGTTCGAGTGCGGTGACATTACCGAACGGTAATTTCATATCCGGGTTTCCACCGAGTCGGGGACCTCAGAACCAGCGCAGCGGGAAAAGCGCCAGCGCCGGCCAGAAGGCGATCAGCCCCACCGTCAACAGGTTCGCCGCCGTGAAAGGCATGGAGCCCCGCACGATGGTGGACAGCGCGATCTCGGGGCACATCGCCTTGACGGTGAACAGGTTCATCCCGACCGGCGGGGTGAGCATTCCGATTTCGATGAGCATGACCACGAAGACCCCGAACCACACCGGATCGACCCCCACCTGGACGGCGATGGCGGTGAACAGCGGCGCCGTCAGCAGCATCAGGCCCATGCCTTCCATGATGCAGCCGAGCACCAGGTAGACCAGGGCGATCGCCGCGATCACGCCTGCCGCGCCGAAGCCTGACGCCTGGATCCAGGCGCCCAGGGCATGGGTCAGCCCGGAAAGCGTCACGAAATTGGCGAAGGTGAGCGCGCCGAAGACGATCGCGAACAACATCGCAGTGGTCTTGCCGGCCTCCACGAGGCAATCCAGCATTTCCGATGGCCCGATACTGCGCCGCGCGACGCCGAGCAGGAGCGCGCCCGCGGCGCCGATGCCCGCCGACTCGGTGGCGGTGAAAACACCTCCGTACAAGCCGCCCATGACAAGCGCGAACAGCACCAGCACGGGCCAGACGCCGCGGCTGGCGCGAAGCCGCTCCGCCAATCCGCGGCGCGGGCCGGCCGGCCCGTGCGCCGGGCCCATGCGAACCACGATCCAGACCGTCAGCGCGAACAGCCCCGCCAGCAGCAGCCCGGGCACCACGGCGGCGATGAACAGCTTGCGGATATCCGTTTCCGTCAAAAGGCCGAACACCACCAGGGGAACCGACGGCGGGATCAGAACGCCGAGGACCCCGGCCGAAGCGACGGTGCCACTCGAGAGCTGGTCGCTGTAGCCGAGCCGGCGCATCGGCGCGATGCTGACCCGGCTCATGGTGGCCGCGGTGGCGATCGAGCTGCCGGAGATCGCGGCAAAGGCGGCGCAGGAGAGGACGGTGGCGTGCGCGAGGCCGCCGCGCAGGTGCCCCACCCAGGCATTCGCCGCCTCGTAGAGTTCGTCGACGATCTTCGCCTTCTGCACGAACGCGCCCATCAGCACGAACATGGGGAGCACGGACATGCCGTAGTTCGCCGATGCGTCGACCACCGTCTGCGCCAGCAACTCCATCGAAGGCTCCCAGCCCCGGATCAGGGCGACACCGCCCACTCCAACGAGGAGCGTGGCAAAGCCCAGGGGCACCCCCGCGAACGCGAGCGCGAAGACCGCCGCGAAGCCGAGCAGCGCCGTGGTCACGCGCGCACCTCGCGCAGGTGCGCCACCAGGTGGACGACCACGGCCAGCGCACTGCCGAGCGCCAGCAGCGACATGGCCTGCACGAGCGGCGCCTCCGGCAGCCGCAGGACCATGGTGCGGGTGCCAGCTTCCGCGCTCGCCATGGCATAGGACCAGAGCCGCCACGCCAGCAGGAGGAGCGCGAGCAGGCTCAACGCATCACAGCAGATGCGACGCAGGCGCTGCACCCCTTTAGGGCCGATCCCGTTGAACAGGCCCACGCTGACGTGACCGCGATGACGCGTGACGAGCGGCAGGGCCGTGAAGATCGTCAGCGCCATACAGAACTCGATCACCTCCAGGCTGCCCCGCACGGGCGCTGCGAAGAGATAACGGGCGAACACGTCCGCGAAGGTCAGCACCACCATGGCCAGGCAGGGAACCGCGCACAACAGGCCCAGCACCGCGTCGATCCGGTCGGTCTTCATGCCTTGCCCGCTTCCTGCTGGTAGTAGGCGAGCGCGGCGCGTCCGTCCACGCCGAGCCGCCCGGCCGCGTCGAACCAGGATTGCTGCAGTGGCGTGGCTGCGCGCCGCACGGCGTCCGTCACGGCGGCGGGCGCCTGCACGATCCGGATCCCCTGCGCGGCAGCCGACTCCCGCGCCCGCGCCTCGATCTCGTCGAAGGCGCCCAGGCGCGCCGCCAGGGGTTCCGCCGAGAGGCCGCGCCCGACCTGCTGGGCCTGCG
>JACZCZ010130113.1_pt1 | contig 13522 bp, 13 predicted proteins | sample 8641811 | NCBI WGS metagenome assembly JACZCZ01 (sample SAMN15324610, study PRJNA640507) | soil metagenome | isolation source: intercropping peanut in the first line | place: China: Luxin town, Laibin City, Guangxi Province | collected 2019-07-25 | depth 10cm m | reverse complement strand
GCGCCCGTAGCTCAGCTGGATAGAGCGCCGGACTTCGAATCCGTAGGTCGCAGGTTCGACTCCTGCCGGGCGCGCCCTTGAAACAAGGCGTTTGCGCGCATCAGGAGCGCCAGCACGAGCCTCCGCGTCAAATGTCGCGTCAAAGTCGGGCCGCCCTTTGCTGCCAGTGATCGACACGACAACGGCACTGCGCACGGTCGCCTTCGCCGTCGCATGCAATGCGTCCGGTGCCAGGTGCGCGTAACGCTCGGTCGTCGTCACGGTCGAGTGGCCAAGGAACTCGCGCACGTCTTCCAAGCGCCACGCACGGCCCCATGAGCCCGACACCAGATGCGCCGCGCACGTGTGTCGCAAGTCGTGAAAGCGCACATCACGCTTGATGCTGGCGCGCTCGCGAATGCCTTTCCATTGCTTCACGTTGCCGGCCTTGTCGCGGTTGTAGCCGCCCTCCCAACCCCACGCGTAGCCCTTGGAGTACAGCGCGCCCTTCGGCGTCGGAAACACGAGCCCGGTGCGCTTGTCCTTGTCCGGTTGCCAGCGCTTCAACGCTTCGACGGTCATCGCGAGCAACGGGATGCGGCGCACCTTGCCGCTCTTCGTCGACTTGTCCCACGAGCCAGCGATCAACATCGTCGGCCGATCGCTATCGAGGTCGACGTTCTCCCAACGCAACGCCGCGATCTCGCCTTGCCGCGGGCCTTGGTAGATCGCGACCGCCATCACTGCGCGTTGCTCTTCGGTGATGTCTGCGGCGAGCACTTGATCGATCTCGCTCAACGTCAGCCACGCCCATGCTTCCTTCGTCTCTTGCTTGCGCGGCAGCTTCACACCGCGCGCGACGTTCTCCGAAACCAATCCTTCCTCGAACGCGTCATCCAACGCACGCGCCACCATGCCGAGCGCCTGCTTGGCCGATGCCCACGACAACTTCCGATCGAGCACTACGTTCTCGCGCGCGCCGCCCTTGCGTTGCACCGATCGAATCGCCGGCTCGTTCATCAGACCGCGCGCCCAGTCGCGCACGTCGACACGCGTGATGCTCGCCAGCGGCAAGCGCGCAAACGGTGCACGCGCCACGATTGTCCGCCAACGCGATCGCATGTTCTGCGTGTCACGCAGCCCCATCGCCTTGCGCGAATCGATGTACTTCTCGCCGTATGCAGCGAGCGTCACCGCACCGGAAGGCGGTAACTCTTCAGCGGCCACAATGCTCGCGGCTCGCATCCGCTCGGCTTCCTCGTAACTCGCGAACGTGCCCGCCGAGCGCGTCTTGCCGTGCTCGTCTTGAATGCGCAGGCGATAGCGAACGCCGCTGCGTGTCTTCACTTCGGTGATGCTGCCGGTGCCGTACGTCATGACTTGTCCCTCAAGATCCGTTTCGCGCGCGCGATCTCCATCTCAGTCGGTTTGATTTTCTCGACCACTTCGCGCCGCCTGTTCTCCAACGTCTTCGCCCGCCGCTTCGCGCCTTGTGGCTTGCTTCGATGCTCCGCGAACGTCGTCAACGCGTCGGCGATCCGCTCGGCTGCGACGACCAGACGGACCAATAAATCACGCATCGTCCGCCTCGTCTGCGAAGGGGATCATTGTCTGTCGGCGGTCGGGTGCTTGATCGCCTTCGGCGACGGCGCCTAAACGATCGAAATCATTAACGGTTTGATCATCGCGCGCGCTCTTTTCGCCCCGAAGGCCCTCATTGCCTGGGACGTGAGGATCTTCAGGAAGCGACCACGCCCAACCGCCATCCATCCCGGTTTTCCGAGATCGCACGCGCAGCGCCTTCTTGGCCCGCTCCAAGGTCGGCTCGCTGATCCCCTGCGCCGCGGCACGCTGCCTGACCACTGCGACCGCAATCGGCCCGTCCGCGAGTAGCTCGACAAGGAAGCGCTCCGCGGTGCTCTGAATCGGCTTAGTGGGCTGCAAGTCACCGCGCACCAAGTCGTCTGCGTGATGTCGGGACTCGCCGAGCCACACGATGCCGGGCACATCGCGATCACCTGCGTCGACTTTGAACGAAAGCGACGCCGCCGGCGCGCTGAGATTCGTCTTCACCTGTGCAAGCACACGCCTCGTCGGGTCCGATGGGTCGCGACCAACGAGCAACACCGTTCGCGCCGCACCCGAAATCGCGATCGAACCACCACCGCGATAGATGGCGGACACGCCCGCGGTTTTGTTCAAGTGACGGATACCAAGCACCGTAGCGTTCGTACGTTGGGCCATCAGTGCGAGCGGTGCGAGCGCACGTCGTACTTCTTGATCGTGGTTCGCGTTGATCTTCGCGCCCAGGTACGCGACGAGCGGATCAAAGATCACGAGCGCGGCTTCGCACGACATCACCGCAGCTTCGATCGCTGCAAGGTCGAGCACTTCGCCGATCTCCGGGGAACGCTCACCACCCGTCGCACGCACGCCACGCAACAAACGAACGTGCGAAAGGTCAGCACCTGCGGCTTCGAGCCGAGGACGGATCGTGTCTTCGGGCGTGTCTTCGGCCGAAAGGATCACGACGTGACCGAACACGCCGTTCGTACCATCGGGCATCACGTCGCCACGACTCACGCGCGCTGCGATATCGAGCGTGAGCAGCGACTTTCCCAAACCCGGATCGCCATCGATCACGACCAGCTTTCCGAGTGGCATGTAGCGATGCCAAAGCCAGCGGATCGGTCGCGAAACGATCTCGTCCATCGCAACGACTACCGCTTGCACTTCGTCGGGCGCCTCAGCCGCGTCGTACTTGGCAACACGTGAGGCAATCGACGCGACTTCCGCCGCAGGCAACGGTGGATCGCACGCTTCCCGATTGACGACATCGAGGGCGCCCGCGATCGCATTGGCGCTCACGTTCAACCGCCGCATCGATCCAGCGATGCTCATCAGCGCGGAGTTGCGACCACCCGCGGGGATGCTCGCTTGAGCGCGTGTAGGTATAGGCGGTCGCAGCCGCGATCCGTTGGGCGCGCTCGGAAAGCACGAGAGCAACGCTTCCAACGAAACCGCATCGGGTGCCGGACCTTCGTGCTCAAGCAACGCGACGCGTCGAGGGCGATCGCCGGTGGCAGGCTTCGCGTTCACGGTGCAGGCAATGCGTGTCAGCCGCGAAAGGTTCGACACCGATCGATCGACGTGCGCAGCTCCAATATCAAAGTGAGCGGCGAGCGCAGCCAAAACGCGCTTCACGTCGCCATCGTCACGCGCTGCATCACGCAGCCGGTAGAGCAACGTCCCGCCGTTGCCCGATCGCAGCCGCACCGCCGATGCGTGCGCCTCACGTTCAAGAAAGGTCGCGATGTCGTCACGGACGCGCAGCGCCATCGCGAGCTCTGCGTCGGACGCACAGTAGCCAGCGAAACCTTCAGCACGCGTCGCATCAATGTCGACAAGTAACCAACGCCGCTCGCTCACATCCTCATCGCGCGCGCACGCATCCGCGCTGCCCAGTCGGTTGTCAGCGTTGCCACGCAGCGGATTGATCGTGACGTAGCAGTGCGCCTTGTCCCGCCACGGCGCGAGAGCAGCGACGGTGCGATCTAAATCGTCGAATCGCCCACTCGTGACGCGCTTCGTCCCATTCGCCGGCTCAAACATCACGCGCACTTCGTGCACCGCCGATCCCATGCCGAGCAGCGCGAGGAACGCGCGCGCCTGTTGCGTGCGGTTCTCGCCATCCTGTGTTCTTGTCTTGGCCATTGCTCACCGTTCGTGTCCGTTGGTGCCGATGCGACATGCGTACAAAAACGGAGGAGACGGTTTTGAGCTATGGGCGTAGATCGCTCCCGATGACGCCTTTTCAAAATAGTTCGCCGCGACTCGCTGAAGGCGGAACCTCAAAATGCGCAACTCTCAGGGGCCACGAACTGCGCAAGTAGGCGTCGCGATTTGCGAAGTACGCGCGCGCACGCGTACGCACGCACGGGGGCGCATGATGCGCGCGCGCGTTGGGAGATCTTGCGAGCGGCGCAGCGCTGTGGCGTGGTGATTCGCATGACTGAAGACTTCAAGAACCTCGGCGCCGTCGCCCGCAAGGAACTCCCCATCTCCGGCACCAAGGGCCGAGCACTAGCGTTCGAGGACGCATGCGTTCTCCGCAACGCACTGCGTAAGCGCCACGGCGGAATGTCCGAGATCAAGGCGCTTCGTCGACGAGCTTTAGGAGTCTTGGTGATGGAAAGCGGCCTGCGTCTCGGCGAAGCGCTCGCGCTGAATGTCGACCAAATCGTCACACGCGCAACTGCTAGCGAGGTTCAACTTGCGGAGACGTTCACGCTTCGTGCTGATCAAGCTGCGCGCGGACGCACGCGTGCGTTGCCACTCAAGGCCGAGACGCAAATCGTGCTTCCGTTATACCTGCGCGCGCTGCTGCGTAACGCGTGGATTGATCCCGTGAACCTTCAGGATGTGCCGCTCTTCATCGGTTCGCGGTTGCAGGGAGGCAAGAGCGGACACGCACGCTTGGACAAGCAAGCGGCGCAGAAGGAGTTGCGACGCCTCCAACGGCAACTTGGCATCGCACGCCCTTACAGCTTTCACGATCTGCGTCATCACGCGATCGTTCATCACGAAGGCACGGTTGAAGAGAAGGCACGCTTCGCGGGTATCAGCGTGCAAGAGGCCGAGCGCTACATGATCGACGATCCCGATGGCTTCAAAGCAGAGTTCGCGCGCATTGATCGGGCGTACGCTAACCACGTACGCGAGGAGATCCGCACAAGCTTTCGAGCCAGTGTCGCCCGGAGCCCCATGCTCGCCGCACTCGACGACGCGAACATCGACAAGGTCCTTCGCGCCATCTACAGCCAACCCCGAGAGCTCGCATGCCCATACGTTGTGCCATCTACATCCGTGTCAGCACGCGCGACCAACGCTACCTCCAGCAGTTCCGGGAGATACGTAAGGCGGTTGAGGCGCGCGGTTGGGTGGTTGCGCGTGTCTATCGTGAGCGAAGGTCAGCCGCGCCCGGTATGGATCGCCCTGCATGGCGCAAGCTCCAACACGACGCACAACTTCGCCGCTTCGGCGCCGTCGCCGCGCTGAGCATCGATCGCCTCGGCCGCTCTGCGCTCGACATCCTCAAAGCCGTTGAAGACTTTCAGAAGCGCAGTGTGCAGCTCTTCGTGTTGCGCGAAGGCATCGCCACCGGCGACGCATCCGGCCAGCTCGTGATCACCGTGCTCGCTGGCGTCGCTCAACTCGAACGCGACCTGATCTCCGAACGCACCAAGATGGGCCTACGCGCCGCCAAGGCGAGAGGCGCCAAGGTCGGTCGTCCCCGCGCTCAGCTGTCGTCACGCGACCTTCACGACGTGCGAGCGGGCCTACGTACAGCCGCAAGCCTTGCAAGGGAGCGCGGCGTGTCCGCGATGACAGTGCGTCGCCGGTTAGCCGAGATCGCGGCGTAACAAGGAAGCCCCGCGACGTGCCGTATTGACGACGACAGCGGCAGCATTGTCCGATCGCGTCCATGGACGTCGTGCTCGGCAAGATCAACGGCAAATTCTTGAATGACTACCTCAATCGCTCGCGATCGCGCTGCAAGGTAATCCGGGCCGCGGTGGCCTACGCGCAACCCGCGAACGCCCTGTTCGATCACTGCAAACAGAACGCGGACGTGAGGCTCGTCTTCTACGGCCTCCTAGACGAGACGGGCGCAGTACCCGCGCACCTGCTGAAGTCGTTCCTCGATCGCGGGCCGTCTCGTGTCGAATGCAGACTCGTGCGCGGGCACTACCACCCGAAGGTCATCTGGTGGGAGGGTTTCGGCGCATACATCGGTTCGGCCAACCTTACGCTGGCAGCGTGGACGAAGAACGTGGAGTGCGGCGTTTTCTATTCCGAGGACGAGCTGGTCTCATTGGGCATCGCAGACGAGCTTGACGCTCTGTTCGACTACACCAGGACGAACAGTGTGCCGCTAACAAACGAGCTGCTCGCCAAACTGTCGATGCTGGCGGAATCCACCCGAGAACTTGCGAGCGCGCAGAAGCAACTACAGCAGCGCTTCGACGAGATCATGAGCGACGTAGCCGAGCACAAAGGAACGATTGTGGTTCCGCCACGCGGCGTGGTTCGCAATCGTCGCCGTGAACGTTTCGTGAAGGAATGGAGCGAGACGCTCCAGCTACTGCGTGGTCTCACCCTGGACTTCCTGCGTCTAAAAAAGCGGCCTGTTTGGGTGGTTGACGATGCCGTTGCCGCAATCCACTTCGATCAATTTCTGCACGCCTACTACTACAGCTACGTGCGGGAAGGCATCGATGCGGACGATGAAGACGATGCATCAAGCCGGGCGCAGGTCGAAGCCGCCTACGAACAAAACCGAGCCGATCCACAGCGCGCGCTCGTAGCGGGCGCAAGCTGGTGGGCTTCGCGTCAGGAAGCGCCGTACGGGGAAGACGAGTTCATCGCTACGATCGGACCCAACATGACGCGGCTTTTTTCCAAGGAGAGTCTCGCGAGCATGGACGAAGCGAGATTCTGCGAGGCGATGAGCACAGTGAATGCTTTTCGCGCTCGGGCTCGACAAGTCGGCAACCATTTCTTTGGGCTGCCGCCAACACACCACGAATCGATCGACGAGCGCGTCACTCGCCTCGCGAAGTGGCTGTGGTCGTCGCCCGACGCGCGTACCGCTTCGGGAAGGAGCGCGAAGGATGTGCTTGAGTTCGTGATTTGGGGCGCGCAGCCGGGCGACATGGAAGAGCGCCTGTGGCTGGTCACCAACGATCCTGAATGGCGCATACGCCACCTAGGCATGAGCACGTTCGGCGAGGTCGTCGGCTGGGCACGACCGGACATGTACCCGCCACGGAACAACCGCACTAACAAAGCTCTGCGCGCGCTCGGCTACGACGTGACGGTTCACGGTGACTGACAAGAGGAACAAAAATGGGGGTTGGCGACGCCGCTAAGAAATCTTGTGCTAACGCGCAGATTTGCTGGGTACACAGAGACGAACAGAAACGGTCGGTTCTGCTTACGTGCCAGTGTCACGGCGCCGTCACCGCCGCGGTCACGCGATGTTCGCGTCCGCAGAAGCGGTCGGAAGCTCGCTTGCCCACGACGGCGCCGCGATCTTCTTTAGCGCGAAGGCGGTGCCCCACTCCAGACGGGTCTGGCACTGCGAGAGCGCCGCGATCGAATCGATGGTGGCGGTATTGAGTGACATCAGCGTGTCCCTGGTGATCCGCGTCTCGTAGACGTAGGCGTCTTCAGCGTCGTTGCTCCCGCGTCGCTTTCGCTGGGTGAACGCTGCAACGGTCACGGTCTGTATTGTTGGCGCGGCGGCAAACGCGGTTGCGGCGACCGCAAGCGCCAGCCCGCAAACCAATCGCGCGTAGTCGCTGTTGCGTTCGTCTGCCTTGCGTTTGGTGTCACGGATCTCGCCACTCTTCAGCACCTTGTGCTTGGTCTCCGGGATGACGTCTTCGATTTCCGGCAGATCCAGGTTCACGAAAGCCACGCGCTCGTCCTCGATCCCCACCGAGCAATCGGATTCAAACGGGAAATCGAGGTCACCAAGACTTTCCGTCACCGCTTCCTCAACAGCAGCGATGTCGCCATTAACGAGACGCATCACCCAGGCCACACGCTCAGCTTCCGACGAATCCCACCTGGCGCGGACTACCTCGACCTCTCTCCGGAACGCCTCGACTGCATCGGCGTGCTCATTGCGAAGCCGATCGCGTTCAGGTGGCCACGCTGTTGCGTGAGCCGCTTCGGCACGCTCTTCTGATTCGCGTCGATAGCGACCTTCCGCGGAATGCCCGGCAATAAGCGCCGCAAAGCTTGCGACGAGCAATACGCCCGTCCACGCGATTACACTTGGTAGGCCCCAATCAGCGAGCGGCAGCACGAGCACGAGAGCAGCCAGCACGCTTGCGCCACCTGAGAAGACGAGAAGCCACGCGAGGCGTGATTGGAAACTCCGGGGGTGACTCTCGACGATCTCAAGCGTCACGCGTTGGCGTACTGTCTGCTCCGCTACGCTGTAATTGGGAGCGGCTGGCGGTTCAGGTTCGACGAACGGTCGCACCAAGGTTGCACGTTGAACCTCTTCGGGCGTGGGGACTGCGATCTCTTCGCGCCATGACTCCACGATCTGCTTCAGGTCTTCTTCGAAGCGGTCGACTTCGACCTGCGCCGCGGCGTGCGATTCACGCCGCGCAAGCTCACGATGCACGGCGCCAAGCTGCGACGCTGATAGCCGCCGGCCTGACTTCCGATAGACCACGGTGCTCCGCGGGTCCTGAACCGCCTCCATCAGCTCAGCCGTTGACGTGATGGGCTTGCCGCCGGTCGGAGCACGCCTGCGCGATCCCGATTGAGGGCGAAACATCGGCGTGGAGTAGGACATCCCGGTTCCTGGAAGGCCGAACGAAGCGCGCGCGCCGTGAGGCGACAACGTCATGGATGCACCGCGAGGACCGACCGACAGCGACGCGCCACCGCTAGAGACGTTGAACCGCACCCCGGGCAACAACTTCACCGACCGCCTCATCCGAAATCCCATGCGTCCCCCCTCAGTCAAGCAGTGGCAGAGTATCGCGCCGCGGAGTGAAGCTTCCATCAGCGTTCTCTTCTTCGATTGACCCACGCTCCCTGAGGAGTCACGTGCACGCCAAGTGCGAGATCGCGGACGCCACCAAGCCTTTGATCACGCCGACCGGGGAGTGCATGAGCTTCCGCCACACGTCGTTGCCCAAGCTGCGATTGAGTGATGAGTCGATCACTTCGTAGTTCGAGGGATGGTCGATACCACCGAGTGATCGCGGCCACAGGTGATCGACGTCGCGGCCTTCGAGATCGATTCCTTCAGCGCGCAGCTCACGACGATAGGCGGACGTTCGCATCTTTCCGCCGCACAGATCGTTACCCATCGAATCCATCGATGCGGCAAGCACCAGCAGCCCGGCAATGATCTTGTAGTTCCGTGCCGCAGCTTCGTAGTTCTGCCTGGCACGTAGCGAGAGATCGGAAGCGCCTTGGTAGGTCGCGCGTGCATCCTCATAGGCGGCTTCCGCACGCTCGTACTCTGCTGCCGCCTGTTCGAATGCACCCAGCACGCTGACGAGGTCCGCCCGAAGGCAACGGACATCGTGCTGCGCGTGCGCGACGCGCTCACTCTGTCCATGATGGTTTCGCTCAAGTTGGTCGAGCTGGGCACGAAGCGACCCAGCGCGCTGCCCCGGTGTCGACGCGCAACCCAGGACGAACACGACGCTAAAGAGAAGCTTGCGCATCCTCGTCACCACACTCGGGGAAGATCTGAAGGCCCGCCTCGCGGAGCACGTCGGCTTGATAGGAAAGGCGATCGAGAACGCACATGGGTGGCGGCCCGCATGTCTCCAGCGCGTCTGGCCCGACGGCGGCTCCGACAGCGCACCCTGCGGCAGCCAGGGGCAACGCCGCGCCCATCGTCAGCAAGCTCGCTAGAAAGCCGCCAGCGCATCCCCAAGCCGTCGATTGCGTCGAGTCCTTCTCAGTTTCGGCCACGCACGCCTGATACTGCGCGTGTGTCTTCACGCAGTCAGCGAACAGCACTTCCGAACGTGCTTCCAGGTGAGCGCGCTGCGCTTCGCATCGGTGCGCCTCTGCTCTGAGCTGCGCTTCTGCCAACTCAGCGCGTGCCTGAATAATCTCCTGTTGGATCTCGATCAACTGAACTTCCTGCGCCGTCTGCTCCGCACGCAGCCGACAGATCCGCCGCTGAAGATCGTCTTCGACGTGATTGGCACTTGAGCCCGCGCACGCTGAAGCAAGCAACAGTGCGAACACTCGGCACGTAGTTCTCATCTGCCTCCAGAGGGTCGTGTCGGGCGATAATACAGAAACACCACGACGCTTAGGATCGCGCCGCGCTCCCCAGCCGCTCCGGATAGAACAAACGTTCTGTTCGCGGTCATGGTAGACGGTGGCGTGCACCGAGCATCCTTTCCGCTGGTGGGTTCGTTTCAGCGCGGTCGTGTCATCGAAGCGTCGGACCCGCTGAGCGAGGTGTGGCGGCGGATAGAACGGGCTGGCACGATTGACAACTTGCGACGCGTGATCGCGAACAAGGGACGAGCGCCAGATACAGCGGAAGTCGCCAGCTTGCGCCTTCAACAGGCCGTCGAGTTTCGCAGCAGTGCACGAAGCGCTTCACTCCTCACAAAGCCGCTGCTGCTGTACTACTCAAGCCTCAACCTCGTGCGTGCGGTCTCCCTGGCATATACCGGCGATGCTGGCGCACCAAGTCACGGGCTTTCTTTTACCGCTGGAGCCGACATTCTTTCGTGCCAAGCGGTCACGCTGAAAAAAGGCACGTTCCCCAAGTTCGCCTCCGACATTGGAGTAGAGGACTTGGCTCCGGGTGCCTGCTTCTCGCTGCGCGATATTCTCGCGTCGGTTCCCGAGCTTCTTGATGACTTTCCGCTTCTGGCATGTGGAGAAAGCTCCATCGTTCGCGTCGCGGTCCACGCGTTCATAAACGCCGATACGAAGCTGCGATTCTTCGCCGCCGGCTTCTCTGAGGACGAGTTCCGAGAGCGCTGGGAAGATCTGCACCCGTGGTTTCGCGACTCGTGTGAGTACGCAGAGTCTTTCACGCTGCGACTCAAGGAGCGCCTGACGAAGGAAGACGACGTTGCTGCGTTCTGCAAGCAGAAGCTCCTGCACCACCTAACTCTCCGCGACGATCCGCTTTGGTACGATCACGTGACGCGCCCTGGCGTCCAGATTCTTCATCGATTGCTCGCCTATCTCGCAGGTCTATTCGTTCTGTCTAACGTCGTTCGATACCAGCCTGAATTCTTAGCCACAGCCACTCGCGGCAACACAGACGCGGGCTACGCGCTGGACACTTTCTTGCGTCATGCCGAAAGGTACGTTCCGCAGCTCATCTTGGAGCTCTTGAATGGACATGCGGTTTTCTTCAGGTCGCCTTGAGTTCCTTCGCGCCGACTGAAGCGACCAGCGCAGTCTGATCTTTCCGAGGAGTCTCTGACAGCCATGGCTCTCAACCTCTGCGACTACGAAAAGCGCGCTCACGCAGCCGTTCAGCACATCTTGAAAGCGCGCACTGGTGCGAAGAATGGCCTTGCCTATCTGTTCGCCGAGGTCGCAACAGCGAATGGGTTACCGAGCAAGGCGATCACAATGCGCGGTCCATTGCTCACGTTGCCCGGCTTCTTCCGACCGACGAACACGTGGGACTTGGTCGTCATGCACGAAGGGCAACTGATCGCCGCGCTTGGCATCAAGTCTGCTGTTGAACGCGATCCATACGCTTGCATCGCTGAAGCGATCAGCGATGCGGTCGATCTCACTGCTCAACATCGTCGAGGCGCGTGGCAACACACGCCGCGGCCGCCGTTCATCGGGTTTGTCTTCGTCGCACCTGATGCTCTTGTCGATGACGTCGACACCCGGTGCGGCGATCTGATCCAACAGCGCATTTGCGACAGCGCTGCGGCGTTGAGCGAGCGCACTCCCCTCACGCAGCGTTTCGGCGAACTTGTCTCCAACTTCGCCGGACGCTGCGCCGCGGCGGCAACCCTGCATTCGCTTCGCGTGGCCTCGTGACATGGCGCTACCCGAGCTCGAAGCCAAGCGTGTCGAAGTGGAACTGAAGCGTTTCGCGCGGCGCGTGCCGCCGCATGCGCGGAGGCAGATCTGGTACGTGCACACCATTCGCGGCAACACCGTCACGCTCGTGGAGTGCCGGCCGTATTTCCAGGACCCCGCGCAGACCACCGAGCATCCAATCGCGCGTTTCAAGTACGACGTCTCAAGTCGGACGTGGGCGCTCTACTGGCGCGACCGCAACGGTCGCTTCCACGCGTACGAAGGCTTTGAGCACGTGCGCGGTTTCGCGGCTGCGTTGGCCGAAGTCGAGCGCGACCCGACGCACATCTTCTTCGACTGATGACAGGCATACGACGGTAGCCATCTCGCAGCGCGCGCAAGGGATCGCGCCGATTAGCACTTCGCGATCAGTGCAGTAACGATCGCGGCAGCTATCGTTGCGGCGGCTCCGATCCACACGCCTTGGTGTTTCTGAAACCACCCGTCGCTGCTTTCCAGTTTCGAGCCCGGCTGCGTTTGGCGAACCGACCTCGCCGGTTGCGATCCGCGAGCGACGGTGTCGTTGGCAGCGCCCTGCACCTGCACCAAGAGCAGCGATTGAAGAAGGATTTCCATCGCGGAGACGTCGATCTTGCCGTCCTTGTCGGCGCGATCCGCAGCTTCAAGCGCGTCGTAGTACGGCTTCTTGTCGTTCGCGATCAGCTCGGGAACCGTCTTGGTTCCGGGAAGGAGCGACCCAAGGCGCACGCACATGACCAAGTACGACGCTGCGCGCGACGTGCGCCCGTTTCCGTCCTCGAATGGATGAATCCAGTTCAGGCGCCACATGACGTACGCCGCGAGGTGAACGGCCGAACGATGCCAGTTCACGTTCACGTACTTGCACATGTCCTCTACGAGTCGCTGAATATCGCGCGCGTCTGGCGGAGTGTGACGAGCACCGCCGATCTTGATCGATCCGCGGCGGTAGTGACCTGGACCGTCCACCATGCGGTCGACTGCAACGGCATCAAGGTCCATCAGCATCGACGGACGTAGCTCGAACGTTCCTTGCTGGTACGCGTCGATGCCCTGCCGAATCAGCGAAACGAGAAGATCAAACTGACGAAGGCCATTTTCTGCGGCTTGCCGCGCTTCCTGATCCTTCGTCAGCTTCGGCCGCGGCGCGACGTCGTCTAGCTCGCTGTGGCGATCGTCCGTCATCCGCTGGAGGATGGCGTCCGTGCAGCAAAATCAGCGACTTCATCGACAACTGCGCGCGTCAGGTTGTCGTATTCGATCTTGGTGTTGCCGTACACGAAGCTACGCCGCTGCGATTCGAGATCCGCGTCGTTCATCGGGCGGGCATCGCGCAGAGCTTGTTCGAGCTTGTCGTCGGTCTTCATGGGACGCGCTCCTTCTGACGGCGTGTCGAGTGACTATCAGCCCGGACCAGGGCGATGTCCACGCCAACCTTCCTCGTTTGCGTCAGAACGGCATCGCGGAGCAAAATTTTTGCACGAAGCACTCCGAAAACTTCGGCCAGGCTGCAATGCCGACGATCGCACGAGAGCCACTGGATCAGGATTGACACTCACAAGCGGGCTGGGTCAAAGCGTCGCGCTGCGACTGGCAGTGGATGCGGCTTCAATCACCCGTGCCGCCAGCTCGATCGCGCGCGTCAACCGATGCGGCTCGTTCGCATCGACGACACTCACCGCGAGGCGCGTGACCTCATTCGCGTCGAGCACGGCGAACGCCAGCGCTTCCAGCTCATCGACGCCGATCGGTTCACCCACCGCGACCTTGCCGAGCAATGCGCAAGCGAGCGTCACTGCAACTTGACGTTCATTTGACGCGGCGCATCCCAACTGCTCGTGATCGCTCGGTTCACTTCCCGCTTCGAATCCGTAGGTCGTAGGTTCGACTCCTACCGGGCGCGCCAAGCTCTACCAGATGGCGGCCCCGCTCGGATTCG
>JACZCZ010183296.1_pt1 | contig 13553 bp, 8 predicted proteins | sample 8641811 | NCBI WGS metagenome assembly JACZCZ01 (sample SAMN15324610, study PRJNA640507) | soil metagenome | isolation source: intercropping peanut in the first line | place: China: Luxin town, Laibin City, Guangxi Province | collected 2019-07-25 | depth 10cm m | reverse complement strand
GGAAGTTGCCCGATTCCCCGCCCCTCCGGCCCCGAGAACGCGTCAGGAGAGAGCGGAGACGAGGGACTGGAGGTGCTCCCACCGGCTCCGGAGGGAACGGGCGTGGCGGGCCATCCCGGCCCAGGGGTCGTCGACCCGGTCGAGCCGCTCGGGCACGGTGGCGATGGTGAAGCCGTCGGGGCGCAGGTCGGGATCGTCGAGCTCGTCCCACGTGATCGGCGTGGCCACGGGGGCCCCGGCGCGCGGGCGGACCGAGTACGGCGCCACCGCCGTCTGGGCCCACCCGTTGCGGGCCACGTCGACGTAGAGGCGGCCCTTGCGCTTGGCCTTGCGACCCTCGGCGGTCAGCTCCTCGGGGTGGCGGAGGGCGAGGAGGTGGGCGACGTGGTGGGCGAAGGCGGCGGCGGCCTCGGTGGGCGCGTCCCGGTTCACGGGGGTGACCACGTGGATGCCCCGTGACCCGGTGACCTGGAGGTAGGCCGCCAGGTCGAGCCCGTAGAGCACGTCGCGGGTCCAGCGGGCGGCGCGCACGACCCCGGAGAAGTCGTCGTCGGACGGGTCGAGGTCGACCAGCAGGAGGTCGGGGTGCTCCAGGTCGTCGACCCGGCTCGGCCAGCGGTGGAACGAGACGGTGCCGAGGTTGGTCAGCGCCAGCAGGGCGGCCTCGTCGTCGACCACCGGGTGGTTGACCGTGCCGCCCTCCTTCTTGGCCTCGAAGGTCCGCACCCACGAGGGCACCCCCCGGCCGGCCTCCTTCTGGTAGAAGCCCGGGCCGCCGATCCCCTCGGGGAACCGCTGGAGCATCAGGGGCCGGTCGGCGAGATGGGGGACCAGGGTGGGGGCGACGCGGTGGTGGTACGCGGCCAGGTCGGCCTTGGTGATGCCGTCGTCGGGGAACAGCACCCGGTCGGGGTGCGTGATCTCGACCGTCCGCCCGCCGACCTCGTACGTCGTCACCGGCGCGACGGTAGCCAGGCGATGGAGTGACCGGGGTCACGGGGGCTACGATCACGACGGCAGGAGCACGACACAGCCGGCCGTGACACAGCAGGCACGGCCACAGCAGGGCGGAGGATCACATGAGGTGCGGACGGACGATCCGGCTGGCGGTGGTGGGGATGGTGCTCGCCGTGGGCGCCGTGGCCTGCGAGCCGGCCCCGGTGCCGACACCGCCGAGGGAGGCGGCCACCCCGTGGTACTGCGCGCCCCGCGCCTACAACTCGGTCACCGGGATCGGCATGGGCACGGTGAACTTCTACGCCGGCCGGCTGCGCAAGCCCCTCCGGTCCGCCGACTGCGCGGCGCTGGAGGGCTCCATGGCCCAGGCCAAGGCCTTCGCCCAGCAGTACCCCACCCGGGCCAGCGCCGAGGCGGCCGGGTGGAAGGTCATGTTCGAGTACTTCTCGGGCATGGGCACCCACCACGGCAAGGACACCTTCACCGAGGCGGTCATCAACAGCCCCTCGTTCAACCGCAACGACCCGATCCTGCCGGGCACCTCCACCTTCGACCCGACCAGGCCCAACACCCTCCAGTACGACAGCGACGGCCCGAACGCCGAGCTGGTGGGCATGTCGTGGTACATCCGCTCCACCACTGGTCCGCCGGCCGGCTTCCCCGGCGGCATCGACTGGTGGCACCACCACCCCCGGCTCTGCATCCGCAAGCAGAACCCGACGATCATCGGCATCAACGGCTCCGACGCCGGCTGCGCCCAGATGAACGGCATCAACCTCAACATGGAGCGCTACTACATGCTCCACCTGTGGGTCGTGGACGACCTGGAGTACGAGGCCGACGTCTTCGCCCCCATGCACCCGTGCATCCAGTACCCGGACGCCACCTTCGACATGGACGACGCCTGCCACGACGTCCCCAACGCGCCGACCCCCCGGGGCACGCCCGTCAACGCCCCCGGCACCCGGACCCCGGTCGGCTTCTGCCCCATCGGCTCCAACCTGCCGAAGCCGTAACCCCCGAGCTCGCTAGAGGCGTTCGAGGAGGGCGAGGCCGTCGGGGCCGACGAGGTGGTGCCACTCGACGGGGCCGCTCCGCTCGACCGGCTCGGCGTCGGGGCCGGCGAGGATGTCGCGCCAGTGGCCGGCGGGGACGCCGACGGTGGCGTCGCCGGCCCGCGGGGGGCGGACGGGCACGACCACCAGGACCTGGTCGCGGCCCCGGGTGAAGGCGCACACGTCCGGGCCGGCGTCGAGGGCGCGGTAGGCCCCGGCGAAGACGTCGGGGCGGCGGGCCCGGAGGGCCAGGACGTCCCGGATGAGGGCGATCTTGGGCGGCGGGTCGTCGGAGGCGAGGGCGGCGCGCCGGGCGTCCCAGTCGACCGGCCGCCGGTTGTCGGGGTCGACCAGCGACAGGTCCTCCAGCTCGTCGCCCTGGTAGACGTCGGGCACGCCGGGGACGGTCAGCTTCAGGAGCACCTGGGCCCGTGAGACCCACGCCCCCTCCTCGGCGATCCGCTCCTGGAACGGGACGAAGGTCGAGAGGAACCCGTCGTGGTCGAGCAGGGCCCGGGCCCAGGCCTGGACCCGCCCCTCCCAGGACTGGTCGACGGCGACCCACGACGTGGTCCGCTTGGCCTCCCGCAGCGCCTTGGTGAGGTACTGCTCCAGCCGCTCCGGGGAGATCGGCCACGCCCCCAGCAGGGTCTGGAGCACGAGCAGCTGCTCGACCCCGTCGGGGGCACCGTCGACGACGAGGTCGGCGGTGACGTCCGCCCACTGGGTCACCAGCGTCGACCACTCGTCGGCGTAGGTGGCCAGGAGGCCGAGCCGGGCCCGGACATCGGCCGAGCGCTTGGTGTCGTGGGTGGAGGAGATGACCAGGTTGCGGGGCCAGCGATCGGCCCGGTCCTGGTTGGCCCGGTGGAAGCCGTCGATCGGGAGCCCGAACCGGCCCGGGTCGCCGCCGACCTCGTTGAGGGCCAGCAGCCGCAGGTACCGGTAGAAGGCGGTGTCCTCGACGCCCTTGGCCGTCACCGCCGGGGTGGTCTGCTGGAACCGGGTCACGACCTCGTCGGTGCCGCCGGCCCGCTCGTCCAGCGTGAGCACGTCCAGGAGCGACAGCGGCATGTCCACCTCCTCCAGGGCCTCGCGGTCGTGGTCCGACACCTCGTCCCTCTCCGGCACGACGTAGGACCGGTAGACGGGGAACGTGGCCACCGCCGTCGTCAGCCCCTCGACCGACAGGTCGAGCCCGGCCGCGAGGCACGCCCGGTGCAGCCGCTCGACCTCGGGGGCGAAGGTGGTGGACGCCTGCTCGGCCCGGGCCTCGGCGGCGTGGGCCGAGAAGGGCCGGTCGTCGCCGGACACATCGACCCACAGCCGGGTCAGGGCGTCCTCGCCGGCGGGGTCGACGAACAGGGCGGTGATGTCGTTCAGGACCTCGTAGCCGACCGTCCCCGCCACCGGCCACGCCCGCAGGGGCTCGCCGATGTGGAGGATCTTCTCGACCCAGATGTCGGCGGCGCCGGCCCCGTCGGCCAGCCGGCGCAGGTAGCCGGCCGGGTCGGCCAGCCCGTCGGGGTGGTCGACGCGCAGGCCGTCGACCACGCCCTCGTCCACCAGCCGCAGCACGGTGTCGTGGAAGGTGGCGAAGACCTCGGGGTCCTCCTGGCGGACGGCGGCCAGCTCGTCGACGTCGAAGAACCGGCGCCACCGGCCGGTCTCCGGGTCGAGGTCGAAGAACCGCTCCCGCCGGGCCGGGTCGGTCCACCACCGGTTCTCCTCGCCGGTGCCCATGTGGTTGGGGACGATGTCGAGGATCACACCGATCTCGCCGGCCAGGGCGCGCAGGGCCTCCTCGCCGCCGAGCGCCGCCGACACGGTGGTGGGGTCGACCTGGTCGTATCCGTGGGTCGATCCGGCCCGGGCGGTCAGCACCGGCGACAGGTACACGTGCGAGATCCCGAGGTCCCGCAGGTACGGGACGAGCGAGCGGACCCGGTGGAGGTCCATGCCGTCGGGCGTCAGCTGGATCCGGTAGGTCGCGACCAGCGGCCGCCGCTCACCCATGACGACCCACCCCTCGCGACGATCCTCGACAAGAACTGTTTTCTGTCGGGATCGGTCGCGGGCGGGGTTCGGGCGCGGTGGGGCCGCGTCCACCCGCCCCCCCGGCCCCGAAACGGTCTGGTCCGACTTCTGGCGCGGTGACGTCGCGTCGGCGCGACCTCCTCCTACAGAAACGGGTTTCTGTAGGAGATCGTCGCGGCGCCACGACCGAGGGGCGGGGGACGAGGTCAGGCATCGGTCGACCGGCGCAGGATCGTGATCGAGCGGGCCATGACGGCGATGGTGGCGCGGGGGTCGGCCGACCACGCCCCGGGCTCGACCGCCGGATCGACGGTGGTCAGCTCCACGTCCCAGCGGCGTCCGAACCGACGGGCCGGCAGCACGAACGGGACGTCCTCGTGGTGGGCGTTGACCAGCAGCAGGAAGGAGTCGTCGGTGATCCGCCGGCCCTGGGCATCGCGATCCAACAGCGCGTCGCCGTTGAGGAACAGGCCCACGGCGTGGCCGTCGCCCCGCTCCCAGTCGCGCCGGGTCATGCGCCGGCCGTCGGGGCGGAACCACCAGGCGTCGGGCAAGCCCGGGGCGTCGACCGACTCGCCGGCCAGGAAGCGCGACCGCCGGAACACGGGGTGGGCGCGGCGCAGGGCGATGAGCCGGCGGGTGAAGTCCCGCATCTCGATGGCCTCGTCGTCCAGCGACCAGGAGAACCAGGAGATCTCGTTGTCCTGGCACCAGGCGTTGTTGTTGCCCCCCTGGCTGCGGCAGATCTCGTCGCCGCCCAGGATCATCGGCACGCCCTGGCTGACGAGCAGCGTCGTCATCAGGTTGCGCCGCTGCCGCGCCCGCAGCGCCAGGATCGACTCGTCGGACGTCGGCCCCTCGACCCCGCAGCTCCACGACCGGTTGTCGTCGGTGCCGTCGGCGTTGTCCTCCAGGTTGGCCTCGTTGTGCTTGTGGTCGTAGGCGACGAGGTCGGCCAGGGTGAAGCCGTCGTGGGCGGTCACGAAGTTGATCGATGCCACCGGCGAGCGGCCGTCGGACTGGTACAGGTCGCTCGACCCGGTGAGCCGGGAGGCGAACTCCGAGCTGGCCGACCGGCCCCGCCAGAAGTCCCGCATGGTGTCGCGGTACATGCCGTTCCACTCCGTCCACAGCACGGGGAAGTTGCCGACCTGGTAGCCGCCGGGGCCGACGTCCCACGGCTCGGCGATCAGCTTCACCTGCGAGAGCACCGGGTCCTGGTGGATCACGTCGAAGAAGGCCGACAGCCGGTCGACCTCGTACAGCTCGCGGGCCAGGGCCGAGGCCAGGTCGAAGCGGAAGCCGTCCACGTGGCACTCGATCACCCAGTACCGCAGCGAGTCCATGATCAGCCGCAGGGTGCTGGGGTGCATGGCGTTGAGCGAGTTCCCCGTCCCCGTGAAGTCCATGTAGTAGCGGGGGTCGTCGGGCATCAGCCGGTAGTACGACGTGTTGTCGACGCCCTTGAACGACAGCATCGGCCCGAGGTGGTTGCCCTCCGAGGTGTGGTTGTAGACGACGTCGAGGATGACCTCGATGCCGGCCCGGTGGAGGGCCTTGACCATCCCCTTGAACTCGCGGATCTGCTCGCCGTTCGAGCCGGTGGCGGCGTAGCCGGCGTGGGGGGCGAGGAAGCCGATCGTCGAGTAGCCCCAGTAGTTCGTGAGCCCTCGCTCGTGGAGGAAGCTCTCGTCGGCGATGTGGTGGATGGGCAGCAGCTCGACGGCGGTGATGCCGAGGTCCTGCAGGTACGCCACGGCGACGTCGGAGGCCAGCCCGCCGTAGGTGCCCTTGAGGTCGTCCCGCACGTCGGGGTGGGTCTTGGTGAACCCCTTGACGTGGGCCTCGTAGATGACGGTCTCGCTCCACGGGCGGTTGGGCGGTCGGTCGTCCTCCCAGTCGAAGCCGGGATCGATCACCAGCGACTTGGGGATGGCGTCGGCGTCGTCCTCGTCGTCGGGCTCGAGGTCGGCGGTCTCGGTGTCGTCGGGGACGTACGGCAGGACGCTGGCGGCGGCGAAGTCGATCGGGCCCTCGATGGCCTTGGCGTAGGGGTCGATCAGCAGCTTGGCCGGGTTGAACCGGAAGCCGTCCTCGGGCTGGTAGGGCCCGTGGACGCGGTAGCCGTAGCGGCATCCCGGCCCCCGCCCGGGCACGTAGACGTGCCAGTTGAAGGCGGTGCGCTCGGTGACCTCGATGCGCTCCTCGGTGCCGTCGGAGTCGAACAGGCACAGCTCGACCCGGCGGGCGTTCTCGCTGAACAGCGAGAAGTTGACGCCGTGGCCGTCCCACTCGGCGCCGAGGGGGAAGGGGCGGCCGGGCCAGACCTCGGTGGTCGGCGGAGGGGCGTCGGCCGCGCCGGGGGCGGGCGTCGGGGGGAAGGGTCCGGAGGGGCCGGCGACGTCGGTCATCCCGGGCCGCCCTTCCCGCGCAGGAGGGCTCCGCCCAGGGGCGGCAGGGCGATGGCCCCGTCCTTGACGGCGAAGGTGTGGTGGGTGGACACGAGGACCTCGGTGACGTGGGCCGGGAGGGGGACGGTGGCGGGGGCCTCGGCGAACGAGGCCACGACGTGGAAGGGGCCGCGGCGGAACCGCAGCCAGCGGGACGCCTCGTCGTAGGCGATCTCGTCGATGTCCCCGGGGGGCAGCTCCCGGCGCAGCCCGAGCAGCCGGCGGTAGAGGGCGGCGATGTCCTCGTGGACCTCGCGGCTGAGCTGCGAGCGCCGGAAGGTCTCGGGGTCCTGCGGGTCGGGGACCTCCTCGCCGGAGAAGGCGGCGAAGTCGGCGAACTCGCGCCTGCGGCCCTGACGGGTGGCCTCGGCGATCCCGGGGTCGATGTGGTCGCTGAAGAACTGGAACGGCGCCGGCTCGCCGTGCTCCTCGCCCATGAACAGCATCGGCGTGAACGGCGAGGTGAGGACGATCAGGGCGGCCAGGGGCTGGACCGTCCGGGGCAGCCGGTCGCCCAGGGCCCGGTTGCCGACCTGGTCGTGGTCCTGGGTGAAGGCGACGAACTGCTCGGGCGGCCGGTCGTCGGCCGGCGCCCCGAAGCGCCTCTCGCGGGCCGGGCTCCACCCGCCGGTGTGGACGTAGGGCCGGTGCAGCGCCGTGGCCAGGTCGGCCACCGTGCCGAAGTCCCGGTAGTACCCGTCGCGCTCGCCGGTGAGCAGGACGCGCACGGCGTGGTGGAGGTCGTCGGCCCACTGGGCGTCGCACCCCCAGCCTCCGAGCGCGGTCGGGCGGATGACCTCGGGGTCGTTGAGGGCGCTCTCGGCGATGATCAGGGGACCGACCCCATCGGGTGGCGGTGACGCCAACGGGCCGGCGAGCATGCGAGTGGCCCAGGCAGCACGAGCGCGTCGGGCGACGGCGGCGACGAGGTGCTCGGCGCCCTGGTCGAAGATGGCGTGGACGGCGTCGAGCCGCAGCCCGTCGACGTGCAGGTCGCGCAGGTACCACTCGACGCTCTGCAGCACCCACTCCCGGACGGGGTCGGACCAGGCGTCGTCGTAGTTGAGGGCCGCGCCCCACCCCGTCGTGTACTTCTCGGTGAAGTAGGGCCCGAAGGCGGCGACCTGCTCGGCCCCGGTGGCGCCGAGGTGGTTGTGCACCACGTCGAGGATCACGGCCAGCCCGTGGGAGTGGGCGGCGTCGACCAGCCGGGCCAGGCCCTCGGGCCCGCCGTAGTGGGAGTGGGCGGCGCCGAGGTACACCCCGTCGTAGCCCCAGCCCCAGCGGCCCGGGAACTCGGCCACCGGCATGATCTCGATGGCGGTGACGCCCAGGTCGGCCAGCTCGGCGAGGAAGGGGATGGCGCCGTCGAAGGTGCCCTCGGGGCTGAACGTGCCGATGTGGAGCTCGTAGAGCACGTGCTCGGCGAGGGGCCGGATGGCGAAGCCGGCGTCGGTCCAGGCGAAGGCGTCGGGGTCGACGATCCGCGACGGTCCCCGCACGCCCTCGGGCTGGTGCCGGCTGGCCGGGTCCGGGAGGGCCCGCCCGTCGAGGACGTAGACGTAGTCGTCCCCGGCCGCGGCACCGGCCACGGTCGCGGTCCGCACGCTCATCCCGGCATCGACGGTCGGGTGGTCGCCCGCCGCCTCGCCGGTCAGCAGCCGCACGACCACCTCGTCGGCCCCCGGCGCCCACACCCGGAACTGGACCTCGAACTGGCGATCGGATTCCCCGCCCTGGCGGGGAATCTGACCTCTAGTTCGGAGGGGGATCGCGCCGAGGGGGTGCTCGAAGGGGAGCCGGCCGTCGTCTTCGATCACGGGCTGGTGAACCAGAGGAGGCCGAGGGGCGGGAGGGTCATCTCGCCCGCCCACGGCTGGCCGTGCCGGGGCCGGTCCTCGGCGTCAACGCCGCCGAGGTTGCCGACGTTCGACCCGCCGTAGGCGGCGGCATCGGTGTTGAGGACCTCGGCCCACCGGCCCTCGGCGGGCAGCCCGACCCGATGGCCCTCGCGGACGACGGGCGTGAGGTTGGCGACGCACACGACCTGCTGGCCGTCGTCGGCGGAGCGCCGCACGAAGGCCACCACGCTGCGGTCGGCGTCGCCGCCCTCCAGCCACGTGAAGCCGCGGGGGTCGCCGTCGACCTCCCACAGCGCCGGGTGGAGCCGGTAGCAGTGGTTGAGATCGCGGACGAGCGACTGCACGCCGGCGTGGTCGGCCCGCTCCAGCAGGTGCCAGTCGAGGCTGCGCTCCTCGCTCCACTCCCGCTCCTGGGCGATCTCGCCCCCCATGAACAGCAGCTGCTTGCCCGGGTGGGCCCACATGTAGGCGTAGAGGGCGCGCAGGTTGGCCATCTGCTGCCAGCGGTCGCCGGGCATCTTCTCCAGCAGCGAGCGCTTGCCGTGGACGACCTCGTCGTGGCTGAGCGGCAGGACGAAGCTCTCGTCGAAGGCGTAGACGAGGCTGAACGTCAGCTCGCCGTGGTGGTGCCGCCGGTGGATCGGGTCGTGCTGGAAGTAGGCGAGCGTGTCGTGCATCCAGCCCATGTTCCACTTGAACCCGAAGCCCAGCCCGCCGCCGTCGACCGGCTTGGACACACCGGGCCAGGCGGTCGACTCCTCGGCCGCCGAGATCGTCCCCGGCTCCTCGGCGTGGACGACGGTGTTGACCTCCTGGAGGAAGGTCACCGCCTCCAGGTCCTCGCGCCCGCCGTGGACGTTGGGCGACCACTCGCCCGCCTTGCGGGAGTAGTCGAGGTAGAGCATCGAGGCCACGGCGTCGACCCGCAGCCCGTCGGCGTGCATCTCCTGGAGCCAGAACAGGGCGTTGGCCAGCAGGAAGCCCATGACCTCGTGGCGGCCGTGGTTGAACACGAGCGTGCCCCAGTCGGGGTGCGCGCCCCGGGTACCGGCGTGCTCGTAGAGGTCGGTGCCATCGAAGCGGGCCAGGGCCCACTCGTCACGGGGGAAGTGGGCCGGCACCCAGTCGAGCAGGACGCCGATGCCGTGGGCGTGCAGCGTGTCGACGAGGTACTTGAGGTCGTCGGGCGTGCCCCATGCCGCCTCGGGGGCGAAGAACGACGTGACCTGGTAGCCCCACGAGCCGCTGAACGGGTGGTGCATCACCGGCAGCAGCTCGACGTGGGTGAAGCCCATGTCGGTGACGTAGGCGGCCAGCTCGTCGGCCACCTGGGCGTAGCCGAGCGGCACCTCCGGGTGCGCCGGGTCGCGTCGCCACGAGCCGAGGTGGACCTCGTAGATCGACATGGGCCCGACCTGCGGGTCGAGCGTGCGGCGGCGCTCGACCCAGCCGGCGTCGCCCCACTCGTGGGTCGTCGAGCTGACGATCGACGCCGTGGCCGGGGGCACCTCGGCCTGGCGGGCCAGCGGGTCGGCGTGCTGGACGACCGAGCCGTCGGCCCCGTGGACCTCGAACTTGTAGCGGGCCCCCGCACCGACGCCGGGGACGAACGTCTCCCAGATGCCCGACGAGCCGGGCGGCTTCATCGGGTGGGTGGGGCCGTCCCACCAGGTGAAGTCGCCCACCACCGAGACGTCGCGGGCATCGGGGGCCCACACCCGGAACATGGTGCCGGCCTCGCCGTCGACGGTGCCGGGGAGCGCCCCCAGCACCTCGTGGAGTCGTCGGTGCCGACCCTCGTTGAACAGGTGGACGTCGACCTCGCCCAGCGGTGCGATCTCGGTGGCGCTCACGATGCGTCGTCTCCCTGCTCCAGGAGGCGGGCGATGCCCGCAACCGGGATCGCCGCCCAGTCGGGCCGGTTGTCGATCTCGTAGCGCAGCTCGTACACCGCCTTCTCCAGCTCGAAGATGGCGAGCACCTGGGCGAAGGCGGCCTCGCCGGCGGGCAGCAGCGAGGGCTCGACGCGGCCGCGGTAGCCGTCGAGGAACGACTGCCGGGCGCCGGCCTCCCACCGGTCGGGCAGGCTCGCCCCGGCCCGCTCGGCGGCCGAGGCGGCGTAGGCGAACGAGCGCAGCATCCCGGCCACGTCGCGCAGCGGCGAGCGCTTGCGCCGCCGCTCCCGCAGCGGCCGCGACGGCTCGCCCTCGAAGTCGAGGATGGTCCACCGGGAGTCGTCCAGCATGGTCTGGCCGAGGTGGAGGTCGCCGTGGTGGCGGATCAGCCGTCCAACCCCTCCACCTTGCGACATGCGTCGGAGGCGGTCGCGCAGGTCGTCGCCGCGGCCGAGGATGGGGGCGAACACCTCGTGCTCGGGGAGCTTGGAGAAGACCTGCTCGATCTCCTCGTCGACGGTGGCCATGAAGATGGGGAGGGCCTCGTCGGTGGCCTCCTCGGGGGCGAAGTCCGGATCCGACGCGTCGGAGCCGAGGGCCGAGTGCATCCGGCCCACGACCTCGCCCAGCTCGACCAGGCGGGGGGTGAGCCGGTCGGTCCGCCCCGAGATCAGCTCGTCCTGGGCCAGCTCCCACCCGTCGACGGCGTCGGCCAGGAACTCCTGGGCCACCCCCAGGGTGGCGTCGATCAGGTCGCCGTGGAGCGAGTACGACCCGACGAGGGCCGGCGCCCCGTCGAAGCCGTGGGCCGACAGGAACTCGAGCATCTCCAGCTCGGGGTTCTCCCCCGGCTCGAGGTGGCGGAACACCTTGAGGATCACGCGGTCGTCGATCACGACCGACGAGTTGGACTGCTCGGCCTTGAGGGCCCGGACCCCTGGCGGGTCGCCCAGTGCCGGGGCGCCGTCGGCCCAGGCGAAGGAGACGGTGTGGTCGCCGTCGCCCGCCGTGCCGCCCTGCCGGAGCAGGTCGGCGAGGGCGGCGGCGCGCACCGGGTCCTCCAGCACGTCGAGGGCCAGCTCGTCGCCGTCGAGCCCGACCACCAGCTGGAACAGCTCGTGGGTGCCGGCGGGGGTGCGGGCCTCGGCGATGAGCAGGCCCACGCCGGGGTCGGCGCACAGCGGGACCGTCGTGCGCACGTCGACGTGCACCTCGCGGGACTTGGCCGAGAACCAGCGCTGGGCCACGACCCACTCGGTGAGGGCGTCGAGGTCGATCTCCTCCAGGGCCTTGATGATGGTCATCCTCCCACCTCCTCGGGGGCGTCCCCGTCGAGGAGGGCATCGGCCGCCGCGTCCTCGGCGTGGGCCCGCTCGTGGGCGGCGCGGTCCTCGGCGGCGATGCGCTCCTCCTCGCTGCGGGCCTCGGCAGCCTCCAGGGCGGCGTCGAAGCGCTCCTCGGGGCGCTCCTCCTCGGTGAGACGGAACCAGAAGAACCCCCGGGGGGCCAGGGTGAGCAGGTAGGGCAGCTCGCCGATGCGCGGGAAGCGGGTGCGGCCCAGCATCTCCTCGGGCCAGCGTCCCTCGAACTCCGACAGGTCGAGCTCGACGGCTTGGGCCGAGCGAGCGATGTTGTGGACGCAGAGGACGGTGTCGCCCTCGTACTCCCGGAGCACGGCGAAGATCTTGTGGTTCGAGGTCTTGAGCGTGCGGTACGTGCCCAGCCCGAACACCGGGTGCTCCTTGCGGAGGGCGACGAAGCGCTGGATCCAGCGCAGCAGGCTGTTGGGCGTGCGCAGCTGGGCCTCGACGTTGACGGCCTGGAAGCCGTAGACGGGGTCCATCAGCGGCGGGGCGTAGAGCTGGGCGAAGTCGGCCCGGCTGAACCCGCCGTTGCGGTCGCCGGTCCACTGCATCGGCGTGCGGACGCCGTCGCGGTCGCCCAGGTAGACGTTGTCGCCCATGGCGATCTCGTCGCCGTAGTAGAGGATCGGCGAGCCCGGCAGGCTGAAGAGGATGGCGTGGAGGAGGACGATGTCCTCGCGACTGCCGTCGAGCAGGGGGGCGAGGCGCCGCCGGATGCCCACGTTGATCTTCATCCGCGGGTCCTTGGCGTACTCGGCGTACATGTAGTCCCGCTCCTCGTCGGTGACCATCTCGAGCGTCAGCTCGTCGTGGTTGCGGAGGAACAGGCCCCACTGGCAGCTGTCGGGGATCTCGGGCGTGCGCTCGAGGATCTCGACCATCGGCGTGGCGTCCTCGCGGCGGAGCGCCATGAACATGCGGGGCATCACCGGGAAGTGGAAGGCCATGTGGCACTCGTCCCCGTCGCCGAAGTAGTCGACGACGTCCTCGGGCCACTGGTTGGCCTCGGCCAGCAGCACCCGGTCGGGGTACTCGGCGTCGACGGTGGCGCGGACGCGCTTGAGGAACTCGTGGGTCGCCGGCAGGTTCTCGCAGCTCGTCCCGTCCTCCTCGAAGAGGTACGGAACGGCGTCGAGGCGGAACCCGTCGAGCCCGAGGTCGAGCCAGAACCGGAGGACGTCGAGCATCGCCTCCTGCACCTCGGGGCTCTCGTAGTTGAGGTCGGGTTGGTGGCTGAAGAAGCGGTGCCAGTAGTAGGCGCCGGCCTCCGGGTCCCAGGTCCAGTTCGAGACCTCGGTGTCGGTGAAGATGATCCGGGCGTCCTCGTACAGGTCGTCGCGGTCGGACCACACGTACCAGTCCCGCTTGTCGCTGTCGGGCTGCCGGCTCTCCTGGAACCAGGCGTGGTCGCTGGAGGTGTGGTTCATCACCAGGTCGGTGATCACGCGCATGCCCCGCTCGTGGGCGGCGGCGAGGAAGTCCTTGACGTCGTCGAGGGTGCCGTAGTCGGGGTGGACGCCGGTGAAGTCGGCGATGTCGTAGCCGCCGTCGCGCAGGGGCGAGGGGTAGGTGGGGAGCAGCCAGATGCAGTCGACGCCGAGCCACTGGAGGTAGTCGAGCTTCTCGGTCAGGCCCCGGAAGTCACCCGAGCCGTCGTTGTTGCCGTCGAAGAAGGCCCGCAGGTGGAGCTCGTAGAAGACGGCCGTCTTGAACCAGAGCGGGTTGGCCTCGAACCAGTGCGTGGCTGTGTCGCGGGCGGTGTTCTCGGGGGTCACGACCGTCGCCTCTCGTCGGATGTGTGCGGTCGGCCCGTCGTGGCCCGAGGTCGGTCGTGACCCCCGGCCGGACGGCTCCTCCCTCGCCGCCCGGGGGGCCCGTGGCCTCTGGAGAGCCCTCGCTCCGCTCGGTCTCTCACCGTGCTCACGCGGCCTCG
>JACZCZ010112025.1_pt1 | contig 13602 bp, 25 predicted proteins | sample 8641811 | NCBI WGS metagenome assembly JACZCZ01 (sample SAMN15324610, study PRJNA640507) | soil metagenome | isolation source: intercropping peanut in the first line | place: China: Luxin town, Laibin City, Guangxi Province | collected 2019-07-25 | depth 10cm m | reverse complement strand
TTGTTCAGGATTTCCTCCATAGTGAGCGAAATCGGAACAGCCGCCATCTTCGGAGTGAAGTACGCGTCGTTGAAAAGCTCTTTCGGGGGATTTTCGAGGAAATCATAGCCACCGTACCACTGAATCTCGGGGAGATCGATCAACAGCGTCTGTCGAATACGGGGTCCGGAATAGGTCTGCCACAGGCCCTTGCGACGAAGAACGTCGAAGAGCGGAATAGCATCGGAGACGATATCCTGCCAAACAGGGGACCGCTCCTCAAGTGCCATGGAAAGCACCTGCTGATAGTTTACGTTAGTATTAATCGAAGCCATTGCTTCTTACCTCGCGGTAGCCTTGGCGAGTGAACGCCGAAGGATTGCATCTAGGTCTTTGGCATCCTCTTTGCCGGGAGCACGCGTGGTTGCTAGTCCTGGGGTAGGGGAGCCGGTTACGGATTTTTGCCCAGCAGGATCAACAAGGGGCCTAGACGACGCAGGGGCGGACAGAGTGCGAGGGCTTTGGACAGAAGAAGCGTAGAGCTTATCAGCCATCCAGTAGGCTTCCTCAAGCTTTTGTCGTTCGCTCAAGTTCGACGGTATCATACCACTGTTCAATAATTTAGCAATATGAGGCTCTAGTTCGTCATACCGTTCATGACCGGGTTCAGCCTTGAATGGAGCGATGAACGTGTTTTCGATCTGGCTGAGGCGATCTTTCTCTGCCTCTTCCTGCTGACGCTGACGGTCGCGCTCTTCCATCTGCTGAAGCTTCTGGGTTAGCTGCTGAACAGTCTGCGTTAGCTGGTTGGTCTGCGCTCCCTGCGGATCACGAGACGCTTGCTGCTGCTTTCCAAGGATATGATTGGCGTACTGTTCAGGTGTGATATTGACCGATGCCAGAACGCGCTTAACGCCTTCTTCGGGATTGGTTCGGATAAGCTGATCGATGGCATAAACGCTCTTGAGATAGTCGGGAACAGTTGTCCCGGCGCTCTTGGCGATCTGGTCAAACTCCTTGAGCTTGGACCAGTTTTCATGCCCTTCCTTGAATTCAGACTCTCGCTTTTCAGCTTCAGCCTGAACGCGGTATATTTCCTCTTTCACCACATGCGGGACGTTTTCCCACTTCTCATTGGCGCGGGGGAGGAAGTGAGCAGGCGGCTTGGTGTAGTCCCTGCCCTCAGACGGCTTGGCCTTAGCCTCTCCATTCTGCTCACTTCCGTCCGCTTGCTCTGCAACTACGGGAGCAGAGGGCTCTTTCGGCTCCTTGGGAGCAAACTTTCCATCAGGCGCACGTTCTCGCGCAGCCTTGGCTTCCGGCGTTTCGGCCTTGTCCTCAATCTTGGGCTTGTCGGCCTTCGGTTCGGTCTCTGCCTCTTTGGGCTTAGATGCGTCCTTCTCAGCCTTCTGGGCTTGGGAGCGCTCAAAGGCCGTCTTGATCGCTGTATCAAGATCAGGCTTCTTTACCTCGGGAGGCGCTTCCTCTTTCGGAGTGCTGCGCTCAACCGGCGTTGGCGTATTGCTGGTAGCGGTATCGATTGGCACCTGCTGGGGAGTCGGTGCAGTCATATTTACGTCTGACATGGCTCTTCCTCGGTCTGAGCGAGATTTAGCTGGGGTTAACGGTTAGAGGTGGAAATCCATCCGCAAGCGCATGTTTGACGGATGGATTTGTCAGCAAACATAGGCTTGGTAATGATTACGGGCTTCCGGCAATCCGGACAGTTATTCAATATCCATTGGTGCTGTCTCATTGGGATACCCTTTCCCCTCTCTCGTAGCGGGCTAATGCTTTCTGCAAGGAGGTCTGGATGGCCTTCTCGTCTACCTTGGGCTTTACAATCCCCGTAGGCCTTTCATTGCCGACTTCCACATAGCTGATCCCATCAGGATTGCCGGACGGCTTGTACGTGGCGCGGAGAGCGGCTTTGGACGTGTATTCCTTACCGTCTGCCATGCTCCGCACTGCATCGATAGTATCGGCAATGACCATGGGTGCTGGCAAAGAGGAGCGCTGTGGTTCGGCTTCGACATGGTTGTGGGGCCATTCACTGATCCAGTGATGACCGCCACAAACAGAACACCGTCTGAGAGTGTCCCTAGCCATGATTAAGCCTTCAGAGCCGCGATGATTGCGTTCACCTTGTCGGTAAGGTCCGCGAGGTCTTGGCGGATAGCGGTTAGCGATGCGTTCGTGCTGGTGAGGCTAGCTGCCGTGGTGTCGGTGGATGCAGCAGTGGCGGCAGGAACAGCAGCAACCGTGTTGTTGCCCGTTTCGCCAGTGCTGTTTGTGAGAGCGACAAGCGCGACGATAGCGGGATTGTTTGCCGTACCTTCATCGATTGCGGCCCCCACCTCTTTTGCTAGAGGGAAGGCCATGCCGAGATTGACGAACTTTTCTGCGTTAGAGAATGCCATTTAGGGCTCCTATGGGGTTGGTTCGTAGCCCTCTACGACAAGAGGGGTTCCATTTTCAGTTACAATGGTGATGGGCGTCCCTCGGATAGGCGAAATGTCGGTGGGAGGAACAAACACCGTCACAACTGGCGCTTTATCCTCTACGGGAATTACGGGAACGCCACCCGATTCAACGATAACGACTGCTGGCCCCGGCATCACACACCCCATGTCCCAGCGACAGGATTGCCGCCAACGAGTTCCCAAGCCGTAGCTGCGGCATTATACCAGAAGACGGCATAGATGGTTTTGCCAACAACCGTATTGACTGGTAACTGGCCTGTTGCGAATTGAACGTATGCCGCATTCCACGTAATGGCGCGCGTTGTGCCATTGTCTCGGATGCGAATGGTAAGCTGCTGAGCGTCGATAGGAGTTCCCGTTGGGGCTGCAACTGTCAGACCTGCCGCCTGCGCCGTCACAGCCGCAACGTCCGTTGTATTGGCATTCGGCGTTAGAGTCGCTGTCGAAGCGACTGCCGTTACGCGTGGCGTCGAAGGCGGAACATTGGTCGCGTTCGTGAGGTTGATCGAAGACGGAGTTCCGAGGTTCGGCGTAACCAGCGTTGGACTAGTTGCGAACACCAGAGCGCCGCTGCCGGTCTCATCCGTAACAGCCGTGGCGAGGTTGGCGCTGCTTGGTGTCGCGAGGAAGGTAGCAACGCCAGTCCCAAGCCCGCTAATACCCGTCGAAACGGGCAATCCAGTGCCGTTGGTCAGCACTACAGACGTAGGCGTGCCAAGAGCAGGGCTTACGAGAGTCGGGGAGTTGGCGAGGACGATATTGCCCGTACCAGTCACCGGAGCCGATACGAAGCCACCTGTGCCGTTGCCTACCGGGATTTCGCCCGCGCCAATCGTGGTGCTGATCGTGATCTCTGGCGTGATGGGATCGCCGTCACTTACACCAGCAAACCCATTGGCGGTTGCGACGGAGACGCCCTGAACCGTACCAGTGCCAGCAGCAACCCAATCGAAGTCATAGTCACCCGTTCCGGTCTTGCCCAGAACATATCCAACGCCAAGATTGCTCAGGGGCACAGCCTGATCAGCAGGGGCGAAGTTGAACACAACCTGCGCAAGTGCCTGCTGCGTGGTGAACGGCGTCATGAGCGCCGTGGCGTTCGATCCACCGATAGCCTGCGCTGCTGATGCTAGGATGCCATTGCCGGGAATGGTCGTTTCCAACGTACCCTGAAGGGCATTGGTAAAGGCGATAAGCTGGTAGTCCTCGAAACTAGGCATGCGGAGTCACCTGCTGGCCTTGATTGGGTGCTGTGACGAGCGCACCGTTATATTCAACAAGATCGCCGTTGTACTGAACAAGCATGACCTGGGGAATTCCAAGCACGCCAGGATAAGCGGTCCTTACGTCAAGCTTGAGACGGCGGATAAACCTGCTCATCGACCACTCCCATTAGGCTTAGGCTGATTGGCCTTGGCTTCCGCTGCGAGACGCGCATTTTCCTGTTGAACCGCAAGCTGGTCATAGGCAAGACGCGTATCTGTATCTAGCTCGACATACCTGAACTGATCGTCAGCTTCGAACTTGGCCTGCTCAACCGCCGCACGCTGCTGTTCAAGCAGGGCTTCTGCCTCTAGGCTCATCTGCGTTGTCTTCGTGTCAGCGGCAAGCTGGGCTTCTTCGCGAGCCACGGCAACCTGAGCATCAAGCTCCTTGGCCTGAACGTTGGCTGCTGCCTTGATCTGCTCTTTCTGAGCTTCGACCTGTGGCGCCTGTTGCAATGCCTGAGCCTCAAGCTGAACTCTCTGCTCTTCGATGGCCAGCTTACGGTTATTGAATTCGGCTTCCTGCTGGACCTTGAGCAGTTCAGGGTTAGGCGGCTGCGGCTGGCTCGCCTTGGCAATCATGTTGTCAGCGAATTCATCGATTGCAGCGTCAAGTGTACGGCCACCACGGAAGGGCGCTAGAGCAAAGCGGAGAATTTCGGCGGCAAAGGACGCGCTCTCAGGCACTGCGGTGACGAGCGGGGCAATCTGCTGCATGGCAGTGCCAAACGCTGTCAGAAACTCGCTACGGGCTTGCTTCTCAGCCATTTCATCGGGGAAGATGGTTGAATCAGTCTCAATGTCGAGAACGAACGGCCTGATCTTGTTATCACGCAGGAATTCCATCACCTGATCGATGGTGACGGTCTTCTGTACCTCTTGGGCTTGGGACTGAAGCTGCTGGATTTGCTGCTGCGCCTCTTCCTCAAGCTTGGCTAGCGTCTGCTCAGCCTGCTGAGGGTTCTGCTGAACCATCGCCTGAATCTGCGGGTTGGTCTGTGCCTGCTGGATCATCGCCTTGGCTTGGGACTGAACAGATCGTGCCTGACCCTCAAGTTCCCGAACCTGCTTCCGAATGTCTGCATCCGTGGGCAAGTCCATCTGGCTCATTTCCAGCATGGTCTTCTGACTGAACTTCTCAGCCATGATCTCAGCAGAGATGCGAACGAGGTCGCGAGCAATACGGATCAACTCGTTCTGCTTGTCGCGAACACGATAAGAGCCGTTCTGGTTCTTCAGAGCCTGAGCGCCGTAAGTCTCTTCGCTCTCAGTGGCGCCGCGCTGAATGTCGCTGATGCCCATAATCTGATAAACATCTTCGATGATCTGACGGCGAAGCTCAACGCACTGCTGGATCGTCGTGGCGACCATATCGGTAGGAAGCCAAACAATACTGTCCTTAGCCGCTCCACCGCCGAACGCAGCCCAATTGGAAATGCCAATCAGAACTTTGTCGTTTGTGGTCTGGCCCAGAGCGCTTTCGATGGCATCGCCAAGTTCACCCGAACCAGCGGGATAGAAGCCTCGAACCTGGAGCGCGTAGGACAGCGCATGAATTCGCGCCGTTAGCTCGTTGATCTCCTCAAGCTGATCCTTGTAGAACATTACGTCAGGAACAGGGATAAGCGTAGACCGCTCTGTAGTGGCGTAAGCGGGCTTAGGACAGGGAAAGACGCCTTCTAGCTTCAGGTGTGGCTTGCCGCTGTCCAAGATCGGCAGGACGCCCTTGGAAACCCATACAACCTTGTCTTCGCCCTTATGCCAGATTTCCCAAACACCGGCCTTTTGCGTGGTGTCATTGTAGTTGTTGGCGTCTCGGTTGCGCTCGCCCTCACGACGCTGGAAGTCCGCTCCGATCAGGTCAGCTTCCTTCACATCGGGGAAGCGCTTCTTCATCTGCTCAAGCGTCATCCAAGCGCGGCGAGCAACCCAACCAACCTCAGACCAATTGCGTGACGGATCGTGAAGGAAGTCACGCCTATGCAGCCACTCAACACAGATGCGCTCTGTCTCAGCGTCACTCTCTGCCTTGGTCTCGTATCTAACCCATGCAGCACCACGAGCCAGAATAGCCAGATCATCACGCAGACCAAGCATCACATCGTTAATGCTCGTTAGGTCGAATGAAACGTTGGTGCAGCGCTCCAGGAATTCAGAGGCTGTGCGGTAGACCGGGCGCCGATCCTTGAACTTCGTGGTCACAACCGGAACAGGAGGGCGCGCATAGATCGATGGCTTCAGAACCTCAATGTTGGACCAGAACAAACAGAACTCACGCTCTCTCGTGACGTTAGAGAGGTAGTTCATGTCCGCGTACAAACGATCAACGTTGTCCGCTCGATCATTATAATTCTGAAACGCCCTCTCGGCCTGAACAATCAGTTCAATCCAAGGAGCGGATGATTTTGGCTCATCCTTAACGAGTTGGTCGAAGTCGTAAGGGGCAATCGGGTCCACTATGCAACCCTCGCATATTCACCAAACGCGGCGTCTGCGGCCTTGCAATATGCCTCGTGCGCTTCTTCCGCCGTGACGAAATACCCAAGGTGCTTGCCATCGGCGCGTGCAATGTACTTACCAGTTCGTTTGAACAAGGTTACTCCCTTGTAACCAGTCGTGTTGTCCGTGCGGAGTTTCTGGTTTCCAAGATTCTGGCGCTGCTCAGCCTTACGCAGATTAGCGATTGAGTTGTTCAAGCCGTTCCCATCAATGTGGTCGATATAATCAGGCGGCTGTTCACCGTAGAATAGAGCCCACGCGACCCGATGGGCATAGTAGTACTTATGCTTGAAGTATACGCGGATGTATCCCATCCCGTTGATGGACCCGGCTGCATCGCCACTCCTAGCTCCGCGCCGTGCAACCTTGTTGCTGATCAATCCAGTTTCGGGGTCGTAGTGCAGAAAGGCCAGCATGTCTTTGACTGGCAACTGGTGACGGGGCTTGGCCATGCATCGTCTTTCTCGAACGGTTGTCAGAGAATAGCACGCATACGTTGAACAGTTCAAGACGACAAAACAAAACGGCCACTGCCGGAGGGATGGAGCAGTGGCCGTTTCGGAGCGACGAATGTACAGGGAGGAGAAGTACGAACTACTTATCGCCTACCTTCTTCTGGCTGTCAACACGTGCGTCGTTTTCCTCAACTAGGCTTTCACGCCGTGCATTGCGCTGGGCAAGCGCGTCAACGCCACCAACCTCCCCCGGCGTAGAGCCGGAACTGTCCTCGCCCATATCCTTGAGAATCTTGGACTTCAGAACAGGGCTGATGTTCTCGGGAATGGTGTGCTTGTTGCCTTCTACAAACCCCATGGTCTTGAGGTCTTCTAGCTCGGCTTTCGAGAGATTAGATTTCTTGGCCATGAACATTACTCCACGTGATTAGGTGTTTGTGAAACGTCATTATGCGACGTGTGTTGCATCACAGAAGCGCGGTTGTGTAGTGCGAACTCGCCTTGAACAGCCTGCGCAGCCTTTCTGTGCGCATGGATCGCGTCGCAAATTCTATCATACTGGCCTAGATATCTAACCGACTTACCAATACCAAGGCTGGCCCGCCACCGCTTATCTTTCTTGACCCAACAAACGCCTTTAATCCGAGACTTGCCCCATCCAGCCTTATTCCTCATATTTTCCGAATGGGTTGCCTCTCTTAGATTCTCTGCGCGGTTGTCTCGCTTGTTGCCATTAATGTGGTCTACTTGCAGAGATGGCCATTCCCCACAGTTAAGCGCCCACGCTACACGGTGAAGGAGCAAGGCGACTCCATCTACGGTTGTTATGCCATAAGGTCCACTGAAACTGCCGACAACGTCTCCAGCTTTGTAATTACCAGCATCAATCTTTCTGGTTACAGTTCCTTGATAGGGGTCGTAGGTGAATAGCTCGTTCAGCCTCTCAACATTAGGGTGATTCCTAACCCTCTTCGCTCCCATGCTCTAACCTTTCATAATTTTATCTGTGTCGGCTTGCGTTGCTGTACTGGCGGCGGCTTGATTTGGCCCTGACGCGGCTTTGCGTGCGTATCAGGCTCTTCCGGCGCCTTACCGCTTATCATACGATCAAGGATTTGGCCCAACAAGCCCAGCATATCGTGCTGATCGTCGTTAACGCCAGCCGGGAATTTCATAAGCTCGCTCAGAAAGGCTTCTTTCCATGGCGCATTGCGCGGGATGCGTAGCTTCTTCATTGCTACCCTACCGCGCATGGACTGGCCTCTAACGCCCTTATCGCCACCCCTGGTAGGGAATTGCTCTCTCGCCACGTAAGCGCCAGTCTCTAGCTGCCTACGGGTCAGGAATGGTCCGACAGATGCTTTGATCTGCCCCGTTTCCTCAGCCCAACCAATCGGCCCCCATTTCAGGACAAGATCGCAGAACGACTCAACCCACTTGTCGGAGCTTGTCTGCTCTCTCCATAGATCAAGGAGCCAAGGGTTATCGAACTGATCGATACCTATAACGCCATGCACCGTGTAGTCGCCGCCATCCTGCGTTACAGCATAGTCAGAGGCGCCATAGATGCGAAGGAGCGACTTCGGGGGAATTTGGCTTTCCTCAACCTCTTCAAACCATTCCTTCTTCCAATAGTCACCAGTGTCAGGCGCTGGGCGCTGTTGGTACAAAGCGGACCAAGTACGAGCCTTGAGCTTAAATGGCTTCCAGTGATCCTCTGTGAACCATTCAGGCCATATGTATTCACCAACCTGACGGCCAAGGAGATCGTCTAGGCGCTCGGCCTGCGCAGGAATGCAGATGACTTCCCAAGTTTCGCCGTCGCGACAATCAATCATGCCGCTCTCGCCGTTCCAGTTCTCAGGCAGGATCGATCCCGCCAGATCACCTTCGTGCCAGCGCGTAAGCGTCATCATCACAGAGCCATGCGGCTTGAGACGTGTTAGAACGTCATCCTGGTAGGCATCAATCGTGCTCTTGCGCGTGGCTTCGGAATCGGCCTCCTGCCTGCCCTTGATCGGGTCATCAATTGCGATGAAGTCGGCACGGTTGCCCGTGATGCCCGAGAGAATGCCGCCCCCCATGAACTCAGAGCCATTGGTCAAAGCCCATTCGTCAGCCGCGCTGCTGTCCGTGCTCAGTGTGCAGTTGAATAGTTGCTGAAATCCCGGCTGCTTGGCTATAGAGCGCATGCGCCTGCCGAACTTACGGGCGAGGTCGCTACCATAGCTAACCGTGATGGCCTTGAAGTTGGGCATAGAGCCCATTGCCCACGTGGTGCTTACGACAGTTGCGTATGTAGACTTTGCGCTACCTGGGGGCAGGAACATCATTGTGCGCCCGCGATGCTTGGCTATGCACCTTTGCGTGGCATCTAGGATGATTTCGTGGTGCAGAGCCAGTTGAGTTTCGACGGGAGCGAAGTTCTCTTCGTTTTCCTGCTCTGTTACAGGAGCGCCCGGAACCTCAATGTACTTGGCGTAGTCAATTAAGCTTCGACGGGCTCGGCGTCGTCTCAGAAGTTCCAGTGCTGCGGCCTGCGGCGATGGATTCAAGTTCTTCATCCGTTAGAGCGTTGACGCGGGACTGAATGACGCCACTCAACTCTACCTGCTGCATGGCCTTGCCGTCTACTCTATCCGCCACTTCCTTGACTGCCCAGCTTTCCCCTTCAAGGGCTTTGGACACTAGGACCTCTGCAACCTCGCGCAACTTGGTCTCGCCCGTAAGCCCTTTGGCTGTCAGAGCGATGTTGAGCATATTGGAAAAGCTCTTCTCTTTTGGGGGACGTCCACCAGCCATAGTTAAACTTGGTTAACCTCTTGATACATAAGTTCAGACTTATATGCGATGAGCGTGTCTGAGTTTATCATTTCTCCACCATCTCAGTGATTGCGTCTACTGCTCCATGAGATAGGTAGATTCCAATGTTTTCGTCATTCTCCAACAGATGGATTATCCGAGATCGCTCGCCTAGAATTGCTCTACACGTTCCTTGGCAAATTACGGCCCCTAGCATCGACCCAATAAGGTCGCGGGGCATTATCTCATAATACACCATGTCCCACAACTTCTGCGGGATATTGTCAGGCCTGTTCATTTCATCCCCTCGAACTCTGTCCTTGATCCGTCTGGATGAATGACGGTTAGGCCTCCGTCCTTGTATCGGATTATTACTGTTCCATCGTCATGGGCTGTTATTGCTCCTGATGTAGTTTGCTTTGTACGATGTTGAGTTGGGATATAATCCGGCTTGTCCTCATACAGCAGCACTCCATGCGCATCATATCCCCATATGGTCTTGGATTCTTCGGTGCTCATTTCTTATGTTTCCTCCCAACTTCGCCTCGACGCCATCGAGCTACATAGTCTCTCTGATAGGCTACGCGATCAAACCCTTTCGCGTCAGGTGCTGAACTAACGCGTTCTTCTCCGACGCGATTGACCACATCATTTCCTGATCGGTCTTTCCGCCCTTTATCGGGAATCGATGGGCGATCCACTTTGGCTCTTGGTTGTGGCGAAGGCCGGGGAGCGGATGACGTAGTTCCCACTTTTTCTCGCCTTGACGCATCATCGCGTCGGTTACGAGCATAGAGAAGCTCACTCGCTTGTGCGCATAGGCCATAGTGACGATCTCCGCAGATTTTGCATTTAGGCTTTTCCATCCCGTTAGCCTAACATGTGTCGGTTAGTCTAACAAGACGTTACTCTCCCTTCTGAGTTGGGAGATAGGGCTTTGGAAACAATAGGTTGGCGGAGATTCCACGCCTCAGCCGCTTCAATCCAAGAATGCTTCAGCGGCCCTTTTGCACCACATCGAGTGCATCGACACGTATAATTCGATGTGTCTTTCTTGGCCCTCTCTGCCTCCTTCTTGATAAAGTAGGACTTGGCCTTGGTGTTCACTGTGACTTTCACATTACCACAGAACGGGCACGGTGAGAAGTTGCTCGACTCCTCTTTAGCCTTGTCCAACAGCTTTCGGTGCCTTGGGAGAACGATGCCGTTACTCATTGTCGTTCCGCTCCGTTACCTTAATTCCAACATGACAACCAGCCGCACGAGCTAACCGAGGGCCCCGATTGACCCATGCAGCAAAAATCTGCGACGGCGACACTTCGGTATCAGCCTCATCAGACACGGCGCATGTTACCCAAACCTCTTCCCAAAGCTCCCTGTTCTTTGCTGGAAGTCCATACTTCGCCGCGTCGTTATAGGCTCGACCAAGAAGGTTTAGTAAGTTTTGAACTTCTGCGTCTTCACTTGTCATTGGTGTCTTCCCCCTTCTGGGAATGCTGGCGGATGGCTTTTAGGGCATCGCGAGGGTCTGTCACGGTGTTTTTGTACTCTGGGTCATGCTCAACCCAAAACCCGTTTCGCTGATCGTCATACTCAACTCTCAATCCCCATGGAGTTATGTAACCAGTGAGCCATATACGCTCTGCCATCGGATAAAAACTTCCACGGCTCATCTTACGTCTCTCCCCCTTACTTGGTTAGGTTGGGCTTTGGAGGGGTGAGGGCTAGAAGTTCGCGCTTAATAATGCCCGCACCAATCCGAATATCCGGCCATTCTGATTTACTTTCTAGCCGCTCTGCAATCTCAACACAGACGCTATGGCGTACAAAAGCCTCTCCATTCACCATTACGACATCGCCAGCCTCAGCGCCAGGAGCGTCGAATCCGTTCAGGACCGCTTTTGGTGTTGACCAAACGACCTCCTTACTTGGCATCTTCATTCTCCTCCTTTTGGGATAGGGTGGATTTGGAAAGGGCGATGAGCTTACCCGCTGCAATCACCTCGATTTCTTCCGCCGCTTCGAACCCGTAAAGATCGTTTCTGACTTCTACGTAGTGCTTCGTCATATCCTCAAGGCAGTCAGACAGATCGCGAATGAGTTCGGCCTGGGCTTCTATGTGGGAGGCGGCTTCGTCCAACTCTTGGGCCACGAACAGCAGTTCCTTACCCGTCCTGATCATTGAAGCGCTCATCCGAAGCGCTGTTGTTATACCACTCATTGCTTGTCTTCTTTCCCTAGAGAGGTGAGGAAGGCCCTCGAAGAGGAAAGAGCGCCATCTAGAATTTCGTTGTTCATCATAAGTGCGTTGATTGTTGCAGGGTCATCAGGCCCACCAGAGGCAATCATTGGCACCGCATCTTTAATTCCAGTGCGATAAAGCAAAACTGCATACCAAAGCTCTTCCAGCACCTTCACTGCTTCGGATAGACGGGCTTGGGATGCGTCAGCGCGGTCACGATAGGTACGGGCAACGGTTGATGCGTTGTCCATCTGTGAGAGCATGCCCAGAAGGTCGGGCAGCGGTTGCCATCCAGTGTTGTCGAAGAAATTTTCCCGCACGAACGAGGTCATGAAAGACCGCAAATCGTTCTTAGCCGTTTCAATCTCATTTTCCAGCGATGCGATACGTGCGGCTTGCTCCTCTATGAGGGTGTTGGATGGCTCAGGACGAGTATTCCATGCAGTAGCAGCCTCCCACTCCTCTAGTCTCTCTGGGCCAGTCGATGTGCATTGGCATGCAGCATAATATGATACATCCCAATCCTCCCCCATCGAAATCATGTGTTGAGCCTCTATGGAGGTGGGGCCATTAATCTGCATTTCTGGCTGCCCGCCGCAAAACGGGCACGGCCTCAGTTCCTCACTCATTCGTTACCTCTTTTGATTTCTTTGGGGTTGGGAGGCGGAGGAAGTGGTTGCCACATATCGGCGTCACCATAACCATAGCTGTGAACCCACGTCCGCTCTTCCTCGAACGGCTCCTCGCTGTCCCAATGTCCTGAAACTACGAGATCCTTCGCTCCACACCATTCGCGGTAGTAGAGCATGATTTCAACATCGACATGCCTCGGCGTGTTTTCATCAATCGGGAACCACTCGCTCATTTGATCTCACTCGCCTTATTGCGGATTGCTTGCCGAATGCGACCTTCTTGGCGCTTCAACGCCCTATTGTACTGCGCCCTGAAATCTGTAGGCTCGTCCTCTATGTCCTGATCCGTGTATAGATCGTCTTCTATTATCTTGGCGCACTCCTCGTAAGCGTCTTTCTGGGCTTTGAGGATAGCTTTCGAAACTGCAACCATAGCAGACTGATAATCAACTGCGCCGCCATATATACCATATCCGCTTGTGGTCTCTATGTCAGAAGCGAACTCCGCTGCTTCATCCCAAGCCCATTCTGGAATATCGTCAGGTCTCACAGCCATATCGGTAGTCCTTCGCTGGAACAGTTGAAGATTGCAAACACTGGCTGGCAGCTTGGCTTCACAGGCTCAGGCGGAATGTACGGCACCTCAACTACCAATTCAGGTTCTGTTGGAAGTGGGCTGGGGAGGTCAAGGACGGGTGTTGTGACTACTTCCGATACCAACGGGGCTTCTGGCGCTGTAGGAGTCTGTATGAGGCCTGCCTGACGGTATTCGTGGCGAGCCTGCGATGATCCTGGATTGAAGATTTCTTCCAGTCCGCACCCTGCAAGGAATGGCGTCAGGAGTAGAAGGGAAAGACGGATCATTTGCCCTCTGCCTTTGCAATCGCAGCGCAGCACTGATCAAAAACACGCTTAACGTCCGGAGACATGGGCTCGCTGCTATTCGTCAGGTGTACTTGGGACACAGCGGCCTTCAATGCCTCAAGAAGTTCAGGAGCGGCAGCAATCAGGCGTGCGTTGGCTTCTCCTTCATCAGCGTATGGACCAGTGCTCCAGTTCCCCGATGGGTTGATGCGTGACTCCGCGATTGGATACCCCATCCCCCTAGATGAATTATCATCAGGATTGCAATTACCCCATACTAGCGTCGTACCATCTTCAACACGCCAAGGCCCCGGCGTGTGTTTCGTTTCGTCTGTCATCTGTAGCCTCCAAGCGCTCAGGTTGTGTTGGGTTAGGTGGTTG
>JACZCZ010222006.1_pt1 | contig 13607 bp, 10 predicted proteins | sample 8641811 | NCBI WGS metagenome assembly JACZCZ01 (sample SAMN15324610, study PRJNA640507) | soil metagenome | isolation source: intercropping peanut in the first line | place: China: Luxin town, Laibin City, Guangxi Province | collected 2019-07-25 | depth 10cm m | reverse complement strand
CTCCCTCCCCCGCTTCCGCGGGGGAGGGCAGGGAGGGGGTTTCTTCACCGTCACTGCACACCACGCTCGACCTCCCGCTGCAGCGCCTCACCGAGCGCGTCATCGCGAACTACGTCCGCGAACATCAATCGATCGGCATCAACAACGCGTCAGCATTACTCGTCGACACTCGCGACATGGCGGTTCGTGCGATGGTGGGATCCGCGGACTTCAGTTCCGCGGCTATCCAGGGACAGGTGAATGGAACGCTCGCGAAGCGATCGCCCGGATCCGCGCTGAAGCCCTTCATCTACGCGCTCGCGATCGATCAAGGGCACATACATCCACTGACAGTGCTGAAGGACTCGCCGCAATCCTTCGGACCCTTCAGCCCCGAGAATTTCGACGGTCGATTCGTCGGCCCCATCACAGCGACCGACGCACTCGCACGGTCGCGCAATATCCCTGCGATTGCGCTGTCGGCGCAGCTCGCCCAACCGAGCTTCTATCAGTTCCTGAAAGGTGCCGGCATCTCGCGAATGGCATCGGAGCAGCACTACGGCCTCGCGCTCGCACTGGGCGGCGGCGAAGTGACGATGGAGGAGACTGCGATGCTCTACGCGATGCTTGCGAATCGCGGACAGATCGCACCGCTGCGCTACTTTGCTGATGACCCTCCAACGCCAGGCCTGCGACTGCTCTCCGAAGAAGCGAGCTTCATGACGCTCGAGATGCTTCGCAGCGCTCCGCGGCCGGATGATCCGTTCACGCGCAAACAGGATCGGCTGCGAGTTGCCTGGAAGACCGGCACATCCTGGGGGTTCCGCGATGCGTGGACCGCAGGTGTCTTCGGCCCTTATGTGCTCGTCGTGTGGGTCGGCAACTTCGACGGTCACGGCAATCCGGCATTCGTTGGCGTGCAGGCAGCGGCGCCGCTGTTCTTTCGGCTGACCGATGCGATTGCGGGCAACGATGCGAGCCTTGCGGAACCGATCTTCCGTCAGCCGCCACGACTCGAGCGCGTCGATGTCTGCAGCGCATCCGGCGATCTGCCGAATGCGGATTGTCCGCAGATCGCGAGCACGTGGTACATCCCTGGCGTGTCGCCGATCCGCGTGAGCCAGATTCATCGCCGCGTCTGGATCGACGCTCGCACCGGCGAGCAGGCGTGTCCACCCTACGATCCCGCAACGACGCGCAGCGAAGTGTTCGAGTACTGGCCGACAGAGTTGCTGCAGCTCTTCGCGCAGGCCGGCATGCCTCGCCGACGGCCGCCCGCTTCTGCTGATTGCCAGCGCGACGTACCGAGCGGAACACCGCCGCGCATCACTTCACCGGTCGTTGCTGCGACGTACACCGTTCGCGCACAACGCGTCGGCAGCGAATCGATTCCGCTCGCTGCGAACGCGGACAGTGAAGTGCGACGGCTGCATTGGTTCGTCGATGAGAACTACATCGGCACTGCGGCACCAGGGATCGCGATCGGGTGGAATCCAGAACACTCGGGCAAGTACATCGTGCGTGCGGTGGATGACAGAGGCAGGGCGGATAGCAGGGAGATGGAGGTGGCGTTGGTGAGGTGAGAACCCAATCAGCCGCAGCGTTCTCGCGCAGTGGTTGCCATCAACCAATCTGCGCATTCCCCGCAAGTCGTTCGAACTCCGGCAGCGCCGCATCGAAGTAGTGAAGTGCGGCGCCATCGAGCGTCATCAGGTAGAGCTTCTTGTCATTCACCGCGAGCACCGATCGGCCGCGGCGCTTCACTTCATCGGAGCCGATGTAGCTGTAGTTGAACTCGATGCCTTGACTGCCGAGAAACGTCACCGGCTTCACGCCTTGCGTCTCGAACACGCTCGCACCGGCTTTGATGCGATAGTAGGACTCGATCATCGAGACCAGATCCTGAGGGGTCATGTTGGCGCGGAATACTGGAACTTTCTGGTCGTCCTTGGCCCGCTGTTTGACGATCGCCTCGCCCTCCGGCACACCAGCGATGAACCCGATCGCATCCAGCAGAGGGCCGTTCTGCGTCCAGGTCTCCTCTTGCACCAGATCATAGGGCCCGCGCGGCATTCGATTCCAGGCGATGGATGGCTGCACAGTCAGCTGTCCCTTGCTCACCTTCACCGCTTCTGGCTTGACCAGCGTATATGCCGGCATGCAGCCGGCGAGCCACACGTTCATGGTTGCCAGGACGGCCAGCACCCGCCAAGTTCTGCAGCTCATCGTCACATCTCCGATGTGGTTATTGTCCAAGCGTGAATCGCACCATCTCGGCGTCACTCGCCGAGGGCTTCATGTCCAGGTAAATCTGCAGCGCGCGGCGGGCTGCATCGGTGTTGCCCTGCTTCAGTTGCGCATAGCCATGCGCGCGGTAGGCCTCTGGGCCTGCGTCCGGGAAGTTCACTGCCTGGGCATATGAGTTCGCTGCCCGCTCGGCGTCGCCCGCTTCATCGCGCAGCCGGTAGACCTCGCCTTCGTAGAAGCGCAACGTCGCATCCCAGCCATCGCGCGCCTGGCTCTCGATCAAGTAGAGGCTCGCTCCCGGATCATTGAGCTTGATCTGCTCATCGATGAGCGCGGGTCGGATCGCGGCGGTGGCCGCCCGCCATGCATCACGGCGCTCATCGAACGTCACTTCGGACGGCTTCGAGCGCTCGATCATCATCGACGCTGCCGTGAGACTTCCCATCCGATCCTCGCTGGGCGGATGCGTGGAAAACGCGGAAGCCGAACCGTCCTGGTACTTTTTCTTTCGGGCTGCCGCGCTCGCTTTTCGCTCCTCGATCAGCTGCTTCCATACGTGCGACGCGGACTGCGGCGCATAGCGCGCTTCCGCCATGAGCTTGAGTCCGTAGGCGTCGGCTTCACTCTCGAGCTCGCGGCTGTAGCGAAAGACGGAAAGCAGCAGGCCGTTGTTGATCGCATTCGCCACGTCATACCAGTTCTGTCCCGTGTAGCCGCTTACAGCGGCCCCACCCACGGCAACGAACGCCATGACGGCAGAGGATGTGCGCTTGTTCCTCCAGCCCTGCAGACTGTGGCGGCGCAGATAGTGGCCGCACTCGTGCCCTAGTACGGCGGCCAACTGGGCCTCGCTTCGAACGCGGGCCAGAAAGCCACTGTTCACGATCATCATCCCGTTGGGGAACATGGATGCGTTGAAATCGGCGCTCCACATCGGGAACACCCGAATCCGGTCGGCTTGCTCCGGCAGCAGTCGCTGCATGACGTCCAGGAGATATGCGTTGAACGTCGGGTCCTTGATGCGCAGGTTGGAGCTGGCGAAGTATTCTTCGAACTTCTCGCACTGATCCCACATGCCGCGCTCATCGAGATCCTGCGGCTGATAATCACGCGTGACGAGCGGCGTCAGCGTGTCAATCCGCAGGTCGCGCGTCCATCCCGGCGGTGCAAGCAGCCCAAGGCCGCAGGCACACAGGCCGTGACCGACGAAATTGCGGCGCGATATCGTCATGAAACGAGCCCGATCAGGTTGCGTTGGACTTCTTGTTCTTCTGCTTCGGTACCTGGCCCGGTTCCATCTTGTCGAGCAGGTTGTTCACCATCTTGGTCGCACCATCGGGTGTGCGGATGTCGCCCGCGCTGTCCGCGAGCGTGTTGAACCATACGATCTGTCCACTCTTCAGATCCACGAGCGAAACGAACGCGTACTGCATGCCTCCGGTCGGCATTACGCACGCGCCAAACCCGCAGGCGAGCGCCCCCATGACCTGCAGCGCCACTCGCCCTCCGGAAGAGAAGGAATCCTCGGCGCGGAGAAAAAGCGCGTAGTCATAGTGAGTCTGTGCGCCGTAGGCGACTGCATCCATTCCCAGCGTCCAGTCGAACTTGCCCTGCTTGGTCGGCAGCGGCATCGGCGAATACTTGTGCGTCCGGATAGCCCGGCCCACTGCATCGTGCAGCCAATAAAGATCGGCGACCGTTGCCGGGTCACCGCCAGCCTGCTCTCGAGTACTCGCAACTGTAATGTCGCCGCCGCGCTTGCCTTGCTGCGCCTGCAGGGCCTTGAGCACGTTCTCGCGCGCCTGGCTGGTCCAGTCTTCTCTGTGCTCGACGGCCCCGCCCGCTGTGAGCACACCAACGGAAATATCCGGCTGCATGACGATCAGGCGATAGCTGCCGATGGGTGGTCGAAATCCCGAGTCGGCGACCTGGCGAGTAGTGGCGGTGCAAGCGGAGAGACAGACGGTGATCGCCACGATGGCGACCGTGTGGCTGAGCTTCATTGTTGTTATGCCCTCCCTAGGCGACAGAGAGTCTATCGGGAAGCTGTTTCGACAGGCAATGCCATCGCATGCAGAAGCGGATCGGGTCGCCGTACCTCGCTGATCGACAGCGGCGTCGCGTCGCAGCAAGTTTCATAATGCGCCTCTGTGGGCACATGGAGCGCGCATGAAACGGAGTGCGGCCCGGCACCCGCAGGCCGATGCCCCGTCTGCTACGCTATCGTCGGCATTCGTCCGCGAACAATCATGCATGAAGAAAATCGCGTGCCGGAGGAAATGGCTGATTCTCAGTCTGTGCCTGGGGCTCGCGCCGGCACACGCCGAGTCGCCGCCATTCAGAGAACCTCTCGTCCCGGGAAGCATCGATGGCCGATTCGCAATCCAAGCGCGGATACATCCGGGATTCGGCATCCAGTTCCACCGCAAGACGCTCCATCATGCGTTGGCCGGCACAGCAGGTTTCCTCGTGCTGGGCTTGCCGGGGATTGCCGCCGCGCCTTGGACCAAACACGCCCAGCAGTCTCCGACGCGTCTTTCGATCGACAACCTGAAGCGGCTCGCGCAGTTCGACGACCCAGCCTACGGGTGGTCTGTGCTGGAGCCCACGCTGCGACAATCCGTCGGCACGCTGCCGCTTGTAGTCGCTCCGGCACAGATAGAACCGCTCGAACCCAGGACGGAAGTCCTGACGAAGGACTTGACCAGGCCAGTCCTCGTGATTGATGTCTACGCATCGTTGACTGCAAGCTATCGCGCGCTTCATGTCTCGGCGATCGCATACGGCCTCAGCCCCGCCAAGCTCGCGTTCGATCCCTTGTCGAATCAGACAGGGCGTGTGTATCTGAATCGCTTCGACTACATCAGCGATCCGCTGCCCGCACCGGCTGTGCTCACCCGACGGGAGCGCACGGAGCGGATTCGTGCCATTCGCGACGAGTACTCGGGAAGTCTGAGCAAGCAGCAGAAGCTCGAGCGAAAGAGCGAACTGGAACGTGTCGATGGCACCTTGAGCCCTCTAGGGGAATCCGCCGCGATGCTGCTCGATACCTGGACTGCACACGATGCCGCAAAGCTGCGCGAGGAATTGCGGCGCGGCATCGAAGCAATCTCCGTTCTGCTACTGGCCGATCTTGGCGATTCATCCCCCACAGCGCTACCGAGCGCCGATGCGGGCAGGTTCTTCGAAGTGATGCATGACGGGGGCTCGCGGCGCATCGTGCGAAGTCTTGCCGAGCCTTTTGCTGGTGCGGTGATGTCATTGCCAGCGGATGTCGAACAAACGCCATGCCTGGGCATCGCTTTCGCACGTGAACTCGCGGACCACGGGGCCGCGCTGTGCGGGCGGGCCTCGATGCATCCCGGTGCTGTGTGCCCGCCTGGATACGCCTATAGGGAGTCTCGCTGCCGGCGCGTCACCAAGACGAAGTCGCGTTGAATGGCCCTCGTCCCGATGTCATCACGAGGACACGCATTGATTTCTCGGCGATCGACCGAGAGAACGCAGGTGAGGGAATCGATGCGTGCCGTGGCTCCACACTTGTCAGCCGCGACGCCGCCACCTCCATCACATATGAGAATTGAACCAGGACGCAACCGCGAATCGCAGCTCGCGCAGTGACGTCGGGCTCGCGATGTCGTGTGCGCCTTCGGCTGCGAGCGTCAGTCTCAATCGTTCCGGGTGGCCGGCAACGGCGTACAGCGGTGCTAGCGCCTGATGAAGCTGCGCGGCGTTGCGCGTCGCGATGATTCGATCGGCACTGCCGTGCCACAGCATGAGTGCCGTAGGTGGAGTGCCCGCTGCAATATCCGGCGCTCTGCGGACTGAGTCCGTCATGTTCGCAAGCTCGCGCGTGGGCGGTGTCCAGGCGTACGTCTGCTTCGTCACACGCTCGAGCGCTTCGATCGACGACGCAAGCCCGATCGGCGCATTCAGCGTGACAGCCGCGCGCACCGGCACGCTGCGTTCTGCGAGAGCGAACAAGACTGCAGCACCTCCTGCAGAGAATCCGAGCAAGCCGATCTGCTGACCGCTGTGCAGACAGCCCATGCGCTGCAACTCATTGCGCACGGCTGCGAGCTCGCGAGCGGCACCGATGACGGCAGGTTCGAACAGCAGCGCGCCGTAATCGCTGGACTGGCGACGCGCGATTTCATCCATTCCACCGGGCGGCGCGCGCTTGCCGAACAGTGGCAGGCCGAGGTAGACCTTGACGGCGGGTACATCGTCGAGCGGCAGTACCTCGAGCAGTGCTTGCTCGCTGGCCGGTGGACCGAAGCCGTGCCAGAGCACGATCGGCGGCATCGTTACTCGCGATGGCACGCGTAGCAGCGCAGGCGTTTCGCCGAGGCGGACTTCGAACGTCGCTGGTTCGCGTCGGTCAGTCTGGAGTTCCGCTGAGCATGAGAATGTCGATGCGACGAGCGCATCGCGTCCATCGGCCCCGCTGGCGGCGAGAACATCGGCACCCGCAAACGCAAGCAGCAGGCTCGCTGTACACCGCATCACAACACTTCTCATAGCAGTTTCCTTCTCTGTGCCGAGGATGGCGATGTCACACTCGTCAGTGTTAGCCGCGCTTGCCGCCGGCTCATCGGCGTTTCGCACGTCGATCGTCGCGCGCGAATACTTCCGCGAGCGGATCAGCCTCATACCATCGCGGCGCGTTCGGTGCGTCGGCAGCGCCGCGCACTACGCCCTCGATGTACCTGGCCCAGCGCTCGGCGACATCCCAGCGCAAGGGCAGTCGCATGTCGTCCGACGGCCGGTGATAGTGGTGGTTCTCGTAGTCGTCCCATGCGGCGACGTCTTCGCTTCCCGCTCGAGTCGTCCCGCGCGCGGGGTTGGGGAACAGCACGGGAACTCCCGAGCGAAGGAATGGATACTGATCGCTCAATGCGAGATTGCCGCGCTCTGGTATCGGATCGGCTGCATGGGTTGCGCCGACGCTTCTGGCTGCGGCGAGCGAGATCTCCCCGAGCGTCGAGTGTTGCTCGCCGAGCGCAACGATGCCGGCGAAGTCATGCCAGGCCATGAGCCCGTCGACACTGATCGCGGCCACGATCCTCTCCAGCGGAATCGTGGGGTTTGCGACGTAGTAGTCCGATCCGAGAAGACCCTTCTCCTCGGCCGTCGTCGCGAAGAACACTATCGAGCGGCGCGCACCGCCGCTGGCGCGAATGACGCGCGCGACTTCGAGCATGGCCGCGACTCCGCCGGCATTGTCGACAGCGCCGTTGTAGATGCGATCTTCGCCGGCTGCGGGTCCCGCCCAGGAATCGAGATGACCGGCCACGACGACGTATTCATCGCGCAGCTTTGCATCGGTGCCCCGCAGCACACCGAGCACATTCGGACTTTTCGTATCCTCATGTAGTGACGTACGCGCGAGGCGCATGCTCATCGGCAGCTTGAAGCCCTTTGGCGGCGTCGAGTCGGCCTCGCGATAGATCTTGTCGATATCCTGGCCGACTGCGGCAAACAGCTCGCTCGCCAGCGCAGGGCTCAAGCTGACTGTGGCGCGAACGTTGTTTTCCGCTGAACGACCAGCGCCGTACCAGGCGAGCTGCGGCATCGGCCGCACGCGACGCACGAGCTCGAAGGGCGAGAAACGCTCCCGCGCTGGTGACTTCAGCGTGAGCACGGCAACCGCACCGCGCTCCGCAGCCATTCGTTCCTTCTGCTGGATCCAGGAGTAATGCGCTCGCAAGGCGCCCGGGAAACTGGCTGGCGCGCCTTCGATGAGCACGACTGCTTTACCTTTGACGTCATGTGCCGCGTAGTCGTCGAAGCCCAGGCTCGGTGCCGTAATACCCCAGCCGACGAAGACCAGGTCCGCCTCGAGTCGCTCGTCAGTGGCGAAAGAGCTCGCATCCACCGCGATTTCTACGCCGTTCTGCAGCGTACGTTCCTTCCCGTTGACGATCAGCGAGAACTGCGCGCCCGGCGCAACGAGCGATCTGCGTCGCAAGGGCACGTACTGAAAGAACCCTTCCTCGCCTGCGGGTTCGAGCCCCAATGCTTCGAACTGTGCGGCGACGTAGGCCGCGGCGATCTCGTAGCCTTTCTCGCCCGCCTCGCGCCCGCCGAGCAGATCGCTCGCGAGAAACTGCGTATGTGCCTTGATCGCATCGCCCCTGATCTGCGGGGCGTCCTGCGCTCTCGAACTGAACGAGCAAGCGAGTCCCAGCAGCACCCAAAAGTAAAGGACCGACCGTCTCATGCCTGTTTTCTCGCGGAAAGTTCGTGAGACCGCATGGCTGCGCACTAGTTCGCGCATCGGAGGCGGGTACCTGCTCTTGTGTCGCGACAGCGTTCATCGCACTCTTGCGTTCACCTCCGAGCACGAACTCGAGATTGCCCTTGAAGGCCGAAGCTGCCTGCGCCACTCTGCTGCTGATCGAGGATCACCGCGACATCGCCGAGATGATCGCCGAGTACCTCGAGCAGCGCGGCTACGCCATCGATCACGCAGCCGACGGTGTCACCGGGCTGCATCTGGCCGTTTCGAACCACTATGACGCGATCATCGCGGACGTGATGCTGGGGGGCATGGACGGCATCACCATCTGTCGGAAGTTGCGCGAAGATGCGCGGCGCGATACGCCGCTGCTCATGCTGACTGCACGCGACACCATAGACGACAAGCTGGCCGGTCTGGATGCGGGTGCGGACGACTATCTGGTCAAGCCGTTTGAGATCCGCGAGCTCGAGGCGCGTATTCGCACTCTGCTGCGGCGGCATCGCGGCACGCTCGCCCCGGATACGCTGCAGGTCGGTGATCTGGTCCTCGACACGGCTACGATGACGGTGACGCGGGGAGGCACCCCCGTCAAGCTCATGCCCATCGGCATCAAGCTGCTCACGATCCTGATGCGCGCATCACCGCGGGTTGTGAGCCGCCAGCAACTGGAGCACGAAGTGTGGGGAGATCTGCTGCCCGACTCCGATACGCTGCGCAGTCACCTCTACGCCTTGCGGCGTGCAATCGACAAGCCTTTCGGCCGGTCGCTGCTGCATACGCTGCCAGGGCACGGCTACAGGTTGGCGGATGACGACCCGGCGCGACGGTGACGGCGGCATCCGCGCCTGGCTCGGCCGGGCGTTCATGCTGCAGATCGTGCTCATCAGCACAGCAGCCATCGTCGGCGTGTTCGTGGCCGGCGTGCTGCTCGAAGGATCGCTCATCCGCGCGGCGCTGAACGACGAAGTCGATCATTTCTGGCATCAGCGCGAGGCGGATCCGCAGTTCCAGCTGCCGAACACGCGGAATCTGACCGGCTATTTCGAGGATGCGGCGCCGCCGGCACTGCGCGGCATGACGCCCGGATATCACGAGTGGGAGCGGGACGGCGTCGACTTCGTCGTATCCATCACGGAACGGGACAATCAGCGGCTGTACCTGGTCTTCGATCGCAGCAATGTGTGGCGTCTAGCGGCGTACTACGGACTGGTTCCGCTCGCAGCCGTATTGCTCGTGCTGTACCTGTCCACATGGCTGGGATTCCGCGGCCTGCGGCGCGCGGTGTCGCCGGTGATGGCACTGGCGCGCAAAGTGCGTGAACTGGATGCCGGACCGCCGAACACCGAGCAGGTGCAGGCGCTGCACGTGCCCGAGGACACCGATGACGAAGTGCGTGAGCTCACCGACGCTCTGCTGCGCTATTCGCAACGCCTCGCGCGCTTCCTCGAGCGCGAACGCCAGTTTACTCGCGACGCCAGTCACGAGCTGCGCAGTCCCCTGACGGTGATCCGTATGGCCGCCAGCATCCTGCTCGCGGACAGCTCGCTTAGTGAAGCCTCGCGCCGGACAGCACAGCGTATCCAGCGTGCTGCGTACGACATGGAAGAGCTCACGAACGCCTTCCTGCTGCTGGCGCGCGAGTCGGAAACGGGGTTGCCGATGGAGGCCGTGTGCCTGAACGACCTCATTGCCGACGAAGTCGACAGAGCGAAAGCGCTCGCAGCAGACAAGCCGGTATCGGCACACGTGCGCGGCACCCATCGAGTGCTGGTGGAGGCGCCAGAGAGAGTGCTCTCGGTGCTCATCGGCAATCTGCTGCGCAATGCTTTTTCCTACACCGACGCCGGCGAAGTGGTCGTCGACATCGGTCCGGGCAAGATCACGATCCGCGACACCGGCGTCGGCATGCCGGCGGAAAAGATCGAGGACATGTTCCGCCCGTTCGTGCGCGGCGAAGGTAACCGTCGGGGCGGTCACGGTGTGGGCCTTACGATCGTACGCCGCCTGTCGGACCGCTTCGGCTGGCCGATCCGCATCGTGAGCGTACCGGGCGCCGGCACAACCGTAGAGATCTCCTTCCCGGCCTCGCGTTCTGAACCGGCCGCGGGTCTGTCCACCACAGGCTGACAGACGGCGCACCCTGCCGCGAAATTTTCTGCGGCTCTTCACTTCCTTTCGACTTTTCCTTCACGCGTTCTTCACGCCACCGCGCGGAGGATTCGGCGCAACCCGCGCCTTTGCGGGCCGAATCCACGCATGACCAAGCAAGAGGAGCCTCGTGATGCAAAGAGCGTTCTTGATCGCGCCGTTCGCGGCGCTGCTGTTGGCGGGCTGTGCCGATGACGGCCGGAATGGGGTCGATGGCACCGACGGCACTGACGGTTTGAACTCGCTGGTCGCTACCCGTGCGGTTCCCAAGGGCGATGCGATATGTGCCGGCGGCGGTCGCGTTCTCGAAAGCGGCCTCGACACCAATCGCAATGGCACCCTGGACAGCGGTGAGGTCACTGGTAGCGAATACCTGGAGTGCCTGACGGCGCCGCAGTTACGGGCACTGCATGCGTCACCGGATGCACCCGCGGTCAACATCAGGGTGGACGGTGCGGAAGTTCTGAGCGGTGTCGACTACACACAAGGGTCCGGTTTCCTCCCGGTCGAGGAACTCACGCGCGTCGAGGTCGAAGCCATCGTCCCCGGCGGCAACGCCGTCGTGATCGACGAGAACCTGTCGCTCGATTTCAGCACCGAGTACACGGTCATCGCTGCCGGCCGCGTCGCTGACCCGGTCGAGGCGCTCGTGATCAGCAATCCCTCGGCCGAGGCCATCGCTCCGAACAACCTCAGAGTGCAGGTCGTGCATGCGGCACCCGCTGCCCCGGCAGTCGATGTCTACGTGACGGCACCCGACGCCGATCTCGCAAGCAGCACCAAAGTCAACGTCACGCCGCTGGCCTACAAGCAGTACACCGACCGCCTGGAAGTCCCGGCGGCCACTTATCGTATACGCGTGACGGCCCCTGGAGATGCCTCGGGGGTTGTTTTTGACCCCGGTCCGCGGCCGCTCGCGGCAGGCGCCGATCTACTGGTCGCCGCGGTTGCGAACACGGGACCAGGAAGCTCGCCGATCGAGCTCGTTGCTCTGGACGGTGAAGGTTCGAGCACGCTGCTCGATGCAGCGACACCAGCGTCAGTGGTTGCAGTCCATGCATCGCCCGATGCGCCAGCCGTCGACGTGCTCGCTGACGATCAGTCCACGCCGGCCGTCGAGAGCCTGGCACTTGCAACAAACGTCGCGTTTCCTGCAGCCTGCCGCATTCCTGCTGTGCCGGCTCCCGGCAGCTACAGTGTGAGCGTCACACCGGCAGGCAATCCCGGCGTGGTGGCACTGGAATTCGACCTGGCGCCACAGAAAGCAGACGAGCTCACCGCGATCGTCACTGGATACCTGAGCGGGACTCCCGCGATCCGCGCCATCGCGCTCGCTGAAGACCTCCGGAGCGTGGCGACGGAGACGAAGCTGCGGGTTACCCACGCATCCCCTGGTACAGGCGATGTGGATCTCTATCTGCTGGCCGACGGCGGCGACCTCAACGCCGCGAACGCGAATTTCGCGGCCGTCCCCTTCGGCGCCGACACGGGTGTCATCTCCGTGCCGCCTGGAACGTATGACGTCTACGTCACACCCGCGGGCGACAAGAGCATCGTGGCAATCGAGGTTCAGGACCTCGCACTCGCCGGCGGCGCAGTGCTGGATGTGATCGCGCGCGATGCGGCAACGGACGGCAGCGAAGGTCCGCTCCCGCAGCTCATCGTTGTCGATCATGCGTCGGTGACTGACTGTCCCGCATGACACGCGCCTGTTCGCGTGTCCTTGGCCGGGCTGCTCACTGCAGCCCGGCCCTCTTTTTCCGGGATCAATCCGCAGCCTTCTTGTAGCCCGCGGGAACGTCGAAGATCGCAGGGTCGGCTGCACTGCGTTGCACCGACAGCAGCTCCGTGCTCACGGTCATCAGCGCTGTAAGGCCATTGATCGTTGTGGGCGGCGGCGTCGTCGCGGGCTGGGCTTCCTTCTTCTTCCCGAACATCCCGCCCAGTGCTCCGCCAAGCGCTCCACCCAGACCGGGCGATGACGTGGACCCGGAGGCCTGCGCCTGCTGGCTGCTCTGGCATTGCGGACCACCGACGCCGAGCGAGAAACTGGCTTTGACTGGATGACCCTTCACGTCGCGGGTTTTGCTCGCGATCTCGGTCAGCAGGGACTGGTAGCGACCGAACATGGATTGTGCGCGCTCGGCGAAATCCCGGGATGCGGCTGCTGTAAAACCCATCTTCTCCGCATAGGCACGCTGATAGGCGAGCGTCTCCTGGGCTGCATCGAAGTCCGGCGCGAGCCACTGATCGAGCGCAAGGCCGAACTCGCAGACCTGCCCGGTCTTTTTGTCCGTGCACGCTTGCGTGGCGACGATGGTGAGCCGTTCTGCGTTGAATCCAGCGATCGAAGCTCTCTCGCCCGTCCGCTTCACGTCCGCTTTCGGCTCGGACCACTCGCACTGCGACTCATCGACTCCGGACGCACTCTGCTGTTGAGCCGCCTGCCCCTTCTGAGCCTGTTCCATGGCCTGCTGCATCTGCGCGCGCTGCTCGGCGAAGCTCGACTCCGTGTAAGTCTTCTTCTTGTTGTTGAGCGAGTAGATCTTGTCCTGGTCGAGGCGGACGATCTCGGATGTCTGGCCCATTCCCCCGGCGAACGTGCGAACGAGCCCGGACTCGAAGCGCAGGTCGCTGTCGGTGCGTGCCCGATCGCCGGCGATAGTCGTCGTCGTCTTGCCGCTCATGTTGGCCATCTTCATCAGCCCGGCACCGCTGACGGAGATGCTTTCCTCCATCGTAACGTCTGCCTCGGCAAGCGGCGCGAAGGCAATGAAGCCAGCCGCGAGCAGGATTCGATGAATGTGCGATCGAATGCGGGTCGACATCGTCGGGCCTCCACCAGCAGCTAAGGATGAACTTCACGGTCGGCGCGCAATGTAAACCGCCGACAGGATGGCGGTCACCCTGACCCTTCGGGCACGGTTGACTCAGCAACCTGCAGAAGATGGCGCTGTAATAGGAATGCGGACGCGGATCGCCGGTGCCG
>JACZCZ010059804.1_pt1 | contig 13618 bp, 12 predicted proteins | sample 8641811 | NCBI WGS metagenome assembly JACZCZ01 (sample SAMN15324610, study PRJNA640507) | soil metagenome | isolation source: intercropping peanut in the first line | place: China: Luxin town, Laibin City, Guangxi Province | collected 2019-07-25 | depth 10cm m | reverse complement strand
TCGACGGTCAGGTTCTTGTGCAGGATGCCGATGCCGCCCAACTGGGCCATGGCGATGGCCAGGCGGGCCTCGGTGACCGTATCCATGGCGGCCGAGACGATCGGCAGCTTCAGCCGCAGGTCGCGCGTCAGGCGCGTCTCCAGGCTGACATCCTTGGGCAGGACCGTGGAATGGGCGGGGACGAGGGAGACGTCGTCGTACGTCAGTGCTTCAGCCTGGATGCGCAGCATCGGCGGGCCCGGGAGAGTTGGGGAAGCGCGGCATTATACCCTGATCGGGGGCGCTTCAGCCTGCCCGCGCACCTGGAACGATGCTTTCCCGGTCCTACCCTGTGTGGCTGTGGGAGCGACGTAAGTCGCGATAGAGCGCCCGGACTCCTGCATCGCGACTTACGTCGCTCCCACAACCGGCAGGAACGCCAGTCAGATGCCGGCTTCGGCCGCTTCCAGGGTGTTCTGCATCAGCGTGGCCACCGTCATGGGCCCCACGCCGCCCGGGACCGGGGTGATCCAACTTGCCCGCTGTGCGGCCGCGTCGAAGCCGACATCGCCGACCAGCCGACCGTCTTCCAGGCGGTTGATGCCGACATCGATCACCACGGCGCCCGGCTTGACCCATTCGCCGGGGATCAGCCCCGGCTTGCCCGCCGCCACCACCAGGATGTCGGCGTCCCCGACCCGCGCCTGCAGCACCTCGCGGGGGGTGAACTTGTGGCAACTGGTCACGGTGCAGCCGGCGATCAGCAGTTCCAGCGCCATCGGGCGGCCCACATGGTTGCTGACGCCCACGATGGTGGCGTTGCGGCCGCGGACCGGCTGGTCGGTGTAGCCGAGCAAGGTGGTGATGCCGCGTGGCGTGCATGGGCGCAGACCGAACTGGCGCAGCGCCAGATGGCCGACATTGGCCGGATGGAAACCGTCCACGTCCTTGCGCGGGTCGATGCGCTCGATCAGGCGGGTCGCGTCCGGAATGCCCGGCAGCGGCAGCTGGATGAGGATGCCGTGGATCTTGGCGTCGGCATTCAACTGGTCGATCAAGGCCAACAGTTGCGCTTCGGACGTGCCGGCCGGCAGGTCGTAGTCGAACGCCTCGATGCCGACCTTCTCGGCCGCGCGGCGCTTGTTGCGCACGTACACGGTCGAGGCCGGGTCGCCACCCACCAGCACCACGGCCAGGCCAGGCCGCGTCAAGCCGCCCGCGACGCGCGCGTCCACCCGGACCTTGAGTTCGTCCAGCAGGTTCTCGGCGATGCGGCGGCCGTCCAGGATTCGGGCAGTCATGGGAACGTGGGGTGTAGAGTCGGCGCGTATTGTCCCCGATTCCGGCATGGGTGTCTGTGCAAACCGCGCGATGCGCGCACCGGATGCCGTTTCGAACACCGGTTTCGCGACCGACATCGCACCCAACTGCCCGTCCTGGATCAACTACCGATGACCGATACCACCGCCCTGGAAGCCGCCGCCTTCCGTCGCCTCCTCCAGCACCTCAACGAGGACCGCCCCGATGTTCAGAACATCGACCTGATGATCCTCGCGGGTTTCTGCCGCAATTGCCTCGCGGACTGGTACCGCGAGGCCGCCGACGCCGCCGGCGTGGCGATGGACAAGGAGCAAGCCCGCGAACACGTCTACGGCATGCCCTTCGCCGACTGGAAAGCGCGCCACCAGCGCGAGGCGACGCCCGAGCAACTGGCCGCGTTCAAGGCCGCGCAGGAGCGGCATGGGTAGGCCGCAGCGGATGCTGGCCTGGGCCGCCGCCGCCCTCCTCGCCCCCTACATCGCGCTGTGCGCCCTGCTCTACCTGCAGCAGCGGCGACTGGTCTATTACCCGCAGTTCACCCGGGTGGACGCCGCACAGACGGATTTCGCCCTGCCACGGCGCGGCGTGACGTTGCGCGGCTGGGTCGTGAATCCCGGTCAACGCGACGCCGTGCTGTACTTCGGCGGCAACGCGGAATCCGTGGACACCAACCGCGATGCATTCACCCGTGCGTTGCCCGCGCACACGGTCTACCTGGTGGCGTATCGGGGCTATGGCGCCAGCGACGGTGAACCGACGGAGGCCGATCTGCTCGCCGACGCGCTCGCCCTGCACGATGAGGTCGCCAGACGGCATCCCGCAGGGGAGATCGATGTAATCGGACGGAGCCTCGGCAGTGGCGTGGCCAGCTACGTTGCGTCCGAACGCAAGGTGCCGGCGCTGGTACTCGTGACGCCGTTCGACAGCCTGGCTGCCGTCGCACAGGCGCATTACCCGATGTTTCCCATACGGTTGCTGCTCAAGGACCGCTACGACTCGCACGCGCGCCTTCCCCACCATCAGGGAAGGCTGCTGGTCCTACGGGCAGGCCGCGACGCGGTCGTACCACCCCCGCATACCGATCGGCTGCTCGATGCCTTTCCGGGGCGCGCCGATGTGGTCGACTTCCCCGCCGCCGGCCATGACGATCTGTCGCTGGACCCGGCCTACGAGGCGGCGCTCACGACCTTCCTGGAACCCCGCAACCCCTGAGCGGGTCGGCTATTCCTCTTCTTCCTCGCCGATGATCTCGGCGGCTTCCTCGTTGAGCGCCTTCGCTTCGCGCTTGGGCTTGGTGAACGGCGTTGGCGTGGGTTTGGTGTGCTTGGCGTTGCCATACAGCGCCGGGATGCCGGACCGCAGGTCGCCACCGGCGATCTCGAGCTCCAGGCGTTCGGCATCGCGCCGGCGGATTTCCAGCGCGATGGTATCGGCATCCTCGCGCGAGATGCCGACGCTCATCAGCGCGGCCTTGCCGAACTCCACGGCGGACTCGAACGTCTCGCGGATCTGGTAGTCGACGCCTGCGCCGATCAGCGCCAGCGAATGCTCGCGGTCGAACGAGCGCACCAGCACCTGGGCCTGCGGGAACTCGTGCTTGACCAACTCGACGATGCGGGTCGCCGCATCCTTGTCGTCGATGCAGATCGCGATGGACTGCGCCGTCTGCGCACCGCAGGCGCGCAGTACATCCAGTCGCGTGCCGTCGCCGTAGTAGATCTTGAAGCCGAACTCCTCGGCGCTGCGGATCATCTCGATGTCGGTATCGATGATGGTCACGTCCACGTCGCGCGCCAGCAGCGACTGGCTCATCACCTGGCCGAAGCGCCCGAAGCCGATGATCAGCACGCTACCTGAGAGGCCCTTGGCCTCCTCGATGCCTTCCATCGACGGGGCATCGGGGTGGGTGAAGCGGCGCAGCAGCAGCACGAACAGCGGCGTCAGCGCCATCGACAGCACCACGATGGCGGTCAGGTTGGCATTGACGGTCGCATCGATGATCCCGGCCGCGGCCGCAGCGGCGAACAGCACGAAAGCGAACTCGCCACCCTGCGCCATCAGCACAGCGCGATCCAGCGCTTCAGCGTGCGGACTGCGCGTCACCCGGGCGACGACGTAGATGCAGGCCGCCTTGACCACCATCATCGCCAGCACCGCGCTGACGATCAGCGGCCAGTTGTTCGCCACCACGCCGAGGTCCAGCGCCATGCCGACGCCGAGGAAGAACAGGCCCAGCAGGATGCCGCGGAAGGGCTCGATGTCGGCTTCGATCTGGTGACGGAAGGTCGATTCCGACAGCAGCACGCCCGCCAGGAACGCGCCCATCGCCATCGACAGGCCGCCCAACTGCATCAGCAGCGCGGCACCCAGCACGACCAGCAACGCGGCCGCCGTCATCACTTCGCGCGCCTTGGCCGCTGCCAGCACGCGGAACAAGGGATTGAGCAACCAGATGCCCGCGGCGATCAGGCCCGCCAGCGACGCCACGCCGATGCCGATCGCCAGCCAGCGCGAGCCTTCCTCCGGCTGCACGACCTGTGGGGACATGAAGGCCACCAGCACCAGCAACGGCACGATCAGCAGGTCTTCGAACAGCAGGATCGAAACCACCTTCTGCCCGTGCGGCAGCGCGACGTCGCCCCGCTCGGCAAGCAGTTGCATCACCACCGCCGTGGACGTCAGCACGAACCCCATGCCGCCGATGAAGGAGACAGCCAGCGGATAGCCGAACGCGAGGCCCACGCCGGTCAGCAGCACCGTGCACACCGTGATCTGCAGCGCGCCCAGGCCGAAGATCTGCTTGCGCAGGCTCCACAGGTGGCTGGGCCGCATTTCCAGGCCGATGACGAACAGGAACATCACCACGCCCAATTCGGCGACGTGCAGGATGGATTGCGGATCGTTGAACCATTGCAGGCCGAACGGACCGATCGCGAGGCCGGCAGCCAGATAGCCCAGCACCGAGCCCAATCCCAGGCGCCGGAAGATCGGCACCGTCACCACCGCCGCACCCAGCAGGGCGACGACACTCACCAGTTGGCTGGCACCCGACTCTGCACTCATGCCGCGAGTCTACCGGATGTCGCCGGGCGCGAATGTCTCAGCCGTGCTGCATCGTAGTGACGCACATCATCCGTTACCGCGTCCTGCCGACGAGGCAGGGCGCGCCACTAAGTCGCGCGACAGAACGCCGCGTAGTCGATGTACCCGGGGAAGGACCTACCGGCTGCGCACACGGGGCAATCCGGATCATGGCGCAGTCGCGTTTCGCGGAAGCGCATCGACAACGCATCGAACTGCAGAAGGCGGCCGGCCAACGAGTCACCGATACCGAGCAGGAGCTTCACGACCTCCGTCGCCTGCAACAGGCCGATGACGCCCGGCAGCACCCCAAGGACGCCGGCCTCCGCGCAGTTGGGCGCGAACTCCGGCGGCGGTGGTTCCGGAAACAGGCAGCGATAGCAAGGAAGTATGCCGCGCTGGCGGCCCGCATCGAATACGCTCACCTGCCCTTCGAATCGCTGCACCGCGCCGTACACCAGCGGGATCCCCAGCTTCACGCAGGCATCGTTGAGCAGATAACGGACGGGGAAGTTGTCCGCGCCGTCCAGCACCACGTCCACGCCTTCGAGCAGGCGCTCGACATTCTCGGCGGTGACGCGCGCCTGCACGGCTTCGACCTGCGTGCGCGGGTTGAGCGCGCTGAGCGTCGCCTGTGCCGAGGCCACCTTCGGTTCGCCGATACGCGCCTCGGTATGCAGGATCTGCCGCTGCAGGTTGCTGCGATCCACCACGTCGTCGTCCGCCAACCGCAGGTGGCCTACGCCCGCCGCCGCCAGATAGAACGCGGCCGGCGAACCGAGCCCACCCGCGCCGATCATCAGCACCCGCGAGCGTTCGAGCCGCCGCTGGCCTTCGACGCCGACTTCGGGCAACAGCAGGTGCCGCGAGTAGCGTTCGTTGAAGTCCATCGCATCGGCCGGCAGTTCGGGCCGCACCAGGGGACGCCCTTCCTCCTGCCAGCGCGATGTGCCGCCGGTGACAGAGGCCAAACGCGTGTAGCCGAACGCCTCGAGCGCCCGCGCTGCGTCCAGTGAGCGCCCGCCCTTCTGGCAGATCAGCACCACGGCGGCTTCTCTTTGCGGCACGTGCAGCGCCGGAGACGCCAGCAGGTCCGCCTTGGCAATGCCGCGCGCGCCGGCCGCTTGCCCGCTCGCGCGCTCGTGGTCTTCGCGTACATCGATGAAGACGGCGCCTTCGGCCAGCCATTGGGCGACATCGGCGGGGGTGATTTCCTGGATCGGCATGCGGGGATTATCACGCACCGCATGGGTGCCGGCGGCGCCCCGGGCGGAACGCGGTGTCGCCGTCAGTAGGGCAGCACGTCCACGATGTCGCCTTCGGCGTAGTCGCGCGGGCCTTCCGGCAGCACGATCAGGGCATTGCTGTCGGCGGCCGCACACAGCTGGTGCGAGGCGTCGGCCGCGTTGGGCACGACCCGCAAGCCTCCCGCCCCATCGGGCGCCAGCTGCCCCCGTAGGAATTCGAGCCGGGTATGTTCCTTGCGCCAGGCAGACCCCATCCGTGCCTGCCATGCGGGGCGCGGATCGTCCCTACCCTGCAGGCCGTCCAGCAGGGTACGGCCCAGGGTCAGGAAGGTTGCCAGGGTCGACACCGGATTGCCCGGCAGGCACAGGAACAGCGCGCGACCCCATTGCCCGAACAGCACCGGCATGCCCGGCTTCATGCGTACCTTCCACAACACGATGCGGCCGTGGGAATCCAGCAGGCCGGGAAGATGATCCTTCTGCCCCGCCGACACGCCGCCGCTGGTGATGACGACATCGAATGCGGACGCGGCGTCGGACAGCATGACCAGCATGCGTTCCGGATCGTCGGGCAGCGTGGGCCACGCGGTGGGCTCCAGGCCTTCTGCGCGCAGCAGCCCCATCAAAAGGTCGCGGTTGCTGTTGTAGACCTGTCCGGGCAGCAGCGGCATCCCGGGTTCCACCAGTTCGTCGCCCGTCGTGAAGATCGCCACCGTCGGCCGTTTTGCCACCGTCAGCGATGCCAGGCCCAATGCAGCCGCCAATCCGGTCCGCGCGGGCGTCAGCACTTGGCCTGCACGCAACACCTTGGTGCCTGCGAGGACATCCTCGCCGATGCGGCGTACGTCTGCGCCGGCAAGCAGCCCGGCCGGCACCTCGATGCCACCATCGCGCTCGACGACGTCTTCCCGGATCGCGACCGTATCGGTGCCCTCTGGCAACGGCGCGCCCGTGGTGACGCGGACGCATTCGCCCGGGCCGACGCGCAGTTCGCGCGCGACGCCTGCGTACTGCTCACCAACCAATCTCAGCCAGGTTGGTCCGTCATCTCGAAGGCTCGCATGCGCGAACGCCACGCCGTCCATGCGGCTGTTGTCGAACGACGGCAGGTCGATCGGTGCGCAGACCGCATCGGCCAGCACGCGGCCGCCGGCACGGTTGAACACCAGGGACTCGGTCTCGGTGCGGTGCGAGTGCGCCGTCTCCCGGATCAGCGCGATGGCTTCATCGACGGCGATGCGGGAGGGGTACGCGGTCACTTGCTGCGCTTGACGTGCCGGATCAGGCGACGTTTCTTGGCGATCTGCTTCTCGGTCAGCACGTTCTTCTTCCCCTCGTAGGGGTTGGCGCCCTCGCGGAAGATGAAGCGCACCGGCGTGCCGACGAGCTTGAAGCGCTTGCGGAAGAAGTTCTCCAGATAGCGCTTGTACGATTCCGGCAGCACCTTCAGGCGCGTGCCGTGCACGATGAAGGTGGGCGGATTGGCGCCACCGGGGTGCACGTAACGCAACTTCGAGACGTGGCCGCGGATGCTCGGCGGCGGATTGGTCTCGTACGCAATCTCCAGCGCCTTGTTGACCTCGCTGGTCCCAAATTCCTTCGTCGCCGAGGCGTGAGCGCGGTGGATCGCCTTGAACAACTCGCGCAGGCCCGAGCCATGCAGTGCGGAAATGCGCACGGCTTCCGCCCACTCGACGAAGCCGAGCTTGCGGGCCAGCAGCGCCTCGGCCTGCTCGCGTTGGTAGGCGGTCAGGCCATCCCACTTGTTGATCGCCACCACGAGCGCGCGTCCGGCATCCAGCACGGCACCCAGCACGGTGGCGTCCTGGTCGGTCACGCCTTCTGTGGCATCCAGCAACAGCACCGCGACCTGGCACTGCTCGATCGCCTGCAGCGTCTTGACCACGCTGAACTTCTCGACCGCTTCCTCCACCTTGCCCTTTCGGCGCAGGCCGGCGGTGTCGATCAGGCGGTATTGGCGGCCATCCCTCTCCATGTCGACGGCGATCGAATCGCGCGTGGTGCCCGGCACCTCGGACGCGATCATGCGCTCTTCGCCAAGCAGGCGGTTCACCAGCGTGGACTTGCCCACGTTCGGTCGGCCGACGAAGGCCACGCGCATGCGGTCAGGATCGTTGTCCAGCTCGGCGGCCGCGCCCTCTTCCGGCAGTCGCTGATGCACCTCTTCCAGCAGGTCGTCGATGCCCTGGCGATGCGAGGCGGAGATCGTCGTGACGTCGGAAAAGCCATAGCGGGCGAAGTCCGCCAGGGCCGTGGATTCGTTGATGCCGTCGATCTTGTTGATCACCAGCAAGGTCGGGCGCGCGGTCTTGCGCAGCCAGGCAAGGATTTCGTCATCCAAGGCGGATGGACCTTCGCGTCCGTCCACGATGAACAGCACGAGATCCGCTTCTTCGGCGGCCGCGCGCGCCTGGCGTGCCGTGGCACCCGCCAAGCCTTCCTCCTCGCCGGCGATGCCGCCGGTGTCGACCACCAGGAACGGGGCCTCCACGTCCAGGCGGCAGACACCGTAATTGCGGTCGCGGGTCACGCCGGGTTGGTCATGGACCAACGCGTCACGACTGCGGGTCAGCGCATTGAACAGGGTGGACTTGCCGACGTTGGGACGACCGACCAAGGCTACGAGGGGCAACATGAAGAGGCAACCAGATGAATAAGAGCGGGGCCGGCACGAGGCTACGGGGGCCGCCGGGGCACGCGAAGCCGTGCGGCAAGGGCGCGCCATGGTATCGGAATTGGGGGATGCCCGCGAAAAAGGGCCGTCGAAGCGGCTCTTTTCCGGTCCGGCCTGGCGCGGAAGAGCCGCGCCGGCAGGTACTTACTTGAAACCGAAGGCCGTCAGGCCGCCTTCCACGTCCTGCACGATCAGGATGCCGTCCGCGACAACCGGCTTGCCCCGGATCGCCTTGCCGCCGACGCGTGCGCGTCCAGCGATCTCGCCATTGTCCGTCTTCAGCCAATGCACATACCCGTCGTAGTCGCCGACCACGGCGTAGTCGCCATGGATGGTCGGGGCGGTCACGGAACGGCGCGCAAGCGTCGTGTTGGACCACAGCGAGCCGCCGCTGTACTTGTCCAGCGCCCAGACCGTACCGGCCGGATCCGACACCAGTACCGCACTGCTCGTTACCGCCAACCCGCCGGACCCGCCGTTCTCGCGCTTCCACAACGGGCGCCCCGAAGGGCCCTCGATCGCGAGCGTTTCCTTCTTGAAGCTGGTGGCGAACACGGTGGTGCCTTCCAGCACGGGGGCACCGTCAACGTCGGCCATGCGCTCAAGCTCGCTACGACCGTCCGGTGTACCTACCGCCTGCGTCCACATCGTGCGGCCATCGTTGGCCGATAGTGCGGCAAGCGTACCGTCGTCGCTACCGACGAACAGGACACCCGGCCCCACGACAACCGGCGCATTTCCTCGCACGGTCAGGTTCGGCAGCTCGTGAGTCCAGAACCAGCGACGCTCTCCCGTATCGGTACTCAGCGATGACACACGGCCGTCGTTCGTCCGGACGAATACCTGGCCCTGCGCGATGGCAGGTGCGGAGATCACTTCGTTCGGTACCTTCACCTGCCACTTTTCCGCGCCGGTTGACGCGTCGAGGGCGATTACCTGCCCATCGAGGGTGCCGACGACGACCAAGCCCTCTCCCGCACCTGGCCCGCCGGACAGTCGCAGGTCCGACTTGTACTGCCATACCTGCTTGCCCGTTTGCAGATCGAAGGCTCGCACGCCACCTTCCACCGCAGCCGCATAGACCCGACCGCCATCCACCACGGGGGCCTGCTGCAAGCCAAGACGTTTCTCGCCCTTGCCGGCATTCGCGCTCCACAACTTGGAGACGCTGACGGTGGCCGTGAAGTCGACCAGTTCGGCAGGCTCCGTCGGCTTATCGTCCGCCTTTTTACCAAACCAGCCCTTGACGGTGCTGCAGCCGCCGAGTGCAGCTACGAGCATCGCAGCGGTCAGCAGGCGAGTTGCGATGACTCCGGTGCGGCGGTTCATGCGGCAGCTCCGGTCTTGGGCAGCGTGCCGCCTGCATGGACGAGTTTCAGCTCGACGATCCGACGCTGTGCGGAAGCCACGTCCAGCGTGGTGAGGGCCCGCGTGTAGGCATCTTGGGCCTCTTTGGCCTTGCCGGTCGCAAGCAACGCATCGCCGCGCACTTCGAGGCTGGAAGCATCGCTAGCCGTTTCCAGCAACTTGAGCGCTTCATCGTGCTTTCCGCTGTCAATCAGCAGGCGCGCGAGACGCAGGTTGATCAAGGGCTGCAACGAAGCATCGGGAGCGAGGCCGCGCAGTGTGGCAATGGCGGCATCGCGCTCGCCCGCCTGGACCTGCGCCTTCGCCAACTGAAGGCCAGCGACGTCCGCGTAGACCTCATCTTGCTTGGCCAATGCATCCACCGCGGTCTTGGCCTGCTTCAGGTCGTTCTTCGCGAGCCCTTCGACGGCCGCCTGGTAATCCTGATAGGCCTGCTCTTGCTTGCCCTGCTGGCCGTTCTTCCACCACTGCCAGCCGAAGATCACCGCAAGGCCCAGGGCCACGCCGCCCAGCAGGCCGAGGCCGTTGTTCCTCAGCCAACTGCGGACACGTTCGCTTTGTTCGTGCTCGTCGAGCAGATCATCAATCGCCATGCGCTCTCTTGCCCCGCCTCAGGCGGGGTCTCGGTCTAGGTTGGACAGACCCGCACGCGGGTCAGTCACCGACCGGCGCTAGGGAACCCTCAGAGGATACCGTAAAGCGTGCGACGTTAGCTCGCTGGAACGGCGCCAAGTCCACCGTACTCCCCGCTTGCTGAACCTCGACCGCCGTGGCATCGCCCAACTTGATGCGTCCCACTTCGCCCTGCGCGTAACGCCGTTCCTCGCCAGCGCGCACCAGCGCCTGCTCGACCTTGCGACCGTCTGGCGCCGTGATCTCGACCCAGCTGTCGCCCTTGAAAGTCAGCGAGAGCCACGATGCCGCCGTCCGTGGCATTGGCGCCATCGACGCGACGAAAGGAGCCGCTTGCGGACGCAGGGGCGGCTTGGCTGGCATTGCGCCGTCGTCCGCTGCCGACGTAGCGTCCGGGACCACATCCAGCGAGGCCGTGGCTGCTTCCGGCGCAGGTCCCGAGGCAGGTCGGAGCGCCATCCAGATCGGCGTGGCGATCACCAGCGTCAAGACCACATAGATGGCGCGACGCTTGAAGCTCTCGAAGAAGTACTGCAACTGCGGCGTATGACCATGGCTGACCAGTTCGGCTGGCGGCGCGACCGAGGTCTCCGCCTGCTGCAGGAACGGCTCCACGTCCACCTTCAGCAGGCGCCCGTAGCTGCGCAATTGCCCACGCACGAACACCGCACCGCCGGACTGGTTCCATTGCCCTGCCTCCAGAGCCTGGACCACCTTGATCGGCATCTTCAACCGCTGGCTGACGTCCTGTATCGACAGGCCGGCCTGTTCACGCGCCGCCCGCAGTGCATCGCCGCACCCCTGCGGCATGCCCCCACTCACCGTTTCCATCATGGCCCTGCATTTCCCCCGGTTGTGACGTCCCGCGCGTCGGGGAACTCCGCCCGAATACGCTGAACATATCGACTGGCAGCGGCCTTGTCGCCGAGTCTTTCCTCGATCTGTGATGCGAGTTTCAACACCGCGACGGAAGCCGGCCCCGCAGCCAGCCTTCGCTCGATAAACGCCCGCGCGGCCAAGTACTGCTGGCGACGGAACTCGATTTCGGCCATTGCCCCAAGCGCTGTGGTGTTGACCGGATCGCGCGACAGCGCCATCCGCAGGTCCGCCTCGGCGCGCTCGAGTTGGCCGACCGCCAACGCGCAGTTGCCGGCGTTGGCCTGTGCCACTTCAGGGGTGCTGTAACCGGGCGCCTGTATCGCCCTGTCGAACCAGACCAGCGATTCGGCCGCAAAGCCGTTTGCACACAGCCAGGTACCGTAGTTGTTCTGGGCGGCACCTTGCCCGGGCGCCAGTTCTGCTGCCCGGCGATAGTGCTGGCCAGCCGCTTCGGCCTGACCACGACGATCCGCGACCACGGCCAGCATCGTCACCGCATCGGCGGAGTCCGGCGCCAGCTTGAGGGCGCCGCGGGCTTCCTTCTCGGCGGCGCCAAGATCGCCGGCCTGCAGGCGCTGCACCGAGCGCGACAGCATCATCTGCACGGATTGGCGGCGCTTTACTTGGGGACTGTCCTTGACGGAATAGTCCTGTGCGATCTGTTCACCATCCTTGCGGTCCATTTTCGGCCGGATGAAGGTGAGTCGACTGCAGGCCGTTGCCAGCAGGAGGGGGATCAGCAGCAGGCAGAGCGCCTTATGCCGCATCGTCGATGCCCTGTTCCTGCAGCTGGCGCCGGAACTCGGCCTGGCGGCGCGTGCGATCCATCACCTGCCCCTTCAGCTGACCGCAGGCGGCATCGATGTCGTCACCGCGTGTCCTGCGCACCATCGTCAGCACCTGCGCATCGAGCAGCAGCTTCTGGAACGCGCGGATGTCTTCTTCGGGTGCGCGCTCGTAGCGCGTGCCGGGGAAAGGATTGAACGGAATGAGGTTGACCTTGCCGGCATCCTTCAATTGCGCCGCGTTGCTGAACTTGCGCATCAGTTGCGCCAACTGGCGCGCATGTTCGGGCTGGTCGTTCACGCCCTTCATCAGGGTGTATTCGAACGTCACCGAATCGCGCTTCTTGTTCGCGCGCAGATAGCGCACACAGGACGCCATCAACTCGGCGATCGGGTACTTCCTGTTGAGCGGCACCAGTTGTTCACGCAGCGCGTCGTTCGGCGCATGCAGCGAGACGGCCAGCGACACGTCCGTTTCGGTGGACAGACGATCGATCATCGGCACGAGGCCGGACGTGGAGAGCGTGACGCGCTTGCTGGCCAGGCCGTAACCCAAGTCGTCGCGCATGATGTTCATCGCACGCACGACATTGTCGAAATTCAGCAGCGGCTCGCCCATCCCCATCATCACCACGTTGGTGAGGCGACGGTTCTGCGCGGGCACATTGCCCAGATGGCGTGCCGTCACCCATACCTGGCCGATGATCTCGGCGGTGGTGAGGTTGCGGTTGAAGCCCTGCGTGGCCGTGGAGCAGAACGTGCAGTTGAGCCCACAGCCCACCTGCGACGACACGCACAGCGTGCCGCGGTTCTTGTCGGGGATGTAGACGGTCTCGACGGCGTTCTTGCCGTCCACGCCCATGCCGAGCAGCCACTTGTGGGTGCCGTCCGAAGATGGTTTGTCGAACACCACCTGCGGTACGACAACCTCGGCATGTTCCTGCAGTTTCGCGCGCAGGTTCTTACCGAGATCGGTCATCTGATCGAAATCGGTGACGTAGCGATGGTGGATCCACTTCATCACCTGGTGCGCGCGGAACTTCTGCTCGCCAAGCTTGCAGACGAAGAACTGTTCCAGCCCTTCGCGGTCCAGGTCCATCAGGTTCTGTTTCGCAGACACGGGCACGTCGATAGCCACGGACGGAGCGTCCGTGGCCAGTTTCAACTCGATCGGTGGCAGTTCGTGGCTGCTCATCGCATGTCGCTCAGCGCGAGAACACTTCGGTCGCGGCAAAGAAGTACGCGATTTCGATGTTGGCGTTCTCGACCGAGTCCGAACCGTGCGCGGCATTGGCATCGATCGAATCGGCGAAGTCGGCGCGGATCGTGCCCGGCGCAGCGTCCTTCGGATTGGTCGCGCCGAGGATGTCGCGATGCTTGAGCACGGCGTTCTCGCCTTCCAGCACCTGGATGGCGACCGGGCCGGAGATCATGAACTCCACCAGCGCGTTGAAGAACGGACGCTCGCGGTGCACGGCGTAGAAGCCTTCCGCTTCACGACGCGACAAGTGCTTCATCTTCGCGGCAACGATCTTCAGACCGTTCTTTTCGAAACGGGCATAGATTTCGCCGATGACGTTCTTGGCGACGGCATCGGGCTTGACGATCGACAGGGTGCGCTCCAGCGCCAT
>JACZCZ010091031.1_pt1 | contig 13635 bp, 7 predicted proteins | sample 8641811 | NCBI WGS metagenome assembly JACZCZ01 (sample SAMN15324610, study PRJNA640507) | soil metagenome | isolation source: intercropping peanut in the first line | place: China: Luxin town, Laibin City, Guangxi Province | collected 2019-07-25 | depth 10cm m | reverse complement strand
GCGGTGCTGATGGGCGACTTCAACTGCTCGATCGACCGCCCGGAAATGCAGGCGCTGTTCCGCAGCACCCGCCTGCAGCCGCCCGAGGGCGACGTGCCGACCTTCCCGAGCTGGCGCCCGCAGCGCGCGATCGACCACATCCTGGTCGGCGACGGCCTGCGCACGTCGAACGCACGCGCACTGCCGGCGGCGCAGTCGGACCATCTGGCGCTGTCGATCCAACTGGACGTGCCGGACAGCGCGTTGCGTTAAGGGCAGTTGCGGGCGGTCACTGGGCGCCTTCGGCGATCCTCGTCACCGCTGCACTTCACGCTCGGCTGCGCCTTGCTGGCACTCACGCTCTAGCGCATAGGCGTCCGCGGTCGCGGCCGCGGCGCCGGCACGGGCGCACGATGTTGCCCGCGTGAAACCCATCCATTGCCGGCCCAATCTGTTGCCGGACATTGGCCGGGGACGGAATCGCGCGCCTGCCCGCGAGGCGCGCGTTGCGGTCATCCGAGCCGTCAGTACTTGGCGTCGAATGCGAAGATCGGCTTGCGCGATTGCCATAGCCCCTTGGTGAAGTCCGGGAACTCCAGGGTCTTGAAGCCTTCCGCGATCGACTGCTCCGACAGCGGCGTGATCGCGCTCCAGGTGACGGCGTCGAAGATGTCGATCGGCATCGGCGCACGCGCCTTCACCGCCTCGACGAAGGCATGGATGACGAAGTAGTCCATGCCACCGTGGCCGGCACCGGCGGCATCGTCGGCGTACTTGCGCCATAGGGGGTGGTCGAACTCGTCCTGGTAGGTCTGGAACGGCTCCCACTTGTGCGCCGGACTACGGCCTTCAATGTGGATCGACTGGTTCAGGTCCATCCACAGGCCGCGCGTGCCCTGCACGCGGAAGCCCAGCGAATAGGGCCTTGGCAACGAGGTGTCGTGCTGCAGGATGATGGTCTCGCCGTTCTCGCAAGCCAGGGTGGTGGTGACGACGTCGCCGAGCTTGAAGTTGACCTTCGTGCTCGGGTGCGTGGTTCCTCCGCTCTTTGCGACGGTGTACTCGTGCAGGCCGCGCGCCTTGCTGGCGAAGCTGTTGATGTGGGTGAAGCGGTTGCCGCGGTTGATGCCGGTGTACATCGCGCACGGGCCGACGCCGTGGCTGGGGTACAGCTCGCCGTTGCGGTCGACCGAGTGCTGGGTGCGCCAGCGCGCTTCCGACCAGGCGGTGGGACCGAACTCGACGCCGCTGCCGTACGGCTGCGACGGATCGCCGGAGTTGAACTTCACCGCGCGCAGGTCGTGCTGGTAGCCGCCCTGCAGGTGGACGAGCTCGCCGAACAGGCCCGCACGCACCATCTGCAGCGCGGCCATCACGTCGCGCCGGTAGCAGACGTTCTCCAGCAGCATGTACGGGGTGCCGGTGCGCAGCTGCGTGGACAGCACGTCCCAGTGGTCCTGCAGGGTGATGCCAGCCACCACTTCGCAGCCCACCGCGACCTTGGCCTCCATGGCGTCGATCGCCATCGGCGCGTGCCACTCCCACGGCGTGGCGATGATCACCGCGTCCAGGCCCCGCTGCTGCAACAGGCGCCGGTAGGCGTGGACATCGCCGTCCTGGCCGTAGGTTTTCGGCGCGGTCTTGCCGGCCTTGACCGCCATCTCCGGCCTTGCCGAGCATGATCGGCTCGATGTCGCACAACGCCACGACCTCGACATCGTCGCGGCGCAACAGCTCCTTGAGCAGCACCTGGCCACGCATGCCGGTGCCGATCAGGCCCAGGCGGATGCGGCGACCCGCGGCCCACGCCGGCGTGGATGGCAGCAGGGTGGCCGCACCCAGTGCGGCGCCTGCAAGGATGAAATCTCTACGCTTCATTGCTGATTCTCTTCAGTCGAGGCGCCGGCAGGTGCCGGCGCGATGGAACCGTCAGAACTTGTAACCGGCGGTCAGGCTGTAGATGCGTCCGAAATTGTTCGCGTAGGCCGATGAGAAGGCCATGAAGTCGTTCGGATCGTAGAACGGAAGGCGGTTGAACACGTTCTTCACCGTGACGCCCACCGTCAGCTTGTCCGTCGCCCTCCAGCTCACGCCCAGGTTGGTCGTCCACCACGACGGCGCGCCGTCGCACTGGCTTGGGGACACGTCCACGAAGCCTCCGGTGCAGGTTTCCGTATTGTTGTCCTGCGCATCGATCTGCTCATAGGCCCATCGGGTCTTGCCGACGTAGTTGACGTACAGGCTGGTGGTCCAGTTGTTGAGGCTCCAGTCCGTATTGAAGGTGGCGCGCAGGCGCGGATTGCCGTAGTAGCCAACGAGGTTGCCGTAGTACCAGCCGCTGCCATCGTCGGAGTTGTACATGTTGCGATTGGCAATGGTCGCGGCCACGCCGATGTTCAGGCCGCCCCATTCACCCAGGTCGAACCGGCTGCGGGCATCGATATCGAAGCCATCGACCAGGGTGCGGCCCCGGTTCTTGTACTGGCCGATGACGCTGGCGACGTTGCCCACGCTATAGGTCGGCAGCGTGCCGGGGCAGGCCACGCCGCTGGCCGGGTCGGCGCACATCGCGGCCAGCGCGGCCTCGTTGGCGCGGTCGGAATCGGTGATCGGGAAGCGGCCCATCGACAGGATGTCTTCCGGCCGGTTGAAGTCCGGCGCGACGATTTCGTCGCGGCGGCTGATGTACCAGTAGTCGGCCGACACCGACAACCAGCTGGTCGGTTCGTACACAAAGCCGAGCGTGGCGATATCGGCCGTCTCCGGATCCAGGTCCTGGTTGGGCTGGGTCATGCGTGCCACGGTGCGGGCGCAATCGGAGTTGAGCAGCGTATTGCCCAGGTCCACGTCGCCCGCGCGGTTTGACTGCAACAGCAGGTCGGCGATCGCGTTGGTTTCGTTGCAGCGGGTCTCGTCGCGGAAGCCGCCGAGCTGGGCGAACACGCCGCCGGTGCCGGACTCGGCCAGGCTGGGAGCGCGGAATCCCTGCGAATAGGTGCCGCGCAACAGCAGCTCCGGCAGCGCCTGGTACTTGAGGCCGATCTTCGGGGCGATGTTCGCATCGAAGTCCGGATACTTGTCCAGGCGCAGCGCCGCTTCCAGCTCCAGTTTTTCGGTGATCGGGGCGACGGCCTCGGCGAACAGGGCGTAGGTGTTGCGCGCGCCGTCGAACCACGAACCGCCTTGCTGGGTGATCAGGCCATTGGCCGCGTCCTCGTTGCCCGGGGTGTAGAAGGTCTCGCGGCTCACATTGAAACCGAACGCCGCGCGCACGTCGCCGGCAGGCAAGGTGTAGACCGTGCCGTCGACCTTTCCATCCAGGGTGTGCAACCGCGTCCAGGACTGGATGTCGAAGGTCGGGTAAGCCTCGCGCAGCAGTGCCGCGTTGGCTTCGTTGATCACGCCGAACTGGTAAGCCGGGTTGTCGGAGATGATCACGCGACCCGTGCCCGGGTCCGTGGTGAACGGGCCGAATGCCTTCTCGAAGCCGTCAATGTTGACGTTGACGGTCTGGTAGGTGGTCGAGTGCGAACCGGCGGTGGCGAACGCGGCTTCCCAGTTCCAGTCGCCGATGGTGCCGCGCAGTCCGGCCAGCGCACGGTAGCTCTTGTCGGTGTTGCGCTGCCCGAAGTAGTCGTCGCCCGCGTCCTGCAGCAGGTATTGCAGGCCAACCACGCCGCCCATCAACGACCTCAGCTCCGGGCTGGCATGGTTGTAGACGTTGTTCGGACCCATGTACGGGTAGAAGAACTGGTTGACGTTGTTGCCGGTGTTGCGCGAGAACCAGCTCGTCGGGTTGCCGGTGGTGGTGCCGAAGGAACGCGGCGTGCCGCCGTTGGCGCGCAGGTCGATGTCGGTGTAGGTCGCCTCCGCGAAGCCTTCGGTGGTCTCGCCAATCAGGAAGTGGCTGTTGACGTAGGCGGTGATGCGCTCGGACTCGGCGCCGCCGTCGATCTCGTTGTTGAGCCAGGTCTGCCAGACGCAGCGCGTTCCGGCGGCTTCGGTGATCACGTTGTTGCAGGTCGGCGCTGCTTCCTGCACGCGCGCGCCAGTGACCGGATCGAACGCGAAATAGCTGCCGGGGTTGAACACGCCCGGCGCGCTGCCGGTGTCGAGGCGAAGATTGTTGATGTAGCTCGGGTTGTTGACGTAGAACTGGTTCGGCTTCTTGTCGTACAGGTCGCTCAGCGGAATCGCGTCGCGCCGGTACATGTTGATGGTGCCGTAGACGTTGTAGCGGTCCTCGTCGAGGTCGCCGAAACCGCCGGTGATGCTGGCCTGGTGCTCGCCGTAGCTGTCTATGCGCGATGACATGTCGGTGGTGCCGGTGACCTCGAGCCCCTTGTACTCGCGCCGGGTGATCACGTTGATCACGCCGGCCACCGCGTCGGTACCGTACACGGCCGAGGCGCCGTCGGTCAGCACCTCCATGCGTTCGATCGCCGCGGCCGGGATCGAGTCGATGTTGACGAACTGGGTCTGGAAGCCAGCCGGCGCGCCGTAGTACGACAGGCGACGGCCGTTCAACAGCACCAGCGTTCCCTGCGCGCCGATGCCGCGCAGGTTGGCCTGCGAAGCGCCGTCGGAGCCGGTGAACAGCGAGGTGGAATCCACCTGCCCGGGTCGGTTCGCCGGCAGGTTGTTGAGCACCTGGAGCAGGGTCCGGGCACCCATGTTCTCGATGTCCTGCTTGCTGATGATCTGCAACGGCGACGCGGTTTCGCCGTCGATGCGCTTGATGCTCGAACCGGTGACTTCGACGCGGTCGATGTCGGTCGTCTTGTCATCCCCGGCCGGTCGGGGCGCGGTCGCTGCAGCATCTGCAGCCGCAGCCGGCTGCGCGGTCTGTGCAGACAGCGGGCCTGCAGCCAGCGCGGCAGCCAGGGCGATGGACAAGGTGGTGGCGGGGATGCGACGACGGCGTGCAGGCAACATCTGTGGCTCCTTGTTCGGTCAGCAGCGCACGGCGCTGCGGCGGATGGCGTGGCTAGGACGAGACGTGGGGAAGCGGGAAAATCCGGTGCTTCTGGCAACAGCGCTCCCGGGCCGCGGCCGCAAGGCCGCAGTCGGATGCAACAGGAACCTCGGGAGCGCTACGTCAGGGCGAGGCGATCGTGGCGGCGTCGCCCTCCTGTCCGATCAGAGCGGCATTGGCCCAGTTGCCGCAGACCTGCGCCGGTCGCGCGCCCTGTGCACCCAGCGTGCGCAGGCTCAGTCGGTGCAGGCCACGAATGTCGAGCTCGGGCTTGACCACGCCCGGCGCGCGCACGAGGCCACTGTCGTAGAGCAGGCGATCGTCGCCCCAGACCTGGAACTGCATGCCGCCGGCATCGCGGCAACGGTCGTCGATGCCCAGGTCGGCGCGCAGCAGGCGCCAGTCGCCCTGCAGTTGCAGGTCGATGCGGCTGTCGACACCGACGCCGAGACCGCGACGGAAGCGCAACCCGTTCATGCGCATGCCCGTGCTGCCGCCGTAGGCGTTGTCGAGGGCGACAGCGGCGCTGCCGGCAGGCCACTTCAGTTCCGACAGGTACAGCTGCTGCGCGGGCCGTTCGGCGGACTGGTGTTCGAGCACGTGGAAGGTCGACAGCGTGATCGGGCCGACATCGCGCGGTTGCAGCGCATCGAATGCGCGCGCGCCAGCGCCCTGCGCGGCCGACACCATCGGGTCGGCACTGCTGGCGCCGTCGCCGTCGGGGTTCTGCGTGCTCAGCACGCGGAAGCGCAGCAGGCGGCCGGCACGGGCCGGGAAATCGATGCGCTGCATGCCTTCCTGCAGCGTCAGGCGACCGCGCTTGACCGGTTCGCCCCACTCGCCGTTGCTGTCGGCCAGGTAGATCTCGTAGTCGCGGATCTGTCCGTGCTTCCAGTTCTTGTCGTTGCGCGGCGCCAGCTCGATGCCGTCGATCAGGCGACGCTCGCTGAAGCCCAGCACCCACTCGTGCGCGCCGGTGCGCACGGCCTGGTTGCGCACGGTGCGGAACCAGGTCGCCGGATCGTCGTCGAAGGCATTCTCGAGCGCGTGACCGGGCTCTTCGGCCGGGCGGCCGACCACCAGCAGGCTGTCGGACGGCAAGGCGCGACCCAGCTCGGGCGCGGCGGGGAATTCGTCGTCCGCCGGTTCGGCGGCCGTGGCAATGGCCAGGCGCAGATCCGCGGCGCGGCGGATGTCCAATGGTGCGGTGCGCACGTGCAGGGTGCCGCGACGCTCTGCCGCATCGAAGTACCAACCCTCCGCGGCCGCGTCGAAGGCGGCGCGATCGGGCAACGCCGGCAGCGCGCGACCATCGAGCTCGACCGACTGCGGTCGTTGGCGGCTGAGCACGCGCAGCGCATAGCGACGCTGCGGCAACTGGCCCGCGTACTGGCCGCGGACGGCATCGATGCGCACGCGCACATCGCCGCTGCCCTGCTCCGGTGCCTGCATAGCGATGGCCTGCTCGGCGAATTCGCCTCCCTCGTGGCGACGGGTCGAACCGTCGTCCTCGTACAGCGTGTAGGTCGACTGCCCTTGCGGGTACAGGTCGAGCGTGAGCTCGTCGAGTGGCTTCTCGCCGTCGAACAGCATCGCCGGATACATCGGAATGATCGCGCCGGCACGCACGAACACCGGCAGTGTCGCCAGCTCGACCTTGCGGTCCAGCTGCCGTCCCTGCGCGCCTGCGGTGATCCGGCGACCGTCCCAGTAGTCGATCCAGCCGCCCTGCGGCAGGTGGATGTCGCGGCGCCAGCCGCGGCTGGCGGCCTGGCTGCGGTAGACCGGCGCGACCAGCAGCTCGCGCCCGAGCAGGAACTGGTACTTGTGCGCTTCGGTCCAGGCCTGCGGATCGCCCGGGTAATCCCACAGCAGCGGCCGCACGATCGGCGCACCACTGACTGCGGCATCGCGCGCCAGCCCGTACATGTACGGCGTCAGCCGCATCTTCAGCTTGAGGTAGTCGCGGTTGATGCTGCGGTACGGTTCGTCGTACCACCACGGATGCTTGCGCGCCGCCGACGACCAGCCCGACATGCCCATCAGCACCGGAGTGAAACTCTTCCACTGCAGGTCGCGGGTGAAGGTTTCGGCGCTGCCGCCGAAGATCGCGTCGACGTCGCCGCTGGCGTAGGCCATGCCCGACAGGCCCGAGCCGATCAGGGTCGGGATGTGCCAGCGGATGTAGTCCCAGCTGCTGCTCTGGTCGCCGGTCCAGGCCACCGCGTAGCGCTGGATGCCGGCCCAGCCCATGACCGTCCACAGGAACGGGCGCGAGTCGGAGTTGTGGAGGATGCCGTTGAACGCCTGCTGGTTGGCGTCCATCGCGAACTGGTAGCCCTTGCCGGTCCAGGCCACGTCGAGCTTCTGCACGCGGCTGCCGGCCTTGCCGACTTCCCAGGCGATCTTGTCGACGCCGTTCTCGGTCCACAGGCCGGTCTTGAATCCGTAGCGCGCCAGTCCCTGCGACACCTTCGGCAAGTCCTTGTAGCCGCAACCGTAGCCGTCGTTGGGCAGGATCCAGCCGCCGGGCATGTCGTGCTCGCGGTACTTGCGCGCGACGCTGTCGACCACGTCGGGCGTGGTGCCGGTGGCGCCATCGCTCCAGCCCTCGGGCACCGTGCCGGGCTTCTTGCCGTTGTCGCCGTCGTTGTAACAGTCGGCATCGCCGTACGACAGCGCCCAGCGCGGCAGCAGTCCGGCGCGACCGGTCAGTGCGGTGTAGCGGTCGAGCAGTGCGTGCAGGCTGGCGCCGACGAAGTAATACGCATCGAAGCGGTCTTCGCGGTGCATCAGCGTGGCCTGGTCGGACAGGCGCAGGTCGTAGCTGCCGTCGCTCCAGGTGTTGCGCAGCATGCCCCAGCCGTTCGAACTCAACAGCATGGGGGCAGGACTCGGCCGATCGCCTTCTTCCCAGCCGCCGGAATAGGAGATCTCCAGTTCGCGGCCCTTGAACTCGAAGCGGCCGTTCTGCTGGCCACCGCCGTAGAAGTGTTCGTCGGCCTGGCTGGACAGCGTCTGCACGCTCTGCGCCGCGTCGAGGTCCAGCGGTTGCAGTTCCTGCCACAGCGGCACGGTCTTGCCGGCGTCGATGCGCGCGAGCGACAGGCGCAGCGGCTGGCGCTGGATGCTGAGCACCATGGCATCGGTGCGGATGCGGACCTCGCCGGCGTCTTCCTCGAAGGTGAAGGGCACCGCCGTCGCCGGCTGCGGCAGGACGATCGGTGCGGCCTTGTCGCCGGCCGGCAACAGCTTGCCGTTACGACCCGCCTGCACCCGCACCACATCGGCGCGCAGCAGATCGATGCGCACGCGGGCGCCGTTGTCGGTGGCCAGGGTCCAGCCCGCTTCGCCACCCTTGCCGGTGGCCTGGGTGATCTGGCGCAGGTTGCCCAGGGGCTCGGCCAGGGCAGGCGCGGATATGGCCAGCCACGCAGACGCCATCGCAATGGCCAGGCCTGCATGCTGTCGTAGGCGGATCTTCAACGTGCCCCCAAGCCCGCGAATGGCGGGTATCCGAAACCATTGCGGCCGACTCTAGGGCAGCGGATCGAAACGTGTCAACGAATTGCAAAGAAAATAGAAGGTATTTTTCTTCAAAACGAAACTTTGTGCAAAGCACCACTTTCCTATCGCCTTGGCGAATCCTTGAGTTCGCTCGGCCAGCCAACGGATCGGGGTGGGGTGGGGTAACGCAGGAAGCACGCCGCGTTTGTGGCTACACCCGAAACCTGCACCCCGGCAAACTTTTGCTTAACTTTCGATATTTGACATTTCGAAAGAAAACGCAGATCGTGCGCTCGCCCAACAGGAATCACGAATGGACGCCATTTCGCCTCCCGACTTGTCCACCTGGCAGCGCCTCGGCGGCGGCCACACCGCGCAGGAGATCGCCCAGCAACCCGTGCTGTGGGAGGCGCTGGCGGACTCGCTGGAGCAGGTGCGCGGCGACCTCGACCGCTTCCTCGGTGACTGCCTGCGGCAGCCTTCGCAGCGGGTGATCCTCACCGGCGCCGGCAGCTCGGGCTTCATCGCCGAAATGGCCGCCGACCAGATCAACGCACAGTGGCCGGCCGATGTGCGTGCGATCCACACCACCAGCCTGCTGACCCACCCCGAGCTTTATCTCGACCGCGACCGCCCGACCCTGCTGGTGTCGTTCGGCCGCAGCGGTTCCAGTCCCGAGAGCGTCGCCGCGGTCGAACTGGTGCGCGAGCGCGTCACCGACGCGCGCTTTCTCGACATCACCTGCAACGCCGACGGCGAACTGGCGCAGCGCGGTCGTGGTCGCGCCGACACGTTCACCCTGCTGATGCCGGCGGCCAGTTGCGACAAGGCCTTCGCCATGACCAGCAGCCTGAGCTGCATGCTGCTGGCGGCGCTGGCGAGCTTCGACGCGGCACCGTGGCCGCAGCGCCTGCAGCAACTCCGCAAGCTCGCCGCGCTGGGCCAGCAGGCACTGGCGCAATGGCAAGCGACCGCGACCGAACTCGCGGGCGCCGCGTACACGCGCGTGATCTACCTGGGCAGCGGCCCGCTCGAGTCGCTCGCACGCGAGTGCGCGCTGAAAGTGCTGGAGCTCACCGCGGGCCGGGTGCTGGCGCTGGCCAACACGCCGCTCGGGTTCCGCCACGGCCCCAAGTCCACCGTCGATGCCGGCACGCTGGTGGTGGTGCTGCGCAGCGCGCAGCCGCTGGCGCGTCGCTATGAGCAGGACCTGCTCGACGAACTTCGCCGCGATGGCATCGCCGGTCGCATCCTGTCGGTCGGCCCGCAGGCCGGGGACACCGCCACCGGCGATTTCACCCTGGACGTGCCTGCCCTGCCCGATGCCTGGCTGGCACCGCTGTGGCTGACCCTGCCGCAGCGCTATGCGCTGATGCGCTCGGCGGCGCTGGGCCTGACGCCCGACAATCCGTTCCCGGACGGCACGGTCAATCGCGTCGTGCAGGGCGTGACCATCCACCGCGCCGGTTGAGCGCGCGAGCATGCAGACCTTCTACGGCATCGACATCGGCGGCACCAAGATCGAGCTGGTCGCGTGCGGCGACGATCTCGAGGTCGGCTACCGTCGTCGCATCAACACCCCGACCCGGGATTACGACGCATTCCTGGACGCGATGACCGCACTGGTGCACGCCGCCGATGCCGACCTGGGCCGGCCCTGCGATGCCATCGGCGTCGGCGTGCCCGGCGTGGTCGACCGCGCCAGCGGGCACCAGCTCAGTGCCAACGTGCCCGCCCTCACCGGCCGCGAGGTCGGCGCCGACCTGCGGCGACTGCTGGCCCGTCCGCTGCACCTGGGCAACGACCTGCAGTGCTTCGCCCTGTCGGAAGCCCACGGCGGTGCCGCCGCCGGTTACGCCAGCATGTTCGGCGTGATCCTTGGCACCGGCGCCGGCGGCGGTTACTGCGTGGAAGGTCGCCTGGTCGCCGGTTACAACGGCATTGCCGGCGAGTGGGGCCACTGGTCGCTGCCGGCGACGCTGCTGGCACGGCATGCGTTGCCGGTGCTCGACTGCGCCTGCGGCCTGCGCGGCTGCCTGGAGCGCTACGTCTCCGGCAGCGGGATGGCGCTGATCCACCACCGTGCCGGCGGCGATGACCTCCCGGCCAGCGACGTCGTCGCCCGCGCCCAGGCCGGCGATGCCATCGCATTGCAGGCGCTGCGGATCCATCTCGACCTGCTCGGACACGGCCTTGCCGGGGTGGTGCTGGCGTTCGATCCGCACGTGATCGTGCTCGGTGGCGGCCTGTCCAAGTTCGAGCAGCTGTACCGCGACCTGCCGGCCGCCATGGCAGCGCACCTGTTCAAGGGCGTGCGGGTACCGCCGATCCTGCCGCCGACCTTCGGCGATGCCGGCGGTGCACGCGGCGCCGCGCTGCTGGCGCGCCAGCGCAGCAGCGACACGTGACCCCCGACCGGAACCCGATGCCAATGTCCGCGCCCGACTCCCCGATCACTGCCCTGCTCGCGGCCCATCGCCGTGGTGAAAGCACCGGCATCTACAGCGTCTGCTGCAGCCACGAACAGGTGCTGCTGGCGGCGATGCAGGTCGCACTGCGCTACGACACCCTGCTGCTGATCGAAGCCACGTCGAACCAGGTCGACCAGTTCGGTGGATACACCGGCATGACCCCGCCGCAGTTCCGCGATTACGTGCTGCGCCTGGCGCACACGCAGGGCTTTCCGCGCGAGCGCCTGGTGCTGGGCGGCGACCACCTCGGTCCGAACGCGTGGCAGAAGCAGCCGGCCGCCGAAGCCATGGCGCACGCGCGCGATCTGATCGCCGCCTACGTCGCCGCCGGCTTCCACAAGATCCACCTCGACTGCAGCATGTCCTGCGCCGACGACCCGACGCCGCTGGCCGACGAAACCGTCGCCGCACGGTCGGCGGAGCTGGCGCGGGTCGCCGAGCGCACCGCCCGCGACGCCGGCCTGCCGCCGCCGGTGTACGTGATCGGCACCGAAGTACCGGTGCCCGGTGGCGAAGCCTCGCTCGCCGGCGGACTGGAAGTGACGCGTCCGCAGGCCGCCGCGCGCACGCTCGACATCCATCGCCAGGCGTTCGCCGCGCCCGACCTGGCGTCGGCGTGGGAGCGCGTGATCGCGATGGTCGTGCAGCCGGGCGTCGACTTCGACCACAGCGACGTGCACCACTACGACCGCCAGGCCGCGGCCGCGCTGTCGGACTTCATCGAAGCGCAGCCGCGCATCGTGTTCGAGGCGCACTCCACCGACTACCAGACCGAATCGTCGCTGCACGCGCTGGTGCGCGACCACTTCGCGATCCTCAAGGTCGGGCCCGCCGCGACGTTCGCACTGCGCGAGGCGCTGTTCGCACTCGCGGCCATCGAGGACGAGCTGCTGCCGCAGGGCGAGCACCCCTCGCGCCTGCCGGAGGCACTGGACCGCAGCATGCTCGAGCGCCCGGGCCACTGGCGTAATCACTACAGCGGCGACGAGCACCAGCTGCGCCTGTTGCGCAAGTACGCGCTCAGCGACCGCTGCCGGTACTACTGGGGCGTACCGCGGGTGCGCGAAGCGGTCGACCAGCTGGTCGCCAACCTGCAACGGCACCCGCCCACCCCGACCCTGCTGAGCCAGTACATGCCCGCGCAGTACCACGAAGTGGTGGCCGGCCGCCTGGCGCCCGACCCGCATGCGCTGATCCAGCACAAGGTTGCCTCGTGCCTGGCCGAATACGCCCGGGCCTGCGCCCGCAACCAGGCCGGACCGCGCGCGGCAAACGAAACTTCAGCCGCCGTCGCCCTTTCGGAACGATAAGCTTCCCGCTTCCGAACCGAACCGACAGGCCCGCCATGCGAAACACCCGCCAACGCCGGCAACAGATCCTGCAACTGCTGGTCCTGCAGGGCAACGTGCAGGTGGCCGAACTGGTCGAGCGCTTCGGCGTGTCGTCGGTGACGATCCGCGCCGACCTGACCCACATCGAGTCGCAGGGGCTGGCCACGCGCAACCACGGTGGCGCCGCGCTGGTGCGCACGCCGCCGCCGGAGCAGAACATCCACGAGAAGGATGCGCTGAACCTGCCGCTGAAGGATGCGATCGGCGCGAACGCGGCGCGGCTGGTGCGGCCGGGCGACAACATCATCATCGACTCCGGCTCGACCACGATGACGCTGGCGCGGCACCTGCACCTGCACCGCGACATCACGGTGATGACCAACGGCCTCAACATCGCCTGGGAACTGGCCAACGCGCCCGGCGTGGAACTGCTGTTGACCGGTGGCCTGCTGCGCAAGCAATCGCTGTCGCTGCAGGGCAGCCAGGCCGAAGCCAGCCTCAATGCCTACAGCTTCGACACCCTGTTCCTGGGCGTGGATGGCCTGGACCTGCAGTTCGGCCTGACCACGCACCACGAGGCCGAAGCCAGCCTCAACCACCGCATGGTCGAGCACGCGCGCAAGGTCGTGGTGCTGACCGACGCCTCCAAGTTCGGACGGGTCAGCCTGCATCGCATCGGCCGCCTCGACCAGATCCACACCGTCATCACCGACGCCGGCATCAGCAGCGAGTACCGCGAGGGACTGCAGCGACTGGGCATCGAGGTGATCATCGCCGAGCCACCGCCTTGACCCGACCACGCACGCTGCACGGCCGCATCCTCACCGCAACGGGCTGGATGCAGGGGGACATCGAATTCGACCAGCGCGTGCGCAGCTTCCACGCCACGCCCGAGCGCCAGACCGATCGCGATCTGCCGCTGATCCTTCCCGGCTTCATCGACCTGCATGTCCATGGCGCAGCCGGCGTCGACATCATGCAGGGCGGGGACGCCGCCCGCACCGTCGCCCGCACGCACGCGCGACACGGCACCACCGCCCTGCTCGGCACCACCATGACCGCGCACGAGGACGACATCGTCCACGCGCTGCACGGCCTGGCGGACGCGGTAACGACACGCGAACCCGGCATGGCCCGCGTGCTGGGCGTGCACCTGGAAGGTCCGTTCATCAGCATCAAACGCCTCGGCGCGCAGCCACCGCTGGTGGTCGAAGCGACCCTCGGGCAGGTCGAGCGGCTGCACGCACTGGCACCGATCCGCGTGCTGACGCTGGCACCGGAGATCGGCAACCACCGCGCGCTGATTCCACGTCTGAGCGCGCTCGGCATCCGCGTGCAGCTCGGCCACAGCGCCGGCAGCTACGAGGACGGC
>JACZCZ010279381.1_pt1 | contig 13653 bp, 13 predicted proteins | sample 8641811 | NCBI WGS metagenome assembly JACZCZ01 (sample SAMN15324610, study PRJNA640507) | soil metagenome | isolation source: intercropping peanut in the first line | place: China: Luxin town, Laibin City, Guangxi Province | collected 2019-07-25 | depth 10cm m | reverse complement strand
GGAATCCTGCCGGCGGTCACTTCGGATGGACAGCGCGTTCTCCATCTATCGGTGACTTACGGTTCCGGCGTCACCACCAATCTTCTGGCCAATGATCGCGCAAGCCAGTCCGAGACGTACGTGATGCGCCCGTTCGGACCGTACGAATTCCTCCAGCCTCTCGCCTTCGACCTGAGCCGTGACGGCAAACGCGTGTGCTTCCTGCTGCGGGATCAGCCGTCTTCGTCGCGCAGCAGCGTCTGGTTCAGCGACCTCACGGCGGCCGGACATGGCGTCGAATTGACTCCGGTCACGGATTCCAATTTTGGTTGCCAGTGGGGGGCGGACGATCGAACGCTTGTCTACGTGTCGGGCGATGGCGGGACCGGCGAGGAAGTATGGTCGGTCGATACACAGGGCTCAGGCACCCGACGGGCGCGAGAGCCGCTGGCAGCCGGCGAACGATTGGGTTTCGTGGCAGTCGCGAAGAAGTCGAAGTGGATTCTGGTCGGTGTGTCGCCGCCCAACAGTGTGATGCCGGACTTCTATCGCGCTTCGCTCGATGCGCCAGGCACCAGCGTCAAGTTCGCGACTGGAACATTCATTCCCTCCGGAAACTGGTCGAAGCCGAAGATCAATGAAACAGGAACGCTGATCGCATACGGCAAAGGAGATACGCCGGGTGGGAATCCAGCCGTGCCGCGTTTGCGCGTGATGAGCACGCAGACAACGGACCACGACTGGCTCATTTCCCGACCCGATGGGACGAGGGGTACGGGTCAGTTCGAGTTCCTGTCCGCTCGATAAAGAATGGTCATGCTCAATGCCGCACGATCTGGTGCGCGTCCTGGCCGATCTTCTCGGCCTGGACGTTCAGCATCTCGATCTCCGGCATCGCGGCGAGCAGGGTAAACGCCTGCTTCGCGAGCTCGCGCGGCACGTGGCCGACGAGGTGCAGGAAGCGTTCCTCGTTGCCCGGAAAGACATCGAAGATGCCGTACTCGCCATCGCGCATACGGATGCCGAACCAGGCGGTGGTCGTGTGCTCGTCGTTCACCGCCTCGTTCGCGAATCGGATGAAATCCTCCATCTCCGGTTCATGACCCGGCTTGACTTTGAACGTGAGCAGCAGCCCCCGGGTGTCTGGGACTGAGCTTGCGACTGGCAGCTTGTCCGCCAGCACGTCCAGTTTCTCGATACGCGGAGCGCCTTCGAAGAGTTCGCTCGAACGTTCCTCGAGGGCAGCACGAACGGGTCCTGACAGATGTGCGTCACGCGCAGCGTCATCGGGGAAGACATCGAAGATTCCGTACTCGCCGCGGCCGAAGCGCACAGCGAACCATGCCGAGGTCTGCGGCTCATCGACGATCAGTGGCAGGGCCGAGCGCAGGAATTCTTCGACGGCGTGTTCTTTGCCCGGCCGTGCGTGCATTCGAACCAGCAGTCCCCGAGTATTCATGAGCCACCTCCGGGTTGGAGTTGCTGTGCACCGCCATCACAGTCGCTTCACTTGGACGGCGCAATGCGTATAGAAAGCAGTGGCGCAGCGAAAATGATCAGGCGATTGCGCAAGGCGAGACGCGGGCAGCGGCCGAACCGCATGGTACGAACGTGCATCAGGCACAAGCAGATGAGATCACTGCCCTTCCGCCCGACGACGTCGATATCGCATCGGAGTACGTTGAGGTGAGCACAGTGCCACGTGGCTTGCAGGAGGTACGTCATGCCGATCTTCGACAGGATCATCAAGTACTCGGTGTCTGTCTTCCGGCGAGCCGGGGTGTCCGGTCCGGTTTCGACGCGTCAGATCCGTCTCACGCTGGAGTCGGGCGGCGCCGCATCGATCGATTTCACGCCGACGCTGCCGAGTGATTTTCTGAAGTTCTCCGGGTCAGGTACGGCTCTCATCATGACTACGGATCAGTTCACCGATGTGTACAGGGTCCTGCAAAGCGAGAGCCCGGTGTTCTTCACGGCGCTGGATCTCTTCGGGATGCAGATCGGCAGCGTGCACACTGAGCTCGATCTCGGCAGCGGTGGCGAGACGCCGGGTGAGGGCGATCAGGATCCACAGAGTCTCGAGGCGCTGATTCTCCACGCACGGCGAGTTGGAACTGATCGCCTGGTGGCTTCGAAAGCGCGTGCTTCCAGCGGCTCGGCGAGTAGAATCCGCGGTCGCAGAGCGAAGAAGAAAGCGAAAGAGCAATAGAGTGCCGGTGGCGGGCCGGCCATGGAGTTGCAACGATGCGGCACGCCCTACGTGCAGTGACCCTGATGTTCGCACTGATCAGCGTATGCGCGACCGCCGCCGACTCGCTGCCGCAGGTCTGGTTGTTCCATGAGGCGTGGCCGCCGGAACCAGCGCAGCAGGAAGAACCCTGGAAGAGCACCGGCGTGATCGTGACGTTCTGTCCGCGCGGTGAGCTGCGGCTGCTGTCCGGCACCATGTACCGCGCGAGGAACGAGGTGACCATCGCGAGGGAAGGTATGGTGATCCTTCCCGGCACGTGGTCCGGTACGAACGACAGCCTGGAAGCCCGCTACGTGCTTGCCTTGGGACAAAGCCAGTCGACGGGCCCCAGCATCCGTGCCGTACACAGGAAGACAATCCGACCCCGGCTCGTCGATCGCGGGAATCGGATGCTGTTCGAGTACCAGGCGATGCCCCGCGAGTCCGCTCGCGAACTCGTACTGACTCCTGAATGGGATCTGCCATTCAAGATTCGCGACAACATCGTGCGTTGTGACTGATCAGGTAGCCCCGGGAGCGTTCGCCGGGCATCATCCGCGTCATGCCCAATTTCTCCGCGTTGAACCTGAGCGAGCCCTTGCGGCGCGCACTTGCCGAAGTCGACTACGACCAGATGACACCCGTCCAGGAGGCCAGTCTGCCGCCGATCCTCGCTGGCCGCGACGTGGTTGCGCAGGCCCGAACGGGAAGTGGCAAGACAGCGGCCTTTGCGCTTGGAATGCTGTCGCGGCTCGATGCGACGCAAGTGAGGCTCCAAGGTCTCGTGCTCTGCCCGACACGTGAGTTGGCGGACCAGGTCAGTCGAGAGATTCGGCGTCTCGCGCGCTTCATTCCGAACGTGAAGGTGCTGACGCTGTGCGGCGGTGTTCCTTTGCGCCCGCATCTCGCGTCGCTCGCTCATGAGCCGCACATCGTGGTCGGGACGCCGGGCCGGATTCTCGAGTTGGTTCAGAAGGGCGCGCTTCCTCTCGGCTCCGTTGAAGTCCTCGTGCTGGACGAAGCGGACCGGATGCTCGACATGGGCTTTGCCGATGACCTGCACAACATCATCGAAGCGACGTCCTCGGGACGGCAGACGCTGATGTTCTCGGCGACGATCCCCGCGTCGATTCGCGAGATCAGCGGACAGTTTCAGCGCGATGCGGTGGATGTCACGGTCGCAGATGCAGGTGACGAATCGCCGATCGCACAGACGTTCTTCGAAGTCGACGCCGATCTGAAGATCGATGCGCTCGAAGCGCTGCTGCTCGAGTATCGACCCGAATCCGCGGTCGTCTTCTGCAACACTCGCCAGGAAGTACGTGCGGTGGCGGAAGCGCTCGATGCAAGGGGCTTCGCAGTCCTCGCGTTGCATGGCGAACTTGATCAGCGCGATCGCGAGGAGATGCTCGTGCGATTCGCCAATCGTAGCTGCACAGTGCTGGTCGCTTCTGACGTCGCCGCGCGCGGCCTCGACATCACCGATCTGCCGATGGTCATCAACTACGACATCGCCTCCGATGCCGACACGCATCTGCACCGCATCGGCAGGACGGGTCGCGCGGGCCGGGAAGGTGTCGCTCTGAGCCTTTGCACACCGCGCGAAATGAACCGGGTCAACGTGATCCAGGATCGCCTCGGTCAGCGCCTTCACTGGGAAAAGCTTCCCGTGCCGGATGACCGCAGTGCGCTGCTCGCCGCCAACCTGACGCTGGCCATCGATGCCGGCAAGCAGGACAAGCTGCGCCCCGGTGACGTGCTGGGCGCCCTCACGGGAGATGCGGGTCTACCCGCCGACGCCGTCGGCAAGATCGACGTCTTTCCAACTCGAACCTATGTCGCCATCGCACGCGAGTCGTACGACAAGGCGCTGCAGCGACTGCGCGGCGGCAAGATCAAAGGCCGCGCATTTCGCGTTCGCAAGATCGTGCGCTGATCGCTATCGGTATCTCCACAGCGTGCCGTTCGTGCCGACGGCCCAGGTGCGCACCGAAGTGGCAGCGATGCTTTCGAACCCACTGGCGTCTTCGATCTGCTTGAAGGTCACACCGTCGTCCGTGCTGGTCCAGACGCTTCCATTCTTTCCCGCTAGCCACAGCGTGCCATTCGGTGCGACGCCGACGTCCTGCATGCCGCTCGCCGGGGTCTTCTTCCATGCGCCGTCCGCGCGTTTCCACAGCGAGCCGTTGAAGCCGACGGCCCAGACGACGTCGCCACCGGCGGAAATGCGGCTGAATCCACTCGCCTCGACCTGCTTGAAGGTCTGTCCCTGATCATTGCTGGACCAGACAGTGCCGTTCTTTCCTGCCAGCCAGACGGTGCCACTGGAGGTGACCGCGACATCGCCGATCCCGCTGGCAGATGTCTTCGTCCAGCGATCACCGTTGTATTTCCAAAGCGTTTCGTTGGAGCCGACCGCCCAGACCCTGCCGTCCGGTGCGACAGCGATCCGTGCAAAGCCACTGGCTTCAATCTTCTTGAAGGTCTGCCCGGTGTCCGTGCTGACCCAGACAGTGCCGTTCTCACCCGCCAGCCAGACACTGCCATCGTAGCCGGTAGCGACGTCCTCCATCTGGCTTGCGTTGGTCTGGAACCAGTCAGAAGCCAGGGCTGACAGCGGCAGCAGCATCCAGGCTGTTGCGAAGGCCAACACCAGTCTCGAGCGCTGAAGTCCCAGACCGTACGCGCGCGTCGATCGAGCTTTGTCCGGAGCTTTCATTTCCGCTTCCTCGATGGATGGAGGGTGTCACCGTCAGTGGATCCGGTTGTCAGAGCAACTTCTCTCTCACTCCCTTTGGTACACGGCGCCGGCCCAAGGAACCGGACACTCATAACGCGTCGGAGTATCGGTCCGACTCTGCATCAATGCGATTGCGCTTTCTGTATAGGGGGACTCGCGAACCTCATCGGCTCGCGTTTCCCGCGCCGCCGCATATTCCAGATTCTCGAGCCGCCTGGCCGTCACGATAGCTGGGCAACTAGATCGCAGGTGTTCCCGACTGGACCAGATCTTCCGATCGCCTGCGCCAGTTGCCGGGCGACGTGCCGAAGTGTCGTTTGAACGCGCGACTGAACGCCGCTTCCGACTCGTAGCCCACCGACAGTGCAACCTGCGCAACGCTGCTGCGCCCGGCACGCAGCTTGTCCTCCGCGACATGCATCCGCCAGACAGCCAGGTAGTGCATCGGCGGTTGCCCGACCAGCGAAGTGAAGCGATCCGCGAACACCGAGCGTGAAAGGCCCACTTCGAGCGCCAGGCTTTCAGCGGTCCACGCTTCCGCCGGTCGCGCATGAAGCAACGCCAGTGCTCGTCCGATCTGTTGATCACGCAGACCCGCGAGCCATCCGCTTCGCTCCGCGGGAAGGCTTGCGACGTACTGGCTCACAGCTTCGACGAACAACAGCTCGGACAGCTTCGCGATCACGGTCGCGGAACCCATGCGTCCCGCTGCGATCTCGCTGGCTGCGAAGCGAAACGAGCTTTCGATCCATGCGCCCGACGCAGTTGCGCGCACATCCAGCTTCAGCACGGCCGGCAGCGCGGAGAGCAGCGGACTGAACACGACTTCGGACCCAAGAAAGCCGCAAAGTAGTTGTGTCGCCTCGCCGCCACCGCCGTGTCTGAGTCGCGCGATTCCGCCGGCTTGCAGCTGCATGGTTTTGTGGGCGGGCAGCGGCTCGACGTTCAGATCGCTGCCGAACATATGAACGTGGTTGTGAGGGAGCAGGACGAGCTCACCCGCTCGCACCTCGATCGGTTCGCCGCCCTCGACACGCAGTTGCATGCGGCCCGCAGCGACGAAGTGCGACGCAATGACATGGCGCGGCGCGACCGAGAAGGGCTTGCAATGGTCCGCCGAGATCTTGCCCTCGATGCACCACGGCGCGGTGAGCTCAGCCTCGAGGAAGACTCCTCCGGCCAGCCGGATCACCCGCAGCACGTCTGAGAATGCGTCAAGCAAGACCCACCCTCGGGTTCGGAGTCCGGAGCAGAAACTCCGGAGGAGCAGTCATTCACCGTCTGAAGGTCGGCTCGTAGATTAGCACCCGGTGAAGCATTTGACCGCTGTCCAGCTACCGAGGATCTCACGATGAATACCGCCGCTGTCGGATCTGCTGCTGAATCGAGCAGGGCCGCCCGTTACGCTCAGATCGTCCAGTCGTCGAAGAAGGCAGAGTGGCAGATCGATCGCGATCTTCTGCAGGGCCGGGACTTCGACTTCTCGCGCAAATTCCTGCCTGATGCATTGTCGCGGGTCGATCGTCTGCCTTTCCTGTCGAACGACGAAGCACGCCTGCTCAGTCAGATCGAGGGCCGGACGTACGCCTACCTCTTCGGTCTCGTCGAGCGTTTCATCAGCGCCAAGATGCTCGAGCAGGGGCGATCGCATGTCTTCGACGATCAGCTTGCGCTCGAGGCGCTCGTCCGCTTCTCCAGCGAAGAGCTCAAGCATCAGGAGCTGTTCCGTCGCATGGAAGCAATGATCGATCCGCACCTGCTGGCCGGCTATCGTCAAGTGGTCGATCCGAACGATGTCGCGCGTGTCGTGCTTGCATCCAGCACCTGGTCCGTGCTGGCGCTGACCTGCCACATCGAGCTGTTCGTGCAGGCGCACTACGCCGAGAGCATCGCCCCGCACAGTGATCTATGTCCGCTGTTCAAGGATGTCTTCAGGTTTCACTGGAAGGATGAAAGCCGCCACGTCGTGCTCGATGAGCTCGAATGGAAGGACGAACATGCGCGACTTTCAGGGGACGAGCGCGATCAGGCGGTGAACGATCTGATTGCACTCGTCGCAGCAGTCGACGGGATCCTGCAATCGCAGTCGCAATCCGATGTCGACTACTTCATGCGGTGCGCCTCACGGAGTTTCAGTTCCGAGGAGACAGCGCAGATAGGGGCAACTGTCCTGGGCGCCTATCGCTGGCAGTACATCATTTCCGGCGTCCAGCACCCGCACTTCGGCAAGCTGCTTGCCAGCATGACGACGCAAACGCAGATGTCGCGGATCGAGGCTGCGCTCGCACCGATCATGAATGGCTGATCCTTGCGACCGGGTCGATGGGAGACCGCCATGACGATACCCTTGTGGGCATTGCTGGGCTTTGCGACCTGGACCTTGCTTCTGCTGATAGCGACGGTCGGCGTCTATCGGTGGGTCAGGATTCTGCTGTTCAGGGCGCCGATTGCATCGTTCCGGAGCGACCGGCTCGAAGGAGAGGATTGGTATCGGCGCGGAACGCGGGCCCACGCGAACTGCGTCGAGAATCTACCGGTATTCGGTGCGATCGTGTTCGTGCTAACGACACTCGGTGTTGCCGGCCCTGCCATCGACACTCTGTGTATCGCCGTACTTGCTGCGCGCGTCTGCCAATCGTTGGTCCATGTATCGCACGCGCAGACGGACGCGTTCGTCGCAGTCCGGTTCTCATTCTTCAGCGTTCAGCTGATCTGCTTTCTAGTGCTCATAGTGGTAGCTGCGTGTCATCACGTCAGCACGTGAGCAGCCGGGAAGCCGGCATGACTCTCTCGAGGGTGCCGAAAGGTCTTCCCGGAATCCCGGCTGCGCAAGCACGGCGACTATGCGGCGTTGCTGACGCCGGCCTGCACGTTGCACCCCTCCGGCATGTCCGGGGATGCGATCTCACGCACTTCGCAGGTGCCCTCCCAGCCGGGAAGGAACTGCTTGTGCAGCGTCATGAACTCAATGGCGCTCGCTATCGCGTCTTCACGTTTCGCGAATTCGAACAGCGCGTAGCCCCCGATCACTTCCTTCGTTTCCGCGAATGGGCCGTCAGTGACGCCCAATTCGCCCTGCTTCAACGTGACGCGGGTCGCCGTCGGCAGCAGTCCGCCCGTGTCGATGAGCCGGCCGGCCTTGATCTCCCTCTCGATCAGCTTGCCCATGGCATCCATCAGTTCCGGCGTGGGCGGCACATCGGAATGTGAAATCACGAACGACAAGTAGCGCATGCGGTGGCTCCCGGGGCGAATGCGGGATCCTGCTGCGACCGCGCCGCAGCGTCGTCCCGTGATTGAATGACGGAGCAGGATGCGCCGATCCGACACCGAGGCGGAAGGAAATTTCGGCGCGCCATCGGGTGTCTCCATTGATGACGCGTCCTTTCGTGCTCGAGTCCTTCCCGGTCCGCGGGTTCAGTGACGATTCAGTGCATCTCTGCCATCGTCCTGCGCCCTATGAGCAGGTGGGCAATCTCTGTGCTTTGCGTGGCGAGCTGCCTGAGCGGATGTGTCACGACACTTCCGCCGTCGCCGTCGCCGTCGCAGGTCGAAGCCCTCCAGACGCGCGAGTTCGAGAACGACAAGGCCATCGTGTTCGCCTCGACGTTGAGCGCTTTCCAGGAGCTGGGTTACATCATCGACAGCGCCGACGAAAACACTGGGCTCATCACGGCCCGCAGCCCAACGGACGACAAGACCAGCTTCCTCGAAGGGCTCAGCGGCGTGAAGACCACCGGTCGGACTCGCGCCACTGCTGTCGTCGATGAGACCCGGCCGGGTTTCGTCAGGGTGCGCCTCGATTTCGTCGACAGCAGGCATCGCTCCAATCCGGGTACGTTCGCAGTGACGAACCCGATTGGATCGGGAACGGGGGATCGCGAGACATTGATTCTCGATCCGGAGATCTACGAGATCGCATTTGAAGAAGTGACTGAGGCGATCGTTGTGCGTTCCCGCTCGGACGATTAGTGATGAGCGTGTCGGTGATTGGCTGTCAGTCCACACGACGATGAAGCCGGAACAATTACGCATTGCCGCGCTGATGCCGGCTTCATAGTGTTGCTGCCCGCTTCCTCTTTCCGCACTCGCGGAGCACCGGGGATCCAATGCGTGCAGCTTCTGGCCCGATCTGCATTCTCCACGCCGTCGTCGTTCTCCTGTTCGCACTGTCCTTCGCTACCGAAGGAATAGAAGCAGCGACACTGCCGAGCGGGTTCACCGAGACTCGCGTTGCAACCGGGCTCGCGAGTCCGACCGCGATGGCGGTAGCGCCGGATGGGCGGCTGTTCGTTTGCGAGCAGGGCGGGCGCTTGCGAGTGATCAGAAACGGCGCGCTGCTGACGCAACCGTTCCTGACGCTCTCCGTGAATTCTTCGGGTGAACGCGGGCTGCTCGGCGTGGCGTTCGATCCCAACTTCGAAAGCAACAGCTATCTATATGTGTACTACACCACGTCGAGCTCGCCCGTCCACAACCGCGTCAGCCGGTTCACGGCGAGCACGGCGAATCCCGATGTGGTTGCCGCGGGTAGCGAGCAGATCCTGCTCGAACTGCCGAACCTGAGTTCGGCGACGAATCACAATGGCGGCGCGATTCACTTCGGCAACGACGGCTACCTCTATATCGCCGTCGGCGATAACGCGGCGCCTTCGAACGCGCCGCTTCTGACGACGACACTAGGCAAGGTGCTGCGCATTGCGTCTGACGGGTCGATTCCCGCCGACAATCCCTTCGTGTCGCAGACGACGGGCATCAATCAGGCTATCTGGGCGCGCGGACTGCGCAATCCGTTCAACTTCGCAGTGGATCGTGCGAGCGGCCGCATTCATGTGAACGACGTCGGGCAGGACTCGTGGGAAGAGGTCAATCATGCGATCGCAGGAGCCAACTTCGGCTGGCCGGCGACCGAGGGGCCGAATCCAGCGGGTGTCGCAGGTGTTCGCTACCCGGTGTACTCGTACCAGAACGCTGGTTCGAACTGTGCGATCACTGGCGCAGCGTTCTACTCGCCGACGACTGTGACGTTCCCGTCGGCGTACGCAGGTCGATACTTCTTCGGCGACTACTGTGGCGGATTCATTCGCTATGCGAGCCCGACGGGATATTCGACGGCGACCGGGTTTGCCACCGGCATCAGCTCGCTCGTCGACATCCAGGTCGCCAACGACGGCTCCTTGTACTACCTGGCTCGCGGCGGCGGTGAGTTGTTCCGCGTGCAGTACACGGCAAACCTTGCTCCGAGCATCACGCGCAATCCGATGAACGTCGTGGCGGCGGTGGGGCAGAGCGCCACCTTCGAGGCGGCTGCATCCGGCACCGCCCCATTGACGTACCAGTGGCAGCGCAACGGCGTGAACATCTCCGGAGCCAACCAAGCGACGTACACGATTGCATCCGTCATCGCTGGTGACAACGGCGCGAGCTTCAGAGTCGTGGTCAGCAACGCATTCGGTTCAGCAACGAGCAACCTCGCGACACTCACCGTCACCAGCAATACCGCGCCAGTCGCGACGATCTCCTCGCCCGCGGCGAACACGACCTATCGCGGTGGACAGGCGTTCAGCTTCTCGGGCAGCGGCTCCGATGCGGAAGAGGGAGCGCTCCCGCCCAGTGCGCTTACATGGAGAGTCGATTTCCATCATGACGACCACACGCATCCACATGTACTGCCGACTACGGGCGGCACAGGAACCTTCTCGATCGCCAATCGGGGCGAAACCTCGGCGAACGTGTTCTATCGCGTCATCCTGACCGTGCGTGATTCCGCGGGGCTGACCAGCACGACATCGGTCGATCTGCGGCCGCTGACTTCCACCGTCAGGCTCGAGAGCAATATCGCTCAGGCGCAACTCACGCTCGATGGTGTGCCGGTCGTTGCGCCTCTGGAGTTCGTCGGTGTCGAAGGGGTGATCCGCAGTATCGGCGCGGTATCGCCACAGACGAGCGGCGGAGCGTCATACGATTTCGCCTCATGGTCCGACGGTGGTGCACAGACGCACGAGATCACGACACCGGCGGCAGACACTACCTATACCGCGCTGTTTCAGCCGGCAGTGACGACGGCGGTGTATTCGGAGACATTCGAAACGCAGACAGGATGGACGCTACCATCAGGAGCCAACACCGCCTCCTCCGGCCGCTGGGAAAGAGGGGATCCGCAGGCCACGGGCTCGAGCGGTCGGGCGATGCAACCCGCCAACTGTGCTGGCGGATCGGTCAATTGCATGATCACCGGCCTTGCCGCCGGCAGCAGCGCCGGAGCCAACGACGTGGACGGCGGACTCACGACGATCGAGTCGCCACCAGTTGCGCTGCCGACCAGCGGCACGATCACGCTTCGCTTCAGCTTCTACCTGGCACACCTGAACAATGCATCGAGTGCGGACTTCTTCCGCGTGCAGGTCGTCGGCACGAGCGGTACTCCGCAAACGGTGTTCCAACGCGCCGGCTCAGCTTCCACCATCGCCGCTGCGTGGAGCAGTCAGACGGTGAATCTGACATCGTTCGCCGGCCAGAACATCCGGCTGCGCTTCGTCGCGGCGGATGGCAGCTCGGCTTCGCTGATCGAAGCAGGAGTAGACGCGGTCAGCGTGACGCGGCAGTAGGCGGTGCTGGACCGGCAGGCGGGCAGGGGGCAGCAAGCCTGTCCCCCGCCCTGGATGACGTTGATGCGTTACGGCTTCGTCGTCTTCGTCACATCTTCGATCCAGACGATCTGGTTGTCATAGCGCACGGGAGCCGGGGCGCCGGAGTCCATCCACTTGATCTTTGCAGCAGGTCCGATTTCGCCTTTGCCGGGGCCCGACGCTTTGGTCGAGATCATCGCGTAAGTCAGGTCGAATCCCTTCTTGGATTTCTTCGAGCCGCCGAGGAAGGCCATCGGCTCGTCACTGATGACGATCACGCTATCGCCGTTGTCCATGGGCGTCACGGATGCGAATCGAATGGGGACGCTGCGGTCTTCCGCCTGGATGGTGCCGAGTTGCGGCTTGCCGGCGAGGACGCTCTTCGCGGCATCCGGGTTGGCCTTCACCTGCTCCGCCACGGCCCGTCGATCTTCTTCCGACATCGCCTTGTCCAGGGTGATGACGAGTGTTGCAGTGACCGGCTTGCCCGCTGCGTTCTTGAATTTCACCGTGCCCTGGTAAACGTCCGCGGCCAATGCCTGACCCGAGAAGAAGGCACACATTCCCAGACTTGCAACGAACCAATGCACGCGAGTATTCCGGAGCATGATGGCGGGACCCTGTTGAGTTGAGGAGTCAAGAAGCCTATCCCCGCGGCCGGACCGGCGCCAGCCGCATAAATGCGCGAATCGCCCTTCCCCTAAGGGCAGGTATGAGCTGCAGCGCGAGCTTTCTCCGTCCCTTGGGGAAAGGGCAAGCCCGCGCACCGCGGGAAGAGAGTTCATCGTGCGTCTTCTCATCGCAGGATCACTGCTGTTGGTTGCGTCGCTCGCCGACGCCCAGATCGCCACTGCGTGGAAATACAAGGTGACGAACATGGCCGTCGCCGATCTCAACACGCTCGGCGGAGCGGACAGCTCTGCCAGGGACATCAACAATCTCGGCGATGTGGTCGGCAGCGCGCAGACAGCCGATGGCAAGGAGCATGCGTTCGTTCATCTGGACGGCACGCTATATGACATCCATGGTCCGGACAGCCCCGCGTTCACCCACGCCGTAGCGGAATCCATCAACGACGGGCGCGTTGTCGTGGGGACGTATCACGATGCGAACTATTCGGGCGCGCAGACGGCGCGGCCGTTCTATTACTACCCGGGTATCTGGCTCTCATCGATGCCGACCGATGCGTCGGTGGGAATGGGCTACTTGTGGGCCGCGAAGGCGCACGCGATCAACGGTTACGACTACATCGCAGGTGAGGCGATCAATACCGTCGACGCGCCGCAGGTGACGCAGGGGGTCTGCCACATGCATCTGCCGGTCTGGTGGTACGGCGCCGGTCACAACCCCGCCGGTCTCTTCTGTATTCCGGACCCTGATGGCCTTGGGTTCCAGCCAGGCGATGGCATCCTTCCGGCGGTGCACGACATCAACAATTCGAACAACATGGTCGGAACGGACGGGGGCAAGACCTGGACCTCGATGTTCCTGTGGAGAAATCAGACGCAGCAGGTCGCGGTCGTCCCGCCCCCCGCAGGGACCCCGATGCAAGGTCTCTACGGCTACAGAATTTTCGGCATCGCCCGCGGACTGAACGAGAACAACTGGGTTGTGGGAGGCTGGGGCTTCAGATGGACCGGAAGCACCCTCGACCGGCATTACGCATTTGTCTGGGACGGCACTTCGAGCCAGAGCGTGCATCTCGGCAACCTCCGGGGCGACAACAGCTCGAGCGCTGATGCGTACGACATCAATGAGCAGAACATGGTCGTCGGTTGGTCGGAGCGCAGCTGGAGCGTCGGCGGCCAGAATCATCGCCGACGCCTGGCGTACATCTGGCACAACAACTTCGGCATGGTGCAGTTGCCCAGCATTGGTGGTCAGTTCAAACCTGGCTATCCGTTTCCCACCTGGATACCGAATGCCTGCGAAGCCTATGCGCTCAACGATCGCAATAGTGCGAGTGGTGTGGTGCAGGTCGTCGGCGAGTGCACGCTCGACTCGGGCGTGCGCCACGCGGTTCGATGGGATGTCACGGTTGTATTTGCGCCCTGATTCCCGCCGGCACCGTGATC
>JACZCZ010297166.1_pt1 | contig 13688 bp, 8 predicted proteins | sample 8641811 | NCBI WGS metagenome assembly JACZCZ01 (sample SAMN15324610, study PRJNA640507) | soil metagenome | isolation source: intercropping peanut in the first line | place: China: Luxin town, Laibin City, Guangxi Province | collected 2019-07-25 | depth 10cm m | reverse complement strand
GCGCGCAAGTGACCGCTCTCCGCGCCGACGTAGGACCAGCCGCGCTCATCGACACGCAGGAAATCAGGAACCAGATCGCAGGCCGACTCGGGCATCAGCGACTCGCCGTCTTGTGGCCGCAGCACATGCAAACGCGAGGCCGGCGCAAACAGCGCGCCGTGGCGAAGCACCACATCCAGGTGGCGCGCGACGTCGTCGGTCAGTGGGTTCGACAGCTGTTGCGTCCAGCGGATCTCGCCGCTGTCGCCATCGATCGCGCTGACGCGACCGGCGGTGCTGTTGAAGATCACGCCCTGGTCGAGCGCCAGCAACGTCGCGCCGGCGGCGAGCCCAGGGTCACGAATGCACCAACGCTGCTCACCGCTCTCGAGATCGAACGCCCCCAGCTGCGCGCGCGAGCGTGAGCCCACGGCGATCAAGGCACGGTTGCCGGCGTCGACCGGTGCCGAGGCGGGGCTTCCGTCCAAGTCTTGTTGCCAAACCCGTCGACCGGAGAACAGGTCAAGGCAGTGCAACCGTGCGCTGCTGCTGCCGAGATCACCCGACAGTGCGATCACGTGCTCGCGACTCACGGCGGGCAGCGTGCAGAAGCGCAGCTGATCCGAATAGCGCCACACCGGCTCACCGGTCGCGGCGTCCAAAGCATCGAGCGAGCCATCGCCGCACGCGATCAAGATCACGCGACCGGCGCGACGCCACTCAAACGTGCCGGCATGACGCGCGCGGTAACGCCAACGCGGCTCACCGGTGCGCAGGTCGATCGCGAGCAGACGGTTGCGACCCTCGGTCAAGATCGCCATCGGAGGAAGGTCGCCGCCGCCGGCCGAAACCACGCGGTAGCTTGTGCCAGCGCGCTGGGTGATCTGCGTGCGTGCGTAGACAGCGCCGTCACTCACATCGGAGAGCAACATTTCGCCCATGCCGGTGATGCGAACCAACGTGCGGCCCACCATCGTGGCATGTGCATGGGTGGTCAGCTGCGACCAGAGCACGTCACCGGTGTCGCGCGAGATGGCGACGCTCATCCGAGGCGTGCAGACCACCAAGCGATCACCGCACAAGAACGTGCTGCTGGCGTCGAGCCCGTCGATCTCCACGCGCCAGCGCTCGCGGAAGGAGAGGCGGCCCTTGGTTGCGGTCGGCTCCGTCATCACCGGTGCCTGGTCGAGCGACGAGATGCGCAAACGCTCCGGCTCACGATTCTCGAAGCCGCCGAGCTCGTCGCGCGAACGGATCACACGACGCAGCAGGCGCACCTCGCTGCGCAACGCGGTGACGCGCAGGTTGCGGGACTGGGCACGGTCGACGCTGGTCAGCGTGCGAATCAGGTCCGACGCAAGACGGAGGATCGGCAGGGCCGCAGCCGCGACGCCCAAGGCCGGGACGGTGAGGTCATGACCGTTCTCCGTGCTCAGGGTCATCGCCACTTGTTGTGTGCGATCGAGGCGCATCGCGATGCTGAAGTCACCGCTGCACAATCGAATGTTCATGTCGCGGTTGGCCTGCCACGCATCCACCAGCGCGCGCACCGCGTGAACCATCCGTTGCGCCACCAGCATCAGCGTGCCGCGCGTGACCACGAAGCGACGACCGCGTGAGTACGCCCACAGCTCGCCACGGAACAACAAGGCGTGCACGTCGGCAAACGCGTGTGCATCGTGTGCCACGTCGGTGGTCGGCGTCAGCGTGGCATTGAAGCCGAAGGAGAGCGCTTCTTCATCGCCTGGATCGTCGAGCGTGCCGCCGTTGCGACTGACGCCGGCTGGGAGCGCGCCTTGCGCCGTGATCTCCATCGTGGATGCGGCGGTCGCCATCGACACGAGGCTCTTGGACTCGAGCGAGATGCGGCCGCGGTGCAGCGCGATCGCGGCGCGGCACAAACATGCGACCAGCACGCTGAGCGACACCGCGCGATCGAGCACAATCACGTCAGGAATGCTCTCGCTGCCGTAGTAGCTCACCCACACCCGATCGCCGTTGCGCGTGAGCGACAGCTCCACCGGTTGCGTCGCCACCGGCAACAGCACCTTGCGGCGCGAGCCCTGACACAGCGCGATCACACCGGTGAGCAGCTCGGTGATGGAGGGAAGGGCGTGGGCCTCGGATTGCTTGCCGAGGAGCAGCGTGCGGAGATCTTCGATCTCGGCGCTGTGTGCGTCTGTGATGGGGCTGACGGGGCCACCGGACGAGCGCTGCAGCGGGCCTTCAAACATGAGCGCGGGATTCCTCACCTTGCGTGCGGGCAGCAGACTCCGTGACCCGCGCGATACGGTGAGAATGGTAGGGCGCTGCAAGACCCACGTAAAAAAACGGGCCGATGGCTATCCGTCACGAACCGCGTCGAACGCCGCAATAAATTTGGCGCGACTGTGGTGCTCGCGTAGGTACGCCGATCCGGCCTCGATCTGCGCCTGGCGTCGTGCCCCCTGCGGCATGAGCGTAGAGAGCGCGTGGGCGATCGCATCGGGCGCGTCGTCTTTCACCAGGGTGACGCAACGATCGAGCGGAAGACCGGCGATCGCGCGCTGCGTCGTCACGATCGCCACGCCACGACCGAGCGCATCCAGCAGCTTGATCGGTAAGCCTCCCGGGATGCGCCGCGGGACGACCGCGATGTCCGCCGCGGCGTGGACATGGACGCGATCGACCTCGGTCAACAACGGCGCGATCGTGAGTCGGTGAGCGACGCCGTGCTGACTTGCAAGATCACGCAGCGGCTTGGGATCGGACTGCGTCGCGACCACGAGCCGCAACGACGCACGCGCGCGCGAAGCCAACGCAGCCGCCACCACCACGTCCTGCCAACCCTGATAGGCGTCCAAATTGCCGGCGTACAGCGCGATCTCAGCGTCTTGCGTGATTCCCAGCACGGCCCGGGCCACGTTGCGCTCGGCAGTGGTGTTTGGCGACAAAGGCGCCCAAGGTGTCGGCACGTACTGCACCGACCGGCCGTAGCGTTGCTCCAGCTGCGCGGCGAGCACGGGCGACACCGCGGCAACGTGGCGTGCCGCCGCGATCAACGAGCGATCGATCGCGCCCCCGAGGTGAGCAAGCGGTGCTGCGAAGCTTGGCGACGCATACGAGGGCAGCTCACTGGCCAGGTCGGTGTGCGCGAAGAATGTGAACGGACGTCGCGCGATCCACGCCGACAGCGCCGCCTCGACATGGTGGGCAATCACTGGCGCGCGATCGCGGTCGAGCGCGAGCTGAGCAGCGAGCTGAAGATCGAGCAGGACCTTGCGCACGGACGGTCCAGAGCGCAGCGAACGATCACGCGGGATGTCGCGCAGACGCCGGATTGGATACGGCAGCGGTGATCGCGTGGTGCCGTGGGCGTAGGTCCAAAGCTCCGGCGCGTCTCCGTGCGCGTGCAACGCATCCAACATGGCGCTGATCGCCGCCTGCGTTCCTTGCGGTGAAGGGAACGGCATGGCGGCCACGTGGATCGAACGTCGCGTCACTCGATGTATCCGAGCGCGCGAAGTCGTGCCGCCACCCGTGACTCATCGGCGTGCGGTCGATCGCGTACAGCGGCCGTGGATGATGACGAAGCATGGGATGCGCGAACGGGTGCGCGCAGGCTCGCGGTCGCGTCGCGTCGTGTCGGTTGCACGCGCTCCAACACCGTCGCGGTGACGTCGGCGATGTGTGCGTCAACTTGTCCGACCGCGGCGATCTGCGGACCGGCCGCAATGAAGATGCCGCGCTCGCGATGACTTCCGGCGAGGCTTCTGCCTTTGCGTCCAAGGTGCTCATGCGCATGCAAACGACGGAACGGCGCGCTGCTCGCGTCCGGCGTGGGCATCAGGTTGTAGCTGTAGCCATCATCCAGGTTCAGCTGAAGCAGAAGATCCGGCGCGCGCTCGACGAATGGGCCGGAGAACACGTCGTCGCGTGACTGCACCGCGGCCACCACGGGCTTACCCGACCACGGGTCACGCAAGGCCAAGAGCGCAGCGGTGAGATCCTGTTGAGCACGCGGCACATCGTTGGGATCGAGCACGCCATTTGGCTCGCGACCGCGCAGGTTCCAGTGGATCGCGGGGAAGTAGTTGAGCTCGTCACTGAAGGCACGCGTCCGCGTCATGTCGATCGCGCCGAAGCGAGCACGCGACTCCAACCAGCTCGGCAACGCGGCGCCCGCAGCGCGAAAGGCTTGCTCGCGCAGCTTCGGTGGCAACTGCGTCAACGCCAGGCGCTTCAACAGTTGGGTTGCCCGGTGCGTCGTCTTGCGCGGAGAAAAGCGCAGAAAGCCTGTGTCGGCCAGGACGCGGTTGAGGTGGATCACCTTGTCGGACGCGCCGCCCGACCCATGATCGCTGACGAGGGTGATCTCGACCGCATCGCCGCCGGCGCTCGCGATCAACGCAGCCACGGCTGCATCCAGCGCGGTGTACACGCGTGCGAGGCCATCGGTCGGATACGAAGCGCTCGGATGACGTGGGGATCGCGCATCGTGCAAGGCCCACAGGTGATGCGCGACGGTGTCGCTCTCACCGAAGTAGAACGCGAACACGTCCCACGGCTGTCGTTGCAGCAGCCACTGCGCCAGCTCCACTTTGCGCTCGATGCGCGCACAGAGGGCGTCAGGCAACCGTTCGTGCCAACCGGGCAGATGGGCGTTGAGCTCGTCGACGTCATCGAAGCGCTGCGGCCCGAAGCGCTGGGTGATCTCGCGGTGCAAGGCAGTGGGCCATACGAAGGAAGCGTCGCTCTCGAAGGCCACGGGCGCGTCCCAACCGCTGATGAAGATGCCGTGCTGCAAACGCTCCGGCGGCCACGTGGCGGGAAAGCCGACGCATGCGCAGCGCAGACCATCGCGATCGAGGCGCGTCATGAACGTCGGCACCTCGCGCACGCTGCCGGCGGTGAAGCGCACGCCGTAGCCAACGCGCGTGGTGAAATCGAAGACGCCATGCGCGCCCGGGTCGACGCCGGTGAGCAAGGTGGTCCAGTTGGGCAATGTGGCCGGTGGCAAGACGCTGCGACAGGCGGCGAACATCCCGCGATCCATCAAGCCGTGGAGCGTCGGCAAGCGCTCACGGCCGAGCTGACGGATCAGATCCAAGTCGGCACCATCGAGGCCGATCAGCAGCGAACGTGCGCTCATGCCGGCTCCGCACGTTGCGATCGGCCGGACCACTCGCGGGGCGCGGGCAAACCGAACAGGTCGAGCACGGTCGGCGCCACGTCGTAGATCGAGCAGCCTTCGATCTTGCCGCGCGGTGTGATGCCTGCGCCGCTCAAGCACAAGATGCCGTTCCAGTCGTGGTTGCAGGAGTCTTCGCCGGTGTCGTTGTCGTCGACGTGCCAACTGTTGTGGCCGACGGAGCCGATCGAGCGATAGGCCAAGTCACCGAAGAATGCGCAGAGGTCAGGCGCAAAGCCATTCACCTTCGGGTACGCGGCTTCCGGCGTGACCACACGATGAGGCGCCTGGGGTCCATTTGGCGGGCACGGGATCGCGGCGATCGCTGCTGCGAGATCCTTCCGCACGGCGTCGTAGTCGGCAGGTTCGATCACACCTTGCGGCTCGCGTCCGCGCAGGTTGAGGAAGACGCGGGCGTAGTAGCCGCCTTCGCCCCATGCGCGCGTGCGTGACCAATCGACGTCGTCGGGTTGGAGCGCAGTGATCGACGTCGGTTGTGTGCGTAACACCAGGTCGCCGCGATCGATCAGCCACTGGTTGATGCAGATGCCGCCGTGCATCACGCGCGCGCCGTGATCGCTCACGATCATGATCGTGGTGTCGTCGTCGGCCAGCGCCACGAGCGCGCCCAGCTCCTGATCGAGCAGCGCGTAGTAGTCGGCGCCAGCGTTGACGAAAGAGCTCTGGGGATCATGCCGCGGGTGCTCGGCATCCATGTGGCGATAGAACGCGTGATGCAAGCGATCGGGGCCCATCTCCACCATCATCAAGAAGTCCGGCTGCTTCGCTTGCCAAAGGTGACGCGCGATCGCGAAGTGCTGGCGCGTCATGGCGTGGATGTCGCGCAAGATCGCTGACGGCTCGCGCTGCCGAAACCCTTCCACGTCGATGATGTAGTCGCCGAAACGCTCGCTGATCTCGCGCGCGATCGAAGGAGGGTGACACCACTGGGCGTCGAGGTCGGGCGTGAGGAAGCAGCTGATCAGCTCGCCGCGCACCGGTTGCACTGGATACGTCGGCGGCACGAACAGCGCAGTGACGTGACGACCGCGCGCCGACAGTCGATGCCACAGCGTGGGTGCCTGAATGTGGTCGGCGGTGACCAGCTCGAGCGCGTAGCTGTCGCGCTTGCGGTTGCGAAAGCCGTAGATGCCGAGCTCACCTGGATCGTAACCGGTCACCATCGACATCCAGGCCGGCACGGTGATCGGCGGCAGCGTCGATCGCATCGGTCCGAAGGTTCCGCGCTCGCACAGGCGAGTCAGGTTTGGCATGCGATCGCGATAGCGCTCGAACACCAGATGCGGTGCGGCGCAGTCGAGACCGATCAGCATGAACCGTGGCGGCACGGCGCCTGCTTAGCATGCTCCGGCGATTAACGATTGGTGCCGATGATCGTGAGCGTGCCGCACTCGACGGTCGTGCCGTTGGATTGCACGGTCACGCTGCCGCCGTTGGAGTCGGTCGGGATCTGCACGCGGATGTCGGTCGTGTTGCGGCGCAAGATGCGCGTGACCTTGCCGCCGATGCGCAACACCGGCGTGGCGCCAAAGTTGTCGCCATGCACATCGAGCTGTCCGCCGCGGGGCGCTTCGGTGGTGACCAACGTGCACGTGAACGCGGGCTTGTCGGTGGGCTTTGCGTCCGGGTCCTTGCGACTGCGACCGGCTGGTCGTGATGCGGAATCCGAAGGACGCACGACGGTCGAGCGCGCGGGCTTGCTCCGTTCTTGGTTGCTGACGGAGCGCGGTGCGCTCGGGGCGCTCGCTGGGGCACCGTTGCGATCGCGCGCAGGCTCACGGCTTTGCGCGCTGTTGGCGTCGCGGTTCTGGTTCAGCTGAGTGCGCATGGCGTCGAACGTGGCGTTGCGCGAGCGGTTGTCTTGGGTCGAGCGGGTCTCGCGGTCGTTGCGAACCGGCGCGACGTCTTGCGTTCCGCGGTTGTCGTTGCGGTCATTGCGCGACTGCTGCGCTTGGTTCTGCTCGGGCGCGGAAGGCGTCGGACGACTGCGGCGCGACGGCATGCTCGCGTGACCGCCGGGTGTCACTTGCGTCGGCGGGGCAGAGGGCGTGGGCACTTCCTGCACGGGCGGCGCGACCGGGACCGGCTTCGGCGTGGCGGCGATCGGCGCTGGCGTTGGCGCGGTGTCGTGACCCGGATGTTTGTCGGGCCGCGGGACTTGCGGTGCTTCCGCCACAGGCGCAGGCGGGGTCGGCGATGTCGGCGTCGGCACCGTGTTGTGTCCCGGGTTCTTGCCTGGCTCTGTCGTCGGGCGCTCGATCACTGGCGGCACGTTGCTCAGCACCGGCGGCGTCGGCTGCGCGGGAGTTGCTGGTTGTGCTGGCGCCGGATCTGGGTCGGGACGCGCGTGCGAAGGTCGACGACTCACCGTGGCGCCGGGTGCGACCAACACCGGACGTTCGGGCTGCGGTTGCGCGACTGGCGCGGGTGCGGGAGTCGGCGCAGGAGGGGCCGGCGGCGTGCGCACGACCGCACCGGGAACTGCGAGCTCACGCGGGCGATCGAGCGGGGGCTGCTCTGGCGCAGGTGGCGGATTGGCGCCGGGACGATCGTGGTGATGATGGTGTCCGACGTCGGTGCGGACGCTGATGTAGATGCGGTTCGGATGGGTGTACGCGGGCGCGGGCTGGTACGCGGGTTGGCGGAAGTAGCCGCGGTGAAGCACGTAGTAACCGTCGACGATCACGATCACCGGCGGCGTCCACACCCAACCGGCGTATCCGTTGACCCAGGTGCCATCGACCCAGGTCCACATGCCGTTGTAGCTCCAGTGACCTTCCACCCAGGTCGATGTGGACGAGGGTTGCGGCGGACGTAGCTCTTGCGCCACGGGCACTGCGGGCGGCGGTTGTGACACGACGACCTGCGCCGGCGCGGTCGGGTAGGCGGCGTAGTCGTAGTGGGTGTGGCTGTGCCAGTAGTAACGGCCGGCACAACCGCCGCTGAGCACGAGAAGCATGGCAATCAACGTTAAGCGCTGCATGAGGTCAGGATCCTTCCGCGCGATTGCCGCCGTGGGGGGTCGCGCTTCCTTTGATGCATTTGGAACGCGAAGCAAGCGAAGGCTATTCAGCCGCGGGGTGCGTGTATATCCCCCACTGGCCGCCATTGCCGCAGCGGTGACGGCCGTCACCAACGCAGCTAGCGTTCAGCGATGCCCTTACGCTTACTTGTGATCCTTGGCTGCAGCGCCCTGTTGGCCTGCGGCGGTGACGACGATGGCGGCCCTGCGCCCGACGCCAGCGACGATGCCCAGACCGCGGACACCGGCGTTTCTAGTGACGCGGGCGGCGACGGCGCGGTGGATGCGGGCAATGACAGCGCAGTACCCACGTTGCCGCCGTGCAATCTGGTGTGCGATCGGGTGCTCGACTGCGCGACCGAGACCTGTGTCGGCATCGATTGGCAAACCGCGCGCCTGGCCCAAGGCCTGTGTGACGACGCCTGTGGTGCTCAGCTCAACGCGCCGGTGATGGCGGCCAGCGATTGTGCCGCAGTGATGGCAGTGGTGGAGACCGCCGCGCCGACGCTCGACATGCTCTGCAATGAGCCGCCGTGCGTGAGCGCGTGTCACCAGTTCGCGCTGTGCACCAAGCAAGAGTGCGAGCGCTACGCCAATCAAACCGTGGAAGACATCGCCATGGGCTGTATGGGTTGGTGCGAAGACGACAGCGCCGGCGACATTCTCAACGTGTCTTGCGAGACGTTGATCAGCGCGCTCGATCAGAACGACCCGAGCTTTGCGGCCGGCTGTCACGGCAGCACCGGTTGCGCCGACCTGCCTGCGTGTACGGCGTACGCGGACAAGACCACCGGCTGCATTCTCGAACACTGCGATGCGAGCGCTGCCGACTACGAGATGGGGATTCATCGCGTGTTGATCGACTACTGCGCGACCGGCGAAGACTGCCCCTCAGCCGAGGCGATCGCCTTGATCAACGGCGACACGATCACCTGTGACGATCCGCCGCTGGATGCGACCGGACCTGCTGCGCCGTTCACCTTGATCTGCGCAGGCACCGTGGGTGCGGACTACGCCGACCTGCTCGCCGCCTGCGACATCTTGACCGCATGTGGTGCCGCTTTCGCCGACAGCCATTTGTGCGCGGCGTACCTGGCGTTCGAAATGGGTGCTGGCGCGAAAGCCACGTGCATCGACATGGCTGCAGATTGCACGGGAGCATTCGCATGTCTTTGAGCCGAGCGACGGTGTGGATGATGGCGGTCGCGCTCTTGAGCGGCTGTGGTGACGACGACAGCGGATCGACACCGGCACCCGACGCGGGTAGTGATTCCAGCGTTCCGGGCGTGGACGCGGCGACGAACGATGCAAGCGATGTGGACGCGAGTGACGCCGCGATCATGTCGCACGCGATCAGCGACGAAGAGCTGTTCGATGAGGACGCGCCGATTTGGCACTTCGATCTGGAGCTCACCGAGAGCGATCTGACCTGGCTGAACGAGCACGCGGTGGAAGAGATGTATCGCCCGGGCAACCTGGTGTTCCGCGGCGAGCGCTACGAGAACATCGCGGTGCGCTACAAGGGCGGTTTCGGCTCGTTGCAAGGCTGCTTCGATGAGCAAGGCAATCTGACGTGCTCGAAGCTCTCACTGAAGGTGAGCTTCAACGAGACCAACCCGGACGGACGCTTCGCGGGTCTACGCAAGCTGATCTTCCACGCCTGCAACCGTGATCGCACATGTCTGCGCGAGCGCGTGTCCTACGGCTTGTTCCGCGACATGGGCGTGGAAACCTGTCGCACCGGTCACGCCACCGTCAGCATCAACGGAGGACCGCGGCAGCTCTATTCACTGATCGAGTACATCGACAAGGAGTTCATCCAGGATCACTTCGGTGACGGCGACGGCAACCTCTACAAAGAAGCCTGGCCGACCAGCCTCAACGCTGGCGACTATGCGGGGAAGCTCGAGACCAACGAGGACATGCCGATGGTCCAGCACATGGTCGACTTCGCGTCAGCGCTCAGCGCGACCACCCTCGGCAGCTACGACACCAACGTGGCGCCGTTCATCGATTTGGACCGGATGGGTCGCTACACCGCAGTCGATCAGCTGATTCACAACTGGGATGGCATCTGGAAGTTCTACTGCCTGGCGGAAAACCAGTGCGGCAACCACAACTTCTATGTCTACGACGACCCGCAGAGCGGTCGCTTCTCGGTCATTCCGTGGGACCTAGATCACACCTTCACCGAGCCGTTCCCCGACATGGGGCGCTCCTTCCACGACGACGGCCCCAACGTGTGCGACCTGCAGCCGCTCGACATCCCTGGCATTCCGATTGCCGGCATCCTGAACCCGCAGTGCGACCCGCTGATGCAAGGCATGTATCAAGGCGCCGGTTGGGAGCGCTATCGCAGCGCGCTGCGCCAACTGCTCACGGGCGAAAAGACCAATCGCGCGGCAGTGCTGGAACGCCTCAACCGCTACCGCGCCCGCGTCCGCGAAACCGTCCCCACCGATCCGAGCGCGCTACCGCTGGAAGGATGGGACGGCGCCGTCGCCACGCTGCGCCAAATCATCATCGCCCAATACGCTGCTGCGCAGGCATTGGTGGATGAACCGTGATGGCGGTCTCGCTTTGGACATGAAGGTGACGCGTCTGGTCCTGGTCGCGCTGACGACTGCGCTCTCGTCATGCAACTGGTGCCACGACGTCTTCGAAGGCTTTGAGTGGAAGTTTGCGAACGTTCAGCCGGAAGTCTGGGAAGCGATCGAAGGTAGCGACCTATTGGGCACTCCGGGACGCGTCAGCGCATCGTGCGGTGACCGAGCGGACGATTCGACGTGCACGCACCTCACAATGCGAGTGAGCACGATCGGTGGTGCTCAGCCCTTCAACTGGAGCGTTCAGATCGTCGCGGTCGCCCCGGAAACGTTCTCGGTTCAGATCGAAGAACCATCGACGAGCGTGCGATTCCAGCCCGACTGTCTGCTCTGCTGCTCCATGCTTGCGGGGAGCAGTCTGTTCGCGCCCAACGACCGGCCAGCAACGATCACGAGCGGAACTTGGACGAGCACGCCAAGCGGTGCCACGTCGGTTCGCGTCGCCTTCGATCTCACGATCGAAGTGCCGCCTGTTGATCCATCGGATCTTGAAGAGTTTCCGGAGTGCCCCGCCACCGCCTTCCGCTTTCGAGTTGCGGGGACGATCGATGGCCACCGCGAAAGCGTGACTCACGAAGATTGTGCCAGCTAAGCGAGCATGCGCGGTGGGCAGGCGTGCCTATTCAAACAAGTGACGCAGGATCAGGTCTTTCACCTGCGTCGCATGAAGCGGCTCGTCGCGGAGTAAGGATGGTGCGGAGCTCAACAACACCGGGCCCTGTTCGGGTTTGGTGATGCGGCCGTGGCTGCCTTTGACTAGCGTGGCGTCGAGGGGGATCACGTTCATCAGCATGCGGAAGCCGAGCAGCTTCTTGGCCACGCGCAGGGCGACTTGGGCCTTGGGCAACACCAGCGTGGGATCGAGGAACATCTCGACCGGGTCGTAGCCGGGCTTTCTGTGGATCTCGACGCAGCGGGCGAAGTCCGGCGCGCGTTTGTCATCGAGCCAGTAGTAGTAGGTGAACCAGCGATCGGGCGCGCTCAGCGCAATCAGCTCGCCGGATCGCTCATGGTCGAGACCGAAGTCCTTCTTGGTCGCGTCATCGAGCACCACGTCCACACCGTCGAGCTTCGCGATCAGCGCCTTCACCTTCGGCACGTTACGCGCGTCCCTCACGTACACGTGTGCGATCTGATGATCGGCCACGGCGAACGCGTCCGATGCACCGGCATCGAGCAGCTCGGTCTCGCGCTCCACGCGCACCTTGAGCAAACCGGCTTCCCGCAACGCACGGTTGATGTGCACCGGACCGCTCACGTCGACGATGCCGTACTCCGACAACACGATCGTGCGCATGCCGCGCTGATTCGCGAGTGTCAGTAGCTCACCCACGACCGTATCGATCGCACGCAGCTCTTCGGGGATGCGCGCGTCGTTGGGGCCGTGGTTGTGTCCGTATTTTTGCAAGCAGTAGTCCAGGTGCGGCAAGTACACGAGCGTGAGCGATGGGCTCTGCGTCGTGATCACGTGCTTGGCCGCGTTGGCGATCCACTGACTCGACACGATGTTGGCGTTCGGCCCCCAGAAGTTGAACAGTGGGAACTCGCCGAGGCTCGCGTTCAACGCATCGCGCAGCTCTGCAGGATCGGTGTAGATGTCTGGCGCCTTGCGGCCGTCGGCCAGGTACTGCGGTCGCGGCGTGACGGTGGCATTCACGTTCGCGTACATCGCGTACCACCAGAACAGATTCGCGACGGTGACCTCTGGGTTCATCGCGCGCGCGCGGTCCCACAGCTTGTCGCCGTGCACCAGCTTGTTCGATTGCCGCCACAGCCACACTTCCGACAAGTCACGAAAGTACCAACCGTTGCCCACGATGCCGTGCTCGCGCGGCAAGGCACCGGTGATGAACGTCGACTGCACCGAGCACGTCACCGCGGGCGTGATCGTTTCGATCGGGCGTGCGCCGCTGATCTTGGCGAGCGTGTTCAGGTGCGGCGTGTGCGGCCCGAGCAAGCTCGGCGACAGGCCCACCACATCGAGCACGAGCGTGGGAGTGATCTTCGACACGTGCTCAGCCGCCTCGCGTCACTCGACCACCGGCGTTTGTCCGCGCAGCACCGAGTTGCCTTCGTGGAGCTGGCGTTGATCGCGCTTCGGTCGCTCGCCTTCGCCCAGGTCCAGCCGTCCGCTCTGCCCGAAGAACGCGACCGGGTTGTCCCACACGATCGTCTCGATGCTGACGTCGTCGACGCCGGCGTCGCGCAGCGCCTTCACTGTCTTGGGCACCTTGAGCGGATCGGACACGCCCCAGTCCGCGGCGCTGTTGATCACGATGCGCTCGGTTCCGTACTGCTGCACCAACGTGACCATGCGGTGCTCGTCCATCTTCGTTGCGGGATAGATCGAGTGGCCGGCCCAGCAGCCGGTGTCGAGCACCAGCGGCAAGGTTTCTTCGTTGTTGTGATCGATCAGGACCAGGTGATCGGCGATGCCCACGTCGCGGATCAGATCGATCGTGCGTTGCGTGCCGCGCTTCTTGTCGCGGTGCGGCGTGTGCACCAGCGCGGGCAAGCCGTGCTGCTTGGCGAGGCCGAGCTGCTCGGCGAAGTAGCGCTCTTCGTCTGCGGTCATATCGTCGTAGCCGATCTCGCCCACGGCCACGACCCCGTCCTTCTCAAGATAACGTGGCAACAGATCCATCACGCCGCGCGCCAGCTCCTTGGTGTTGGCTTCCTTCGGGTTGAGACCGATCGTGCAGAAGTGACGAATGCCGAACTGACGCGCGCGAAAGCGTTCCCAGCCGAGCAGCGACAGGAAGTAGTCCTCGAACGAGCCCACATGCGTGCGCGGCTGTCCGACCCAGAACGCGGGCTCCACGATCGCGACGATCCCAGCGTCGGCCATGGCTTGGTAGTCGTCGGTCGTGCGCGACGTCATGTGAATGTG
>JACZCZ010035589.1_pt1 | contig 13698 bp, 12 predicted proteins | sample 8641811 | NCBI WGS metagenome assembly JACZCZ01 (sample SAMN15324610, study PRJNA640507) | soil metagenome | isolation source: intercropping peanut in the first line | place: China: Luxin town, Laibin City, Guangxi Province | collected 2019-07-25 | depth 10cm m | reverse complement strand
GCGAACGCACGCGCCGCTCGCGCGTCGCTGCCGACGTGGGCGACGGCGGCAACCAAGTTCGCGGCTGCGCTCGACGGGCTCGGCGCCCGCCAGTGAGCGGCTTCTCGGCCGAGTGGCTCGCGCTGCGTGAGCCGTTCGATGCGGCTGCACGCTCGCGGCAGCTCGTTACGTTGCTGCGCACGGCGCTGGCGGCGCGCAACGCGTCCGATCCCCTCGAAGTGCTCGATCTGGGCGCGGGCGCGGGCTCGAATCTGCGCTTCCTCGCGCCGCTGCTCGGCGGCGCTCAGCGCTGGCGCCTCGCCGATCACGACCCTCGATTGCTGGAGGCCGCGTTGGCTAGGACGCGCGCGTGGGCCGCAGCACTCGGCGCGGACGTCGCGGGCGACGGCTCGACGCTCAAGATTCGCGCCGCCGACTTCGTGTGCGATGTGCGCTGCGAGAGAGTGGATCTCGCCGTTCCGGCCGCCGTCGAGCTGCCGCCGCGCGGGCTCGTGACGGCGGCCGCGCTGCTCGATCTCGTCTCGGCCGATTGGCTCGACATTCTCGCAGCACGCTGCCGCGTCGCCGACGCTGCGGCGTGTTTCGCGCTGACTTACGACGGACGGACCGCCGCGGCACCGATCGAGCCCGAGGACGGTGCCGTGCTCGAGCTGTTCAATCGTCACCAGCTCGGCGACAAGGGCTTCGGGCCCGCCCTCGGGCCACGAGCCGCAGCGGCGGCGCGCTCGGCATTCGAAGCGCGTAGCTTCACGGTCAGGGCGGCTGTCAGCGACTGGGTTCTGCGGCCCGAGCACGGCGCGATTCAGCTCGCGTTGCTCGACGGGTGGCTCGCAGCTGCCGACGAGATCGCGCCGGAGCGGCGCGGCGCATTGGCCGCCTGGCACGCCCGCCGCCGCGCGCACGTCGAAGGCCGCCGGTCGACGCTGATCGTCGGGCATATCGACCTCGTCGGCTGGCCGACCCCCGCCGCGTAGCGCGCCGCGGGTCCGGCCGTCACCGCCCACGCTTTCGAGCGTGTTAGGTGCTATGAAGAGCACAGCGGCGATGAGCACGGCACATCCCGAATTTCGCGACCTCGTAGCACCGCACTTGCAGGCGCTGTTTCGGTCCGCGTATCGCCTGACCGGCAACCGCGCCGATGCCGAGGACGTCGTGCAAGAGGTCTGCATGCGCGCGTACGCGAATCTCGCGACGCTGCGCGCGCTCGAGCAACCCAAGAGCTGGCTGTTCAAGATCGCCTACCGCGTGTTCGTCGATGGCGCGCGGCGGCGCACGCGCTCGCCCGTTCGCGCCACGGCCGAAGACTTCGACGCGACGCGCGAGAGCGAGCAGCCGAGCCCGGAAGAGAACCTCGACGGCGAGCTCGCCGAGCAGCGGCTGCTCGTCGCGTTCGCAAAGCTCGACCACGAGCAGCGCGCGCTGCTCGCCCTGCACGTCGAGGGCTACAGCTTGGGCGACCTGCAAACGATGACCGAGCTTTCGACCGACGTGCTCAAGGCGCGTTTGTATCGCGCGCGCGTTCGGCTCGGAAAATTACTGACGGCCAATGGCAAAACGCCGCAGCTCGTACTGGAGAAGCAACGATGAACTGCAACGACGTCTCCGCGATTCTCGATGCGCATCGCGACGAACGGCTTTCTGCCGCGGAGCGCTGCGCCGTGGACGACCACCTCACGGCGTGCGACGACTGCGCTGCGGCGTGGCATGGGCACGCGGCTATGGTCGCCGTGCACATGCCGCCGATCTCCGCGACGTTGCTCGAGCGCGCGCTGCTCGCCGCGCACGCACAACCGTCGGCGCCACCGCGACGACGCGCGGCAGCGTCGTTCGCAATCGGCACGGCCATCCTCGCAGGCGTCGCGTTCGCCGGCGCAACGATCGTTTCACTGACGCGCTCGCCGCCTGCGGCAGTTTCCTCCGCCGCGAGTGGCGAGCCGTCTGCCCTGGGGAGCTCAAGCGCCGGCGAGCCGGATACGGTAAGCGCCGCAGCCGCGCCCGCCGCCGCGGATCTGCCGACGTCGGTCGAGCCCGTCGAGACACCGCACAGCGTTCAGCCGATCGTGCGAACGCCGCCCGAGTACCCCCCCAGCGCGCTCGAAAATGGTGTCGAAGGCTACGTGCAGCTCGAATTCGACGTCACCGCGCAAGGTCTCGTCGACGACGTTCGCGCCATCGAATCGAGCGCAGAGATGTTCGAGGAACCGGCGATCCGTGCAGTGTCGACGTGGCGCTACCTGCCGCGCATCGCAGGCGGAAAACGAGCGCCTTCGCGCGATATCCAGACGATCATTCGATTTGCGCTCAGCAGAGAACCTGCCGCCGTCAACCTGCAGAGGCTGCCGCAAAACTTCGACTACGCCTCTTTCGCCGCGGACATGCGTACGGCGGCGGACCGATTGGCCGCCGACGACTTGCGCGGCGCCGAGCTTCAGCTCGACGAGATGCAGGCGATTTACGGCGCCGAGCGAGCGGATCTCTGGAATTTCTACGGCTACCTGTACACCGTGCAAGGGAACTATGGCCGCGCCATCGACGCTTACGAGAGAAGCGTCCGCATCAACCTAGCCTCGAGCTTTCCATCCGCAGGGCCGTGGGCGCCGTTAGCGAACCTGTACTTCGCGCGTCATCAATACGACCTGGCGCTCGCGACGCTGCTTCGACCGCAGCAGGCCGCGGGCACCGCGTCTTACCGCCGAATGCCCGAAGAGACGGCGCTCATCGAAAAGTTGCGCGCGCTCGGTGTGACGGAAGAGACGCTCGTCGGCCGCTGACGCGCGGTTAGAGCACGCGCTCGAGCGCGCCGCTCGCGCCGGTTGCCGCCGGCGCGGTGGCGCGTAAATCGCAATCGAACAGCACGTCGCCGCCCATTGTGAAGACGCGATGCGCAGGGCGCAGACACTCGGAGAGCTTGTCGCACGCCGCGAGCGTGAGGCCGGGCCGCCCGCGACCCGTGATCAGCGGCGCGACCGCGACGTGCAGCCGGTCGAGTAATCCCGCTTGCAGAAATCTTGAAACGGTGTCGCCGCCGCCTTCAACGAGCACGGACGACAAGCCGCGCTGTCGCAGCCGCGCAAGCAACACGTCGAGCTTCAGGCTGCCGTTCTCGACGGGAACGTGCAGGACTTCCGCCTTGCCGTGCGCCGTAGTGGAGATCCCTTCGGCGTGCACCACCAGCGTCGGCGCCGCCGCGTCGGTGAACACTCGGCGGTTCGCGTCGAGCCGCGCCGCAGGGTCGAGCACGACGCGCGCGGGATGGTTGCCTTCGACGTGCCGCACCGGGAGTTGCGGATCGTCGCGCGCGACGGTCCCGGCGCCGACGACGATCGCATCCGCCAACGCGCGCAGCCGATGCAAATGACGAACGTTGTCGGGACCCGTCACGTAATAGGAATCGCCGGACGCCGTTGCGATGTTCCCGTCGAGGCTCTGCCCTAGCTGCGCGAAGGTGAGCGTCTGCCCGGCACGAGTCGTGCATAACGGAGCGTAGAGCTGGAGCAAAGGTTGCACCGACGTCGGCGCGTCGGGCCCAAGGCCGAGCCGATCGCCTCGTAGAACGAGCCAACCGAGTTCGTCTTCGAAGTGCCCGGCACCGCGCCGAACGGCAGTAGCAACCTCCCGCAAGGACCGCCAAGCGCGCGCCTCGAGCGAGCCAGAGTCGGCCATTTCATTGGGTTTGAGGGGATTCGGCATTGAACGGAATTAGTGGTGCACGGAACGCGAGGTCCCGAGCTGGTATCCTAACACCCCAGAAACAAAAGCCTTTTGCGATGCCCTCCCCATCAACCCCCGAAATCAACGGCAATCCTGCCGCGCTCGCCTTCGATCGTGCAGTCGACGAGCTGCGCCGCGGGCGCGCCGTGCAAGTCGTCGACAGTACCCGCGGCCTAGTCGTCGCCGCCATCGAAACGGTGCAAGCGCCGTTGTTCGCGCGCTTGGTGGACGCGAGCGGCGGTCGCGCGGTCATGTTGTTGACGGCAGAGCGCGCTCACGCGGCCGGTTTGTCGCATCAGCTCTGCGGCGCCGTAGCCGTTGCGTTTCCTTCCTCTATCGAGCTCGAGCGCTTGCGCGCGCTCGCGGGTGTTTCGGGTCTGGCGCCCATCGACAGCGCGGCGTTCGACGTCGATGCCGCACCGTCTTGCGCGCCGCTCGCTGCCGCGGCGTTTCAGCTCGCGAAAGCCGGGCGGCTCGTGCCCGCGTTGATCGGCTTCGAGAGCGAAGCGAGCGCGGCACCCGGTTTGCTGGCGATCGCGCTCGGCGACGTGACTCATCACGCCCCGCGCTTCGGCCATCACGCGCTGCAGCTCCTCAGCCGGGCGCGCGTGCCGCTCGCCGACGCGCTTGAATGCGAGATCGCAGTGTTCCGCGACGAGCACAGTCTCGCGGAGCACGTCGCCGTCGTCATCGGCAAACCGGACGCAGCGAGCGCCGTCCCCGTGCGCCTGCATTCGGCCTGCTTGACGGGTGATCTGCTCGGCAGCTTGCGCTGCGACTGCGGCGAGCAATTGCGCACGGCCGTCGCGCGCATCGGCGCACTCGGCGGCGGTGTGCTGTTGTATCTGGATCAAGAAGGGCGCGGCATCGGCTTGCCGAACAAGCTACGGGCGTACGTGCTGCAGGACGGGGGGCTCGACACCGTCGATGCCGATCGTCACCTGGGCTTTCTCGCCGACGAGCGCAGCTATGACGTTGCGGCGGCGCTGTTGTCGGAGCTCGGCTTCAACCGGATCCGCTTGCTGACGAACAACCCACAGAAGATCAACTCGCTGCGCGACCACGGCATCGAGGTCGTCGGCCGCTTGCCGCTCGTGACCACGAGCAACACGCACAACGAGCGCTACTTGCGCGCCAAGCACGAGCGCGCCGGCCATCTCGACATTGCGGATTCGAACGGCTGAACGCGCCTATAAGCGCCGCAGCCGCGCCGTCTCGAACCAGAACGCCGCCAGCGACTTCATCGCAGCAAAAAACAACTCGACATCGGCCGGCTTATTGATGAACGCGTTGGCGCCGAGCTCGTAGCTACGCTGCAGATCCTCGTCGGCGCGCGAAGTCGTCAACACGACCACAGGTACCTGCCGCAAACCCGGCGTCTTCTTGATCTGCCCAAGCACCTCGCGCCCGTCCATGCGGGGCAGATTGAGATCGAGCAGGATCATGTCGGGCAGCCGCGCCTTGCGGCGCGCCCGTTCCGTGAGCTCGGCCACGGCCTCGACACCGTCGCGTGCAACGGTCAAACGACTCGGCGAGCCGGCCTCCTTGAAGGCTTCTTCCGTGAGCCGCACGTCGGCCGGGTTGTCCTCGACCAGGAGAACCTCGAACAGCGAATTGTCGGCAGTCATACCTTGCTCACTCCACCACGGCGGGCAGGGTGAAATGGAACGTCGTCCCCTCCCCTACGGTCGACTCGATCCAGATGCGCCCGCCGTGCCGCTCGACGATCTTCTTGCAGATCGCCAAGCCGACGCCGGTGCCCTCGTAGCGCTCGCGCGGATGCAAGCGGTGGAAGATCACGAAGACTCTCTCGAAATATTTGGCCTCGATGCCGATGCCGTTGTCGCGCACACCGAACTCCCAAAAGCGACCGTCACGCCGAGCGCTGACGTGCAAGCGCGGCGGGTTGGCACCGCGAAACTTCAGAGCATTCGAGACGAGATTTGTGAACACCTGCCCGAGGTGCGTGGGATCCGCGATGACGCTCGGCAGCGCGTCACGCGTCACCGTGGCGCCCGATTCCGTGATCCGTGCGCGCAGCGCGTCGAGCGTGGCGGCGAACACCGCAGCGGCGTCCGTCGGCTTCGGCACCATCTCGTGCCTGCCCGCACGGGAGAACGCCAGTAGATCCTCGATCAGGTGCTGCATGCGCGTCGCGCCGGCAACGGCGAAGTCGATGAATTCGGCGGCGTCACCCCCGAGCTTGTCGCGATAACGGCGCGCGAGCAGCTGCACGTAGCTCGTCACGCTGCGCAACGGCTCCTGCAAGTCGTGCGAAGCGACGTAAGCGAAACGCTCGAGCTCCTCGTTCGATCGCTTGAGCTCCTCTTCCGCTTTCTTGCGCGGCGCGATATCGACGACCGAGGCGAGCACGAACACGCCTTCGTCGGTCTCGATGGGGTTCAGCGCGATCTCGACGGGAATTTCCGCGCCGTCCTTGCGCCGGCCGTAGAGGTCGCGCCCCGCTCCCATCGGCCCACTCTTGGGGCTGCGATGGAAGCCTTCGCGAAGCTCGGTGTGCTGCTCGCGGACGTCGGTCGGGACCAGAATCTCGACGGGTTGGCCGAGTAGCTCCTCGCGGCTGTACTCGAAGAGTCGCTCGATCTCGCGATTCACCATCACGATGCTGCCGACGGGATCGATCATGAGCATGCCGTGCGGCGACGCTTCGACGGCGACCCGAAAGCGCGTCTCCGCGCGGCGCCGGTCCGTAACGTCGACGACGGAAGCCAGCACGTAGGTACCGCGGTCCGTTTGAATGGGGTTCAGCCCGATCTCGATGGGGATCTCGGTGCCGTCTTTGCGAAGCCCGCACAGGTCGCGGGCCGTTCCCATTGCTCGCGCTTGCGGCGCGTCGAGGAAGTCGCGGCGATAGCCGCCGTGCTGCGCGCGGAACCGCGCGGGCACCAACATCTCGATCGGGTGACCGATGAGCTCGAGCCGCGTGTAGCCGAACATGCGCTCCGCCTCGCGGTTGACGAGCGCGATGCGTGAGTCGGGGTCCACCATCAGCACGCCGTTCGGACAAGACTCGACGATCTGCCCGAACAGCGCCGCGTCGGTGATCGCGCCATGACCGATCGGCAGCGATCGACCGTGCGGCGGTACCGCGTCGAGCGGCTTGCGCTTGCTACTCGTGACCACATCTCACCGCAGAGTATTTGTTGCAGGGTGCAAATATCCGTCGCTGCGTAATCCAAAACCGTGCGCAAAGTCGCGGGGTTGCGTGCGTAGTAAACAACGACGCTGTGACGCCTTTGACGATCACCGCGCCTCGTAGCGTGACGCCACTCCCGAATTGACGATCGATATGGGGAGGCGTGATTCCGTTCACGGAGTTGTTGCCGAGAACAGGAGCATCTATGCGTGCAACGGGGCTGCGCCCCAGAAGGATCGACGCCCATGAAGACCATTCTGCTGGCCGAAGACGACAAGAAGATCGCAATGGCTCTGACCGTGCGGCTGAAGAGCTTGGGGTTCTCGGTCGTCACGGCGCACGATGTGCCGAACGCGCTGATCATGGCGCGCAAGCACGATCCCGATCTCGCGCTGGTGGATATCGGCTTACCGGGCGGCGACGGCTTTCGCGTCGCCGACTGCTTGCGAACGCAGGTATGCGCGCGCAACGTGCCCGTGATCTTCATCACGGCGAGCAAGAAAGACGGCTTACGCGAGCTGGCCGTCAAGCACGGCGCGAGCGGGTTCCTCGAGAAGCCGTTCAAAGCCAGCGATCTCGTCGCGAAGATCGACTCCGCGTTGCTCAAGGTCGATTCCTGGCAGGAGCCGCGCGTCTCGTGAGTCCGGCGCAGGAGCTCGTCTCGCGCGGCGACTCGGCTGCAGCCGCCGGCGACGCGCCGACGCGCATTCTCGTCGTGGACGACGATCCTGCGTTCCGCCGTCTCTGTAAGGAGTATCTGCGCGACGACTCCGCGCCGGCGCCGTACGAGTTCAGCGAGGCCGCAACGGCCGCCGACGCTCTCGCTCTCGCGGGCTCGCAGAGCTTCGACTGCGCACTGCTGGATTACCGGCTACCGGACGCTTGCGGCACGATGTTGCTGCGCGAGCTGCACGCCGTGTGCGGAGCGCTGACGCCGATGATCTTGCTCACCGGGTTGGGCAGCGAGGACGTGGCCATCGACGCGCTGCGCGCGGGAGCCGCAGACTACATCCCGAAAGATCGCGCCACGGAGAGCTCACTGAATCGCGCGGTGCGCAATGCGATCGAGCGCGCGCGGCTGCTGCGCTCGATCGACGACCGCAACCGGCGCTTACAGCGCGTCAACGACGAGCTGCAGCGCACCAACGACCAGATCCGGCAGTTCTACCACGCGGTATCGCACGAAATAAAAACCCCGCTCACTGCCGCGCGCGAGTTCGTCGCGCTCGTGGCCGACGGGGTATTCGGCGAGCTATCCGACCATCAGAGCGAAGCGCTCGGCTACGCGCTCGAGAGCTGCGACCAGATGGCGGCGCAGTTCGACGAACTGCTCGAGAGCACGCGTCTCGAAACCGGCAAGCTGCGGCTCGAGAAGGCCGCGTGGACCGTCCAGAAGCTGATCGCCATGAGCTTGGCGTCCGTGCGCACCGCGATTCACGACAAGAAAATTGCGCTGCACGAATCCATCGAGCCGAACCTGCCGGAGCTACACGTCGACGGCTCGCGCATCGTGCAAGTGCTCGCGAACCTGCTCGGCAATGCGCACAAGTTCACGGAGCCCGGCGGCGAGATTCATGTCTTCGCAGAGCGCTCCCGCGCGCGGCCCGGCATCGTCACGATCGGCGTGCGCGACACGGGTTGCGGCATCGGCGAGGACGACGTGCCGCGGATCTTCGATCGTCTCTTTCAAGCCGATTCCCGCGCAGGCTCTCTCAGCACCCGCGGCCTGGGCTTAGGGTTGAGCATCGCGCAAGAAATCGTCGCGCTGCACGGCGGCGAGATCGTCGCCGAGTCGCAGCTCGGCTGCGGCTCGACGTTCTATGTGCACATGCCGCACGACGCGAGGTTACCGGCCGAGGCCGCGCCGGCCGTAACCCGGGCGGCGGAGCCCGGCGCGGCAGCGTGAACGCGCGGCGACGTCAGCGCCCCAGCGCGCGCGGATACTGCACGGGGCATCCGGCCGGGTAAACCTCGGCACGCGCTTGGCGCGTGCAATAGTCGCGCGCGTTGCGCACTTGTTTCTCGAGCGTGGCGACCGTCTCGTCGAACGAGGTCACGATGCCATGCACCGGAATGTTGAGCGCGGGGCGCAGGCCGTAGCGCTCGACGTTGTCGAGATACGCTCCAGCCCACCAGTTCCAATCCCAATCGAACGTCGTGAAGTCGCCTTCCATGAAGATGCGCGGGCCGGGGATGTAACCGAACACGGCTTCGGCCATATGCAGGTGGCCGACGGCGCGATAGACGTCGACGCGCATCGTGCCGTCGTCGAGCGTGAGCTGCTCGTCGACGGGCAAGAACTTCAGCGGCTGCGGATTGCGCGCGAGCGCATCGGGAAAGTTCGGCGCCGGCCGCGCGACCATCTCGCGAAAAATTCCCTCGTTACCGCGCCGCGCAACGATCGTGAGCCCGCGCGCGACGGCAGCGCGCAGCCCACCCGCGTGATCGAAGTGGTGGTGCGTCACGATGACGTGCGTCACCTTCTTGCCCGGCACCAGCGTGTCCGCGAGGTCGAGCCGCGCGAACGTGTCCGCTTCGTTGTTGTAGGCCTCGAACATCACGAGGTGATCGGCGAACTCGATGACGGCGCCGCCGTCGCCGTCGATGCGCACGTCCCACACCTTGTCGGCGATCTTCGTGGCTTCCGCGCGCCGCGGCGTCGCGGCCGCGGGCCGCGCGGCGGGCGCCGGAAACGGCGGCACGTCGGCCACATCGATGCGATACGAATCGACGTTGAACATCATCGAGGTGGTGTTCCGCCAGTCCATCACCGCCATGAGCCCGACGGGCAGCTCGAGATCGCCGAACGGCAGGTAGCCCGTGAAGTATGTCGTCGTCGTGATGTCGCCGAGCGTGGTGCTCGGCCCGATCGAGCGAACCCAAGCCGGCAGCTTCGTGAACGGGTCGACTGCGAGCCACAACGTCGCGCCGCCCTCGATCGTGAACTCGACGACCGTCGCTCCGTCCTCGGTGCTGACGGCCCCGAGCTTGGTCTCGGGATCGAGCGCCTCGAGCAGCGCCGGCAGCGGATGATCGAGCATCGCGACGCCCGTCTGCACCTGACTCGTGCGGTCCCACGGCCGCTCGATGGCGAACGGGAACAGCGACCCGCGGCGGTCGCGGTTCAGCGCGCGTTCGTTCTTGAGATCGAACACACGCTCGGCGTCGTGCGCCACGGTCCACTTCAGCGGCGCGCGCGGATCCGGCGACAACGCGCTGCCGCCTTGTTGATTCACGTATTGGCCGAAGCCAGTCACGACGACGTTGTCGAGCGCTTGTAAACGCGCGAGGCCGCCCATCGCCGCGGCTGCTTGCTCGAGCACCGCGCGTGCCCGTTCCGCCTGCCCGTGCGCGACCGCGGCCGCGAGCGATGCGCCTGCAGTTGCGGCGAGCCGCAACCAACCCGACTTCGTCATGCTCCCTCCCATTCGAAACGTCTACGAGGCCGCTAGCGTCGGCCGAGAGAGCGCGCGGCGTCAATAACGCGGGCTCAGCGCTTCAAGATGAACTCGTGATCCACCGTCTTACCTACGGGAAAACCGTAGTCGCCGACCTTGGTGAAACCGTAGCGCCGATAGAAACGCTGCGCGCCGAAATTCTTGGACCACACGCCGATGTAGAGCGGTGCGTAATGCTCGTCGAGCCACTTGAGCGCGGTCTCGAACAAGCGCGCGCCGAGCCTTTGGTTCTGATGCGTCGACTTGACGTACAGCTGCCGCAGCTCGCCGGCGCCGGGCTCGAGATCTTGCACGGGCAGCTTGCAGTAGCCCGCCGACGCATAACCTACCGGCGCCTCGCCGTCGGCAACCGCGAGCCAACACGCCGTGCGCGAATCCGCGAGCAGCTCGCGGCACGCGGCCTCGGAATAGGCGCGCGCGACGTACGCGGCGCTGTCCTCTCGCGGATAGAGATGGCCGAACGTCTCCATGAACGTCGCTGCGCCTAAGGTCGCGAGCGCGGCAGCGTCGGAGGCATGCGCCCTGCGCACTGCAATCGGAGCCATCGTCGTCACCGTCCCGCGGCGGCGAAACGCTCGAGCAGCGACTGATCGCCGCGCTCGGCCAAGACGTCCCTGAGGCGTTGCATCAACTTGGGCGTGCGCTTGTACAGCGTCAGCGCATCGACAATCTCGAGCGCCACCGCCGCACGCTCGTCGGCCACGAGCTCGAGCAGCCATTCGCTAGCCGCTTCGCTGCGGTGCGCCGCCGCAGCGCGCAGCAAGGCGCGGCGAAACTCCTCGCTCAATAGCACGCCGCCCCAAGCTTGCTCGAGCCGCTCGAGCGCGCCGTCGAGCCGCGACTCCCCGAGCGCCAACGCGGCGAGCTCGCGCACGGCTTCGTCGTCGTGCTCGAGATGGCGTGCAACGAATTCGAGCGACTCGTCGGGCTCGACTGATAGCAGCCCCGTGAAGCACTCGCCGAGCACCTGCGGCTCCGCGTCGCCCGCGAGCGCCTTCGCACGCAGCAACAGCTCCGCTTCGCGCGGATTACCGCACGCGATCGCGCGCACGGCGCCGAGGCGCGCACCGGCTTCGCTGTCGCTCAAGAGCGCTGTGAGCTCGACGAGCGCGCGCGAGTACCCGGTCGCGACGAGCCCCATCGCGCAGCTCGCGCGCACGTCGACGGCGGTGTCGGCCGTGCCGCCCCACACGGGCTCGTGCTGCCGATAACTCAAGCCGGAACGGAAGAACTCCGCGTCGCTGCAATCGAGCGCAACGAGCGCGCGCGTCAGCGCCTTCTTCGCGTAGCAACTCGGATCCGTTTTCAGCGGCCTGTCGAGGAAGCGCGGATATGCCGCGAGCAGGCGCGGCACGAGCTCGTAGAGCAGCTCGTCCTCGGCGAGACGCGCGGCTTTCGCTACGACGCGGTAGTGACGCGCGGCGAGCGCGCCGTCGAGCGCCGCAACTCTGGCGGCGCGCTCGGCGGGCAACCCGTCGAGCGCCGCGAGCTGCTCGTCGACGGTCGCACGTTGGATCGGCTCCCGCACGACACCGCCGTTAGCGCAAAATCGTCAGGGGCGTCGCCGCGACTTCGCCGACGAGCCTGACGAGCCGCTCGGCCAGGTACGCCAGGTGCTGCGCGCCGCGCCGCCCGTCGGCCCGCGCCGCATTACCGCACGCACCCGACGCGTGCAGATCTTCCGCGCGCCAGCCGATGCCAACCGGCTTCTCGGCGCCGAGCACCCGGTTCCGCGCAGCAAGCTCGTGCGGCAGACCCGTGAAGTTGGCCAGCGCCGACGTGCGCACGAGGTCGGGCCGCAAATGCAGCAACAACGACGTCTCGACCTCACCGCCGTGAATGTCGTGCACGAGCGCCACGGGATCGAACAGCCCCGGCTCCACGCCGAACGAAAAATAGGTCGCACGCACGACGAGCATGCCGAGCTCGGAGCGCAGGCGCATGGCGAGGAGATCGACGAGGCTCTTCTGCCCGCCGTGCGTGTTGAGGACGATCAGCTTGCGCGTCCCCGTGCGCGCGACGCTGCGGCCCAAGTCGGTCCAGGCGTCGAGCAGCACCGAGTCGCGAATCGACAGGGTGCCCGCGAAGCTCGTGTGCTCTGGGCTCAAGCCCACGTTCTGCGCAGGCAGCACCAGCAACGTTATGTCCCCCGGCACCTGGCCGAGCGCGGCGCGAACCAAGCCCTCGTTGATGAGCGCGCCCGTGCCGAGGGGCAGGTGCGGGCCGTGCTGCTCCACAGCCGCCACGGGGAGAAGCGCCACGGTTCGCTCGGGATCGACGCGGCCGAAGTCGGTGGTCGTCAAGTCTTGCCAGTAGCCGCTGCGCACGGTGAGCGCACCCGAATGAAGCCCAAGCCGGGCATCGTGCCGGGCTGCCGGAAGCGGCGTCAACCGCGGATAATGGCGGGCCCAACCCCCCGCGTCAGACCCTGTGCAGGAGCACTTCCATGAGCAAGCCGGAGCGCGCAGTCGCCGCCAATACCGCCACCGATAACGAAGTCGCAGAGCTGGTGGCCAAAGCCCGCAAGGCGCAGGCGATCTACGAGGAGTTTTCGCAGAGCCAAGTCGACGCCATCGTGCGCGACATGGCCAAGTACGTCTACGACAACGCAGAAGCCCTGGCCCGCATGGCCGTCGAGGAGACGGGCATCGGCAATTACGAGGACAAGGTCCTCAAGAAGAAAGGCAAGGCGCGCGTCATTTGGAACAACCTAAAGGGCAAGAAGTCGCGCGGCATCATCGGCGAGGACGCCGAGAACAACCTCGTGTTCGTCGCTAAGCCGATGGGCGTCGTGGCCGCGGTGTGCCCCGTCACCAACCCGATCGCGACGCCGATGTGCAACGGCATGTTCGCGCTGAAGACGGGCAACGCCGTGATCTTCGCGCCGCACCCGAAAGCGCAGAAGTGCACGAATCATTTGACGACCGAGTTCATGAAGATCGTCAAGAAGCACGGCGGCCCCGACAACCTGATTCAATCGATCCAGAAAGGCTCGGTGCAGAAGACGCAAGAGCTGATGCAGTCGGTCGACGTCGTGGTCGCGACGGGCGGCGGCGCCATGGTGAAGTCGGCGTACTCGTCCGGTAAGCCGTCGTACGGCGTCGGCGCCGGCAACGTGCCGGTCATCATCGATCGCGGCGTCGATTTCAAAGACGCCGTCGGCAAGATCGTGACGGGCGCGGCGTTCGACAACGGCATCATTTGCTCGCACGAGCAGTTCGTGCTGACGCCGGAAGAGCGTTTCGACGAGACCGTCAAGCTGTTCCAGGACACCGGCAAGGTCTGGTACACGGCTGACGAGGCGCAGATCGAGAAGCTGCGCAAGCTCGTGTTCCCGGACGGTCATCTCAACAAAGACGTCGTCGGCAAGTC
>JACZCZ010276526.1_pt1 | contig 13705 bp, 11 predicted proteins | sample 8641811 | NCBI WGS metagenome assembly JACZCZ01 (sample SAMN15324610, study PRJNA640507) | soil metagenome | isolation source: intercropping peanut in the first line | place: China: Luxin town, Laibin City, Guangxi Province | collected 2019-07-25 | depth 10cm m | reverse complement strand
GCCGCACCGACGGCGCACTCAACAAAGTGTCATTTCACAGCAGCGGCGAGAACCTGGATGCACAGTATCTGCGTTACACACAGAGCGACGCGTTGTGCTGCCCCTCGCGAACGGTGAATGTCGTCTTCGAGATCGATCGAGTGAACCGCCTCGTCCGCCCCAAGGTGGCCACTACATCACCGAATCGCCCTTAGACCGGCATCGACGCTTCAGAAGTCCGCATTCCCCGGTGAGCGCGGGAACGGAATGACGTCGCGGATATTCGCCATGCCCGTCGCGTATTGAATCGTGCGCTCGAAGCCGAGGCCGAAGCCTGCATGCGGAACGCTGCCGTAGCGGCGCAGGTCGCGATACCACGAGTACACGTTCTTATCGAGATGCATCGCATCCAGGCGCTGATCGAGCACGTCGAGCCGGTCCTCGCGCTGCGAACCGCCGATGATCTCCCCGATGCCCGGCGCAAGGACGTCCATGGCGGCAACGGTCTTTTCGTCGTCGTTGAGGCGCATGTAGAACGCCTTGATGTCCTTCGGGTAGTTCATGACGACGACCGGACGGCCGATGTGTTCGGTGACGTAGCGTTCGTGCTCGCCCTGCAGGTCCAGACCCCACTTCACAGGGAACTCGAATTTCCGGCCGGACTGCTCGAGCAGCCTGATCGCATCCGTGTACGTGATGCGCTCGAAGCTCGATTCGACGAACTTCTCCAGACGCGTGATGCAGTCCTTGTCGATGCGTTCCGCAAAGAACTTCATGTCGTCCTGACGTGAATCGAGCAACGACCGGAACAGGTGCTTGAGGAAAGCCTCCGCCAGGTCGGCATCGGCACTCAGATCGGCGAAGGCGATCTCCGGTTCGATCATCCAGAACTCGGCGAGATGGCGCGGCGTGAAGGACTGCTCGGCCCGAAACGTCGGACCGAACGTGTAGACCTTCGAGAGCGCGAGGCAGTACGTCTCGACGTTCAGCTGTCCCGAGACCGTGAGGAATGTCGGCTTGCCGAAGAAATCCTTCGAGAAATCGACCTTGCCGTCGCCCGTCTTCGGCAGGTTCGCGAGATCGAGCGTCGAGACACGGAACATCGCGCCCGCGCCTTCCGCGTCGCTGGCCGTCACGATCGGGGTGTGGATCCAGAAAAAGCCGTTGTCGTGGAAGAACTGGTGAGCGGCCATCGCGAGCGCATGACGCACTCGCGTCACGGCGCCGAAGGTGTTGGTCCGCGGCCGCAAGTGCGCGACTTCCCGCAGGTACTCGAACGTGTGCTGCTTCGGCGAGACCGGATAGGTATCCGGATGCTCGACCCAGCCGATCACCTCGATCGTCTCGGCCTGCATTTCGATCGCCTGTCCCTTGCCCTGCGAGCGGACGAGTTTCCCGGTGCACGCCACGGCGCAACCGGTCGTGAGCTGCAGAACCTCGGTCGTGTAGTTCGCGAGCGTATTCGGCGCAACGATCTGGACGTTGTCGAAGCACGACCCGTCGGAGACAGCCAGGAACGAGAATCCCGCCTTCGAGTCGCGACGGGTGCGAACCCATCCCTTGATGGTGACGACTTCGTCGAGGGGCACGCGCCCCGCCAGAACGCTGGCGACTGACAATGCTGACATGTATACGCTCCGGAACCTTGATCGAGCTTGTGACGGCGTATTACACATTGATGCGGCCAAAAAATCTAACTGGCCGATACCGTCAGAACAGGGCTCGCGCCACCCTGCGATGGAGGCTGGAAACTAGGATCGCTCCCATTGAGTCGGCGCGACGCCGAACTCATTCTTGAACCAGCGCGTGAACGATGTCTGCGTCGAGTAGCCGAGCAGCTCCGCCACGTGACCGAGCGAATGCTGGCCGCTTTCGATGTAGCGCACCGCGAGCTCCCTGCGCACGGTGTTGATCAGATCCGAGAACGTGACACCCCGCTCCTCGAGCTGTCGCTGCAGAGTACGCACGTTGACCGCGAGACTCTGGGCCACCTGCTCGACCGTTGCACGCCCCATCGGCAGCAGCAGGTAGATCGCCTCGTGCACTTCCTCCTCGATCGTCTTGTCGGTTGCCTTGGGCAACGTCTGCAACAGCTGCTCCGCATAGCGCGCCAACGCGGGGTTAGCCGCTGAGCATGGATAGTCGAGGTCGGCGGAGTTGCAGACGAAGCCGTTGAACTCGCTGCCGAACTCGAGCTTGCATCGGAACAGCCTTCGATGCAGCTGCAGATCCTCCGGCGCTTCGTGCAGGAACAGCACTCGCTCCGGCTTCCAGTGACTCCCGAGCAGCGCACTGCCCGCTCTCGCCAGTACGCCAAGCGCGAGCTCCGTTGCCTGCCGCGAATACATGGGCGGGTCCGTCACGATTTCCTGGCGGATGACGACGTGCTTGCCGACGTCACTCATCTGCAGGGTGAGCGCCTCGTTGAGCAGGTGCCGATAGTTCATGAGCGCGAGCAGCATCTCTCGCAGCGTCGGCTGGTGGGTGACCAGCAGTCCGACGGCGCCGAAATCCGAGATCTGCCGTGTCTCCGCCATCCGCAATCCGAATGTCGGACAACTGGCGACGCGCGCCGATTCCTCGAGCAACGTGACCGCGGCGCTGGCGGGAATCCTGTTGTCGGGATTGGCGAGAATCGTGCGATTGAGACCAGCGTCGCTGAGCAGCGTGACCGGGTTCAAACCGACTTGTGCGGCGACGTCGAAATAGTTGGTGAGCGCCGCGGCGCGGACCATGCGGGTCATTGGATGTCGTATCGCCGGTTCGGCAAAGGGCGTAAATCCTGAACGACTCTAGCCGCCGTGTCGCGAAATGAAAAGGCCCTGTCATCCCGTGCACAGCACGAGCGCAGGCGCGACCTCTAGGCTCGGCCTCCGGACCTGACGCCGTGGACGAAACAACGAACGGGAGGGGTGCACCGGTGACTCATCGGCAGCACCACTGTCTCGCGCACGGCGTCCGGTTCACCACTGTTGCATCGCCAGAAGCTCGTGGGCTGGTCATGCCGTACCAACACGTCCGGGGGGTTTTTCGATGAAGACATCGTACTCGTTGCTCACGCTCGCCATCGCGACCGTTCTCGGCTCGCAGCAGGCGCGGGGTCAGGCCGAACCGGCCGACACCAGCGTGAGCGCACTCGAAGAAATTCAGGTCATCGCGCGCAAGACATCCGAGCCGATCCAGGATGTGCCGATGGCCATCTCGGCCGTCACGGCGGAGCAGGTCCAGGCCGCGGGCATCCGCGACGTCGCCGACCTCACCGTCCTGGTGCCTTCGCTCGTCGTGACGACGAACTCGAATCCCTTCAACACGAGCTACCGCATTCGTCGCATCGGCAACGAAGGCAACATTCCGGATTTCGAGCCGGACACGGGCCTTTTCATCGATGGCGCATACCGCTCGCGTTCCGGTCTCGGACTGGGCGATCTCGCCGACATCGAGCAAGTCGAAGTGCTGCGCGGACCGCAGTCCACTCTCTACGGCCGCAACGTGACCGCCGGTGCAATCAGCGTTCGCACCGCGATGCCGAGCCAGACCTTCGGCGCCATGGGCGAACTGACCTCCGGCAACGACAACCTCTGGGGCGTGCGCAGCTACGTCACTGGCGGTCTGACGGATTCGGTCTCCGCGCGACTCAGCGTGACGGGCTCGCGTCGTGACGCGATCGCCGAAAACCTGATCGGCGACGACAGCGACGACCTGAATCAGTATGCCGTGCGCGGCCAGTTGCTGTTCGAACCCAGCGATTCCTGGCAGATCCGCCTGATCGGCTCGCACGTCGAACGCGACATGAAGCCCGCACTCGCCGACATGTACTACGGCCCTGCTGTCAGTGCGCTGGTCAATGCGACCGTGGCGAATCCTGCCGCGCTCGGCGCCGCCGACGGCCCTGGCCTCGCGGACGGCGTCATCAATTCCAGCGCGCGGTCGATCCTCGACAACGATCCGCTGAACCGTCGCGTGCAGGCGCTCGCTGCGCTGGAGTTCGAACAGAAGTCCGATGAAGCCATCGCGTCGATCGAATACTCCGCCGACTCGTTCACGTTCACCTCGCTGTCGAGCTACGACGTCTACGACATCACGCAGAGCTGGAACGACGCCGGCCAGACCGGTCTCGATCTCGTGAACTATCGTGATTTCCAGACCGGCGAGACGTTCAGCCAGGAACTGCGCATCAACTCCCGTTCGGGCGGCCGCTTCACCTGGCTGGCTGGCGTGTACTTCTACGACAACCACTTCCAGCGCGGCGACGAAGACAGGCACGAATTCACGCTGGGCCAGGCCATCGACGAGCTGGGCGTCGCCGCAGGCATCGCATCGCCGACGCTGCCGAACGTACCCGTGTTCGGATTGCCCGGCGACACCGGCGACTTCCACGAAATCTCCGACAGCCAGAGCTATGGCGCATTCGCTCAGAGTTCGATGGACGTGACGGACAGCCTCGCGGTCACGCTCGGCCTGCGCTACTCGCTCGAGGAAAAAGACGTGTCGCTCACGAACACGCCGTTCACTTCGGCGCCCGGCGCGCTCGCGGGACTCTCCCTCCCCGTACGCCTGCTGACGCCGGCCGCTGCATCGTTTGCCCTGAACGACGAATGGGATGCGGTCACCGGTACGTTCAACACGGTGTATCGCTTCACCCCGGATGCGATGGCGTACGCGACTGTTGCAACCGGCTTCAAGGGCGGCGGCTACAACGGCGGCTTCGGCAACACGCCGCTGGCGCGACGTCCGTTCGATTCCGAAGACGTCATCAGCTACGAAGTCGGTGCAAAGACCGAATGGGGTGGCCGCGTCCGCCTGAACGCCGCAGCGTTTCTCGCTGACTACGACGACTTCCAGTCCGCGTCGTTTATCGGCCTGCAGTTCCTGGTCAACAACGCAGAAAAGGTCCGCGTGCAGGGTCTCGAAGCGGACATGACCGCCCGCCTCACCGACGGCCTCACGCTCGACATGTCAGCGACGTATGCCGAAGCGACATATGAAAAGTACACGCAGGGCTCGTGCTACTCGGGTCGCGCTCCTGACGATCCCGCTACGGGTGGCTGCGATCTTTCGGGCCAGACGTTGCCGTTCGCGCCGGAGCTGACCGCGACCGCCGGCCTGACATGGGAACAGGATGTGGGCCCGGGCACGATGTTCTCGCGCCTCGACGGCAGCTGGATTGGCGAGCAGAACGTGACGTCGGAGCTCGATCCGAATCACGGCATGCAGGACGGCTACGCGATTGCGAACCTTCGTCTCGGCTGGCGCCAGGGCTCGTGGGAAGTTTCGACGTGGGTGCGCAATCTCACCGACGAGACCTACGTCACCCAGACCGCGCAGTCGAATCTCTTCGCGTCGCTGGCGGACGGCACGTATCAGAACTACCTCGGCGCCGAACGCTCGTACGGCATCACCGTCCAGGCGAAGTACTGACCCGGGACTTCGGGTCCGGTGCAACGCCGGGCCCGAAGTGCAAGAGGAAGATCTTCAGGGGGGACAGGGCGAGCCACGAGGCAAGGGCAATCCTCGAGAATGCCGATAACGACGATCGCAGCGCGACTCCCCCTCTCGATCGTCCTGCGTCCCCGTGGAAAATCCGCCTCTTCCGGCCGGCTGTCGCGAAATGAACAAGCCCTGTCGCCCGGTGAGGTAGCTGCCCGGGTCGTACTTTTCTACCTTCATCCACAGCAGCAGCGATCGCGGAGAATCTCGTGGCGAAAGCAGTTCGTTTCCATCATGTCGGCGGTCCTGAAGTGCTGCGCCTCGAGGATGTCGAGGTCGGCGATCCCGGCCCGGGACAGGCCCGGATCCGCCACGTCGCCGTCGGCCTCAACTTCGCCGACACCTACTTCCGCAGCGGTCTCTATCCGGTTCCCCGGCCGAGCGGCATCGGCGTCGAAGCATCGGGCATCGTCACGGCCATCGGCGCGGACGTCAGCAATGTCGCCGTCGGTGATCGCGTCACGTACACCGGCTTCATCAACACGCTCGGTGCGTACAGTACGGAGCGGCTGATTCCTGCAGCGCCGCTGATCCGGCTGCCAGAGACCATCGCGTTCGAAACCGCAGCGGCAATGACCATGCGCGGCCTCACAGCCGCCTACCTGCTGCGTCGTGTTCGCGATCACAAGCCGGGTGACGTCGTGCTGCTTCACGCTGCCGCGGGCGGTGTCGGCCTGATCGTGGCGCAGTGGGCCAAGTTGCTGGGCATGACAGTCATCGGCACGGTGTCGACGGATGCGAAGGCAGATCTTGCGCGTGCGTACGGCTGCGACCACACGGTGAACTACGCTCGTGAAGACGTCGCGAAGCGCGTCCGCGAACTGACTGGCGGAGTCGGTGTCGATGTCGTATTCGACAGCGTCGGCAAGGACACCTTCATGGCGTCGCTCGACTCGCTGAAACGTCGCGGCCTGCTCGTCAATGTCGGCACGGCGTCCGGAACGATTCCGCCCTTCGATCCGCAATTGCTCGCGATGAAGGGCTCGCTGTTCCTGACGCGGCCGGCCCTCGCGGACTACATCGCGGATCCCGCGGAAAAAGCAGCGCTGGCGCAGGAACTCTTCGACAACGTCGGCAGCGGACGCATCAAGATCGAGATCAACCAGCACTACGCACTGGAAGATGTCGTGGCGGCGCACCAGGACCTGCAGTCGCGGCGGACCACGGGCTCTTCCATCTTCGTCATCTGACCTCTTCATCCGGGAGCGAAACCCATGGCGCTTCCTCTTCGGAACGCTGCTCGGGAAAGCGACGCCGGCGTGTCGGTGTCGCGCAAGTACGCGTGGATCGTCTTTGCCGTGACGTTCGGCCTGCTGCTGTCGGACTACATGTCACGGCAGGTACTCAACGCAGTCTTTCCGCACCTCAAAGCAGAATGGGCGCTGTCCGATGCTCAGCTCGGAACGCTGAGCGGCATCGTGTCGCTAGCGGTGGGGGTGCTGGCATTGCCGCTCTCGCTTCTCGCCGATCGATGGGGCCGCATCCGCAGCCTTGTGTTGATGGCGGCGCTGTGGAGCCTGGCCACGCTCGGCTGCGCGATTGCACAGGACTTTCAGCACATGCTCATTGCGCGCCTGCTCGTTGGCGTCGGTGAGGCAGCTTATGGCAGCGTCGGCCTCGCCGTCGTCCTCACCGTCTTTCCTGCCCGATTGCGCGCGACGATCACGGGTACGTTCCTCGCCGGCGGCATGGTCGGCTCCGTGCTGGGCATCTCGATCGGCGGAATCCTTGCGCAGCAATTCGGCTGGCGCAGCGCATTCACCGGCATGGCCATTTTCGGCGGGCTGCTGACGATCTGCTATCCGCTCATCGTTCGCGAGAGCCGGATAGCATCGCCGCCGCAGACATCGACGACGGGCCCGCGTCCGAAACTACGCGACGTCATCGGCAGCCGTTCAGTCATCTGTGCGTATCTCGGCAGTGGCGTACAGGTCTTCGTCAGCGGCGCGCTGCTCGCGTGGCTCCCGAGTCATCTGAATCGTTCGTATGGCATGCCTGTCGCCCAGGGAGCGCTTGTCGCTGCTGTCTTCGTGCTGGCCAGCGCGGCGGGCATGACTGTGTGCGGCAACCTCTGCGATCGGATCGGCCGCGACTCGCCGACCGCAAAGCTGTCTCTCGTCATCGCGTACTGCCTGATCTGTTTCGTGCTGCTGGCCGTTGCCTTCCAGCTGCCCCCTGGCACTCCGCAGCTGATTCTCATCGGCCTCGGCATGTTCGTCGGCGCAGGAACTGTAGGGCCCGCCGGCGCGATGGTCGCCAACCTCACTCCCGCGCCGATTCACGGCACCGCATTCGCGACGCTTTCGCTGGCCAACAATCTGCTCGGGCTGGCGCCAGGGCCCATCGTGGTCGGCGCCATCGCGGATGCCTACGACCTGAGCACCGCACTACAGATGGTGCCCGCGGCCTGCCTCGTATCGGCCTTCACCTTCGCTTGCGCAGCGCGTTGCTATCGCAGCGATCTGCAGCACGCTGAAATGCGCATCGGCATGGCGTAGCCCATGGTTCCCGCGACGTTCTCGATCGTCCGCGATGCGATGACGACACTCCCGGAGCGCGGGCGCGAACTGCTGCCGGGCTTGACCGTCACAGCCATCGTTGCCGCGGCTGCCACCTTCCTGGCGGAGCACTATCAGGCGCCGTTGATGCTCTTCGCACTGCTGCTCGGCATCGCGATGAATTTCCTCTCGAGCGAAACGCGTTGCGCCCCGGGCATCGACTTCTCTGCACGCGCCGTTCTGCGTACTGGTGTCGCGCTGCTGGGGGTCCGGGTGACTTTCGATCAGATTGCGCAGCTGGGCTGGCAACCCCCGGTCATTGTGATCATTTCGCTCGTCGTCACGATCGGTGTGTCGACGCTGCTGGCGCGATGGCTGCGTTTCAACACTCTGTTCGGCTTCCTGACCGGCGGAGCCACCGCGATCTGCGGCGCGTCTGCTGCTCTTGCGCTTTCCGCGGCGCTGCCCGCTCACCCCGCCAAGGAAAAGGCCACGACGTTCACCGTGATCGGTGTTTCCGCGCTGTCCACGATCGCCATGATCGTCTATCCGCTCATTGCGCCTCTGCTCGATCTGTCGCCCGCAGCGGCGGGCCTGTTCATCGGCGGCACGATCCACGACGTTGCGCAGGTCGTCGGTGCCGGCTACAGCATGTCGCAGGAAACCGGCGACGTTGCCACTGTGGTCAAGCTGATGCGTGTCGCAATGCTGCTGCCCGTGATCGTTTGCGCAGCCATGATCACTCGCGCACACGGCGATGGCCGCGGAACACGGCCGCCTCTATTGCCCTGGTTCGCCGTCGCATTCGTGGCGCTGGCGGCAATCAACAGCCTCGACTGGATCGGTTCCGCCACCCGCGATGTCGCCAATGATGTCTCACGCTGGTGCCTGGCGATCGCGATGAGCGCGATCGGCATGAAGACCCAGCTGAAGGAACTCGCTGCCGTGGGACTGAAGCCGGTCATCCTGATGGTCATCGAGACGGTATTGCTCGCCTGCCTGGTGCTCGGGCTGTCGCACTGGCTGGGCTGAAGGAGGAAGCCGGCGAACAGGATGAGCTGGTAGCCGGCTACCAGAGCCGGAAGACGCGCCCTCCGTCATTCCTGCGCAAGCGGGAATCCATCTCCCCTGTGGGTCCGGCTTTAGCCGGACGTAATCGCCGAAGGCGATGCTTGTGTCATTCCCGCAGACGCGGGAATGACGGAGGTGCAGGCTTCGCGCTGACGTCGGCGCTCTTGCTTGCCGCCAACCCTGGCAAGTGCAAGGCTTGCGCGGTCAATCGAGACTCGGGAGAAAAGAATGAGCGGCACGTATTCCGGCGCTTGCCTGTGCGGCGAGGTCCGCTTCGAAATCACAGGATCGTTCGAGCGATTCTTTCTCTGCCATTGCCAGCGTTGCCGCAAGGACACCGGCTCCGCGCACGCCGCCAACCTCTTCTCGTCGACGGCCACGCTGAAATGGATCTCTGGAGAAGAGAGATCCCGTCAGTTCAATCTGCCGGGAACACGGCACGCCCGCCGCTTCTGCGGCAACTGCGGTTCAGCGCTGCCGATGCTGCAGATGGAAGGCAGGCTTCTCGTCGTACCGGCAGGCTCGCTGGACAGCGACCTCGTGGCGAGGCCAGACGCGCACCTGTTCACGGCCAGCCGCGCAGGATGGGATCACGCGCTGGAGACGGTTCCCGGCTTCGACCAATTGCCGTCTTGAAGGACGAGGCGTGCCTCAGATCGACCGATCGAATCGCGCGATGAGATCTTCCGCCTGCGGCCACTCACCGAATCCGAACGCGGGGCTCAGGTGGCCGACGGCACCCACGTGCACGCACTCGCTGCCCCAGTCACGAGCGAATTGCTCGACACGCGACTGCTCCGCCAGCGGATCGTTGCTGCTCACCGCGACCAGGCTGGGGAACGGCAGCTTCGCGCGCGGCACAGGAAACCAGCCGCCGTGTTGCAGATCGGCGAACGTGGGGTAGCCCTCTGGGAGCGGGGTATCCAGATCCACGGGTGCAGCCAGTACTGCGCCGACGACGTTGGCGCGGCCGTGCCTGTGCGCCCAGTGAGCGAGCGAGATCACGCCACCGCTGTGAGCCACGACGATCACCGGGCCATGAATGGCCTGGAGCGACTGCTGGATTGCCGCAACCCGTTTCGAACAACTCAGATCGACACGACCAAGGGGCGGTACCGAGCAGACTACGCGGCTCGGCGCGAGCTTCTTGGCGAGCAGGCTCTGCCAGTGATCCGGGACGTGATCGCGCAGACCGGGAATGATCAGCAGTGTCGGGGGAAATGACATGGGAATGTCCGCTAGCCGAAAGCTCGTGCGCTGACAGTCCACGACTCCACCGGCCATCCTGGCCGGTGAGACCCTTCCATGGCGTGGACTGTCAGCCGCGAGCTTTCGGCTCGATGAGAATCAGACTGCGACCTTTCGTGGCGTCGTCACGGGGCGAACCGGCACACCCGGAGCATGCTGCGTGAACCCCAGCTGGCCCGGCTTGCGATTCGGCGCGAAGCCATTGGCAGCAAGCGTTTCGTCAGCATTCTTGTAGAAGGTGCCGATGCGGTAGATCTCGCGAGCCTCCTGCGCATTCGCTACATCGCGCCCGCATTCGCGGGAGATGCGAACGAGTTGCTCGACCTGCTCGACCGAGGACATCTTGCTGTCCCGGCGCTGCGTCCAGATGTTGTCCTCGATGCCGCAACGCACGTGCAGTCCCATGGCGATCGCCATCATGTTGAGGGGCAGCACATTGAGCATCGACGTCTCGAGCGTCAGCACGGAGCCATCCGGGCAGGCGCGCACGAAGTTCGCGAGGTTGTAGATGTTCGGCGCATCGAAGCCGCCGCCGATCGCGACCCACGTGAGAATCAACGGCACGTTCGCCGCGCCACGACGCATCATCCGTTCGACTGTTTCGAGCTGCGAATTGTTCGCGAGCTGGAAATGCGCCTGGATGCCTGCGGCCGACAGGCGGCGAATGTGCTCTTCCACCCACTCCGGCCCGGCGGGAATCGTCATCTCGCGATAGGCGCGATACAGCGCCGGCTCGGCAATCGACGTACCGGCGAGATCGGCTGGCACCATCTGCTCGACGATGTTCATCTGGTTCGTGTTGATCGCGATCGTCACCTGGTCCGGTGTCGGTTGCAGCTCAGCGAGCATGTGACGCGTATCGTCAGAGAGCCACTTGGCCGCTTCGCCCTCGCCTTCCGGCGCGAAGGAGATCGAGCCTCCCACCTGCAGGATCAGTTGCGGAACACGCGCGCGAATGCCGGCGAGCAGTTCGTTGAACTTCGACAGGCGCTTCGAACCCTTGCCGTCGAGCTCGCGTACGTGCAGATGCAGCACCGTCGCGCCCGCGTTGTAGCAATCCACCGCCTTCTGGATCTGCTCGTCCATCGTCACCGGAATGTCTTCCGGGAAGTCAGCGGGCATCCACTCCGGCCCATACGGCGCGACCGTGATGACGAGCTTCTGCTGGTTCTCGGGAAAGAGGGAGCCGTCGAGGAAATTCATGCGGTGTTCCTTCTGCTACAGAACTCAAAAAGGCCTGTCGCCCATGATGCCGGCGCGTTCCATCTTGCGATGGCACGGCGGGTAGTCCATCACGGCGTAGTGCTGCGTGCTGCGGTTGTCCCAGATCGCGATGCTGTTCGGCTTCCATCGCCAGCGCACCTGGTACTCGGGAATGAACGCCTGGCTGATCAGGTAGCGCAGCAGATCGGACGCGCCGGGATTCGCGTCCTGTCCGTAACGGACGTTGGCGGACGTGTGATAGTTGGTGAAGTGCGTCGTGAACGCATTCACGAAGAGGATCTTCTCGCCGGTCTCGGGGTGCGTGCGCACGACCGGATGTTCGGCATCGGGATACTGCTCTTTCAGGGCCAGGCGCTTCTCGATCGGCATCGCGGCACCGAATGAAGCTTCGATGCTGTGACGCGCACGCAGGCTGGCGATCCGCGCCTTGATCTCGTCGGGGAGCCGCTCGTAAGCGAGCGCCATGTTCGCCCACATCGTGTCGCCTCCGACCGGCGGGCATTCGACGCAACGCAGCACGCATCCCATCGGCGGCTCTTCGCGCCAGGTCGCATCCGTGTGCCAGGCGTTTTCGTAGCGATCCGGTGGATTTTCGGGGGTCTTGTAGATCTGCACGAGACCCGGGAAATCCGGGTGACTGGGCGCGACCGGGTGGTCCTCTAGCTTGCCGAAGCGCGATGCGAAGTCGACATGATCGCCGCGGGAAATGTTCTGGTCGCGAAGGAACAGTACTCGATAGTGCAGTAGTGCAGCCTTGATCTCGCCGAACAGGCCGGCGTCGTGCGCCGCGTCAGCGAGGCTGACGCCGACCAGCTCGGCGCCGATGGCGCAGGTAAGGGGCTCGATCCGCATGCAACGCTCTCTTCCGGAGTTGGAAGAACCAGGGCGCCGAAGGCGAATCACCACCTTGCAGCGGCCGCCTTTCCAGCGGTCCTGACGTTAGTGGATGCGGTCGGGCGTGCGTCTGGCAAATAGCGACAGGGGTTTCGCATTTGGCGACAGGGCTGGAAACGGCCTCTTCCGCCCCGCAGCAAGCGGGCGTTTCGGAACCTACGATGTCGCTGGTTTCTCCACCAGGTACGCGATCCGCGACAACCGTCGCTCGCTCGCCAGGCGATGGACGGTCGAGAAGAACTCCTGCAACCCCTCGAATCGCTGCCTGCCTTCGCTCGACAGCAACTCGTTCCTGTGCCGCTCGCGGGCGCGATACCACCGCCCCGCCACCGCTGCGGCATTGCTCGTAACGTCCTGCTGCAGGATCAGCCGGAAGCCGGCAAGCTCGATGAGCTGTTCGTTGATGTCCTGAGGAACGAAAACGAACGTGCCGATCGAGCTGCGTATGGCGAACTGTTCGTTCGTCACCGGCCCTGTGACGACCACCGGATCCGTGAACACTGCGCGTGCGCCCGGCCGCATCACGCGATGCCATTCCCACAACACGCTCAGGCGGTTCGGGAAATGATTCATCGAATCGACACAGACGACCGCAGCGAACTCACCGTTGGCGAAAGGCAGCGGGTCGTTGGCGTCGGCATTGATGAAAGTGACGGCATCCTGCATTCCCATCCGCGTAGCAGTGGCGACAGCGTGCTCGTTGGAGTCGAGGCCACACACGCGGCAATCCGTCTGCTGCGCCAGATAGCGTGCGGGCCCGCCGGAACCGCATGCCACCTCCAGCACATGCTCATCGGGCCGCAGATTCAGCCAGGCGATGAACCGATCGTACTCGTCCAGCGTCAGCCAGCTGTTCTGACCGATGTCGTCGCCGAACGCTTCGCGCCGGATGTCCGCCAGGACTTCCGACGCGAAGTGACGATACGTGCTGTCGAACAGATCGACGCGGGTGGCCGACATGATCAGCGTCCGCCGAGCACCGCACGTCCCTGCGCTGGCGCGCCACGCTTCAGGAACGGGATCAGCATCGGCACGCGCTGACGGTACTGCTCATACTCCGGATGCGCCGCGACCAGATCGCGCTCTTCGAACTGAATCGCGATCAGGATGTAAGCCGTCGTGGCGACCGCGAAGAACAAGTGCGTGGCCGTCATGACCGGTGTCGCCCAGAACGCGAACAGCCAGCCGACATACAGCGGATGCCGCACGAGTCGATACGGCGCCGGCGTGACGAAAGACAGCGTCGTGTAAGGACGACCGAGCAGCTGCAACCACACCTGGCGCAGGCCGAACAGATCGAAGTG
>JACZCZ010356045.1_pt1 | contig 13729 bp, 11 predicted proteins | sample 8641811 | NCBI WGS metagenome assembly JACZCZ01 (sample SAMN15324610, study PRJNA640507) | soil metagenome | isolation source: intercropping peanut in the first line | place: China: Luxin town, Laibin City, Guangxi Province | collected 2019-07-25 | depth 10cm m | reverse complement strand
TTTCGGTTGGGTCAGGGGCTGATGCGCGCGGCACCCCGGCTACGCGTCGCGGTGCACGGTGTCGGGGTGGAACGCGGGCACGCAGACGGCAACGTACTTCGCGCCGTGGGGCGTGCTGTAGCGGACCCACTCCCCGGCATGCGTGATCACCGCTTGGCCGGCCTGCACATCGATCGCACCGGCCTCGTGCTCGACGCGCAGCATGCCTTCGATCACCAGCGTGTACTCCTCGAACTCGGGGCGCTGCCCGGGCTCGATCCAACCTGCGGGGCTGTTCATCAACGCGACGCTGGTCGACGCGGTCTTGCTGTTCACTCGTCCCACGTACTCGTCGATCAGCTTGGGCTTGTTGCCGGCGGCGGTGATGCGTGTGGGCTTCTCAATGTGAGTCGGCATGGCTCGTCTCCTGTGCGATCGGGCGGGCTTGAAAGCCGCCCCTACGGGGTTGGGGTTTCGGCGGGCACCGTGTCTTTGGCTTTGAAACGTGCGCCGAGCTTGCTCAAGAATGCGCCAGCGTCGTCGAACAGCGAGTAGGCCACCGGCACGATCAGCAGCGTGATCACCAAGGACAGCGCCTGGCCGCCGATGATCACCCGCGCCATGCTCGCGCGCGCCGCAGCACCAGCACCGGTTCCGGTCGCCAACGGGATCATGCCGGCAACCAACGTCAGCGTGGTCATCAAGATCGGCCGCAAGCGTGTGATGTTCGCTTGCACGATTGCCTCGTCGCGCGCCACACCGCGTGCACGCAACGTGTTGGTGTAGTCCACTTGCAAGATGCCGTTCTTCTTCACGATGCCAAACAGCATGAACACGCCGAACGCCGAGTAGATGTTGAGCGTGTCGCTCAGCAACAGCAGCGACAGGAGCGCAAACGGAAGCGACAAAGGCAGCGACATCAAGATCGTGATCGGGTGCAGGAAGCTCTCGAACTGCGCCGCGAGCACCAGGTACATGAAGATGAAGGACAGGCCGAGCGCGCTGATGAAGCCACCGATGGTCTCGTCGAGCAGCTTGGCGCGACCGCTGAACAGCAGGTTGTAGCCAGGGGGTAGGTCGGCGCTCTTGGCGAACGCCTGCACGCGCTCGACCGCGGTGGCGAGCGGGATACCACGCAGGTTGGCGGTGATGTTGATCTTGCGCATGCGCCCATCGCGCTCGATCTGTGCCGGGCCACGGTCGCGGACGATCGACGCGATCGAGTCCAGGCGCAGCAGACCTCCGGCGCTGGCGATCGGCAGCATCGCGATCGTCTGCTCGCTGTTGCGATCCTCGGGCCGCAAGCGCAGCCACACGTCGTACTGCTCATCGCCGACGCGGATCCGCGACACCGCTTCACCGCCGACCATCGTGCGCAGCGACGTCGCGATCTCGCTGGCGCGCACGCCGAGGTCTGCCGCCCGATCGCGATCGATCACCACTTGCAGCTCGGGCTTGCGCACCGCGCTTGCGGTGTCCACGTCGACGAAGCCGCCGTCGCTGCGCATGGCCGTCATCATGTGCTCGGCGATCCGACCGAGCTGATCGAGATCCGGCCCGCGCACGGCGAACTGAACCTCGGCGTTGCGCCCACCGCCACCAAGACGTCCCACCGACGACACCGCGGGGCGCAGATCCTGATGTGCTGCCATCACCTTGCGGATCTCGCCTGCGACGGCCATCTGACTGTAGTCGCGCTGGCTCAGGTCGATCAGCCGCACATAGATCTCGACCTCGCTCACGTCGTCGCTCTGCCCGTTGCCGATCCGCGTCAACAGCGATTGCACGCCGCGCACGCCGCGGAGCTTGGCTTCGATCACTTCGGTGTGCTTGGAGGCTGTCGCCAGATCGGTGCCCTCGGGCAGTGTCAGCGCCACCGTGAGCTCTCCGGTGTCGTCCTGTGGCACGAAGTCCTTTCCGACTTGCTTGCCGAGCGGGATCGTCGCGTAGACGCAGCCGAGCGCGATCAAGACCACGAGCCACCGTGCCCGCAGCGACCAACCGACCAGCCATCCGTAGCCGCGGTCGAGGGCAGCGTTGATGCGATGGCTGATGCCGCGGCTGCCTTCGACGGTCTTCTTGAGCAAGCGTGCGCACAACATCGGCGTCAACGTCAGCGACACCAGCAACGACACCGCGATCGCGAAGGCGGTGGTCACGCCGAAGCCCTGCCAGAAGCGCCCGACCGTGCCTTCCATGAAGACGGTTGGTAGGAACACGACGATCAGCGACAGCGTGGTGGCGAAGACTGCGAGCGTGATCTCTCGCGTGCCGTCCAGGGCCGCTTGCATCGGCGACTTTCCTTCCTCGACGTGGCGATAGATGTTCTCCAACACCACGATCGCATCGTCGATGACGATGCCCACGCTGAGCGTCAGGGCGAGCAACGTGAAGTTGTTCAGCGTGTAGTCGAGCGCGCGCAGGATCGCGAAGGTGGTGATGATCGAGCTCGGGATCGCGAGCGCGGCGATGATCGTGGAGCGAACCGATCCCATGAACACCAACACCGCCAGCGAAGCCAAAAGACCGCCAAGCAGCAGGTGGTGCTCCACTTCGTCGATCGAGCGAACGATGAACGTGGACTGATCGCGCGTGATGGTGACCTTCACGTCGGCCGGCAATGTCTGCCGAATCACCTCTAGGCGCTGCTTGACCGCCTTCACCACCTTCACCGTGTTCTCGCCCGACTGCTTCTGCACGATCAGGCCGACCGCGTTGCGTCCATCCAAGCGCGATAGCGAGCGCGGCTCTTCTTCACCGTCGTAGACGCGCGCGATGTCGGACAGCAGCACGGGCGCGCCTTGGGTGGTCGTGATCGCGAGCTGAGACAGCTCTTGTGCCGTTTTGGCGCGGGCCACCGTGCGCAGGATGTCTTCACGCCCGTTGCCAGCGACGCGTCCGCCCGGCAGCTCCACGTTCTCGGCGGCAAGCGCGCTCTTCACCATGCCGACTGAGAGACCGCGTTCCATCATCGCGGCGGCATCGAGCTCCACGTGGTAGGCGCGCTTGCGACCGCCGACCATGTACACCTCGCCGACACCCCGCACGCTCTCCATCGGCTCCTGCACCAGCTCGCGCGCCAGCTCGGTGATCTCGCGCAGACTGCGATCGCTCTCCACGATCAGGGTTGAGACCGGCGTGGCGGTGGTGTCGAAGCGCGTGACCATCGGGGTCTCGGCGTCTTCCGGTAGCTGATTGGTCACCAGGGCGATCTTGTCGCGCACGTCCTGCGTCGCTTGATCGCGGTTGCGTTCCAGCACGAAGCGCACGGTGACCGACGACAAACCTTCGACCGATACGCTCGTCAGCTCGTCGATGCCTTCGCAGGTGCTGATCGCGTCTTCGATCGGTTTGGTGACCTGTGTCTCGATCTCCTCGGGGCTTGCGCCTCGCAGCTGCGTACGCACCGTGACCACGGGCAGGTCGACGTCTGGGAACTGATCGACGCCGAGCTTGGGGAACGAGATCATCCCCATCACCACGCAAGTGCTTACGAGCACCGTCGCGAACACCGGGCGGCGAATGCAGATTTCCGAGAGCGTCATGGCGCCTTGGCGGGTGCGCTGCTTGGCGTCTTTGCCGGCACCGGCTTGACCGTGGTGCCGGGGGCGAGGCTGGCGCCACCTTGCGTCACGACGCGATCGGTCGCGCTCACCCCACGCACATAGGCGAAACCATCGGCTTCACCGACCAGGTCCACGTCGCGCGGCTCGGCTTGGTCCTGGCCATCGAGCACGGTGACACGGTCCTGACCGAGCGTGGAGTAAACAGCGCCGCGCGGAAGCTGCATCGCATCGTCGACCATGCCGAGCGCGATCGTCGACAACACGAATGTGCCGGGTCGCAGGGTCGTGCCTTCGGCGTTGACGCTGGCTTCCACACGCAGCGTGCGCGTCTGTTCGTTGAGCGCAGGTGACACGCGGACGATCTCGGCTTCGCTGCGCACGTTGTCGTTGTCACGGGCAGCGATTTGCACGCGCGTACCGACGCCGAGGGTGTTCATGAAACGTTCGGGCACCTCGAGCGCCAAGCGAAGCGGACCGTTCGAGACGAAGTCGAACAGCGCATCACCAACCTTCACGAACGCGCCGAGGCTGATGTAGCGCCGTGCGACCGTGCCGGAGAATGGAGCAACGATGCGCAAGTCCTTGACGCGTTGCGCCGCTACCGCTTGTTGGGCTTGGAGCGTGGTCACACGCGTGCGTGCTTCGTCCACTTCACGCCGTGACACCGCTTCCGGTGACTGAATGGCATCGATGCGTGCGAGCTGATTGCGTGCGTGCGCCAGCTCCGCGTCCACTTCGGCTTGCTCGGCGAGGATCTGCGCGGAGTCGACCTGGGCCAGCAGCGCGCCTGTGGTGAAGGTGTCGCCCAGGTCCGCCTTGAGACGCCCGATTGGGCCGGTCACGCGGGCGGCGATCTGAACGCGCTCACGTGCTTCGAGCGTTCCGTGCAGCACCACCGACCGCGGCCACGGATGGGGCGTCGGCGTCGTCACTGGAACCTCGCGCACGCTCACGGTGGCTGGCTTGTTCGTCGGCGCGCCCGCGCTGGAGCTGGCCTTGCCGCAGCCCGACAAGAGAATCAGCCCAACGACAGCGGTGGTGAACGGGACGGACATCGGCGGCGGGCAGTATCGGGGGGGCATCGTGCCGGAGTCTATGGTGCGGCGAGCTCGGGTGAACAAGGGAGGCGGGTGTTGATTCCCGTGGCGCTACGGCGTGCAGCCGAGCTCGGCGTTGTCCGGTGTGCCGTTGAGGTTGTCGTCGTCGACCGACAGCGCGGTGCAGCTGGGCTCGCTGACCTCCGGTGTCTCGGGGTTCTGATCGTCGTCATAGGTGCGGTCGGTGCGGTCGAGACAAAAGCCCACGTTGTCGAGACCCGCGGCGCTCAGGGTCGGCTCGAAGCGCGCGAACACACATTCGTGCGGTGGCGACGCGGCACCGCGGCTCGGGCAAGAGTAGGGCGCCTGACCGGCGACTCCGGCCGGTGACTCGAACGACGTGATCACAGGTCGGCAGTGCGCGACGCAGAGGTAGCCCGTGCCCGCTGCGTTGGCGATCGGCATGTGGCCCGCCGCGCATGCATTCAGGAACGGTGAGCCAGTGATCGCTTGGCCGTGAGTCAACGTGCGTGTGCTCGGTGCGCAGGTCGCGCCGCCGGGGCCCGCGAAACATCCGAGACCCGCACCGCAAGGTCCGCCGGTGCGCAGCTCTTGGCTGACCGGATCGCACGCGAGCACGCACGCACCGGTGATCGGTGTCTCGTTGTCGGTGGCGTCCGGATCGAACAGCCCGGCGTAGCGCACGCACACGTCGAGCCCGCAGCTGTCGCTCACGCTCGAGTCGCATACGGCGCTGCAGTGTCCATTGATGCAGATGCCGCCGCGCGCGCAGTTGTCGTAGCCGGTGTCGACGCCGTCCGGACCACGCGAGCAGGCGCCGGCCACTGGGACCACACCGTTCGGCACGCAGCGTGCAACTCCAGTCGTGCCCGAGAGCGCGACCCAGGCGCAGCGTTCGTTGGCCTCGCAGCCCGCGTGCGTGGTGAGCGAGCAACCCGTGCTCTCGCCCGCATCCTGCGCGGCATCGGCGGCCGCGTCTTCGGCCATGGAGCCGTCGATCGCAGCGGTGGCGTCGGTGTCATCGGCGTCGGTGGTCGCGTTGGCATCGGTCATCGCGTCGCGCAGACCGCTGTCCACGTTGTCTTCGCACAGGCACGCGCCGAAGCCGGTGCCCATGTCGTTGCAGATCTGACCGCCTTGGCAGCCCCCTGGCGCCACGCATGCGATCGACACGCCGGGCGTGCAGGCGCGTCCTGGTTCGTCGGACTTACAGGCCTGCGCGAGGGACAACGCACCCGCACACACCGCGAAAAGGAGACCAGTCGTCTGCATGGCGCGGACGCTATCACTGGTCGTTACGTGGGTCGCGTGCCCCGGTCGATGGCGATCGAGAGCACCATGTCGGACAACACGTTCACCACCGAGCGTCCGCGGGCGATCACCCAGTCGACGGTGAGCAACATCGGCAAGAGGTCCAGCGGCAGGTCCGCCGCGTTGAGCACGATCGCCAGTGAAATGAAGCCGGCCTCGGGCACACCCGCCACGCCCATCGCGGCCACCATGCACACCAGCGCCACCATCAGCTGCTGCGCGATCGAGAGATCCACGCCGTGTGCTTGGGCGACCAGCAGGACCGCCATGCCTTCGTAGAGCACGATGCCGTCGTTGTTGAGATTGGTGCCTACGCACGCGCCGACGGCGGATGCGGAGCGCGACACACCGAGCTGATCGAGCGCGCGCAAGGTGACCGGCAGCGTTGCGAGTGAAGAGTTGGCACCGAGCGCCACCACCATCGGCTCACGCGCCGCACGCCAGAACGTGGACAGCGGGATCCGCGCGTAGGCGGCGATCCATGCTTGGTACGTGATCAAGGCATGCACGGTCAGCCCGAGCAGCCCGACGCCGACGTACACCGCAAGCCCACGCAGTGGTGCCAGACCATGCTCTCCGGTGGTCTTGGCCACCACGCCGAACACCGCGAGTGGGATCAGCTTCAAGACCCAGCCCAGGATCACTTCGGTCACGGCGTAGAGGCTGCCGATCACATTCTCGATCGTGCGCACGCCGTCGCTCAACGCAGTGTCGCCTTGCTTGGTGCGCACGGCGCGCACTGCGAAGCCGAACAGCAGCGCCAACACCGCGACCGACAGCACCGCGTTCTTCATGAACGGAGAGACGATGTCGGTCGGCACGAAGCTCTCAAGTGTCTTGGCCAGGTCGAGCTGCTTGTCGGCATAGTCGTTGTTGCTCTGCTCCACGGTCGCGAGCAGATGCTGTCCTGGCTTGAATGTGTTGGAGATGGTGAGACCGATCGCGATCGCCACCGAGACGTTGAGCGTCGCGATCAAGGCCATGCGGCCGATCGCACCGGCCTTCACTTGCGTCGTGATGATTGCGCGCGTGATCGCCAGAAACAGCAGCGGTGTTGCGACCGCTTTGATCAACTGGATCGTGATCGCGCCGAGCGTTCCCAGGCCTGCAGCAGTCTTGCCGAGCAACGGTCCGACGATCACACCGATCACCATCGCTGCCATCACGAGCCAGTGCATGGGAATGTGACGCTGGGTCTCGGTGGGTGTGCTCACGGGCGCCGAGTTTTGCCGACGCGCATGCGCACATGCAAGGATGCCCGCGGTCTATGACACCTCAGCTCGCCCCGCGTTCGGAGCACGCATGAGACGATCGCTGCGCCTGTTCGACGTGATCTGTCTTGGGCTCAACGCGATCGTCGGCTCAGGCATCTTCCTGTTGCCCGACGATCTGTACCGCGAGATGGGCGCCTATTCGCCGCTGGCGTTTCTGATCTGCGCCGTTGGGTTGTTGCCGGTCGCGCTGTGCTACGCGGTGAGCGCGCGCAATCACGATCGCACCGGCGGCCCCTACCTCTACGCGGGCGAGGCGTTCGGTGAGCACGTGGGGTTCATGGTCGGTTGGATGAGCTACGCCAACTCGCTGTTCTCGTTCGCCGCGGTGTCTGCGGGTGCTGCGGCTTACCTGGCGCGTTTGGTACCGGCGCTCGAAGGCGCGCTGGCACTGAAGGCGATGGCGGTCGCGACCATCGTCGGTTTCTCGGCGTTGAACTACTGTGGCGCACGACCCGGCGCGTTGACGATCGACGCATTCACGGTCGCCAAGTTCGCCGTGTTGTTGTTGCTGATCGGCGCGTTGGTGTTTCAAGTCGGCAGCGTGTCGATCGAACCGCGCTTGCCCAAAGGTGTGGCGGGCATTGGTTCGGCGGCGTTCATCGCGTTGTTCGCGGCGCAGGGCTTCGAGGTGGTCGGCGTGCCGGCAGGTGAGTCGCGACGACCCCAGCGCGACGTGCCGATCGCGGTGATCGGGTCGATGCTCGCCGCGTCCCTCTTGTACGTGATCGTGCAAGCACTGTTGGTGGGCTCCTTCGATCGCCTGGGTGAAGTGAGCGACACGCCGTTGGCCGATGCGGCGATCCGCGTGTTGCCGGTGTTGGGCGTGGTGGTGGCGATCGGCGGCTTGATCTCGAGCTGGGGTTTCGTGTCGGGCACCGCGTTCGGGACGCCGCGCTATTTGTTCGCGGCAGCGAGCGACGGCCACGTGCATCGATCCTTCGCCGCCGTGCATCCGCGCTTTCAATCGCCGCACCGATCGATCGTCGCAACGGCTGTGGTCGCGATCGGGCTCACGCTTGGCTTCAACTACCGAGACCTGATCGGCATGTCGAACGTCACGGTCGCCGTGCAGTACCTCGCCACGTGCCTCGCGGTGTGGCGCATGCAAGGCAGCGACAAGCGCGACAGCTACCGGATGTTCGCAGGCCCATTGCTTCCGATCCTCGGCGCCTTGGTGAGCCTGTGGATCTTCACCGAAGCCACCTTCGACGAGCTCAAATGGGCCGCCGGCTCCCTGCTCATCGGCTACCTCAGCGTCTGGGCCAGCAAACGCGCTGCAACGTCGTCTACTTAAGCACGGCGACGGTTTGTTGGTTCATGGCGACCAAGGTCTGCTGGTGCCACAGCTCGCGGTGTTCGAGGAAGTAGCCGTGCTGCAAGGCGATCACGTGGCTGCGGTAGCGCAGTGGCTCGTCGCCGGGGATGGTCGCTGGGTCGACGAAGAGCTCCGCGCTGAAGGTGACGGTGGCGATCAAGCGTGGTTGGGTTTCGCGGCTGAACAGCGCGGGCCAATAGGAATCGAGCAAGGCGATCGCCGACGGAGCATCGAGCGCTGCGGTGCGTCCGCGCTCGCGGACGAAGCCATCGATCCGCGCTTCGTGGTGGCCGGAGAAAGGCAGCGGCCCGTGGTTCCAGTACTCGTAGTGCTGCGTGAAGGGTGGAAAGAACCCGGGCTTGTCGGCGATCGGGGCGCACGTTCGCCAGTCGACGGTGTCCGGTGCCACCGGAGAGTGCGACGCGACATCGACCTTGCGCGTGGCGCTCAACACTGCGCTGGCGCGGGCTTGGACGGCGCTGTCTTGATGCAGACGCGCATCGAGGTTGCTCAGGTTGTTGCCGCGACGCAGCGTGTCGACGCTGATCGTTGCGCCACCCGGCAACACCGGCCCACAGATATCGCCGGTCAATGCCCGCATCGATCGCGCTGCATCAGGCTCTGAGGCTACCAACGCACGCGCCAACAGACCCAGCGTGAGACCACCGAATGCGCCCCGACCCTGCTGCCAGCCGTCCGGGATCTGCGCCGCAAACGTGGTCGAATTGATGCGTTCCAAGGCCGTCGCGGTTTCAAAGGCAGACATGGGCGCCATCGTGTTCCTCGGGCCGCAGGTGTCAAACCATCTGACCGCTTCTGCGCTACCTTGCGCCGCCATGGCCCATCCCGACTCCAGCTCCAAGCTCCCGTCGCTTGGCTTTCAGAACGACGCGCACGCGGCCGCGTTCACCCAGGCGCTCGCCGGCAAGACCGATGCGCTCGAAGCGCTCTTGTGTCGGGCTGCGGGCTGGCCCGGTGGCAAGCTGAACCTGAAGTTGGCGGCGGCGTTCGGCGCTCAGATCGGACAAACCCGGGGCGATGTGTTGCCGCTCTTGTTGCGCTTCTCTGACGATGACGCGCCGACCAATACCCCGCGTGTGTTCTTGCCGGTGTGTGCTGCTCACGGCTGGGGCGCGCTGATCCGCGAAGGGCGCGAGGTCGAGGCGGCGTGGACGGCGCTGAGCGAGCTGGGCGCAGACGGTCGCAATCCGATTCGGCTCAGCGTGGTCAGCGTGCTTTCGGCGCACTGTGCGCAGAGGGATATCGCCGACGCGTTCGTCCTGCGCGCGACCGGATGGCTCGAGATCGAGGATCGCGAACATCGCTTTGGCGCAGCGGCGCTCGCGTTGGAGATCTTGGGCGACGACGCGGTGATTGCTGTGGTGCGCGATCACGAAGGTCTGCGCGACTACTTGATGCGTGTGATCGCGGAGATCGGTGACGCGCCGCGCGCAGCCGAGCGGTCGGAGACACGGCGTCGTGCCTTGCAGAACCTTCCGCGTGCGATCGCAACCTGTGCCGCGCGCCTGCCTGGCGAAATGGCGACTACGTGGCTCATCACCGAATGCGAACAGGCAAGTCATCCGCGCGTGCGTGAAGCGTTGTCGGAGTCGATTGTGCTGTTGCGCAAGGCCGCCCAAAAGACATTGGCCGATGCGCTTGCGGGTGTGCTGCAGGGCAGCGCCACACCGCCGCGCGATCCAACGCGCATCCGCAAGGGAACCGACCGCGGCAGGCGCTCGCGACGGATCCGCTAACGAGTCGCCAGCAAGCGCCCGAGCCCTTCAAGCGAGATCCGAAACCACTGCGCGAACAGAAACTCGACCGGCGCGACCAACGGCCTGAAGACCGCGGGCGGATCGTAGGCGATGCGATAACGCAAGCGCGTGCGCCCATTCGGCAACACGTAGGTCTCCACGATCTGCACCATGCGCGTGGCCAGCGGCAGCGACCAGCGATCGACGTAAGCCACCGAGCGCTCGCCCGGCACGTGTTCGATCACGCGCACACGCATCGCCATGAATGCATACAGCTCGTCCATCACCGCGCCATCGAGCTCGCCGGCGGGTGTCCACCAATCGACGCCGCGAAACCCGGGCGACCAGGGTGGATCCCCGACGAAGCCAAGGAACGATCGGTGTACGACGTCGGGCGGCGCGTCGTAGTCGTGATGCAGGTCGAAGGCATTGGATGCGCGATCGAACAGCGACGCGTCAGCCGGCTTCAAACGAAACACCATCGGCCAGCGCACGCGCGTTGTCGCACGACTGACAGGCGTTGCAGGCATCGATGCGCTGGGCATGTCGACGCTTGTGCCCAAGGGACAACAACGCGTCAAGCTGCCGTCAGCCCGGCGCGGCCAAGCATCGTCCGCAGTTAGGACGGGTCGTAGCCGAACATGGCGTAGCGCCACGGTGCCGCGTCGAAGTGAAGGTGGTCGTGATGACGCGGTCGCGGTGGTCCGACGATGCCGCGGAAAATGTCTGGCCGAGCGCGCACCGACTCGGTCAGCGCGTGGAGAAAGCGTGCGTGGTACGCGTCGCGCTCGGTGCGTGGCGACCAGTGAAGGCGCACGCGCACGCTGGTCCCCCGTCGCATGTGACGTGGCATGTCGGCTGGCGCGACGGCTCCGCGCGGCAGTGGGCCAAGCTCGAAGCCGAGCACGTCGATCGCGTTGCCCAGCGCGTGCTCACTGATGCGCTCCTTGCGCGCGTGTTGACTGCGACACGAGAACGCACCCTTGTGCAGCAAGCGGCGCGGCGCACGTCCGTAGTGCGCGATCGACTGCTCGATCAGGAGCCCTTCGAACTTTTGCAGACGCTCCACGAACTCGGGGTGCGCCAGCACGCCGTAGCGCAGTTGCTTGGAGTGATAGACGACCAGCGTGCTCGGATCGCACTTCACCTTCGTCTTCGGCTCCAGGAAACGCTCCGTTGCGTCCAACGTCGAAGGATCGGTCGCCCACCCGTCGAAGAAGCTGAAGTACGAAACCTCTGTGTCGCTCCCTGGCGTTTCTTGCGCATGCACGGCCCGCAACACGCCGAGCGCCAACAGACCCGCCGCGATGACGAAGCGCATGCCAACGACGTAGCACGCGCGCTCACCACCGAACGCCGCGCGGCCGTTAAGTGGCGACGAGAACCACGTTCATGGCCGATAAGTACCGAACGCGTGCGGATCGCGCGTGCGCATGGGTTGCGTTTGAGGTGGTCGCGTGCATCAAGATGGCGGTCGGTTGTGGCGCGAGGGGGCGCGTACGGCAATGACATCGCACGAAGCTCGGAGCCTGGGGTCCATCAGTGTTCTTTGCTTGATCCTCTGCTCGCACGGTCCGGCTGCGGTCAGCGCGCAGTCCTCGCCAGCGCTGCCGGTCGACACGACGTCGACGCGCGCGACAGGAACATCGATGTCTGCGCCGGCACAGGACGCGGAGAAGGACAGCGAGGAGCGGCCTGCGCCTGCTGACCCGGTGATCGAGCCGGCAAGTCTCTTTCTCGAACGAACCCACTTCGGCGTTCGCCTTGGTTTCATGCGCAGCGCGTCGCCGGATGCTGCCAATCGGAACATCTTGTTCGAGGGCTCGCCCGCGCTTCACCTGTTTGTGTTCAACAGTCTCAACGACGCCACGCTGAAGCTGCTCGATGGATCCTCTTGGCTGGATCACCTGGCTGTCTCGTTGACGTTCAATCCCGAGGTTCGGATGTTGACCGGCGAGTCTGCGCCTGTGCGCTCGCCCTCGTGGCGTGTGCGGCTCAACGTGCAGGGGTTCTGGCAAGCGGGTGATGTTGGTGCGGCCTACGCCGCGCGGATCACGGGTGTCCGCTTGTCACTCGGTCACTACTCCAACGGGCAGGAGCATTGCTCCTTCGAGCGCGGCGTCCTCGTTGCGGACGCTCCCGACCCCGGTTGCGAGGCCTACCCGGCAACGCAGGACGTCTCGCTGGTGAATCGAGACAACGGCGATTTCTCGCTGCATCACCTGACGTTCGCCGTGCACCGCCGTTGGGTGCATCTGCGTCGCAGTGGAGAAGACAAGAAGGGCAACCAGGATTTCGAGGAGCACCGCAGTCACACCGCGGGCGTGGTCACGGATTTTTTCGTCGGCGACTACATCCCTGGTGGCATGAGCCCGGCGCTCGCGCGCTTGCACGGCGACTACCGAGTCCGCGGTGAGTACCGCTACGAGCGCGCGTTCCGGACATTTCTGTGGCCTAGGCTTCGAGTGGCGAATCGGCTCGCGATCGAAGCCTACGGCGAGCTCGCGGGAGGCATCCTGCGCCGCAACGCTGAGTTGCTCACGCAGAGGCGCGCCGGCTTTGAGGCGGCTCTCACCTTTCCAGCGATCAACGACCTCGGGCTGTTCGTGTCGTTCTTCACCGGCAACGACTACTACAACCTGCTGTTCGTCGATCGGGTTCGCTATCAAGTGTTGGTCGGCCTGGTCGGCGAGACCTACGGCCGTCCACACTACCGAGATCACGCGAGCCCCACCGCGCAGTGAATCGATGGCGGGCTTCCCAAACGACAAACCCCTCGCCACATGATGTGGAGAGGGGTCTTTCACTCTTGGAGCTATCGAGGGGGTGAAGCGCTTCAGCGCTCGATGCACATCGCGATGCCCATGCCGCCGCCGATGCACAGCGTGGCGAGGCCCTTCTTCGCGTTGCGACGCTTCATTTCGAACAGCAGCGTGTTGAAGATGCGCGCGCCGGACGCACCGATCGGGTGACCGATGGCGATCGCGCCGCCGTTTACGTTCACCTTGGACGTGTCCCACTCCATGCCCTTGTTCACGGCGCAGGCTTGGGCGGCGAAGGCCTCGTTGGCTTCGATCAAGTCGAGGTCCGACGCTTTCCAGCCCGCCTTCTCCAACGCGCGACGGCTCGCCGGGATTGGACCGGTGCCCATCACTGACGGATCGACACCTGCCTGTGCCCACGATGCGATGCGCGCCAGCGGCGTGATCCCGCGCTTCTTCGCTTCATCCGCCGTCATCAACAGCACGCCCGCCGCCCCGTCGTTCAAACCCGACGCGTTGCCCGCGGTCACCGTGCCGCCTTCCTTCAAGAACGCGGGGCGCAGCTTGGTGAGCACCTCGAGCGTCGTGTCGCCCTTGATGTACTCGTCGCTGTCGACGATCGTCTCGCCCTTCTTGCCCGCGATCTTCACCGGAACGATCTCGTCCTTGAACTTGCCGGCCTTCTGCGCAGCTGCGGCCTTGGCTTG